>LNFM01000461.1_pt1 | contig 100685 bp, 97 predicted proteins | sample 596031 | NCBI WGS metagenome assembly LNFM01 (sample SAMN04254537, study PRJNA301005) | activated carbon metagenome | isolation source: dual media filters at the Ann Arbor, Michigan drinking water treatment plant | place: USA: Ann Arbor
CCGACCTGCCCGTTGCGGCCGGTGAGCAGGATGGTTTTCAAGGCTGTTCGCGCAGTACCTCGCGCAGGTACTGCGCGTAGGGGTTGTTGCCGATGGCTGTCGCCAGTTTTTCCAGTGCGGCGGCGTCGATCCAGCCCATGCGGTAGGCGATTTCTTCCGGGCAGGCCACTTTCAGGCCCTGACGCTTTTCGATCGTTTCGATGAACATCGAGGCCGCTAGCAGCGCTTCGTGGGTGCCGGTATCGAGCCAGGCCACGCCACGGCCCATGGTCACCACGTCGAGCTTGCCGCGGCGCAGATAATCAAGGTTGATGTCGGTCAGTTCCAGCTCGCCGCGGGCCGAGGGTTTCAGCGCGCGCGAGATTGCGACCACCTCGTTGTCATAGACTGCAAAGCCGGTCTGTGCATAACGCGATTTTGGCTGTTTCGGCTTTTCTTCGATCGACAGCACCTTGCGGTTCTTGTCGAATTCGATCACGCCGTAACGCTCGGGGTCATGCACCGGGTAGGCGAAGATCGTTGCCCCGGTCGCTTTGCGCGTGGTCGCCGCCTGCAGGTCGGTCGACAGCTCATGTCCGTAGAAAATGTTGTCGCCGAGGATCAGCGCGCAGTGGTCGGCGCCGATGAAATCAGCGCCGATGATGAAGGCCTGCGGGATGCCCTTGGGCTCGGGCTGGACCGCGTAGCGCAGGCGGATGCCCCAGCGCGCGCCGTCGCCGAGCAGTTGTTCGAAGCGCGGCGTGTCCTGCGGCGTCGAGATGAGCAGGATGTCGCGGATGCCGGCGAGCATCAGCGTGGTCAGCGGGTAATAGACCATCGGCTTGTCATAGACCGGCAGCAGTTGTTTGGAAACCACCTGCGTTGCCGGATAGAGCCGGGTACCCGAGCCACCGGCGAGAATGATGCCTTTCATGCCGTTCCCCGTTCGCGGTAGTTGGCGTCAATCCAGTGGCGGTAGGCGCCGCTGGTCACGTTGTCGGTCCATGCCTTGTGCTCGAGATACCACTGCACCGTCTTGCGCAGCCCGGTCTCGAAGCGCTCCTGCGGCTCCCACCCCAGCTCGTCGCGGATTTTGGTGGCGTCGATCGCATAACGGCGGTCGTGTCCGGGCCGGTCCTTGACGAAGGTGATCAGCTTCGCGTGTGGTGCACCCGCCGGATGCAGCCCATCAAGGATCGCGCACAGCGTATGTACGACCTCGAGGTTGGTCTTCTCGCTGTTGCCGCCGATGTTGTAGGTCTCGCCCGGCCGGCCGTGCGCGAGTGCGGCGCGGATGCCGGAGCAGTGGTCGCCGACGTAGAGCCAGTCGCGCACATTCTTGCCGTCGCCGTACACCGGCAGCGCCTTGCCGGCGAGCGCGTTGAGGATCATCAGCGGAATCAGTTTTTCCGGAAACTGCAGCGGACCGTAGTTGTTGGAGCAGTTGGTGGTGACCGTCGGCAGGCCGTAGGTGTGGTGGTAGGCGCGCACCAGATGATCGGAGCCCGCCTTCGACGCGGCATAGGGGCTGTTCGGCGCATACGCCGTGGTTTCGCTGAATGCGGGATCTTCCATGCCCAGCGAACCGTAGACTTCGTCTGTCGATACGTGCAGGAAACGGAAACATTCGCGCTCAGCACCTTCCAGCGCTGACCAGTAGGCGCGTGTTTCCTCGAGCAGGCTGAAGGTGCCGACGACGTTGGTCTGCACGAATTCGCCGGGACCATGGATCGAGCGGTCGACATGGCTTTCCGCGGCGAAATGCACAATCGCCCGCGGCCGGTGCTGGCGCAGCAGGGCGCCGACGCGTTCGCGGTCGTTGATGTCGGCGTGCACGAAATGGTGGCGGCCGTCGCCGCTCAGTGATTCGAGATTGCCGGCGTTGCCGGCATAGGTCAGCTTGTCGAGATTGACGACCGGCGTGCCTTCGCTGGCCAGCCAGTCGAGCACGAAATTCGCGCCGATGAAGCCGGCGCCGCCGGTGACCAGGATCAAGTTAGTACGCTCCGCCTTGTGTGTCTGCCTGCGCGGCTTCTGTTCAGCCCGGCAACGGCCCGGGCGCGGAGCCGCAGGGTATCATTCAGGGGCTTGGCCCGGAAGCATCGCGGCTGCGGGCAATCGAAAATTTCTTCAAGAATAACATAGAGATACATCGCAGATGCGGCGTGTGCTGCTGGTCAAGACCTCGTCACTGGGCGATGTCGTGCACAACCTTCCGGTGGCCACCGATGTGGCGGCGGCATACCCCGGCGTCGCCATCGACTGGGTGGTCGAGGAGGCTTTTGCCGCGATTCCGCGCATGCACCCGGGAATTCGTCGCGTGCTGCCCGTGGCACTGCGGCGCTGGCGGCGCGCGCCGTGGACCGCGGCGGTGCGCAGCGAATGGCGCGTATTTGTCGCGACGCTGCGCAGCGAGCACTACGACGCGGTGATTGATACCCAGGGTCTGCTCAAGACTGCCCTGCTCATGCGCCAGGCCTGCGGTCCCAAACACGGCCTTGACTGGGCCAGTTCGCGCGAGCCGCTGGGCTGGTTCTATGATCACACGTATGCCGTGCCCTGGGGTCAACATGCGGTGACCCGCAACCGCAGCCTGGCCGCGCAGGCGCTGGGTTATGCCCTGGCGCCGGTGGTGGACTACGGCCTGCGCGCGCCGGCCGCTGCGGCGGACTGGACGCCACCCGGTGCGGATTACGCGCTGCTGCTGCACGCCACCAGCGCCGAGCGCAAGCTATGGCCCGAGGCGCGCTGGCTGGCGCTGGGTGCGCAGCTTGCTGCGCGCGGCCTCATTACGGTGCTGCCCTGGGGTTCGGCCGCGGAACTGCAGCGCAGCGAGCGTCTTGCCGAAGGCATCGCCGGCGCGATGGTGCCGCCGCGCCTCGGCCTCGATCCGCTGGCGGTGCTGATTGCAGGTGCGCGCGCGGTGATCGGCACCGACACCGGCCTCACCCATTTAGCTGGCGCGCTGGGGGTGCCCACCGTCGGCCTCTACTGCGCCACCGAGCCCGCGGCGACCGGTCTCCATGGCTGCGCGCGAGCGGTCAACCTTGGCGGCGTTGGACAACTGCCAGCGCCGGCGGAAGTCATCGCCGCGCTCGAACGCCTGTGGAGCACGCGTTGAGCGCGCCGCGGCTGCTCTACACGCTGGCGCTGTGGCTGATCCTGCCGGTGTTGCTGCTGCGGCTGCTGTGGCGCGCGCGGCGCCAGCCGGCCTATCTTGAACATGTTGCCGAGCGTTTTGGTTTTTACCGACAGCGGATTGAAGGGCCCTGCCTGTGGATACACGCGGTATCGGTGGGTGAGACCCGCGCCGCGGAACCGCTGATCCGCGCCCTGCGCGCGCGCCATCCCGGATACCGCATCCTGCTCACGCACATGACACCGACCGGGCGCGAAACCGGTGCCGCGCTGTTCGGTGATACGGTGACGCAGTGTTATCTGCCCTATGACTATCCCGGCGCGGTGGCGCGTTTTTTCGGGCATTTCCAGCCGCGCCTCGGCCTGCTGATGGAAACCGAACTGTGGCCCAACCTGGTGGCGTGCGCCGTTGCGCGAGGCCTGCCGTTATGCCTGGTGAATGCCCGGCTGTCCGAGAGGTCCGCCCGCGGTTATCAACGAACCGGCCTGCTGGCGCGTGATGTATTGCGCGGCCTTTACGCGGTCGCTGCGCAGACCGAGGCCGATGCGCAGCGCCTGCGCGCGCTGGGTGCGCAACACGTCACCGTTGCCGGCAACCTCAAGTTCGAAGTCGAGGTGCCGGCGGAAGAACTGGCCCGCGGCGCGGCCTGGCGCGCATCGCTGGGCGCGCGGCCGGTGATCCTCGCCGCGAGTACACGCGAGGGCGAGGAAGCACAACTGCTCGAAGCCTGGACCGCCGCGCCACGCGGGGAGGTATTGCTGGTGATCGTGCCAAGGCATCCGCAGCGTTTTGATGAAGTCGCCGCGCTGATCGACCGGCGCGGACTGCGCCAGCAGCGGCGCAGCCAGGCACTGCAAATCGGCGCCGACACCGAAGTGCTGCTCGGCGACAGTCTCGGTGAAATGTATTTTTATTACGCGGCCTGTGATGTTGCCCTGCTCGGCGGCAGTTTCCAGCCCCATGGCGCGCAGAACCTGATCGAACCCTGCGCACTGGGCAGGGCGGTGGTGCTCGGGCCTTCGACCTACAATTTTGCGGAAGCCGCGGCGGCGGCGGTGGCTGCAGGTGCCGCGCTGCAGGTGCCGGACCTCGCGCGCGGTGTCGAAACCGCGTTGCGTCTGCTTGATGAACCGCAGCGGCTGGCCGCCTGCGGTGCTGCGGGGAGGGCTTTTGCCATGGCTCATCAAGGGGCCGCGCAGCGCATTCTCGGCCTGCTCCCGGAAAATATATAACTATATGATTTTATTGATTATTTTTCGAGCCAGCGATTGACCTGCTCGATATCGGCAGCATCGAGCTCGCCGGCCGCTGCATACAGGCGCAGCAGTGACAGCACATAGTTGTAACGCGCCTGGGCAAGGTCGCGGCGGGCGCTGAACAGTTGTTGCTGCGCGTTCAGCACATCCACCTGGGTGCGTACGCCCACCTGCTGGCCGAGCAGGGTCGAATCCAGCGAACTCTGGTTCGACACCAGCGCGGCTTCCAGCGCGCGCACCTGCGCCACGCTGCTGGTGACGCCGAGATAACCCTGGCGGGCGGAGAGCTCTGCACTGCGCCGCGCGTTGTCGAGATCCTGGCGCGACTTTTCCTCGTTGGCGATGGCTTCGCGCACACGGGAGTTGACGATGCCGCCCTGATACAGCGGGATTGCCAGTTGCAGCCCGACCACGCGGGACTGCGTGTCGGTGCCGGAGCCGCCCTGTACGCCGGAACCCGAGCCGCTGTCGGTATAGGTGGCGAAGGCATCGAGTGTGGGGTGGTGGGCGCCGCGGTTCCGCGCCACTTCCTGGGTGGCGAAGGCAAAATTCTGCCGCGCGATGCGCACCGCGGGGTTGTTGTCACGCGCACGTTCGACCCAGACATCCATCGCGTTGGGCGAAGGCGGCGTTGGCGAGAATGTCCTGCCCGGGCCGGCGAGGCGCGGCGCGGCGCGTCCGATCAACTGCTCGAGCGCGCGGTTCTTCACCTCGAGGTCGGCGCGCGCGGCGATTTCCTGCGAGGTCACCAGATCGAAACGGGCCTGGGCCTCATGGGTGTCGGTGATGGTGGCGTTGCCGACTTCAAAATTGCGCCTGGCCTGCTCAAGCTGCTGCGCGATGGCTGTTTTCTGCGCCTCGGTGAAGGACAGGGTGCTCATGGCCAGCAGCACGTCGAAGTAGGCCTGCGACACGCGCAGGATCAGGTCCTGTCCGGCCGAGTCGAACTGCGCGTCGGCCAGCGTGACCTGGGTTTTTCCCTGTTCGTAGGCGACGAGGCTTTGCCGGCGATAGATCGGCTGGGTCACCGAAACCGAGGCTGAGTTGGAATTGAACTGGGCGTTGCTCGGCGCGAGTGTCGGATTGCGAAAACGCAGATCGCGGTCATTGTGCTGGGTCGACGCGGAAAAAGTGGCCTGCGGCAGCAAACCGGCAAGACCTTGCGGCAGTTTTTCCTGGGCGGCTTCGCGGCTGGCGCGTGCCGCGCTGTAGACCGGATCCGAGCCCAGCGCGAGGCGGTAGATTTCGAGCAGGTCGGCGGCCCTGGCCAGCGGACCTGCGGTCAGCGCCGCGATCGCCGCGGCGGCGAGAAGGATGTGTTTCATCGGCCGGTGTTTTTTCAGAACACGAAGCGCCGGGGTTGCGGCGCGTTGCGCAGCTGCGGGATGCAGGTCTCGAACAAGGTGACCGTGCGGCAGGCACCGCCACCCACCTGGGTCACCAGTTGCGCCTGCATCACCGGAGCTTCGCCGCAGACCGCGAGCAGGCGTCCGCCGGGTTTGAGTTGCCGGGCAAAAGCTGCCGGCAGCACCGGCACCGAGCCCGTGAGCACGATCACATCGTATGGCCCGTGTTTGTCCCAGCCGCGCGCGGCATCGCCGGTTTCAAGCGTGATGTTGCCGATGCCGGAGCCGGCCAGCGCGGCAGCCGCGTTGCGCGTGAATTCAGGCTGAATTTCGACACTGTAGACGTGGCGCGAGAGGCTGGCGAGCAGTGCGGTCATGTGTCCGCTGCCGGTGCCGACCTCAAGCACGGTGTCGCTGCTGCGCAGGGCCAGTGCCTGCAGCATGCGCGCCTCGACCTTCGGAGCAAGCATCACTTCACCGTGACCCAGCGGAATTTCGAGATCGGCGAAGGCCAGCGCGCGGTGAGACGGCGGCACAAAATCCTCGCGGTGCACACGCATCAGCAGATCGAGCACCACAGGATCGAGTACTTCCCAGGTGCGGATCTGCTGCTCGACCATGAAAAAACGCGCGTGCTCGATGCTCTGGGCGGGCGCGGTGACTGAAGGCGGAAATGCGGGGCTGGCGTTCATCACGGGTTGGGGTGGGTCTGCAAGTGCTTGTCCGGCAAGGGGAAAACCGCCCGGATTGACGGCGGTTCAGGCTTGCAATTATCCCATAATTCAATTAGCTTAAACATCACACGTAGGGGTCCTTGCCGCGCGGTGAAAGCCGTTAAAAATACCGCGCGACAGGGTGAGAAAGACCCTCATGACCTGATACGGGTAATGCCGTCGTAGGGAAGCGTGGTGCAAAACTGCACACCCGCTCCCGCCGCCGTCTTCCGCAGATGATTTTCTGCAGAAGTTACTACTGGAGCGAGACCATGAATGCCAATCCGAAGTTCCTCAACGCCACCGCCCGTGTTGACGAAGGCGCGGTCAAACCGCTGCCCAATTCGCGCAAGATCTATGTCGAAGGCTCGCGTCCCGACATCCGCGTGCCGATGCGCGAGATTTCGCAGTCGGACACCCCGGCATCCTTCGGCGCGGAAAAGAATCCGCCGATCTTTGTGTATGACTGCTCCGGCCCGTACACCGATCCGTCGGTCAAGATCGACATCCGTTCCGGCCTCGCGCCGCTGCGGCAGCAATGGATCGAGGAGCGCAACGATACCGAGATGCTTGACGGCCCGAGCTCAAGCTACGGCGTGGAGCGCCTGAACGACCCGAAGCTCGCCGAGCTGCGTTTCAACCTGAAGCGCAAGCCGCGCCGCGCGAAGACCGGTGCGAATCTCAGCGGCAATGTCACGCAGATGCACTACGCACGCCGCGGCATCATCACGCCGGAAATGGAATTCATCGCGATCCGCGAGAACCTGGAGCGCGAGCGCTATATCGAAAGCCTGAAGGCCGGCGGCAAGACCGGCGCGAGGATGCTGGAACTGCTGGTCAGGCAGCACCGCGGCGAGTCCTTCGGCGCCGCCATCCCCGAACGCATCACCCCCGGGTTTGTCAGGGACGAAGTCGCGCGCGGGCGAGCGATCATTCCGGCGAACATCAACCACCCGGAATCCGAGCCGATGATCATCGGCCGCAATTTCCTGGTGAAGATCAACGCCAACATCGGCAATTCCGCGCTGTCCTCCGGCATCGGCGAGGAAGTCGAGAAAATGACCTGGTCGATCCGCTGGGGCGGCGACACGGTGATGGATCTGTCCACCGGCAAGCACATTCACGAAACCCGTGAATGGATCATCCGCAACTCGCCGGTTCCCATCGGCACCGTGCCTATCTATCAGGCGCTGGAAAAGGTGGAAGGGCGGGCGGAAGAACTCACCTGGGAGATGTACCGCGACACGCTGATCGAGCAGTGCGAGCAGGGCGTCGACTATTTCACCATCCACGCCGGGGTGCGGCTGCCGTACATCCCGATGACGGCAAAGCGCATGACCGGCATCGTTTCGCGCGGCGGTTCGATCATGGCCAAGTGGTGCCTTGCGCATCACAAGGAAAGTTTCCTCTACACGCACTTCGAGGACATCTGCGAGATCATGAAAGCCTACGATGTCAGCTTCTCGCTCGGAGACGGCCTGCGCCCCGGATCGGGCTACGACGCCAACGACGAGGCGCAGCTCTCTGAACTGCGCACACTCGGCGAGCTGACGCAGGTGGCCTGGAAGCACGATGTGCAGGTGATGATCGAGGGCCCCGGCCACGTGCCGATGCAGCTGATCAAGGAGAACATGGACATCCAGTTGAAGGAGTGCCATGAAGCACCCTTCTACACGCTGGGGCCGCTGACCACCGACATCGCGCCGGGTTATGACCATATCACCAGCGCGATCGGCGCCGCCCAGATTGGCTGGTACGGGACTGCGATGCTGTGTTACGTCACGCCCAAGGAGCATCTGGGTCTGCCGGACAAGAACGACGTCAAGGACGGCATCATGGCCTACAAGATCGCGGCGCATGCGGCCGACCTGGCCAAGGGGCATCCCGGTGCGCAGATCCGTGACAACGCGCTGTCCAAGGCGCGTTTCGAATTTCGCTGGGAGGACCAGTTCAACCTCGGCCTCGACCCGGATAAGGCGCGCGAATTCCATGACGAAACCCTGCCGCAGCAGGGTGCAAAGCTCGCGCATTTCTGTTCGATGTGCGGCCCGCATTTCTGCTCGATGAAAATCACCCAGGACGTGCGCGACTACGCGGCGGCACAGGGTGTCGCCGAGCAGGACGCGCTGCAAAAGGGCATGCAGGACAAGGCCAGGGAATTCGTCGAGCAGGGCGCCGAGGTGTACCGCAAGGCCTGACGGGATGGGGTGAGAACGGGGCGGCGGGTACACCGCCGCCGCTGGCCGTGCGTTCTTTATGGTTGCAGCTTGTCTGGAGGAGTCCGACCATGAACCGCCACATGTCATCCCCGCTGTTACCCCTTTTGCTCCTGATGCTGTTTACCGCGACACCCGCAGCAGCCGGTGATCGTGATGCCCAGGCCGGAGTTGAAGGCCTTCTCGCTCCGCAAACACTGCTGGGTGGCGTGGTCCGCGACGGCGACATCAGTCTGGTATTCGATCATCTGCGCGCGACGATGGCCGCCGCCGCGGCCGGCCGCGAAGCACCGGCGATGCCCGGGCCGCTGATCAGCCGCATCGATGAAGCCGGCAGCGAGCTGCGCCAGCGCGGAACCCTGCTCGGGCTGGCGCTGTCCTACACTGCGGAGCGTGCCTTGCGTGAAGTGTTGCGGGAATTCACCACAGCACCACGCGCCGCGGAGTAACACCGGCTAGCAGCTAGAATGTGCGCGCACCGCGTGCTGCCGGCGCGGTGACTTTTCCTCACGGATGCGCAAAGGGCTCGCTTGAACAAGAAACTGTGGATTGCCGGCGGCGTGGCCGCCGTGGTGCTGCTGGGCGGACTGGCCTGGTGGCAATTCGGCCAGAAGTCCGACCAGCCGGCTTTTCGCAGCGCCAAGCTTGAGCGCGGCAGTCTGGTCGCCGCCGTTTCCGCCACCGGCACGCTCAACCCGGTGACTTCGGTGCAGGTCGGCTCCCAGGTCTCGGGGCAGATCAAGGAAATCTTTGTTGATTTCAACTCGCCGGTGAAACAGAACCAGGTCATCGCGCGCATCGACCCTGATTCCTTCTCGCTGCGTGTCAATCAGGCGATGGCCGATCTCGAGGCCGCGCGCGCCACCGCGCTGACCCAGCGTGCCAACGTCGCCGCGCTGCAGGCGGAAATCTCGCGCGCCGAAGTCGCGCTGGCCGAGGCCGAGCGCAACCTCAAGCGCAACCAGATGCTGGTGGAGAAGGGCTTCGTGTCGCAGGCCGCGCTGGAAACCTCGCAGTCTGCGGTGGCCACCGCGCGCGAACAGGTGAAGACGGCGCAGGCGCAGCGCGCGGTGGGTGACGCGCAGGTGAAAAACGGCGAGGCGCTGGTGCGCCAGCGCGAGGCGCAACTGTCGCAGGCGAAGGTGGATTTAGAGCGCACCAGCATCCGCGCGCCGGTGGACGGCATCGTGATTTCGCGCAGCGTGGATGCCGGCCAGACCGTGGCCGCAAGCCTGCAGGCGCCGACGCTGTTCCTGATCGCGCGCAACCTCACCGACATGCAGGTCGAGGCCTCGATCGACGAGGCCGAGATCGGCCGCATCGCCGTCGGCCAGGAGGCGACCTTCACCGTCGATTCCTTCCCGGGACGCAGCTTCAGCGGCAGGATCACCCAGGTGCGCAAGGCGGCGCAGGTGGTGCAGAACGTGGTTACCTACATCGCGGTGATCGCCGCGCCCAACCCCGACCTGACCCTGCTGCCGGGCATGACCGCCAACGTGCGCATCGTCACCGCGCGGCGCGAGGACGTGCTGCGCGTGCCCAATGCCGCGCTGCGCTTCCGCCCGCCGGGCGCTGCCGAACCGGCGAAGGCCGAAAAGGGTGAAAAATCCGAGCGCGCCGAGAAGGGCGACAAAGGTGAAAAAGGCGGCGGCGACCGCGGCGCCGCGCTGCGCGAGCGCCTCACCAGCGAGCTCAAGCTCAATCCCGGGCAGCAGCAGAAACTCGAGGCCATCCAGCGTGACACCGGTCAGAAGATCGCCGCCATCGCCAGCGACAACCCGGCCGACCGCAAAAAGGAAATCGGCCGCCTGCGCGCCGAATCGCGAGCGCGCATCGCCGAGATCCTCGACCCCGAGCAGCGCAAGCTCTACGACGCCATCGTCGCCGAGCAGTCCGGCCGCAGCAGCACGCGCGGCCGGGTCTGGGTGCTCGATGCCGAGGGCAAGCCCAAGGCGGTGGCGCTGCGCCTGGGTATCTCCGATGGCACTCTCACCGAGGTTCTCGGCGAAGACCTCAAGGCTGGCGACGAAGTGCTGACCGGCACCGCCGCCGGGGCCGCCGCCGCGGCCAAGGGCGGCAATCCGCCCCGCTTCGGCTTTTAATTAATTATTCAATAAAATCAAATACTTAACTAAAGTAAGCCAGCGCTTACATCGACCATGACCGCGCCCCTGATCATCACCCGCGAACTGCGCAAGTCCTATGCGCTGGGCGGGCTTGAAGTGCAGGCGCTGCGCGGGGTGTCGCTGGAGATCGGCGGCGGCGAATTCGTCGCCGTGATGGGGCCTTCGGGTTCCGGCAAGTCCACCTTCATGAACCTGCTCGGCTGCCTCGACACCCCTTCCGGCGGCGAGTACCTGCTCGCCGGCGAGCGGGTGTCGGGACTCGGCAGCGATGCGCTGGCGGCGATCCGCAACCGCCGCATCGGCTTCGTGTTCCAGAACTTCAACCTGCTTGCGCGCACCTCCGCGCTGGAAAACATCGCGCTGCCGCTGCTCTACTGCGGCGTGCCCGCGGCCGAGCGCGAACGCCGCGCCGCGGCGCGGCTGGCCGAGGTCGGGCTGGCCGAGCGCGGCCATCATCACCCGGCGCAGCTCTCCGGCGGCCAGCAGCAGCGGGTGGCGATCGCGCGCGCGCTCATTAACGATCCGGTGCTGATCCTCGCCGACGAGCCCACCGGCGCGCTCGACACGCTGACCAGCTGCGAGGTGATGGCGCTGCTGCAGCAGCTCAATCGACGCGGCATGACCGTGGTGCTGGTCACCCACGAGCGCGACATCGCCGAATTCGCCCAGCGCGTGGTCACTTTCCGTGACGGCCGCGTGGTCGAGGACCACCGCGTCGCCGCACCCAGGGACGCCGCGGCGATGGCGGCGCAATTGCGCGCCGAAGCGGGGGTGCAGCCGTGAACCTCCTGGCCAGCATGCGCATCGCCTTGCGTGCGCTGCGCATCAACAAACTGCGCAGCGCGCTGACCATGCTCGGCATCATCATCGGTGTTGCCGCGGTGATCACCATGATCGCTGTCGGTTCCGGCGCGCAGGAGCGCATCGAAAGCCAGATCAAGGGCCTCGGCACCAACCTGATCATCCTGATGCCGGGCTCGACCACCACCGGCGGCGTGCGCATGGGTGCCGGCTCGCGCAACACGCTGACCGAGGAGGACGGCTACGCCATCCAGCGCGATATCCCCGCGGTGCAGGCCTCGGCACCGACGCTGCGCGGCACCGGTCAGGTGGTCGGCGGCAGCGGCAACTGGTCGACGGTGTTCCAGGGCGTGACGCCGGAATTTTTCGAGGCGCGCAACTGGGTGGTGGCGCAGGGCCGCGGCCTCGAGCCGCAGGACATCGCCGGCTCGGCCAAGGTCGCGCTGCTCGGCGATACCGTGGCGCGCAACCTCTTCGGCGACAGCGATCCCATCGGTCAGACGGTGCGCATCCGCAAGGTGCCGTTCATCGTCATCGGCACGCTGGAGCGCAAGGGCCAGAGCCTGATGGGCCAGGACCAGGACGACATCATCCTGATGCCGATCTCCACCGCGAGGAACCGCGTGCTCGGCCAGGCCAGCGGGCGCCTGCGCACCGTGGGCTCGGTGTCGATCAAGGTGCGCGACGGCGAGGACATGAAGGCGGCGGAGGAACAGATCCGCGAACTGCTGCGCCAGCGCCACCGCCTCCAGCCGGGGCAGGAGGATGATTTTTCGCTGCGCAACCTGTCGGAGGTGCTTGCAGCGCGCGAGGAGTCGAGCCGCATCATGGGCCTCCTGCTCGCCGCGGTGGCCTCGGTATCGCTGCTGGTCGGCGGCATCGGCATCATGAACATCATGCTGGTGTCGGTGACTGAACGCACCCGCGAAATCGGCCTGCGCATGGCGGTGGGCGCGCGCGGCCGCGACATCCTCACCCAGTTCCTGGTCGAGGCGACCACGCTGGCCTTGATCGGCGGCCTGCTCGGCATCGCGCTTGGCGTAGGCGGCACGGTTGCCATCGGCCAGTTCGCCGGATGGCCGATCCAGCTGAGCATGGAGCCGGTACTCCTGGCGGTGGGCTTCGCCGCGGCGATCGGCATCTTTTTCGGTTTTTATCCCGCGCGCAAGGCTTCGCGCCTGTTGCCGATCGAGGCGCTGCGCTACGAGTAAAATGCTGGCCGGAAGTCAATGGCCTGTAACCGCGAGGGGTTTCTGAATGGATTATCTGGAAGCAGAGGCGATCGACATCATCCGCGAGGCCGCGCTGAATGCGATCAAACCCGTCATGCTGTATTCGATCGGCAAGGACTCCACAGTGATGCTGCATCTGGCGAAGAAGGCCTTCCATCCCGCGCCTTTGCCATTTTCACTATTGCATGTCGATACCACCTGGAAGTTCCGCGACATGTATGCCTATCGTTCACGGATAGCCGAGACCTACGGCGTCGAGCTGCTGGTACACACCAACGAGGAGGGCCGCAAAGCCAATATCAATCCTTTCGATTACGGCTCCAGCTATTACATCGACGTGATGAAAACCCAGGCGCTGCGTCAGGCGCTTGATCAACATGGTTTTGATGTGATTTTCGGCGGTGCACGTCGCGATGAGGAGCGATCGCGGGCGAAGGAGCGCATCTTTTCTTTCCGTTCCCATGGCCACCGCTGGGACCCTAAGTCGCAGCGCCCTGAGATATGGGCCCTGTACAACACCCGCATCAGGCAGGGCGAGACCATTAGAGTGTTTCCGCTGTCGAACTGGACCGAGCTCGACATCTGGCGTTATATCCATCGTGAAAACATCCCGATCGTTCCGTTGTATTTTGCCGAGGAGCGACCGGTGGTTCGCCGGGGTGATACCTGGATCATGGTTGACGACGGCCGCTTTCGCTTCGAGCCCGGTGAGAAGCCGCAGCGGAAAAAAATACGCTTCAGAACCCTCGGTTGCTACCCGCTGACCGGCGCGGTGGAAAGCAGCGCGAGCACACTGGCCGAGATCGTGCACGAAACATTCCAGGCTAGTTCCTCCGAGCGCGAGGGTCGTCTCATTGACACCGACCAACCGTCATCGATGGAGAAAAAGAAGGTCGAGGGTTACTTTTGATGGCCGCAGAATTGTTCACAAATTCCAAACCAGGGCTGCTTGATGCGGAGCTGACGCAGACCCTTCGCTTTTGCACCTGTGGCAGCGTCGATGACGGGAAATCCACCCTGATCGGCCGCCTGCTTCACGAATCCAAGAATATTTTTGACGATCAATGGCGGGCGCTGGAAATCGACTCCCGCCGCTTCGGCACTCAGGGCGACCGAATCGATTATGCCTTGCTAGTTGACGGATTGCAGGCTGAGCGCGAGCAGGGCATCACCATCGACGTCGCCTACCGGTTTTTTTCCACCGCCAAGCGCAGGTTTATCGTTGCCGACACACCCGGCCACGAGCAATACACTAGGAACATGGCGACGGGCGCCTCGACCGCCGACTTGGCCATCGTTCTGGTCGATGCGCGCAAAGGGATCTTGACCCAGACCCGCCGTCACAGCCGAATTGTTTCGATGATGGGTGTGCGTGATGTGGTTGTTGCCGTCAACAAGATGGACCTGATCGGCTACAGCGAGAAGGTGTTCCGCGAGATCGAACAGGATTACAGGCACTTCGCCACGTCGCTTAACCTGCCGCGGATCACGCTGATTCCATTGTCGGCGCTGGAGGGCGACAATGTGGTCGAGGCTGGCCTTCACATGTCTTGGTACAAGGGCAAGACCCTGCTGGACCACTTGGAATCGGTCGATGTCGGCGACCCCGATGCAGAAGAACGCCCGTTCTGCATGCCTGTGCAATGGGTCAATCGTCCCAATCAGGATTTTCGCGGCGTGGCCGGCGGCATTGCCGGGGGTGTGGCCCGGGTCGGGGATTCAGTGCGGATACTGCCATCGCGCATACAGACAAGCGTGCGGCAGATTATCTCAGGGCTGAGTTACACGGCTGATGCCAGAACTGGAGATTCGGTGACTCTCGTGCTTGGGGACGAGGTCGATGCGAGCCGCGGCAATGTCATCGTTGATCTCCAGCACAGTGCCCAGGTTGCCGATCAGTTCGAGGCGCAGGTGCTGTGGATGTCGCCGCACCCTCTCGTACCAGGCCGCTCTTACCTGATCAAGCATCATCGCAAGGAAACTACCGGCACGGTGACCTCGATCCGCTGGCGTACTGATGTTAACGATGGCGCGCGCCTCGCGGCAAAAGACCTGAAGCTCAATGAAATGGGTGTGGTCAATATCGCCACCGCGGAGCCTCTGGTTTTCCTGCCGTATACGGAAGACCGCACACTGGGCGGTTTCATATTCATCGACAGGCTCAACTGCGAAACCCTGGGCGCGGGCATGATTGATTTCGCGCTGCGCAGGGCCTCTAATTTGCATCCCCAGGTGCTTGATATCGACAAAAGTTTGCGTGCGAGGCTACTGGGTCAGCGACCACGGTGCATCTGGCTGACCGGCCTTTCAGGCTCTGGCAAATCGACTATCGCCAATGCGTTAGAGAAGTCGCTACACCAGCGTGGCGTGGCGACTTACGTGCTCGATGGAGACAATGTCCGTGGTGGACTCAACCGCGATCTGGGCTTTACCGAAGCTGACCGCGTGGAAAATATCCGCAGGGTCTCAGAAGTGGCCCGGTTGATGGTGGATGCCGGACTGGTGGTGATTGTCTCGTTAATTTCCCCGTATACAGCCGAGCGGCGCATGGCCCGGGATTTATTTGTCGAGGGTGAGTTTATTGAGGTTTTTGTCGATGCTCCTTTGGAGGTTTGCGAGCAGCGCGATTTGAAAGGCCTCTATGCCAAGGCACGCGCAGGCAATTTGGTCAACTTTACGGGGATAGACAGTCCATATGAAATCCCGGGATCTCCTGATATCCATCTCCGCACGACTGAACTGGATATACCAGGCTGTGTGAATCTGATTTTGCTTGCGCTATATAGATGAGGTAAGCGCGGTTTAACCCCTGCCTCATATGTCACTAACAGTGTCGCTTTTTTCAGAAAAGTGCTTCGCATAAAATGTTGGACTAATGGACCCCGTACTGGCCTTCAAGGCCTTCATCCTCGGCCTGGTCGAGGGCCTCACCGAATTTCTGCCGATCTCGAGTACCGGCCATCTGATCATCGCCGGCAGCCTGCTCGGTTTCAACGACGCCAGGGGCAAGGTTTTTGAACTGGTGATCCAGACCGGCGCGATGCTGGCCGTGTGCTGGGAATACCGCGCCCGTTTTTACAGCGTGATCCGCGGCATGGCGACGGAATTGCCGGCGCAACGTTTTGTGCTCAACCTGATTGCCGCCTTCGTGCCTGCCGCGGTGCTCGGGCTCGCCTTCGGCGGCCTCATCAAGGGGTATCTGTTTCACGCCGTACCGGTGGCGATCGCGCTGATCGTCGGCGGTTTTGTCATCCTCTGGGCCGAAGGCCGCAGCCACAAGCCGCGCATCGACTCTGTGGACGAGATGACCTGGCGTGATGCGCTGAAAGTCGGATTCGCGCAGGCGGTGGCGCTGGTGCCCGGTGTGTCGCGTTCGGGCGCGACCATCATCGGCGGCATGCTGTTCGGCTTGTCGCGGCGCACCGCCACCGAGTTTTCATTTTTTCTCGCGGTGCCGACGCTGGTGGCGGCCGGCGCCTACGATTTTTACAGGAACCGCACCCTGTTCACCGCCGATGACCTCGGCATGTTCGGCATCGGCATTGCCACCGCCTTTGTTTCCGCCTATCTGTGCATCCGCTGGCTGGTGCGTTATGTCGCCAGCCACGATTTCCGGCCCTTCGCCTGGTACCGTATCGGCTTCGGCCTGTTCATCCTGATCAGTGCTTACGGCGGATTTATAGACTGGTGATGCGCAGCTGGTAATAAATCTAGCCCTGCACCCAGGGCAGGCCCGCGGCGCGCCAGCCGCCGACGCTGCTGCGGTGGCCCTGACCGTCGCGATCGCCCTCGAAACCCTCCAGCACGTTGTAACAATCGCTGAAGCCGGACTGCATTGCGATCATCGCCGCGTTGTGTGAACGGCCGCCGCTGCGGCAGATGAAAAACACCGGGGCATCGGCCGGTACCTGCGCTGCGAGCTGTTCGGCGAAGGCCGGATTGGGCCGGCTGCCGGGGTAGGTCAACAGTTCGATCTCGATCGCGCCAGGGATGCGGCCGACCCAGTCCCATTCAGCGCGGGTCCGTACATCAACCAGCTTTGCACCAGGCAGGGTTTTCAGCAGGGCGTGGGCTTCGTTGGGGAGCACGGCGCCGCTGTAGGGCAGACCCATGTCGCCGGCACGGGCGGTGGCGGTATCAAGCAGGGCTTGGGTGTCACTCATGTCTTGGCTTGGCTATCAGATGGTGAGGGAAAGACGTAGATTCTAACGGACGCTCCCGATGGACAGACCGCACAAAAACTGTGCGCGAACATTCTTGACGCACTATAATGGTGCAATTATTCGCGGATGCACCACATTTAATCCATTCCGGTCAATCACTTAGCCATGCACCGCCTTGGTACATATCCTGCTCATACCGGCCGCGGAGCCAATTTATCTTCTTTTCCTCTTCAATCGTTCGCAATCGTTAGGAGATTCAGATGGGAAGCACTGCCGATGTCATGAAGTCGCTGAAGGACAACGAAGTCAAGTTCGTTGACCTGCGTTTCACCGATACCCGGGGCAAGGAACAGCATGTGTCCGTGCCGACCAAGATGTTCGGAGAGGACAAGTTCACCGATGGCCATGCCTTTGACGGCTCGTCGATTGCCGGCTGGAAGGGCATTCAGGCTTCGGACATGCTGCTGATGCCGGATCCGGACAGCGCGCGCATGGATCCCTTCACCGACGAAGCGACCCTGATCCTGACCTGCGATGTGATCGAGCCTGCCGACGGCAAAGGCTACGACCGCGATCCGCGTTCGATCGCCAAGCGCGGAGAGGCCTATCTCAAGTCCACCGGCATCGGTGACACCGCTTATTTCGGCCCGGAACCCGAATTTTTCATTTTTGATTCGGTGGCCTGGAGCGTCGACATGTCGGGCTCGATGGTCAAGATCAAAAGCACGGAAGCACCGTGGTCTTCCGGTGAAGACATGGAAGGCGGCAACATGGGCCACCGTCCTGCGGTCAAGGGTGGCTATTTCCCCGTTCCGCCGGTGGATTCGCTGCAGGACATTCGTTCGGCGATGTGCCTGGCGCTCGAAGAGCAGGGCGTGCCGGTCGAAGTGCATCACCACGAAGTCGCAACCGCCGGCCAATGCGAAATCGGCACCCTGTTCTCCAGCCTGGTGAAACGCGCCGACTGGAACCAGATCCTGAAATACACCGTGCACAACGTCGCGCATTCCTATGGCAAGACCGCGACCTTCATGCCGAAACCGATTGTCGGTGACAACGGTTCGGGCATGCACGTGCACCAGTCGCTGTGGAAGGGCGGCCAGAACCTGTTCAGCGGCAACGGCTACGCCGGCCTGTCCGAACTCGCGCTGTTTTACATCGGCGGCATCATCAAACATGCCAAGGCCCTGAACGCGATCACCAATCCCGGAACCAACTCGTACAAGCGCCTGGTGCCCGGTTTCGAGGCCCCGATCAACCTCGCCTACTCCGCGAAAAACCGCTCGGCCTCGATTCGTATCCCGCATGTGGCCAATCCGAAGGCGCGCCGCATCGAAGTGCGCTTCCCGGATCCGACAGCGAACCCGTACCTGGCATTCACCGCGATGATGATGGCCGGGCTCGACGGCATCCAGAACAAGATTCACCCCGGCGACGCCGTGGACAAGAATCTCTATGACTTGCCGCCGGAAGAAGCGAAAAAAGTGCCGAATGTTTGCTCGTCGCTGGATCAGGCGCTGGAACACCTCGACAAGGATCGCGAGTTCCTGACCCGCGGTGGTGTCTTCTCCAACGACATGATTGATGCCTACATCGACCTGAAGATGGAGGAAGTCACCGCCTTCCGCATGACCACGCACCCGCTGGAGTTCCAGCTCTACTACAGCCTTTGATCATCGAGGTTGCGACAAAAGGGCGGGCCCTTGCCCGCCCTTTTGTTTTCCGCAGGCTGTGACGTTTGCAATTGCTACTTTTCCTTTGCTGACATAGACTTAGCGAGCCATTCCGATGTTGCCAGCGGCGAAGTTGAAATTACTGTTCGCGCGCGCCGCGCCCCTAAAAGCAACCGGGCCGCATGCGGGTTTATCCGAGGCCGAAGATGCACTTGCCCCTGCCTTCCCAGTCCCAGTCTTGTTCAATGCTGCTGTTGTGCGCCCTGGCGCTGCCTGTCCACGCCGAAATCTGGGAATGCATCGACCGCGACGGCAACAAGCGGTTCACCAACGTCAAATCCGAGGCGGCGGGCTGCAAGCCGATGAATCTGCCGCCGGTGAGCACCGTGCCTGCGCCAAAGCCGGGTGCGGGCAAACCCGCGGCACCGGCGTCTGCCGCGAGCGGCGGCGATTTTCCCAAGGTCGACCCCTCGACCCAGCAGCAGCGCGACAGTGGCCGGCGCAAGATTCTCGAGCAGGAACTTTCCAACGAGGAACGGCTGCTCGAGCAGGCGCGTCGCGATCTGGCCGAACAGGAAGCCACCCGGCTGGGCAACGAGCGCAACTACCAGCGCGTGCTGGAGCGCCTCGAGCCGTTCAAGAAAAAAGTGGCCTTGCACGAGAACAACATCGCCAACCTGCGCAAGGAAATCGGCGCCCTGCGCTGAGTCTGCGTGCCGCGTCCCGCGGCACGCTTGGTGCTGGCCTGCATCTTGCTCATGGATGCGGAGTGCGTTGATGAACGCCACCGCGACAGCAGGCCCGCTCGCCGGACTGGATCAGTTGGCCACCGCGGTGGTTGTAATCGACGACGGGCAATCCGTCCTCTACATGAATCCTTCCGCCGAAAATCTGTTCGAGCTGTCGCAGTCCAGCGTGGCCGGCCTGACGCTGGAGCGTCTGCTCGGCGAGAACGCCGTGCTCGGCGCCGCGATCAACCAGTCGCGGGTCAATCATGCGGCCTACACTGAACATGAGCTGGAGATCACCGCCAACGGCCGCCAGCGGCTGAATCTGGCCTGCACGGTGTGCCCCGCCGAATTTCCCGGTCAGGGGCCGTCGATGCTGCTCGAATTCCGCCAGATCGACCGCCAATTGCGTGTCGAGCGTGAAGCGCGGCTGCTCGAGCAAAGCCAGGCCCACCGCGACCTGATCCGCAACCTCGCCCACGAAATCAAGAATCCGCTGGGCGGCATCCGCGGCGCGGCCCAACTGCTCGACCGCGAGCTGGAGCGTCCGGGGTTGCACGAATACACACAGGTCATCATCAAGGAGTCCGACCGTCTGCAATCGCTGATGGACCGTCTGTTGACGCCGCACCGCCTGCCGCTGCCCGGGCCGGTGAACATCCACGAAGTACTGGAGCGCGTGCGCAGCGTGATGGTGGCCGAGTTCTCCGGCATCACGGTGCGCCGTGACTATGACACCAGCCTGCCGCTGCTCACCGGCGACCGCGAGCAGCTGATCCAGGTGGTGCTCAACATCGTACGCAACGCCGCGCAGGCAATCAAGGGTGCGGGGACGGCCCATGGCGAAATCCGGCTGCGCACACGGGTTGCGCGCCAGGTCACGCTGTCCCGCCGCCGCTACCGCCATGCCGTGCAGATCGACATCTGCGACAACGGCCCCGGTATCCCCGAAAACATGAAGGAGCGTGTGTTTCAGCCGCTGATTTCCGGCCGTGAAGGCGGCAGCGGCCTCGGCCTTACCATTGCGCATAACTTCATCACCCAGCACCGCGGCACGATCACCTTTGACAGCGCGCCCGGTAAAACCTGCTTTACGCTGCTGCTGCCGGTGCAGGACGACGCCCGGCCCGCCGCGCAGCATTGACTGAAAAAACAATGAAAGAAACAAGATCATGAAACCTGTCTGGATCATCGACGATGATCGTTCCATCCGCTGGGTGTTCGAAAAGGCGCTGACGCGCGAGAACATCGCCTTCAAGGCATTTTCCTCGGCGCGCGAGGCGCTGACCGCACTCGACGACGAAGTGCCGCAGGTGGTGGTCAGCGACATTCGCATGCCCGGAGAGTCCGGGCTCGAGCTGCTGCAGCAGGCCAAGGCCAAACACCCTGCGCTGCCGGTGATCATCATGACCGCGTACTCCGACCTGGAAAGCGCGGTCACCGCATTCCAGGGCGGCGCCTATGAATATCTGCCCAAACCTTTTGATGTCGATCACGCGGTGGAGTTGATTCGCCGAGCGATGGATGAAAGCGTACGCCAGGATTCGACCGGTGAAGTGGTCGAATCGATGCCGGAAATGCTCGGCCAGGCGCCTGCGATGCAGGAGGTTTTTCGTGCCATCGGCCGCCTGTCACAGTCCCATGCCACGGTGATGATCACCGGTGAGTCGGGCAGCGGCAAGGAGTTGGTGGCGAGTGCGCTGCACCGCCACAGTCCGCGTGCCGGTCGTCCGTTCATTGCCATCAATACCGCGGCGATCCCGAAGGAATTGCTGGAATCCGAACTGTTCGGCCATGAGCGTGGTGCCTTCACCGGCGCGCAGAACATGCGCCGCGGCCGTTTCGAGCAGGCCGAGGGCGGCACGCTGTTCCTCGACGAGATCGGTGACATGCCGCAGGAGCTGCAGACGCGGCTGTTGCGCGTGTTGTCCGACGGCCATTTCTACCGCGTCGGCGGCCACCAGCCGATCAAGGCCAATGTGCGCGTGATTGCGGCCACCCACCAGGACCTTGAGGCAAGGGTCAAGCAGGGCCTGTTCCGTGAAGACCTGTTCCACCGCCTCAACGTGATCCGTCTGCGCCTGCCGCCCCTGCGAGAGCGGCGCGAGGACATTCCGCTGCTGGCGCGGCATTTCCTGCAGAAAAGCGCGCGTGACCTCGGCGTCGAGCCGAAGCGACTGTCGGAGGCGACGCTGAATTACGTCGCGATGCAGGATCTGCCGGGCAACGTGCGCCAGCTCGAAAATCTCTGCCACTGGCTGACCGTGATGGCGCCGGCGGCGATGATCGAGGTCAAGGATCTGCCGCCGGAAATGCGCAGCGAAGCAGTGGTTGCCGGCACCGAAGACTGGGCTGCCGCGCTGGGCCGCGAAGCCGAGCTGCGCCTGCATCGTGGCCAAACCGCGATCATGGACGAGTTGACCCAGCAGTTTGAACGTACGCTGATCCTGAAGGCGCTGGCGCAGACCGGAGGCCGGCGCATCGAGGCCGCGCAACTGCTGGGCCTGGGCCGCAATACGCTGACTCGAAAAATCCAGGAACTGAAACTCGAGCCGGGCCGCGGCGAGGAAGCGTGAAGCTGGCCTAGACCGTGAATTCAGCGACCACGGGTGCGTGGTCCGAAGGTCGTTCATTACCGCGCGGCACAGTGTCGATGGTGGATGCCGTGCAGCCTGCCGCCAGCGGCTTTGAAGCGAGGATGTGGTCGATGCGCAGCCCCATCTTGCGGCGAAAGGCGTTCATCCGGTAATCCCACCAGGAGTACGAGCGTTCCGGCTGTTCGAAATGGCGGAAGGTGTCGCTCAAACCCAAAGCCAGCAGCGCCTGAAAGGCCGCACGTTCGGCGTCGCTGCACAGCACCTTGCCGGCCCAGGCCTGCGGGTCGTGGACATCGGCATCGGCCGGCGCGATGTTGAAGTCGCCGAGCAGCGCAAGTTTCGGGTAACGCTGCAGTTCATCGCGCAGCCATGTGGTCAGTGCCGCATACCACTCGAGCTTGTAGCGGTACTTGTCGGATTCCACCGACTCGCCGTTGGGCATATAGCCGCAAACCACACGTACACCGTCGAGCGTGGCGGCGATCATCCGTTTCTGCGGATCGTTGTAGCCGGGAATGCCCGCGACCACATCATCCGCCGGCCTGCGGCTGAGGATGGCAACGCCGTTGTAGGTTTTCTGGCCGCTGAACACCACGTGATAACCCGCGGCCTCGATGTCGGCGCGAGGAAAATTGTGATCTTCGAGCTTGGTTTCCTGCAGGCACAGCGCGTCTGGCTGATGTTGCTCCAGCCAGGCCAGAACCTGCGGCAGGCGTACCTTAAGCGAGTTGACGTTCCACGCTGCCAGCTTCACGGCGCAGGTGCCGCTGTCGGCGCTGCCGCTCCTGCTCCAGCCGGAGTGCCGGGTGCAGCTGCCGCGGGTGCTTCAGCCGGTGCCGGTTTTGCTGCGGGTGCTGCCACCGGCCTGGGCTGCGGTTTGGCGCCGATCACCACGCGCGGATAACCTGCGGCATCCAGCGCCGAATCCCAGGCGCCCTCTTCATAACCGCGCAGCGCCTGGCGGCCGACAAACAGCAGCGGCACTTCGAGACGACCGTCGGTGAGTTTCTTGTAGGTTTCGATGTCGTCCTGCGGATTACGTTCGCTGAACGGCAGTCCGCGGCGATTGAGGTGGGCACGTGCCTTGGTGCAGCTGTCGCCGCAGTCGGTGACGTAGAGCACCAGCGGAAAATTCTGCACCGCCTGCTGCACGCTGAACGGCAACGTCGAGGTTTCGACCACGCTGCCGCCAACCGTGCGGCGCTCGACTTTCTTCGCGGTGGGGGGCGGCGGCGTGTCGCGCCATTCGACGCGGCCTTTTTCATCGACCCAGCGGTAAAGCTGGGCGGCCTGCGCCGCGGTGGCGACCAGCAGCAGCGTGATCACACAAGCCAGGGTTTTCATCTCGGCACCTCGGTCAGGTCATTGCGGGGCGGCATCACCGCTGATGATAACGTCACGCGGCCTGCAGCGTCATGCCATTGTGTCGCAACAGCGCATCGATCTTCGGTTCGCGGCCGCGGAAGGCAACAAAGGATTCCAGCGCGGGCCGGCTGCCGCCGACACCCAGCACCTCGTCCCAGAAGCGCAGGCCGGTCTTCGCATCAAGCACACCGTTTTCCTCGAACAGGCTGTAGGCGTCGGCCGACAGCACCTCCGCCCATTTGTAGCTGTAGTAACCCGCGGCATAACCGCCGGCAAAAATATGCGAGAAATTGTTCGGGAAGCGGTTGTAGGCGGGCGGGAACAGCACCGCCACTTCCTGGCGCACTTCACTCAGCAATTGCAGCGCGGTCCTGCCGCCGGCCGGATCGAAATCATGGTGCAGCAGCAGGTCGAACAGCGCGAACTCGATCTGGCGCATGGTCTGCAGCCCGCTCTGGAAGTTCTTGGCCGCGATCATCTTGTCGAACAGTGCTTTGGGCAGTGTTTTGCCGCTGTCGGCGTGGCGGGTCATCGGCTGCACCACGCTCCATTCCCAGCAGAAGTTTTCCATGAACTGGCTGGGCAGCTCGACGGCATCCCATTCGACGCCGTTGATGCCGGAGACGCCGAGGTAATCAACGCGGGTCAGCAGGTGATGCAGGCCGTGGCCGAACTCGTGGAACAGCGTGATCACCTCGTCGTGGGTGAACAGCGCGGGTTTTCCGCCAACCGGAGCCGAAAAATTGCAGTTCAGATAGGCCGCCGGGGTCTGCGTGCCGGCCGCAGTGGCGCGGCGGGTGATCGCGTCGTCCATCCATGCGCCGCCGCGTTTGGTCGGACGCGCATAGAGGTCGAGGTAGAACTGGCCGACCAGCGCGCCGGCCTTGTCGCGGATCGAAAAAAAGCGCACGTCGGGGCTCCAGACCGGCGCCTCGGCCGGACTGATGTTCAGACCGAACAGGGTTTCGACGACCTTGAACATGCCGGGGAGCACCGTGGTTTCCGGGAAGTACTGCTTGACCTCGTTTTCGGAGAAGGCGTAACGCGCGCCGCGCAGCTTCTCCGAGACATAGGCAATGTCCCAGGCTTCGAGTGCGGCCATGCCGAGTTCCTTGTCGGCAAATTCGCGCAACTCGGCCAGATCGCGTTGGGCATGAGGCTTGGCGCGTACGGCGAGATCGCGCAGGAACTGCATCACCTGCTGCGGTGTGTCGGCCATCTTCGCTTCCAGCGAATATTCGGCGTAGCTGCCGAAACCAAGCAGCTGCGCCATTTCGCGGCGCAGCGCGACGATTTCGGCGATCAGCGGCGTGTTGTCGAGTTTGGCATCGCCGAATTCGGCGGCACGGGTGACGTAGGCGTGGTACATGCGTTCGCGCAGGGCGCGGTCGTCGGCATACTGAAGCACCGGCAGGTATGAGGGTGCATGCAGTGTGAATTTCCAGCCGTCCCTGCCGTCGGCCTGCGCGGCTTCACGCGCCGCTTCGCGGGCGTCGTCCGGCAGTCCGGCGAGGCCGGTTTCGTCAGTGATGAAATGCGACCAGGCATTGGTCGCGTCGAGCAGGTTGTCGCTGAAGCGCGAGCCGAGCATTGACAGCCGGTCGCGGATTTCGGTGTAGCGCGGCCGCTTGTCCGCAGCCAGCTCGGCACCGCCGAGGCGGAAGTCGCGCACCTCGTTGTCGACGATTTTTTTCTGTGCTGTGGACAGCGTGGTGAAAGTGGCGGACGAGCGCAGTGCCTTGAATTTTTTGTACAGCCCTTCATGCTGGCCGAGCTCGGTGTAGTACTGCGAGATCTTCGGCAGGTTGCCGTTGTAGGCCTCGCGCAGCTCCGGGCTGTTCACCACCGCATTGAGATGGCCGACCTGGCCCCAGGCGCGGTGCAGGTGTTCATTGGCATCTTCCAGGGGGCCGGCGAAATTTTCCCAGGTCGGTGCCGCGCTGTCGGCGGCAAGCCGCGCGATCAACGCGCGGTTCTCCGCCAGCAGCTGGTCCACCGCCGGCGCAACCAGCTCCGGTTTGAAATCGGCAAAGCGGGGCAGGCCCGAAACATCGAGTAGGGGATTCATCATCGGATTTAATCAGGAAGACAGAAAAAGGAACAACGAACAGCATGGACAGCAGCAGACACGGGGTCAGACCACAACTCGGGCCGCGAGTTTAGCAGCCTCCGCCCATTGTGGCGCCCGGAAGATTCTATAAATTATTGATTTTATTGACTATTTTCTTTCGAATACGAGATTGCCGCTGACCAGTGTGTGGGACACACGGCCGCGCAGCTCGTAGCCGGAGAAGGGCGTGTTCTTGCCCAGGCTGTGTAATGCCGACGGTTCGACGCGCCAGTCGGCTGCGGGATCGAAGATGCAGGCGTCGGCGGTGGCGCCAACACCAAGGTGTCCGGCGTCGATGCCGAGGATCGCCGCCGGTTTTGCCGTGATGTGGGCGATGGCGGCGGCGAGCGGCAGTTTTGATTCGGTGGCCCACTTCAGTGCCAGCGGCAGCAGCAGTTCAACGCCGGTGGCGCCGGATTCGGCTTCCGAAAAAGGCAGTTGTTTGGCGTCTTCATCCACCGGCGTGTGGTCGGAGCACAACGCATCGATGGTGCCGTCGGAGAGGCCGGCGCGCAGTGCATCGCGGTCCCGCTGGCTGCGCAGCGGCGGCGTCAGGTTGCAGTTCGGATCGAAGTAGCCGATGTCCATCTCCGAGAGATGGGCGTGATGGATGCCGATGTCGCAGGTCACCGCGATGCCGCGTGATTTTGCCTCGCGCACCATCGCCACGCCCTCCGCGGAGGACAGCCTTGCGATATGGATGCGCGCGCCGGTCTGGCGCGCCACCAGCAGGATCGTTGAAAGTGCCACGGTTTCGGCGATCACCGGAATCGCCGGCAGGCCGAGGCGGGTGGCGACCTCGCCTTCGTGGGCCACACCGTGACGCGACAGCGCCGGGTCCTGTGCGCGCAGCCATACCGGAAAACCGAAGGTCGCCGCGTACTGCAGCGCATGCAGCAGCACCTGGCTGTCGGCAAACGGCGCGTCGGCCTGCGAGAAGGCCACGCAGCCGGCATCACGCAACTCGGCCATCTCGGTCAGGTTCTTGCCCTTGAGGCCTGTGGTCAGCGCACCCACCGGATAGAGGTGCGCCTGGTTCAGGTTTTTCGCGCTGAACTTGAGCATTTCCACCAGTCCCGGCTCGTCGAGCGGCGGATCGGTGTCGGGCGGGCAGGCGAGGCTGGTCACTCCGCCGGCAATAGCGGCCTTCATTTCGGTTTCCAGCGTCGCCAGATATTCGAAGCCCGGCTCGCGCAGCCGCACTGCGAGGTCGACCAGGCCCGGGCACACCACCTTGCCGGTGGCATCGATTACCCGGTTCGCGCTGAAGCCCGCCGGCGCGTCGCCGATGGCAACGACCTTGCCTGCGGCAATGAACACATCGCGCTGGGTGTCGACGCCGTGTTTGGGGTCGATCAGGCGGCCGGATTTGATATGAATCTTCATCGGCTCAGTTCCCCGCCAGTATGCTCATCACGGCCATGCGGACCGCGATGCCGAAGGTGACCTGGGGCAGAATCACCGACTGCTTGCCGTCGGCGACACTGGAGTCGATCTCGACGCCGCGGTTCATCGGGCCGGGGTGGAGCACGATGGCATCGGCTTTGGCGAGCGCCAGCTTGTCTTCGGTGAGGCCGTAGTATTTGTAGAACTCCTGCGCCGAGGGCAGCAGGGCGCCGTTCATGCGTTCGTTCTGCAGGCGAAGCATCATCACCACGTCGACATCCTTGAGCCCCTCGCGCATGTCGCCGTAGACCTGCACGCCGAGGCGGCCGACATCCGCCGGCAGCAGCGTCTTCGGGCCGATGACGCGGATTTCAGGGCAACCGAGTGTGGTCAGCGCATGGATCTGCGAGCGTGCCACCCGCGAGTGCAGGATGTCGCCGACGATCGCCACGCGCAGTTTGGTGAAGTCGCCCTTGTAGTGGCGGATGGTGTACATGTCGAGCAGGCCCTGCGTCGGGTGCGAGTGCCGCCCGTCGCCGGCGTTGATGACATGGATGTCGGGCGCGACGTGTTTGGCGATCAGGTACGGCGCGCCGCTGGCGGCGTGGCGCACGATGAACATGTCGGCCTGCATTGCCGCCAGGTTGGCCACGGTATCGAGCACGGTCTCGCCCTTGCTCTGCGAGGACACATTGATCGCGAGATTGATGACGTCGGCGGAGAGCCGCTTGGCGGCGATCTCGAAGGTGGTGCGGGTGCGCGTCGAAGCTTCGAAAAACAGGTTGAACACCGCCTTGCCGCGCAGCAGCGGCACCTTCTTCACCTCACGCTGGGTGACACCGACGAAAGACTCCGCGGTATCGAGGATCTGGCGCAACACCCCGGCCGGCAGGCCTTCCAGAGAAAGCAGGTGGTGCAGCTCGCCGTTTTTGTTGAGCTGCGGGTTGGCAGGATCAAGCCACATGCGCGTTTCCGTGTGTAAGTTCGAGCCCCAGCCTTCCCGCGGCATCACGATGCAGCTCGATGCTGCCGCCTTCAGCGATGACCACTTCGGCGCCGACAAAATCGGCGGCGATCGGCAGCTCGCGGCCGCCGCGGTCGACCAGCGCCGCCAGCCGGATGCGCTCCGGGCGGCCGTAATCGAACAGTTCGTTCATCGCGGCGCGGATGGTGCGTCCGGTGTAGAGCACGTCATCGACGATGATCACGTCGCAACCGTCGATGTCGAAGGGAATGTCGGAACTCTTGACGTTGCGGCGCAGGCCCTTGCGGCTGAAGTCGTCGCGGTAAAAGGAAACGTCGAGGGTGCCGAGCGGCAGTTTCAGGCCCAGCGCGGCATGCAGGCGCTCGGCGAGCCATACGCCGCCGGTATAAATGCCAACCAGCCCGGTGGCGGGCCCGACTGCGGGCCGCATCCGGTCGGTCAGTGACGCGAGCAGGGACTCGGCGTCGGGGAGCGGGTTAACCGGCATGACAGTGGCTCATGTGCGGGCCGAAGCCTAACACAATCACCCCGCGGATTCATCACGTAATAAGCAGCGCGCAATCAGTGTCGCGGCGGGGGTTTCAGGGCGCTGGGGTGGTGAACCAGGTGCGCAGGATTTCGGTGGCGGCGGCCGAGTCGAGCCGGCTGTCGCGCTGGCCGCCGCTGAGTCCGGCCTCGCGCAGCGCCGACTCGGCGGCTTGCGAGGTCAGCCGTTCGTCGACATAGGCCACCGGCAGGTTGAAACGTCCGTGCAGGCGCTGGCCGAAACGGCGTGCAAGCCGCCCGGTCTCGTGCGGCGCGCCATCGGCATGGCTGGCCACACCGACCAACAGCAGCACCGGTTTCCACTCGGAGATCAGGGCGGAAATCGCGGCAAAACGGCGGTCATTGTCCTCGGCGGCGATCACGGCCAGGGCGTGCGGGATGCCGAGTTCGATTTCGCCGACCGCGACCCCGACACGTTTTTCGCCGAAATCGAAGGCCAGCACCGCGCCTTTTGCTGCTTGCGCGTTCACGCGTGGCCGGCGACGTCCGACAGGTTGGCGTAGTCGATGCCGAGCAGTTGCATCGCCGCCGGCAGGCGTTCTTCGGCCGGCATGTCGAAGAGGATGCCTGGCTGCGCCGGCACTGTGAGCCAGGCATTTTGCGCCAGTTCGTGCTCAAGCTGGCCCGGAGCCCAGCCGGCGTAGCCGAGCGTGACCAGGATATGTTCGGGGCCGGAGCCGCGGGCCACCGCTTCCAGAATATCCTTGGAGGTGGTGAGGCCCATGTCACCGCTGACTCCCAGTGTCGACTGCCACTGGCCCACCGGCCGGTGCAGCACGAAGCCGCGGTCAACCTGCACCGGTCCGCCGAAATGCACCGGCACCGACCTGAAATTGCCGTCGGCGCTGATTTTCACCTGCTCAAGCAGGCTGTGCAGATTGAGGTCGATCGGGCGGTTGACCACGATGCCGAGCGCACCGTTTTCGTTGTGTTCGCAGACCAGCGTCAGTGTGCGTGAAAAATGCGGATCAACCATGGCCGGCATGGCGATCAGGAAGTGCTGGGTCAGGTCAACGCTGGTCATGGTTGGTCATTGAAAATGTGGTGATCATTGTAAGGCCGGGTGACAGGCGCCACAATTGATGCAGCCTGTTAATGTGATCCGCGCTGATTTCCCTTGATGTCTTTTGCCGCTTTTACTTCAGACCCGCGAAACCGCGCCGGGTTCAGGACGATGTGATGAGCCGTTTTGATGCCGCGCTGATGTGGTTCCGCCGCGACCTGCGCCGTGATGACAATGCCGCCCTGTATGCCGCGCTGAAGGCGTCGCGCCGCGTCTTCTGCGTGTTTGTCTATGATCGCGAAATCCTCGACGCGCTGCCCTCGCGCAGCGACCGCCGGGTCGAGTTCATCGAGCAGTCGGTCACCGAACTGGCCGGCTTGCTTGAAGCCGATGGCGGGCGGCTGGTCACGCTGCACGGTGTTGCGAAAGAAGAGATTCCGCGCCTTGCGCAACAACTCGGTGTTCAGGCCGTGTTCGCCAACCGTGATTATGAGCCGCAGGCCGTCGCGCGTGATGCCGCGGTTGCCGCCGCGCTGAAAGCGGCGGGCATCGAGTTCATCACCCGCAAGGACCAGGTGATTTTCGAGCAGGACGAGGTGATGACACTGGGCGGCACGCCGTTTTCGGTGTTCACGCCATACAAGAATGCCTGGCTGAAAAAACTTGAACTGTTTTACGTCAAGGCTTATCCGGTCGCGGATTACATCAAGGGCCTCGCGCCGGCGCCGGGCAAAGATCGGCACCTGAAGCTTGCCGATATCGGCTTTGAAAAAACCAACATCGGCTCGCTGGGTATCGCCGGCGGTGTTGCCGCCGCACAAAAACTGTTGACCGAATTTTCATCACGCATGGCGCGTTACCGCGACGCCCGCGACTTTCCGGCGAAAAAAGGCCCGTCCTACCTGTCGGTGCATCTGCGTTTCGGCACAATCTCTGTGCGCGAACTCGCCCGTGCGGCCTGGCCGGGCAGCGGCGGGCAGCGCAGCGAAGGTGCCGCGACCTGGCTGTCGGAGCTGGTGTGGCGCGATTTCTATTTCATGATCCTGCACCACCATCCGCGGGTGGTGACGAAAGCCTTCAAGCCGGCTTACGACGCGATTCGCTGGCCCAACGACAAAAAACTGTTCAGGGCATGGTGCGAGGCACGCACCGGTTATCCGATCGTCGATGCCGCGATGCGCCAGATCAACCAGACCGGCTACATGCACAACCGCCTGCGCATGATCGTCGCCTCTTTTCTGGTCAAGGATCTGCTGGTCGACTGGCGCTGGGGTGAACGTTATTTTGCCGAACACCTCAACGATTTTGATCTGGCTGCCAACAACGGGGGCTGGCAATGGGCGGCCTCCACCGGCTGCGATGCGCAGCCGTATTTCCGCATTTTCAACCCGGTGTCGCAGTCGCAGCGCTTCGATGCCGATGGCGCGTTCATCCGCCGTTACCTGCCGGAACTCAAGGATTGCGACAACAAGGCGATACACGCGCCGTGGCTGATGACGCCGCTGGAGCAGCAGGCCGCCGGTGTCGTGATCGGCCGCGACTATCCTGCGCCGGTGGTCGAACACGCCACGGCGCGGCTGCAGGCGCTGGAGCTGTTCAAGGCGGTCAAGGGCTGAGCAGGGTGCGCCTGCCGGTCCCCGTTTGGCTTACTTGCGCCAGAACACCGGCGTGAACACCACCAGCACGGTGAAAAGTTCGAGGCGACCGAGCAGCATGGCGAAGGTGCAGACCCAGGTCTGGAAGTCATCAAGCACCGCATAGGTGGTCGCCGGACCGACTTCGTTCAGTCCCGGCCCCATGTTGTTGAGGCTTGCCACCACGGCACTGAAAGCGGTCAGCACGTCGAGTCCCGAAGCCGTCATCACCAGTGTCAGCACCACGATGCTGGCGATGTAGATGAACAGGAAGGCGAGCACCGCAAAAATCACCTTGTTGTCGATGACGTGGCCGGAAAGCTTGGCTGGCATCACTGCTGTGGGGTGCAGCAATTTGACGAATTCCCGGTAGACCTGGACGTAGAGCAAACGCGCGCGGATCATCTTTATGCCGCCGCCAGTGGAGCCGGAGCAGGAGGCGAAGCTGCACAGGAACAACATCCACAGCGGCGCGAAGATCGGCCATTCGTTGAAGTCGGTGCTGGCGTAGCCGGTGGTGGTGGCAATCGAAATCACGTTGAAGCTGGCGTAGCGCAAGGCGGTCAGGAAATCCGAATAAGTATCCTTGAATACCAGAAAGGCGGCGATCAGCAGGCAGCTGGCCAGCATCACACCAAGACACCAGATGATTTCCGGATCGCCGCGGTAGGGCTGCAGGCTGCGGTTGCGCAATGCGAGAAAGTGGGTGCCGAAGTTGATGCTGGCGATCAGCATGAACAGGATCGCCACGGATTCGATCAGCGGTGAGTTCCAGTGCGCGAAGCTGGCGTCGTGGCTGGAAAAGCCGCCCAGGCCCATGGTCGAGAACATGTGCACGACCGCATCGAACCAGCTCATGCCGGCGCCGCGGTAGGCGAGTACACAAGCCAGCGAAATCAGCGCGTAGACCACCCACAGGCCCTTTGCCGTTTCGGTGATGCGTGGTGTCAGTTTCTCGTCCTTCATCGGCCCCGGGGTTTCGGCCTTGAAAATCTGCCGGCCCCCGACGCCGAGTAACGGCAGAATTGCCACTGCAAGCACGATCAGGCCCATGCCGCCGAGCCATACCAGCAGGCAGCGCCAGAAGTTGATCGATGGTTCCAGTGTGTCGAGCCCGGAGAGCACCGTGGCGCCGGTGGTGGTAAGCCCCGACATGGTTTCGAAATAGGCGTCGGTGAAACTCAGCCCCGGTATCACCATCAGCAGCGGCAGCGTGGCGAAGGCGGCGCCGCCGCACCAGGCGAGCACGACAAGCAGGATGCCGTCGCGCGAGGTCAGCTCGTCCTTGCGCTTGCGGGTGGAAATCCACATTGCGAAGCCGGCGGCAAAATTCACCGCCATCGAGATTGCGAAGGCCTGGATTGCCCCGTCGTTGTAATAGAACGACACAGCAATCGGCAGCAGATGCGACAGGCTCATCACCATCGCGATCAGCCCGAGCAGGGGCGCGACGGTCAGCAGCGCGCTCACAGGAAGCCGACGCCCACCTGGAACAGCTTCTCGACCTTGGGCATCATCTTCTTGTTGATCACGAACACGATGACATGGTCGTCAGGCTCGATCACGAGGTCGTGGTGGGCGATAAGCACTTCGTGCTCGTTGCGCTTTTTGTCGGCCTCCCCGCGTTCCCGGGTACGCACGACCGCGCCGATGGTTGCACCCTTGGGCAGATCGATTTCCTCGATGCGCCGGCCCACCACCTTCGACGATTTCGGGTCGCCATGGGCGACCAGTTCCAGCGCCTCGGCGGCGCCTCGGCGCAGGCTGTGCACCGCGACGCAGTCGCCCTGTCGCACGTGGGCGAGCAGGGTGCCGATGGTGGTCTGCGCCGGAGAGATCGCGATGTCGATCTGGCCGGCCTGCACCAGGTTGACGTAGGAGCTGCGGTTGATCAGGGCCACCACGCGGCGCGCGCCCATGCGCTTGGCGAGCAGCGAGGACATGATGTTGTTCTCGTCATCGTTGGTCAGCGCGCAATAGATGTCCATGTCACCGATGTTCTCGGTCTGCAGCAGTTCCTCGTCGGTGACGTCACCGACCAGCACCAGTGTCCTGCCGAGGTCGGCGGCGAGTGCTTCGGCGCTTTTGCGGTTGTACTCGATCAGCTTGACTTCGTATTTTTCCTCGAGGGCCGCAGCCAGGCGTCGGCCGATGTTGCCGCCGCCGCCGATCATCACCCGCTTCACCGGCTTGTCCATGCGCCGCAGCTCGCGCATCACGCCGCGTATGTGTTCCGTGGCTGCGACGAAGAACACTTCATCACCCGCTTCGATCACGGTCGTGGCGTCGGGAATGATCGGGCTGTCCTGGCGGAAGATCGCCGCGACCCGAGTGTCGAGATTTGGTAGATGCTTGCGAATGGTCTGCAGTTCCTGTCCGACCAGCGGTCCGCCGTGGAAGGCGCGTACACCGACGAGGCTGACACGGCCGTCCGCAAATTCCAGCACCTGCAGTGATTCCGGAAATTCGATCAGCTTGGCGATGTAGTCGGTAAGAATCTGCTCGGGGCAGATCACCGTGTCCACGGCGAAGTTTTCCGCGGTGAACATTTCCGGGTGCGACAGGTAATCAGCGGCACGGATGCGCGCGATTTTGGTCGGCACATTGAACATCGTCGCCGCCAGCTTGCAGGCGACGAGGTTGGTTTCGTCGCTCTGGGTCACCGCGAGGATCAGGTCGGCGTCGCGCGCGCCGGCGCGGGCGAGGATTTCTGGATGTCCGGCGTTGCCGACCACGGTGCGCAGGTCGAGACGGTCCTGCAGTTTGCGCAGCCGTGCAGGGTCGGTATCGACGACGGTGATGTCGTTGGCTTCAGAGACCAGATTTTCGGCGACCGAGCTGCCGACGCGGCCGGCGCCGAGTATGACGATGCGCAAAACAGTTTCTCCCTGGGGGTTGCGCGGCGGTTGCGGCCCTGTCTTGTCCTTGTTGCGTGCCGATAGTGTTCCGAAGCCGGCGCGGGCACAGCGCCGGGCGGCGGCATTGTAACCCGCAAGCTGCGTCTGCAAGGGGGTGCTGTGGCATAATCACCACTCTGCCGGATGATGCTAAGCCTTTGAACAGAATATACTTTTCGGACCAGATCCCGGCGCATGGCCGGTGCCGGCTACCGGCGGCGAAAGCCCACCACATTGCCCATGTGCTGCGCCTCGCGGCAGGTGACGCAGTGGTGCTGTTTGATGGCCGCGGCGCGGCCTGGGACGCGGTGATCACGACCATGACCCGCGGCGAAGTCGAGGTGCAGATCGGCGCGGCGCGCGACGAGAATCGCGAATCACCGTTGCCGGTGACGCTGGCCCAGGCGGTGTCCAGCGGCGAGCGCATGGACTACACCATCCAGAAAGCGGTCGAGTTGGGTGTCAGTGCCATTCAACCGCTGATGGCGGAGCGCTGCGTGGTGCGGCTGTCGGGTGAACGCGCGGCGAAGCGCGTCGCGCACTGGCAGGCGGTGGTAAACAGCGCCTGTGAGCAATGCGGTCGCAACACCGTGCCCGAAGTGCGCCCCCTGCTCGGATTGCGCGAATGGCTGGATGCCGCGGCGGCTCAGCCGGGCCTGCGCCTGCTGCTGGCGCCGCAGGCGACACTGCGCCTGCTTGAACTGGAGCGCCCGGCGGTAGTGACCATGCTTGCCGGTCCTGAAGGCGGTTTTGCCGAAGGTGAAATCGCTGACGTACTGCGCGCCGGTTTTCAGGCGTTGCGCCTCGGGCCACGCGTGCTGCGCACCGAAACCGCGGCGGTTGCGCTGCTGGCGGCAATGCAGGCGCAGTGGGGCGATTTCTGAAGCGTCGGCTTTCCCCCGACCGGGAAAGCGCATATCATTGATTTGATGATGTAATTTTCCTGCCTCCCGATACCGATGACCAGCGAAGCCCGCGGCGACACGCCGCCAGAAATTGACAGAGAAAAACGCCGCGGCAGCCGTCCGCGGCTGTCGGCGCAGGATCGTTTCATCGACTGGTTCCAGTCAGTGGCGCCGTATATCCATGCCTTTCGCGGCAAGGTCTTTGTCATCGGCTTCGGTGGCGAGGTGGTCGATGACGGCCGTTTTTTTCACCTGACCCACGATCTGAACCTGCTCGCCGCGCTGGGCGTGAAGCTGGTGCTGGTGCACGGCTCAAGGCCGCAGATCGAGGCCAAACTGAAGGCGCAGAAAATCCGCAGCCGCTTTTGCGGCAAGCTGCGCATCACCGACGGTCCGGCACTGGAAGCGGCGATGGAAGTTACCGGCAAGCTGCGCGTGCAGATCGAGGCGCTGCTGTCGATGGGCCTGCCCAATTCGCCGATGGCCGGGGCGCACATCCGTGTGGCCGGCGGCAACTTTGTCACCGCCAAGCCGATCGGCGTGGTCGATGGCATCGACCTGATGCACACCGGTGAAGTGCGCAAGATCGACGCGGTGGCAATCGAGCGGCGGCTGAAGGACGACGAGCTGGTGGTGCTGCCCTCGCTCGGCTATTCGCCGACCGGCGAAGTGTTCAACCTGGCGATGCCCGACGTTGCTGCGGCAACCGCGGTGGCGCTGAAGGCGGACAAGCTGATTTTCATGATGGATGCGGTGGGTGTGCAGGGCCGCCGCGGCGAGCTGTTGCGCGAACTGACGGTGCGCGAGGCGGGCAATCTGCTGGCGCGCGGCCGGGTGCCGCAATCGGATGAGGTTGCCAGCTACCTGCCGGCGGCGGTGCGCGCCTGCGAGCAGGGTGTCGGCCGCACCCACCTGATTTCCGGTCATCTCGATGACAGCCTGCTGCTTGAGCTGTTCACCCACAAAGGGGTGGGCACGCTGGTCACGCCGGATCCGCTGGAGACCCTGCGCCATGCGCGCATCGAGGACATCGGCGGCATTCTCGGCCTGCTCGAACCGCTGGAAAACGAGGGCATCCTGGTCAAGCGCAACCGCGACCTTCTGGAAATGGAGATTGACCGCTTCTGGGTGCTCGAACACGACCGGGTGATCACCGGTTGCGCGGCGCTGTATCCCTTTGCCGACGAGCGCTCGGGCGAACTGGCCGCGCTGGCGGTGCATCCGGATTTCCGCGGCCGCGGCGCCGGCGAGCGTCTGGTCGAGGCAATCGAAAAACGTGCACGGGGCCTGCGCCTGCGCCATCTGTTCGTGCTGACCACCCGCGCCGAGCACTGGTTTGTCGAACGCGGCTTCACCGAAACCGGGGTCGCCGCGCTGCCGCAAAAGAAAAAAGCCCTTTACAACTTCCAGCGCCGTTCGGTGGTGCTCACCAAGCGCTTGTGACGCGTCGCAGCGCCGCTGCAACAATTCCGCAACAATCAAGGTTTATCTTGGAGGACTGAAATGGCACGCCAAGTCGTGTGTGTGAAGCTCAAACGCGAGGCCGAAGGCCTCGATTTTCCGCCCTACCCGGGCCCGCTCGGCAAACGTGTGTTTGACAGCGTTTCCAAGGAAGCGTGGAAGCAATGGCTCGAGCAGCAAAAAATGCTGGTCAACGAGAACCGGCTGAACCTCGCCGACAAAAAAGCCCGTGATTACCTCGCTCAGCAGATGGAAAAGCATTTTTTCGGCGACGGTGCCGACCAGGCCAGCGGCTACGTGCCGCCGCAGTCCTGAGCACAGCCGCGGGCGATATGCGTCATGAACGCTGCCACCCGCCGCACCCGGCGCACGCCGGGCAAGACCGGATTCCCCGCCGAGCACTACCTTAACCGCGAACTCGGTCTGCTTTCGTTCAACCGCCGCGTGCTCGCGCAGGCGGAGAACCCGGAACACCCGCTGCTCGAACGCCTGCGTTTCCTGTGCATCGTCAGCAGCAATCTCGACGAATTCTTCGAAGTTCGGGTTGCCGGCCTGCAGGCCGAGATCGAGGCCGGCAGCGCGCCGGTCAATCCCGACCAGATGCGCGCCGAGCAGGTCTACCGGCTGGTAGCGCTGGAAGCGCATCAGATGGTGGCCCGTCAATACGAGCTGCTCAACAGCGAAATACTGCCCAGCCTTGAACGCGAAGGCATCCGCTTCCTGCGCCGGAGCCAGTTCACGCCGCAGCAGGCGGAGTGGATACGCGGCCATTTCATGCGCGAAGTGATGCCCCTGCTGACGCCGATCGGACTTGATCCGGCGCATCCCTTTCCGCGTGTGCTCAACAAGAGCCTGAACTTCGCAGTCGAACTCGAGGGCAAGGATGCTTTCGGCCGCAATTCCGGCATCGCCATTGTCCAGGCGCCGCGGGTGCTGCCGCGGGTGATCCGCCTGCCGCAGTCCGTGGCCGGCGCCGAATACGACTTTGTGTTCCTGTCCTCGGTGCTGCATGGCCATGTTGGCGAGCTGTTCAACGGCATGAAGGTGCTCGGCTGTTACCAGTTCCGCCTCACCCGCAACAGCGATCTCTTTGTCGATGAGGAAGAGGTCAAGGATCTGCGCGCCGCGTTGCGCGGCGAATTGCCGCAGCGCCATTTCGGCGACGAGGTGCGGCTCGAGGTTGCCGACAGCTGCTCGCCGCAGATCACCGCGTTCCTGCTCAAGCAGTTCATGCTCGACGAGGAGGATCTCTACCGCGTCGATGGTCCGGTGAACCTGGCGCGGGTGATCAGCGTCCCCGACTGGGTGGACCGGCCAGACCTCAAGTTTGCGCAGTTCCGGCCGGGGTTGCCGCAGCGGCTGATCGATGGTCGCGACCTGTTCCAGACCCTCCGCGAGGGCGACCTGCTGCTGCACCATCCGTACCAGTCCTTCCAGCCGGTGATCGGATTCCTGCAGCAGGCTGCGCGCGACCCGGCGGTGGCCGCGATCAAGATGACGGTGTACCGCACCGGTTCGGAATCGGCGCTGATGGAGGAGTTGATCGGCGCGGCGCGCAGCGGCAAGGAAGTGACCGTGGTGCTCGAGCTGATGGCGCGCTTCGACGAAGAGGCCAACATCAACTGGGCGCAGCGCCTCGAGGATGTCGGTGCGCATGTGGTCTACGGCGTAGTCGGCCACAAGACCCACGCCAAGATGATGATGGTGGTGCGCCGCGAGGGTGACGGCCTGCGCCGCTATGTGCACCTGTCCACCGGCAACTACCATCCGCGCACCGCGCGCATCTACACCGATTTCGGCCTGTTCACCGCGCATGAGGAAATCTGCGGCGATGTGGCCCAGGTATTCATGCAACTGACCGGGCTCGGCCGCGCGACGAAGCTGACCCACCTGCTGCAGTCACCGTTCACGCTGCACAAGGAAATGCTGCGCTCGATTGATGCCGAGACCGCCGCGGCCTCCGCGGGGCGTGAAGCACGGATCATCGCCAAGATGAACGCATTGCTCGAGCCCGAAGTGATCGGCGCCCTGTACCGCGCTTCGCAGGCCGGTGTGCAGATCGACCTCATCGTGCGCGGCGTCTGCGCGCTGCGCCCCGGCGTGCCCGGGCTGTCGGACAACATCCGCGTGCGTTCGGTGATCGGCCGCTTCCTCGAGCACACACGCATTTTCTTTTTTCATAACGACGGCGATCCGCGCGTCTACCTGTCAAGCGCCGACTGGATGGGACGAAATTTCTTCGGCCGTGTCGAGGTCTGTTTCCCGGTGCTGGATCCGCTGCTGCGCCAGCGCGTGATCGACGAGGGCCTGCTGCCCTACCTTGAGGACAACAGCCGCGCCTGGATCATGGATGGTGATGGCGCCTACGCCTTGCAGCAGCCGGGGCGCGCCGCTGTTGCGAGCGCGCAGGACCGGCTGCTTGAAAGCCTCTCCCATAAACCCGGTGTCTGAGGCCGTCCGCCGCCCGGGCCGTCGAGTGCCCGCCGGCACCGAAACCGAACTCAAGCTGCGCGTGCCGCCCGCGCAATGGAAGCGGCTGCTGGCTTCCCCTCTGCTGCATGCTGAGCGGGTCGGGCGCGAAATCGAGCTCGAAGCCATCTATTTCGACACGCCGTCACGCGCCTTGTCGCATAACCGCATCGCCTACCGCGTACGCCGCGAAGGCCGGCGCTGGGTGCAGACGCTGAAAGGCGGTGGAGCCGAACAGTCCGGCCTGCATACCCGCATCGAAGTCGAAGCGCCGCTGGCCGATGCAGTACCGCAGCCGCAACAACTGCCGACTAATGCCCAAACCGGGGCCTTGACGGCATTGCTGCGGACCGCACTCGCCAGCGAGACCCTGCAACCGGTGCTGCAGACGCGCATCCGGCGCCACCAGCGAGTGATCACGCCGGGCCGCGGCATCCGCATCGAACTCGCCTTTGACCGCGGTACGATCAGCAGCGGCGGCAAACGCGAGGCCGTCAGCGAACTCGAACTGGAGCTGAAGGCCGGCCCGGTGGAGGCGCTGTTCGATCTCGCCTCAAGGCTGGTTGCAGCGCATGGCCTGACGCTGGAACACCGTTCGAAGGCGGAGCGGGGTTACGTACTGCGCGATGCCGTGCCGCCGCTGCCGGTGAAGGCTCAGGCAGCGTTGATCGACAAGACAATGGATGCCGGCGCCCTGAGCCGCGCGGTGATTGGGGGCGCACTGGCCCAGGTGCAGGCCAACAGCCACGGCGTGCTGTGTCATGACGATCCCGAGTTTCTGCACCAGATGCGTGTCGGACTGCGTCGCCTGCGCTGCGCGATCGACTTGTTTGCACCGCAGCTCGGCGGCGCGCTGGAGACCGAAGCCGCGGCATTGCGTGAGATTGGCCGCGGTCTGTCTGCTGCGCGCGACTGGGATGTGCTGATTGGTGAAATCCTGCCCCAGGTGTTTGTGCAGCCTGCGCCAGGCAGCGCTGCACTGCGTTTGCAGAAGGCCTGCGAAGCAGCCCGGGGCAGTGCCAAGAGAAAAACAGATTTGTTAATAAAATCAATTAGTTATAATCAAACAATGCTGGCACTGGGGCGTCATCTGGCGACGACCCCGGCGGCTGCGGCGAAGGTGCGCAGCGCACAGCAGGTGGCAGCGAAGATCCTCGAGGCGCGCCATGCCCGTGTACTCAAGCGCGGCAAACACCTGCGTCGCCAGGATGACGAGGCGCTGCATCGCCTGCGTATCGCGGTGAAAAAGCTGCGTTATGCGGTGGAGTTTTTCGGCGGTTTGTTCGCCGCGTCGGCAATACAGGCGCAGCGCGCGGCGTTGACGCGGCTGCAGGATATACTGGGCCACATCAACGATGCGGCGGTGACTGCGCCGCGGCTCGATGAAGCACGGCGGCAGGTTTTGCGCGGTGCCCAGAAGAACAGCCGGCGCTGGCCCAAATCCGCAGCACGGGCCGTGATCGAATGGCAGCAGACACTCGCCGCAGCCCAGCGCAAAAAACTGCCGGCCGCGTGGCGTCTTTTCGGGAAGGCGCCGCAGCCCTGGCGCTGACGCTGCGCGGTTTCATCAGTAAAGGCAACCGTGGTGGAGAGGGAAACCATGAACCTGGTGTTGTGGCGGCATGCCGAAGCCGAAGACGGCGTTCCTGACGAAGCACGAAAACTCACCGCCCGGGGGCGCCGCCAGGCGGTGGCGATGGCGGCCTGGCTGGACGCGCAATTGCCGGCGCCGCGCCGCGTACTGGTGAGCCCCGCCCGGCGTACCCGCGAGACTGCCGCCGCTTTTGCGGAAGATGTGATCATTGAGCCCGCGGTATCCACCGCGGCCACGCCCCAAGGTCTCCTGCGCGCGGCCGGCTGGCCGGATGACAAAGGCACGGTGCTGGTGATTGGTCATCAGCCGACGCTGGGTGAGGCGGCGGCACTGGCGCTGACCGGACATGTTGCGCCGTGGCGGGTGAAAAAAGGCGCGATCTGGTGGATCAGTCTCGATGGCGGCGATCCGCTGCTGCGCGCGGTGCTGCCGCCCTCGGCGCTCGACTGAGCAGGCTTATTCGACCAGCGCAGGCTCCTGGGCAGTGACGATTTCGTCAAGACCCGGTATCCGGATGTCGTGGCCGAGCCTTGCCCATTCGGCGAGTTCCTCGCGCAGGGCGCCTGCAGACAGCGGATTGGCCTCGAGCCAGGTGTTATCGAAGGCGAGGCGCAGCCGCTCCTGCTGCACCTTGACCTCCAGTGCCGGCATCCGGCTGTCACGCCGCGCGCGGTTGAGCAGCACGGCGAGGCGCAGCGCCAGCACCAGGGCGCGGTCGGTTTCGAGCAGTTCACCCCAGGATTTTTTCAGTGAGCGGCGGTGGCTGCGCACCAGCGCCGAGAGGCGCTCCTGCTCCTCGCGCGAGAAGCCGGGCATGTCGGCATTGCTGATGATGTAGGCCGAGTGCTTGTGGTAGCCGCTGTAGGCGACCGGAATGCCGATTTCATGCAGCTTCGCCGCCCAGCCGAGCAGTTGCGGCGCGGTTTCGTCGGGTTCAACGGCCAGTTTTTCGTGGAGCGAAAGCGCGCAGGCGCCGACGCGGCGCGCCTGCCGCGCATCGACGTGATAACGCTGCATGAACTGCGCCACCGTGACGTCGCGCATGTCCTGATGATGGAAGCGGCCGAGCATGTCCCACAGGATGCCCTGGCGCATCGCGCCGGTGGCCGGGGTCATGGTTTCAATGCCAAGTTCGTCGAGCACGGCGTGCAGGATGGCGAGTCCGCCGGCGAGTACCGGCTTGCGGTCGGGGCGCAGGCCGGGCAGTTCGATCTGGCTGAGGTCACCGGCACGGATCAGCTGGCTGCGCAGTCTGTCGAGTGCTTCAGGAGTGATCGGGCCGTCGGAATAACCGGCGAGCTGCAGGATCTCCGAGATCGAGCGCACCGTGCCGGAGGAACCTACCGCATGCTGCCAGTGGCCGCGGTTGTAATGGCCGACGATGGGTTCGAGTTCGGCGCGTGCCGCGAGTTCGGCCTCTTTCATGGCGCCCTTGCTGATGCGGCCGTCCCGGAAATAACGCATCGAATAAGACACGCAGCCCATGAACAGGCTTTCCAGTTGCAGCGGCTTGTAGCCGCTGCCGATGATGCATTCGGTGGAGCCGCCGCCGATGTCGACGACCAGGCGTTTTTCGCGCGATGCGGGCAGGCTGTGCGCGACGCCGAGGTAGATCAGCCGCGCCTCCTCGCGCCCGGCGACCACTTCGATCGGAAACCCGAGCGCGGTGCGAGCGCGGCGCAGGAACTGGCCGGCATTTTTGGCGACACGCAGGGTGTTGGTGCCCACCGCGCGCACCGCGCGGCGGTCGAGCCCGCGCAGGCGTTCACCGAAGCGGGCCAGGCAGGCCAGTGCGCGATCCTGGGATTCGTCATCGAGGCGCTTGTCCTTGCCGAGGCCGGCGCCGAAGCGCACCGGCTCGCGCAGCGAATCAAGCGGGAAAAACTGTACGCCATCGACACGGGCGAGCTGGCAGTGGAAGGAATTCGAGCCGAGGTCTATCGCGGCGATGGTGGACTGTTCAGCCACCCCGGATTACTCCGAAGTCACTGAACCCGGATATCGACCGCGTGCCGCGTATGGTGTACACCGGTGACCCCGCTGGTGTTGATGAATGCGGTCAGTGTACCACGGCGCTTTTGCCGCACTCAGCCCAGCGCTTCGCGCTCCAGCGCCTCGACGCCGGTGTGGCGCACGTCCTTGCCCTTGACCAGGTAGACCACGTATTCGGACATGTTCTTCGAGTGGTCGCCGATGCGTTCGATCGACTTGGCTATGAACAGTACGTCGATCGCGTGGGAGATGGTTCGCGGATCTTCCATCATGAAGGTGATCAGCTGGCGCAGGATCGCCTTGAACTCGCTGTCGACCTGCTGGTCCTGGCGCACGACCTTGGCGGCCACGGTCAGGTCGAGGCGGGCAAAGGCGTCAAGCGCGTTGCGCAGCATGCCGATTGCGATGTCGCCGACGTGCTGGACCTCGGTGGTGCGTGGCACGCTCGGGCGGTCGGTGCTGTACAGCGACAGCGTCATGCGCGCGATCTTCGCCGCCTCGTCACCGATGCGCTCGAGATCGGTGATGGTCTTGACCACGGTGAGGATCATCCGCAGGTCCTTCGCCGCGGGCTGGCGCTTGGCGATGACCGTGCTGCATTCCTCGTCGATGGTGACTTCAAGGGCGTTGACGCGGTGGTCGTCCTCCATCACCTGGCGGGCCAGCGTCACGTTGCCGCTGGTCAGCGCTTCGATGGCGCGGCTGATCTGCTGCTCGACCAGGCCCCCCATCTGCAGTACGCGCGCGCGGATGTCCTCGAGTTCGGTGTCGAACTGCTTCAGGGTGTGTTCGGTCATGGTCGGTGCTCCGCGACGTAAAAAGGCAATTTATAGCCGCAAATTATGACAGTTTGATGGCCGGGCCCGGCCCTTTCAGGGTCTCGGTGCCTCCGGGGCCGGCGAGCAGCAGCACATCGGCCGGCCGCCGCGCGAACAGGCCGTTGGTGACGACACCGGTGATCTGGTTGATAAGTGTTTCCAGTGCCGGCGGGTCGGTGATGGTCAGGTTGCGCACATCAAGGATGATGTTGCCGTTGTCGGTGACCATATTGGCGCGCCATTCCGGCTGGCCACCGAGCCGGGCCAGCTCGCGGGCGACATAAGAGCGCGCCATCGGGATCACTTCCACCGGCAGCGGGAATTTACCGAGCACATCGACCAGTTTCGAGCCATCTGCGATACAGACAAACTGCTTCGCCACCGCGGCGACGATTTTCTCGCGGGTCAGTGCGCCGCCGCCGCCCTTGACCATCATCAGGTGACGGGTGACTTCGTCGGCGCCGTCGACGTAAACGGGGATGTCACGCACCGCATTGAGGTCAAATACCGGGATGCCGGCGGCTTTCAGGCGTTTTGCGCTGGCTTCGGAGCTCGACACCGCGCCCTCGATGCGGCCCTTGATTTTCGCCAGCTCGTCGATGAAAAAATTCACCGTCGAACCGGTACCGACACCGATCACGGCGCCTTGCTCCGTATCTTTCCCGATTCTTTCCAGCACCCAGGCAATGGCGGCCTTCGCGGCGGCTTGTTTTTGCGCGTCCTGATTCACCTTGGATTCCCCATGCTTTTGGTCTGAATAAATGATCATCCGACTATACCGCATCCGCCCGCGGTCTTCGTCGCGGCAGGGCGGCATTCCTGATAACCTTAAAGGCCCGAAAAAGTCTTTCTTATCAAACCGTTTTCACCAGACACATCACCATGGCCAAATCCGCTGCCGGCGACTACCTCGAGCGCATCCTCAACGCCCGCGTCTACGATGTCGCCATCGAAACCCCGCTGGAGCGCGCACCTGCACTGTCGCGGCGCACCGGCAACAATATCCTGTTGAAGCGCGAGGACATGCAGCCGGTGTTCTCGTTCAAGCTGCGCGGTGCCTACAACAAGATGGCGCAGTTGAAACCCGGGGCATTGAAGCGCGGTGTGATCGCGGCTTCCGCCGGCAACCACGCCCAGGGCGTGGCGCTGGCCGCGCAGCGCCTGGGCTGCGCCGCGACCATCGTGATGCCGGTGACCACGCCCGAGATCAAGGTCAACGCGGTGAAGGGCCGCGGCGCGAAGGTGGTGCTGCATGGTGATTCCTATTCCGATGCAGCGGCGCATGCCCGGCGGCTGGAAAAGCGCCACCGGCTGACCTATGTTCATCCCTACGACGATCCCGATGTGATCGCCGGGCAGGGCACCATCGCCATGGAAATCCTGCGCCAGCATCCGCAGCCCATCGACGCGATTTTTGTCGCCGTCGGCGGTGGCGGGCTGATCTCGGGGATCGCCGCCTATGTCAAACGCCTGCGCCCTGAAATCAAGATCATCGGCGTCGAGCCGGTGGATTCGGACGCGATGTACCGGTCGCTTAAGGCGGGGCGTCGTGTCACCCTCGATCATGTCGGGCTGTTCGCGGACGGTGTCGCGGTCAAGCAGGTGGGTGTGGAAACCTTCAGGCTGTGCCGCGAGCTGGTTGACGAGGTGATCCGCGTCGACACCGATGCGATGTGCGCGGCGATCAAGGATGTATTCGAGGATACCCGCGCCATCCTCGAGCCCGCCGGCGCGCTCGCGATTGCCGGTGCCAAGGTATGGGCTGCGCGGCGCAAAACCCGCGGCTCAACGCTGGTGGCGATTGCCTGCGGCGCGAACATGAATTTCGACCGCCTGCGTTTTGTCGCCGAACAGGCCGAGTTGGGCGAGAATCGCGAGGCCATTCTCGCGGTGACCATTCCCGAGAAGCCGGGCAGCTTCAAGGCCTTCTGCGAGCTGCTGGGCCCGCGCAACGTCACCGAGTTCAACTACCGCTTTGATGATCCGCGCCAGGCGCGGGTGTTTGTCGGCGTGCAGGTGCGCGACCGCAGGGAGACCGCGCAACTGGTGCGTTCACTGCGCCGGCGCGGGCTGCAGACACTCGACCTCTCCGACAACGAACTTGCCAAGCTGCATGTGCGGCACATGGTGGGTGGTCATGCGCCGCGTGCGAAGAATGAAATTCTTTACCGCTTCGAGTTTCCGGAGCGTCCCGGCGCGCTGACCCGTTTTCTCAACAGCATGAGCCGCGGCTGGAACATCAGCCTGTTCCATTACCGCAACCACGGTGCCGACTACGGTCGCGTGCTGGTCGGCATGGAAGTGCCGCCGGCCGAGCAGGGGCGCTTCCGCGCCTTCCTCGCCGAGGTCGGTTATCCTTGGGTCGATGAAACGCGGAACCCGGCTTACCGCCTCTTTTTGTCATGATTTATTGTTTATAATCAATTTCTTATGATTAAAGTCCGAGGGCTGATGGCGGTCCTGCTTTGCACACTGGCCAACACCGCATTGGCTCAGTCGAACCCGGCCGCGCTCGACGAAGCTTTCGTCTCGGCACGTGAGGCGGCGCGGGTTGGTGACTCGAAGCGGCTTGAGCAACTCGCGCCACGCTTCCAGGGTCATGTGTTTGAGCCCTACATCCAGTACTGGCGCCTGCGCCAGCGTTTTGAGGCGCGTGACGCCGAAGAGATCCGCCGCTACATCAGCGCCAATGCCGATACGCCGCTGTCCGACCAGGTGCGCCGCGACTGGCTGAAACTGCTCGGCAGGAACGCGCAATGGGAAACCTTCAACACCGAGCTGCCCGCGGTGGTCGGCGAGGATGTCGAGCTCACCTGCTATGCGCTGCAGGCGCGCGCCCGCGTCGACAGCCTTGCGCTGCGCGAGGCGCGGCCGCTGTGGTTTGTCGCCCGTGACCTGCCGGCAAGCTGCGATCCGCTGTTCGACCGGCTGATTGAAACCAAGCAGCTTTCCGAGGAGGACATCTGGGCCCGCGTGCGGCTTGCGCTCGAGGCGGGACAGGCAGGCCTGGCCGGCCGGGTAGCCGCCGATCTGCCCAAGGGCACGGCGCCGGATGTACGTGTGCTGGCTTCGATTTCCGGCAACCCCTCGGCCTACCTCAACGAGCCGCGCGGCGAATTGCGCACCCGGGCCGCGCGCGAGACCGTGATGTTCGCGGTGCACCGCCTGGCGCGCAGCTCGCCGCAGCAGGCGGCCGCGCACTGGGTCAAGCTCGCGCCGCGTTTTTCCGAGGAGGAGCGCGCCTATGTCTGGGGCATGATCGCCTACCTTGGCGCGATGCGCCATGACGCGCAGGCGCTGGAATGGTTTTCGCGCGCCGCCGACATGAGTGACCTGCAGAATGCCTGGCGCGTGCGCGCCGCGTTGCGCGCCAAGCGCTGGCCCGAAGTGCTGGCGGCGATCAACGCGATGACGCCGAAGGAGGCGGAAGACCCGGCGTGGCGGTACTGGAAGGCGCGCGCGCTGAAGGCCACCGGCCGCGACGCCGAGGCGCTGGCGCTGTTGAAGCCGCTCTCGGCGGATTTTAATTTCTACGGCCAGCTCGCGCTGGAGGAGCTGGGTGGCTCGGTACAGTCGCCGCCGCTGGCTTACAGGGTTTCGGACGCCGACATCGCGGCGATTGCCGCGCGCCCGGGTATCCAGCGTTCACTGGCGCTGTTCCGCGTCGATGCGCGGCTCGAGGGCGTGCGTGAATGGCTGTGGGCGATCCGCGGCCTGAGCGACCGGCAGTTGCTCGCCGCCGCCGAGCTCGCCCGCCGCCACTCGATCTGGGACCGTGCAATCAACACCGCCGACCGCACCGTGTTCGAGCATGACTTCGGCCTGCGCTACCTCGCACCGTATCGCGAACAGTTGCGCGTTGCGGCGAAGCAGGTCGATCTCGACGAAGCCTGGGTCTACGGTTTGATCCGCCAGGAAAGCCGGTTTCTCGCGCAGGCGAAGTCGCGCGTTGGCGCCAGTGGCCTGATGCAGCTGATGCCGGCCACCGCCAAATGGGTCGCCGGCAAGATCGGCCTCAAGGACTGGCACTGGGGCCAGGTCACCGATGTCGAGACCAATCTTAGTCTCGGCACCTATTACCTGCGCCATGTGCTCGATACTCTCGACGGCAGTCCGGTGATGGCCTCGGCGGCGTACAACGCCGGGCCCGGCCGCGCCCGCGCCTGGCGTGCCGACCAGTCGATGGAGGCGGCGATTTATGCCGAGTCGATTCCGTTCAACGAAACCCGGGACTACGTGAAGCGGGTGATGTCGAATTCCAGTTACTACGCCCACAACTTCAGCCAGCAACTGCAGTCGCTGCGCGCGCGCATCGGCACCATCGAGCCGCGTGCCCGCGACCGCGAAAAGCCGCTGGGTGATACCCCCTGATTTTCCGAGCCAGGCCTCATGTCCATCGAAAGCATCTGTGTCATCGGCGGTTCCGGTTTTGTCGGCCGCCAGATCTGCGAACGCCTCACCACCGCCGGCTACCGGGTGCGCGTGCCCACCCGCAACCGCGAACGTGCCAAGGCGCTGTTCCTGCTGCCGACGGTGGATGTGATCGAAGCCGATGTGCATGACGCGCAGGCACTGACCGCTGCGATCCGCGGCTGCGATGCGGTGATCAATCTGGTGGGTGTGCTGCACGACGGCCGTGGCCGCGGCAGTTTTGCCACTGCCCATGTTGAACTCGCGCGCACCGTGGTTGCGGCCTGCCGCGCCGCCGGCGTGCGCCGCCTGCTGCAGATGAGCGCGCTGGCCGCGGCGCCGGATGCCCCCAGTGCCTATCTGCGCAGCAAGGGCGAGGCCGAGCGCATCGTGCGCGACAGCGGACTCGACTGGACGATCTTCCGGCCGTCGGTGGTCTTCGGGCCCGGCGACAGCTTCCTCAACCTGTTCGCGCTGCTGTCGCGGCTGATGCCGGTGCTCGCGCTGGCCGCACCGGATGCAAAATTCCAGCCGGTGTATGCCGGCGATGTCGCCGAAGCTTTTGCCCGGGCATTGACGGAGCGCGGCAGCTATGGCGGCAGCTACGACCTCTGTGGGCCGAAGCGCTACACCCTGCGTGAACTGGTGGCCTGGGTGGGCCGCATCACCGGCCGGCCTCGGCCGATCATCGGCCTCGGTGCGACGCTGTCATACTGCCAGGCACTGGCGATGGAACTGCTGCCGGTGAAACTGATGACCCGCGACAACCTGCGCTCGATGGCGGTGGACAACGTCAGCGACCAGGCCTTTCCTTTCGGCATCCGCGCCCGCGCGCTGGAAGCGCTGGCGCCGGACTGGTTGTGCGAGGACAACCCGCGCGCGGCCTACGACCGGATGCGCAGCCGCGCCGGCCGCTAGCCGCGGAAAGGGCGGCACATGAAAATCTATGTGGTCGGCGGCGCGGTGCGCGACGAGCTGCTTGGACTGCCGGTGCAGGATCGCGACTATGTGGTGGTTGGTGCCACGCCCGAGGAGATGATCAGTCAGGGCTTCAAGCCGGTGGGCCGCGATTTTCCGGTGTTCCTGCACCCGGAGACCCATGAGGAGTACGCACTGGCGCGCACCGAACGCAAGACCGCGCCGGGTTACCACGGCTTCACCTTCCATGCCGCACCGGATGTCACGCTGGAGCAGGACCTTCAGCGCCGCGATCTCACCATCAATGCGATGGCAAGGGATGACGATGGCCGGCTGATCGATCCCTACCATGGCGCCGAAGACCTCGGCGAGGGCCTGCTGCGCCATGTCAGCGACGCCTTTGCCGAAGACCCGGTGCGTATCCTGCGTGTGGCGCGTTTTGCCGCGCGCTTCGGTTTCAGCGTGGCGCCGGAAACCGAAACGCTGATGCAGCAGATGGTCGGGGCCGGTGAAGCGGATGCGCTGGTCGCGGAACGGGTGTGGCAGGAACTGGCGAAGGGGCTGATGGAGCGCGCACCTTCGACACTGTTCGCAGTGCTGCGCGACTGCGGCGCGCTGTCTCGGGTGCTGCCGCAGCTCGATGCCTTGTATGAAGAGGCGGCGATACAGGATGCGTTGGCTGCGCTGGATGCCGCTGCCGCGGCGAAGACCGGGCTCGAGGTGCGAGTCGCCGCGCTGCTGCGCGTGCTGCAGCCGGACGCGATCGAGGCGCTCTCGGCGCGGCTGCGCCTGCCGGCAAACTGCCGCGACCTCGCGCTGCTCGCATCGCGCCACGGCAATACGCTGGCCGATGCCGCCGCGCTGGATGGGCAGGAACTGTTCGAAGTCATGGACGCAGCTGATGCCTGGCGGCGCCCGGAGCGTTTTTGCGAACTGGTCGAGGCTGCGCTCGCCGGCGAAGCCGAAGCTGCGCCGGCGCGTGCCCGCCTGCTGCGTGCACATCGGGCTGCGCTGGCGGTGGATGCCGGCGCGGTGGCGCGGACACAGTCCGGGGCCGATGCGATCAAGGCGGCGGTGGCTGCGGCGCGCCTGGACGCCATTCGCAACTCAATAAAATAATAAATAAAACAATGACTTATGTAACATCATCAAGTATCACTGCGAAAGGAACAACGTAATGATCGACTTCTACACCTGGACCACACCCAACGGCCGCAAGGTCTCGATCATGCTCGAGGAATGCGGTCTGCCGTACCGCACCCATGCGGTGAACATCGGCAAGAACGAACAGTTCACGCCGGAATTCATCGCGATCAATCCCAACAGCAAGATCCCGGCGATTGTTGATCCCGACGGTCCCGATGGAAAACCGATGTCGCTGATGGAGTCCGGCGCGATCCTGGTCTACCTCGCCGGCAAGACCGGCAAGTTTCTGCCGCAGGCGGTGCGCGGGCGTTATGAAGCGCTGCAGTGGCTGATGTTCCAGATGGGGGGTGTCGGCCCGATGTTCGGCCAGGTGCACCATTTCCTGCGCGCGGCAAAAGAGCCGGTGCCGTACGCGATCGAGCGTTACACCACGGAAACGCGCCGCCTCTACGGTGTACTCGACGCCCATCTCGCGAAAAACGAATGGCTGGGTGGCGGCGAATACACCATCGCCGAAATGGCGACCTATCCCTGGGTCGCGCGCCACGAATGGCACAAGACCGACCTCAATGATTTCCGCAACGTGAAGCGCTGGTACGACGTGATCTCGGCGCGGCCCGCGGTGCAGCGCGGGATGGCAGTGCCGCAGGTCTGAACGCCAGGGTGCAGCTCAGCGCCGTGCGTATTGCTGCAGCAGGCGCAGGATTTCCGCGGTGTCGAGCTCGGGGTTGGTGCGCAGCGCGGCAACACCGGTGACGGTGTTGGCCCAGGCCATGTGACCCTGCATGCGTTTCACCACCGCCGGCCATTCGCGCGCGCTGTGGCGCTGCGGGTCGGGCAGGGCGTGGCACTGTGAGCAGGCGATGCTGAACATCTGGCCGCTTCGGCTGCGCAGCGCGGGATGCCGCGGGTCGATTTCACGCTGGCCGTGTTTGCGCAGGTAGGCGGTCAACGCCGCCAGCTCGGCATCGGTCGGCGCCTGCACCTGCGCCATCATGTCTTTCATCAGCGCGCCCATGTTGCCGCGGCCCTGCATCCGCCACACCATGCGCTCGACCAGCGGCTGCCAGCGTTCCGGCGCATGCATCTGCGGATTGGGCAGGTGGTGGCATTGCACGCAGTAGCGCGCAGTGAGCCGCGCACCTTCGGAGGCAGGCTCCGGCAACTGCTGTGGCGTGACAGAGGGCGGCAGGATGCGTTCGAGCATGCGGCCGTGCGGGCTTTGCGCCCACAGTGTCTGCGCACGTTCAATTTCACCGGCGGCGTGACCGCTCAGCGGCAGCAGTGCTGCAATGAGGCAGGTATAAAACTTGATCACGGCATCCGGCTCCACAGATCGGCCAGTCGGTATCATCTTAGCGCAGGAACCAACCCCACAGACTCTGCCCGATCAGCAGCAGGGCAATCAGCAGCAGCACCCGGCGCAGGATGCGGGTATAGGTCTGCGCGCTGATCCGTTTCTGCAGCAGCAAGCCCAGCCCCATGCCGCCCAGCGCAACCAGCGTCAGCGGGATGTTGGCCAGGGCGGCAGCGACCTGAATCTCGCCGGCGGCACCGAGCGTCGCCGCCTGCACCACCTTGCCGCCGATGAAGCAGAGATTGAGGATCTGCGTCATCACCGTGGCTTCGACACCGAGCAGCATGAAGTAGATCAGCAGCGGCGGCAGCGAGTTGTTGACGCTGCCCGAAAAAAATCCGCCGGTGAGTCCGAACACGCCGGCCGCGCTGCGCGGATAACGGATCAGCCAGGACCAGTCGAGTTTCGCCAGCTGTTGCTGGTAGAGATAGGCGAAGATCATCAACGCCAGCAGCAGGCGTACCGGTTCCTGTGGCGCGAGGATCAGGAATGCCGCGCCAATGAAGGCGCCGATCAGCGTGTACACCGCCACCGGCCAGTAGGTGCCGAGGCTGTCTTTCCAGTTGCCGCCGCGCAGGATGCTGATCAGGTTGACGGTGAAGTTGGGCAGCAGGTTGAGGATGATCGCGGTCTTGACATCGAACATCAACACCAGCAACGGTGTCGAGATTGCAGGGAAGCCGAAGCCCAGTGCGCCTTGCGTCACACCTGCGAGCAGCAGCACCGCAGCGACTGCCAGCCACAGCTCGACGGTCAGCGCAGTTTCGAATCCGGAGATCACAGGCTGTGCGACTTGTCGCCGCGGATGAATCCGCGCAGCGGCGAGGCGATGCCGCGGCCGAAGGCGATGACCTTGAACAGCTCGCCCATTTCCGCCGGAGACAGCAGTTTCTGCACGGCAGAGGCCAACGGCGCGTAACGTGCGGCATCGGCGGCTGGCACTTCAGAGAGTAAATCGGTGATGCCGCAGTTGATCAGGAATTGCGCCTGGTTGGCGTAGCCGAGCAGATCAAGACCATGGCTGGTTGCTGCGAGTGCGCTGAAATCCACATGCGCGGTGATGTCCTGCAGTCCCGGCCACAGGAAGGGATCGCCATGCGCGGTGTGGCGGTAGTGGCACATCAGCGTGCCGCGGTCGCGCTGCGGGTGGAAATATTCGTGTGCCGGGAATCCGTAGTCGAAAAAAAGGGCTGCACCGCGGATGAGGCGCCGGCCCAGCTCGCCCAGCAGGGCGGGGGCCGCGAGGTTGAGTTCGGTTTCGTAATCGTCGGGCAGGTCAGCGGGCATGGCGGCCGTGAGTGCGGCGGTGGCGGGGCGTGTTGCCCAGGCAAGCTGGCCATCTGACAGCGTCACGCCGAGTTCCAGCCAGCGCCCATCTGCGCGGCGCAGCCGGTGCACCGGCATCGCATCAAGCACTTCGTTGCCGATCACCACAGCCGAAAAGGATGCGGGCAGTTCATCCAGCCATTCGACGCGGGCAGCGAGTTGTGGTGCGCGCTCAAGGATCAGTTGTTGCTGGCGCTGGCGCAGGTCGGCGCTGACCTCGAGGATGCGGTAGCGCACCGGCAGCCGTCCCAGGGTTTCCAGGTCGGTGAGCAGTGTTGCGGCCAGCGTGCCGCGGCCGGCGCCGAGTTCGACGATGTCGGTCACGTCTTCACGGATCAGGTCGGCGACCTGGCGTGCCAGCGTGCGGCCGAACAGCGGTGAGAGCTCAGGCGCGGTGACAAAGTCGCCGCCACCGCCAATCTTGCGGCTGCCGGCGCTGTAATAACCGAGCCCCGGCTCGTACAGCGCGAGGTGCATATAGCGGTCAAAGCCGATCCAGCCGCCGGCGGTGGTGATTTCGGCATCGATCAGCGCGCGCAACTGTGCGCTGACGGCAAGGGTTTCGGGGTCGGGCCGCGGCGGTGCGGCAGGCGTGGGCAGAACAGGCACCGCGGGATAATACGCTAAACTAAACAATCATTTACGAAGGGTTCAGGGTGGACAAAACATGAGCGATGCACTGCATGGCCAATGCGCACTGGTGACCGGTGCCGCGCGCCGCGTCGGTGCCGCGATCGTACGCCGGCTGCATGCCGCGGGCGCCAACGTCGTGGTGCATTGCCATCGTTCGCGCTCCGAGGCCGGAGCGCTGGCCTCGGAGCTGAATGCGATACGCGCGGCTTCGGCGGCGGTCGTGGTGGCCGACCTGCTCGATACTGCGGCGCTGCCGGATCTGGTGCGGCAGTCCCTTGCCGCCTTTGGACGTCTCGATCTGCTGGTCAACAATGCTTCCAGCTTTTACGCCACGCCACTGGCCGATGTGGACGAAACGCAGTGGCAGGACCTGATCGGCAGCAATCTCAAGGCGCCGCTGTTTCTTGTGCGCGCCGCGGCACCGTCGCTGCGCGAGCAGGGCGGCGCGATTGTCAACATCATCGATATCCATTCCGAGCGGCCGATGCGTGATCACGTGATCTACAACGCCGCCAAGGGCGGGCTCGCCGCGCTGACTAGGGCGCTGGCGCTGGATCTGGGGCCGCGGGTGCGGGTCAACGGGGTTTCCCCCGGAGCCATCGTCTGGCCCGAGGCCGGGGCATGGGAAAATACCGTCGAGCGCGAGGCAATCATCCGTCGCACCATCCTTGGCCGCACCGGCGAACCGGAGGACATTGCCGGTGCGGTGCTGTATCTCGCCGGCGCGCCCTATGTCACCGGACAGATCCTCGCCGTCGACGGCGGCCGCAGCATCGTGCTCTAGCCCAACACGGAAGCCATCCATGGAAACCCAGGTCATCACCATCACCCCGCGCAGCAATCGCGAGCGCCGGGATCAGTATGAATCGCACAAGCTGGAGAAGCGGCTGCGCCGCCTCGCCGGCCAGGCCATCGCCGATTTCGACATGATCGGCGATGGCGACAAGGTGATGGCCTGCCTGTCCGGCGGCAAGGACAGCTACGCGATGCTCGATATCCTGCTCCACCTGCGCAGCCGCGCGCCGGTGAATTTCGACATCGTCGCCGTCAACCTCGACCAGAAGCAGCCGGGTTTCCCCGAGCATGTGCTGCCCGAATACCTGACGCAACTGGGTGTGCCGTTCCACATCGAAAATCAGGACACCTACAGCATCGTCAAGCGGGTGATTCCCGAGGGCAAGACCATGTGCTCGCTGTGTTCACGGCTGCGCCGCGGTGTGTTGTACCGCGTGGCGCAGGAACTCGGTGCGACACGGATCGCGCTGGGCCACCACCGCGACGACATCCTGCAGACTTTTTTTCTCAACCTGTTTTTCGGCGGCAAGCTGAAGACCATGCCGCCGAAGCTGGTTTCCGATGATGGCCGCAACGTGGTGATCCGCCCGCTCGCCTATTGCGAGGAGCGCGACCTTGAGGCCTATGCCGGACTGCGGCAGTTCCCGATCATTCCCTGCACGCTGTGCGGCTCTCAGGAAAACCTCAAGCGCAAGGAAGTAAAGGCCATGTTGAATGAATGGGAAAGACGTTTTCCGGGCCGCGTCGAATCCATGTTCACCAGCCTGCAGAATGTAATTCCATCGCATTTGCTGGACCGCCAGCTGGTCGACTTTGCGTCAATCCGCGCCACCGGCACACCCGTTCCCGATGGTGATACGGCGTTTGATGGTGATTGACGTTTCAAGCTGAGACAAGTTCAGCACAGGCTTAGAAAAAACTGAGCTGGTTACCGGGAACCAAATTCGCCGGCCTGCACTCTCAGTCCCGTTCTGCAGCGGGGGATGATCACCACGGTGATGATCTTTCCGCGGCAATCATCAATTCAATTCCTATGTCAGGGGCGGGCCGTGCGCAGCATGTTGTGGGCGACGTTGATCGTGTTGTGTCTGGCGGGACCGGCATTTGCCGCAGAAGCGCCGGCGAAACCGTCCGCCGTGCCGGTGCCTGTTGCGGCACCGGTGACGCGGGTGACACTGCCCCAGGCACTGGCCGCGGTGCAGACCCACAATCCCGAGCTTGCAGCTGCGGTCCAGCAGCGCGCCGTTGCCGCCGCCGAAACCCGCATCGCCGCGGCTTATCCGAATCCTGAGCTCAGTGTGTCCACCGGGCGCTGGCAACCGCGGGCGAACACGCCTCCGGCCGGCAGCACGCAGCAATTGACGGTGGCACAACCCGTCGAACTGCCGGCGGTACGCGAAGCGCGTGCCCGTGCCGCCGGTTTTGGTGTCAGCGCAGCCGACGCCAATGTCGAGTTGGTGCGCATCGATATCGGTTTTGATGCCCGCGCCGCTTTTTTCCAGTTGCTGCGCCGTCAGGAGGAGGCCCGGCTGGCGGCCGAGAATCTGACGCTGCTCAATGACATCCTCGGGCGTGTGCGCAGCCGGGTTGATGCCGGCGAGGCGCCGCGCTTCGAACTGGTGCGCGCGGAGGCCGAGGTGCTGTCCGCACGTACTGCCGCCGATGCCGCGCGGCTGATGGTCGAAGAAGCACGCGGACTGCTGCGCCGTCTGGCCGGCAACGCGCTGCCGATGCAGTTCGAAGCCAGCGGTGTCTTGCCGCCCGCAGCCACGCTGCCCGATCTGGCGCTGGTGCAGGGGCGCATGCTTGATGCAAGCCCCCGCCTGCGTGTGCTCGCGGCGGAATCAGACCGGCTGCGCGCGCGCCTCGACCAGGAACGCGCCCTGCGCCTGCCCCAGCCGGTGATCAGCCTGTCGCAGGCGCAGGACCCGGAGAATCGCCAAAGAATGCTCGGCATCAGCCTGCCCCTGCCGATGTGGAATCGCCGCGAGGGCCAGATTGCACAGGCCCAGGCCAGCATCGATCTCGCGCTGACGCAGATCGAGGCGCAGCGTGCGCAATTGCTGCGTGAACTGGATGCCGCCTATTCGCGGGCGAGCATCGTGCAGCGTCAGGTTGAAACTTATGAAAGCGGGCTGCTGAAAAGCGCCGAGGCCGCGCTGCGCGTGGCCGAAGCCGCATGGCGTTTCGGCGAGCGCAGTTTCCTCGAGGTGCTCGACGCCCAGCGCACGCTGCGTGGCGTGCGCCGCGACTACAACCAGGCGCGGTTTGACCGTTATGCCGCGTGGATCGACATCGAACGCCTGCAGGGCCAGGACCCGTTCAGTGAAAGGTAAAACGATGAAGCACCTGACATTGCTGCTGGCGGCCCTGCTGTTGACCGCCTGTGGTGAAAAACCGCAACCCGCGCCGGCGAAAGCGGAACGCGATCCGCTGACAGTCAGCGCCGACGCCGAACTGGCGGGGCGCATCGAAATCGCCGCGCTCGGAGTGAGCGAGGTGCGCGAGCTGCTCCGGGTGCCGGGGCGTATCGAAGCCGACGAGAACCGCATGGCGCGTATCGGTGCCCCGGTCAACGGACGTATCACCGACCTGCAGGCCACCGTCGGCCAGGATGTGCGGCGCGGCGCCGTGCTGGCGACGATCAACAGCACCGAGTTGTCATCCTCGCAGCTCGCCTTCCTGAAGGCGCAGTCGCAGCGTGAACTGGCGGCGCGCAGTGCGGCGCGGGCAAAGCAGTTGTTCGACGCCGATGTGATCGGCGCCGCCGAACTGCAGCGCCGGCAGAGTGAACTGGTCATGGCCGAGGCTGAACTCGGCGCCACGGCCGATCAACTGAAGGTGCTCGGCATGCCCGGTGCCGCGGTGAACCGGCTTGCCGAAACCCGCAGCATCAATTCGATCTCGCAGATCGTCGCCACCGTCAGCGGCACTGTGATCGAGCGCAAGGTCACCGAGGGCCAGGTGGTGCAGCCCGCCGATCCGGTGTTCCTGGTCGCCGACCTTGCGAATCTTTGGGTGGTGGCTGATATTCCGGAGCAGAACGCGGGGTCGATTCGTGTTGGCGAGGAAGTGGCGGTGGAAACCGCGGCGCTGCCGGGTCGCACCGTCAACGGCCGGCTGACCTTTGTCAGCCCGGTGGTAAATCCGCAGACACGCACTGTGCAGGTCCGTCTCGACCTGCCCAACCCGAAGCGTGAATACAAACCCGACATGCTGGCGAGTGTGCTGATACAGGGTAAACCCCAACAGCGGCAGACTGTGCCCAACGATGCGGTGGTGCGTGAGGAAAACCGTGATCATCTGTTCGTGCGCACCGGTGAAAACACCTTCCGCCTGCAGCAGGTTCAGCTCGGCATCGAGTACCAGGGCCGGCGTGTGGTCGAGAGCGGCCTGCGCGAGGGTGCGATGGTGGTGGTGAGCGGCGCCTTTCATCTCAACAACGAACGCAAGCGCCAGGCGCTCGGAGCGCAATAAGCCATGGACGGATTGTTGCGTGCCGCCATCACCCAGCGGCTGATCGTTGTCGTGATCGCCGCGGTGCTGTTTGTGTTTGGCGTCAACGCCGCACGCAATCTTTCGGTCGACGCCTTCCCCGACGTCACCAATGTGCAGGTGCAGATCGCCTCCGAGGCGCCGGGCCGCTCGCCGGAGGAGGTTGAGCGCTTTGTCACGGTGCCGGTGGAGATCGCGATGACCGGCCTGCCGGGGCTGACCGAGATGCGCTCGCTGAACCGGCCCGGGCTGTCGCTGATCACGCTGGTGTTCACCGATGAAACCGACGTTTATTTCGCGCGCCAACTGGTGCTTGAACGGTTGATCGAAGCCGGAGGACGCCTGCCCGCCGGTGTGACGCCGGTGCTCGGCCCGGTATCGACCGCGCTGGGCGAGGTTTACCAGTACACGCTGGAGCGGCCGGATGACGGCCAGCGCGAGCTGACCAGGGAGGAGCTGATCGAGCGGCGCATCGCGCAGGACTGGGTGGTGCGCCCGCTGTTGCGTTCAATTTCCGGCGTGGCCGAGATCAATTCCACCGGCGGCTACGTTCGTCAGTACCAGGCGCTGGTCGACCCCGACCGCCTGCGTTACTACAAGGTGACGATCCAGGACGTGTGGCAGGCTTTGGCGCGCAACAACGCCAACGCCGGCGGCGGCATACTGCCGCAGGGACCCGAGCAGTTTCTGGTGCGTGGTGTCGGCCTGGTCAAGGACCTCGACGACATCCGCAACATCGTGTTGAAGGAAGTCGGCAACACGCCGGTGTTCATCCGCGATGTCGCCGAGGTGACTTTCGGCGAGGAGGTGCGCCACGGCGCGATGATCAAGGGCAGCCATACCGAGGCGGTCGGCGGCGTGGTGATGATGATCCGTGCCGGCAACGCCAAGGAGGTGGTGTCGCGGATCAAGACCAGGGTCGAGGAGATCAACAGCAAGGGCATGCTGCCCGGCGGGCTGCAGATCGTGCCCTACTATGACCGCTCCGAACTGGTTGATGCTGCGCTGTGGACGGTGACCAAGGTGCTGCTTGAGGGCGTGCTGTTCGTGGTCATTGTGCTGTTCCTGTTCCTGGGTGATCTGCGCTCCAGCGTGATCGTGGTGGCAACGCTGCTGATCACGCCGCTGGCCACCTTCATGGTGATGAATCACTACGGCCTGTCGGCCAACCTGATGTCGCTTGGCGGGCTGGCCATCGCCATCGGCCTGATGGTGGACGGCTCGGTGGTTGTGGTCGAGAACACCTACGCCCGGCTCGGTCATGCCGACCCCAGGGAGCGCCTGCGCACCGTGCTGCTGGCGGTGAAGGAAGTGGCGACCCCGGTGATTTTCGGCATCGGCGTGATCATCCTGGTGTTCCTGCCGCTGATGACTCTGGAGGGCATGGAGGGCAAGATGTTCGCGCCGCTCGCCTATACCATCGCCATCGCGCTGTTCATCTCGCTGGTGCTGTCGCTGACGCTGACCCCTGCGCTGTGTTCGTACATGCTCAAGGGCGGCGCCGAGCATGACACCTGGTTCATAGCGAAGATCAAGGCGCCCTATGTGCGCGGCCTTCACTGGGCGCTAGGCAACGAGCGCAAGACCATACTCGGCACCCTGGCTGCCCTGGCTGGCGCATTGCTGCTGCTGCCCTTTCTCGGCACCGCCTTCATCCCGGAGATGAGGGAGGGTTCAATTTCACCGGCGATTGATCGCGTGCCGAACATTTCACTTGAAGAGTCGATCAAGATGGAACGCGAGGCGATGCGCCGGGTGCTCGAGGTGCCGGGAGTGCAGATGGCCGTGTCACGCATCGGCCGCGGCGAGTCCGCCGCCGATCCCGCCGGCCCCAACGAAGCTGATCCCATTGTCACGCTGAAGCCCCGCGACCAGTGGCCCGAGGGCTGGACCCAGGACAACATCGCCGCGGCGATCCGCGACAAGCTGAAGACCATACCCGGTGTGCAACTGGTGATGGCGCAGCCGATTTCAGACCGCGTCGATGAAATGGTGACCGGCGTGCGCTCCGATGTCGCGGTCAAGCTGTTCGGCGACGACCTCGACCAGCTGCGGCTGACGGCGAACGAGATCGCGGCGGTGGCCGCCACCGTACGCGGCGTGCGTGATATGCGCGTCGAGCGCACCGGTGGCCAGCAGTACTTGACCCTCACCATCGACCGCAAGGCAATAGCGCGGCAGGGGCTCAATGTCTCCGATGTACAGGATGTGATTGAAATGGCGATCGGCGGCAAGGTCGCCACCGAGATTTACGAGGGCGAGCGCCGCTTCCAGGCGGTGGTGCGCCTGCCCCAGCAATTCCGCAACGACCTCAACGATATCCGTTCGCTGATGCTGACCGCCCCCAACGGAGCGCAGATCGCGCTGGAAAGCCTGACGAAGATCGAGGTCACCGAAGGCCCGTCGCAGATCAGCCGCGAAATGGGAAAACGCCGCATCGTGGTCGGCATCAACGTGCAGGACCGTGACCTTGGCGGTTTTGTCGCCGAGCTGCAGCAGGCGGTGGACGGCCGCGTCAAGCTGCCTGAGGGTTATTACCTGGAGTGGGGCGGGCAATTTCAGAATCTCGAGCGCGCGCTGGGCCATCTGCTGGTGATCATCCCGGTGACCATTGCTGCGATCTTTTTCCTGCTGTTCCTGCTCTTCAACTCGCTCAGGTTCGCTGCGCTGATCATCACCGTGCTGCCTTTCGCCTCGATCGGCGGCATCATCGGTCTCGCGGTGTCCGGCGAGTTCCTGTCGGTTCCGGCCTCGGTTGGATTCATCGCGCTGTGGGGCATTGCGACATTGAACGGCGTGGTGCTGGTGACCTATATCCGCAAGCTGCGCGACGAGGGCATGGCTGTCGCCGATGCGGTGCGCGAGGGCGCCCTCGCCCGGTTCAGGCCGGTGATGATGACGGCGACGGTGGCGATGCTGGGTCTGATCCCCTTCCTGTTTTCCACCGGCCCCGGTTCCGAAGTGCAGCGGCCGCTGGCGATCGTGGTGATCGGCGGTCTGATCACCTGTACGGTGCTGACGTTGATCGTGGTGCCGGTGCTGTATCGCTTCTTCGAAGAGGAGAGGGTTGAGGCATGAAAGAGATCAAGGCGGTGATCCAGCCGTCACGGCTGGAGGTTCTGCGTCAGGCATTCCGCAAAATCCCCGACTTTCCGGGCATGACCGTGTCACGCGCGCAGGGTTCGGGTTACCACCCTGACAAGCTGCAGCGGCCGGGCATCCGCGCCGAGTTGACCGATTATTCCGAAAAGGTGCGGATCGAGATCATCGCCCGCGACGAGGAGTTGTCGGGTCTGCTGGAGATCATCCACAAGGCCTGCCACACCGGCCGCCCTGGCGATGGCGTACTGTGGGTGACTGAAGTGGCGGAGTTCAGGCGCATGCGCGTCGTCCCCGGCGAGGCCGCCTGATTTCAATCGCGCGGGGTTTGCGCCGGTTCAGAAATCAGGCTTGATGTTGTATTCCTTGACCGCCTTGCTCCAGCGCACGATTTCGGCGCGCATGAATTTGTCGAACTCTGCCGGCGTGGTGGGCACCGGATCGTAACCGCGTTCGCGCAGCAGCTTGCCGGTTTCGCCCTTGAGCACGGTGGTCACCGCCTTGTTCAGGGTGGCCACGGCCTCCTTCGGCATTTTCACCGGACCCATCAGGCCGTACCAGCCCGAAATCGCGAAGCCCTTGTAGCCCGATTCGGCCAGCGTCGGCACGTCGGGCAATTGCGCGGCGCGGGCATTGGTGGTCACCGCCAGCGCGCGCAGCTTGCCGGCCTTGATCTGCGGGATCGCCGCGCCTGGGCCGGAGAACAGCGTCTGCACTTCGCCGCCGACTGCTGCCGCGACCGAGGGGCCCGAGCCGCGGTAGGGGATGTGTGTCAGCTTGACCTTTGCGGTCTGGAAAAATGCCTCCTGCGCGATGTGTGCGGTGACGTTGCCGGAGCCGAAGTTCATCGAATTCGGTTTGGCCAGCGCGAGCTTGATGAAATCGGCCAGCGTCTTCACCGGTACGCTCGGGTGCACGGTCATGATGTACGGCTGTTCAATCGTCTGGCTGATCCCGGCAAAGTCCTTGGACACGTCAAAGGGCAGCTTGGGGATCAGCGCCGGCGCCACCGCGGTGGCGCCGATTTCTGCGACGACAATGGTATAGCCGTCAGGGTTGGCGTCGGCGGCGATCGCGGTGCCGAGGGTGCCTTGGGCGCCGCCGCGGTTGTCGATCAGGATTTGCTGGCCGAGTTCGGCGGACAGCGCCGGCTGCATGATGCGCGACACCAAGTCAGTGCCGCCGCCGGGCGGGAAGGGCACCACCAGGCGGATCGGTTTGTTCGGATAGCCGGCGGTCTGGGCAAATGCCGGCGCGCTCAGCGCAAGGCAGGCGGTTATGGGGAACAGTGCGGGCAACAGTGCGAGACGGCTCATTCGGGGACTCCTCGGTCAACTGATATGGGGTGTGTTGCTGGAATCGGGGGTACTTCTGACGGGCATGAAGTTAACATGACTTGGGCCCAGGCTAAAGTCTCTTACGGTATTGCCTTGAAATTAAAGTGCAATAAAAACAATAGGTTATGTTTGTCGCAAGCGCTCCCGGATTCTAAAACCAGCTTGTCAAAATAAATTTGCCATGCTAACTTTCACGTCTTTCCATCACCAACCGCTGCGCCCTGCGATCACCCTGACATGAACTGCGCAACACGCCTTGTGGAAATCTTCGGCAGCCAGGCCGAAGTGGCGCGCCGTTTCCGGCTAGACCGCGCGGTGGTCAACCACTGGGTGAAGTCCGGTTATGTGCCGGCACGCTGGGCGATGGAAGTCGAACAGGTCACCGGCGGAGAAGTCGCAGCCGTCGAAGTGCTTAATGAAGCCACCTCGCGCAAGCCGCTGAAGCTGAAGTCGCGGCCCGACGGGGAGAATTTTTTTGCCAATGCCCAACCCGGGAGTGAATACACCATGGACAAATACGCACCGAGCAAACGCATCAGTTCCTTCCACCCGCCGCAGCGTACGCTGATGGGCCCCGGACCGACGGAAATTCATCCGCGCGTGCTGACCACAATGAGCCAGCCGGCGATCGGCTACCTCGATCCCGTCTTCGTCGAGATGATGGAAGAGCTGAAAGCCCTGCTGCGCTACACCTACCAGACCAGGAATCCGCTGACCTTCCCGGTCTCCGGTCCCGGCTCGGTGGGCATGGAATACTGTTTCGTCAACATGGTCGCGCCTGGTGACAAGGTCATCGTCTGCCGCAACGGGGTGTTCGGCGGCCGCATGATCGAGAACGTCGAGCGTGCCGGCGGTGTGCCGGTGGTGGTCGAGCACGAGTGGGGCGAGCCTGTCGATCCGCAGAAACTCGAGGACGCGCTGAAAAAGAATCCCGATGTGCGCGTGGTCGCCTTTGTCCACGCCGAGACCTCGACTGGTGTGTTGTCGGATGCCAAGACCCTGGTCGAGATCGCGCACAAGTATGACGCGCTGACCATCGTTGATGCCGTCACCTCGCTCGGCGGCTCCCCGGTGCTGGTCGATGAATGGAAAATCGATGCCGCTTACTCGGCCAGCCAGAAATGCCTGTCGTGCACTCCGGGCCTGTCGCCGGTGACCTTCTCCGAGCGTGTGGTTGACAGAGTCGCGGCACGCAAGGACAAGATCCACTCCTGGTTCATGGACATGAACCTGTTGCGCGGCTATTGGGGCGAGACCACCCGCACCTATCACCACACCGCGCCGACCAACTCGCTGTTCGCGCTGCACGAAGCGCTGCTGCTGATCCGCGAGGAAGGCCTGGAGAACGCCTGGGCGCGCGTCACCCGCCACCACACCGCGCTGAAGGCCGGCCTCGAAGCAATGGGCCTGAAGTTCCTGGTCAAGGAACCGTACCAGATTCCGCAGATGAACGCGGTGCGCTGCCCCGAGGGTGTCAACGAAGCCGAAGTGCGCAAGACGCTGCTCAACGAATTCGGCCTCGAGATCGGCGCCGGCCTGGGCCCCCTCGCCGGCAAGATCTGGCGCTTCGGCCTGATGGGCTACTCCTGCCGGCCCGACAACGTGATGCTCTGCCTGTCGGCGCTGGGTTCGGTGCTCGAAGACATGGGTTACCCGGTGCACGTTGGTGATGCCGAAGGTGCCGCACACGCCGCCTACGCCTCGATGCACGCCAAGGCTGCGCAGGCAAAGAAAAAAACCGCTCCCGCCAAAGCCGCATAAATAGCGGGAGTGCCGCGCCGCAGATCCGGCGCGAAGAATTCCTCGGAGGAGGTCAGGCCGGCCGCGGTTTGTGGCCGGCCGTTTTTTTGGGTGTGGACTTCGCGGTGCGGGCACGCAGCGCCGCATCCAGCGCCAGCCGCGCCCAGGGCCGCATCAACTGTGGCGTATCGAGCGCTTCATCGGGCGCGCGCCAAAAGCTCATCGCCATCGACTTGCCCTGTTTGACGTAGATGAAGGGTGCGCTGCCGGCGCGCTCGAAGCGGATGCGGGTTTCAGCGTCGGCTTTCAGATACAACTCATCGTCTGCGATGATCGCGATGAACAGCCCGTCGAGATAGACGCCGTGGCCGCCGAACATACGTTTCGCTTCAGCATGGCCCGGGCTGGCGAGCAGTTCCAGCACATGCTCTACGAATCCGCCGGCTGCGGCCATCAGAGCACAAGTACCGTCGCCAGTCCCAGCAGCAGGCCCATGCTCACCACATCGGTGGCGGTGGTCAGGAATATGCTTGATGCGGTGGCGGGATCGAAACCGAAGCGCTTCAGTGTCAGTGGCACCATCGCGCCACAGATGCCGCTGGCGACACAACTGCCGACCAGGGCGATCCACACCACGATGGCCAGCATCAGCGCATCCGGATTGCTTTGGTAGCTGGCGACGATGTACATGCCGAGCGCGGCGACGATGCCGGTGAAGGCGCCGTTCAGCGCGCCCAGCGAGGCCTCCTTGACCACCAGCGCACGTTCTGCGCCGGCCTTCAGCTCGCCCAGCGTCATGCCGCGCAGCGTCACCGCCAGCGCCTGGCAGCCGGTGTTGCCGGACTGCCCGGCAAGAATCGGCAGAAACAGCGCGAGGATCACCAGCCGGTCGACGGTATCCTGGAAAATCGCCACCACCGCGCCGGCGACAAAGGCTGTGGCGAGGTTGATCTGCAGCCAGGGGTGGCGAAACCTGAAGCTGCCCGGCAGCGGCGTGGCGAGGCGTTCCTCCTTTTCGACGCCGACCATGCTGCCGACCTGGGCGGTGATCTCGAAGGCCTGTTCCTCGAACAGTGTCTGGCCGCGTATCAGGCCGAGCAGGCGGCCTTCGTCGTCACAAACCGGATATACGGGGTAATGACGGTCGAGCACCAGCTTCATCGCATCGGCCAGTCCCAGCTCCGGCTGCAGCGTGAATACATCGCGGTGCATCACCGCGTCGAGCGTGACATCATCATCGGCGAACAGCAGGTCGCGCATGGTGATGATGCCGAGCAGGCGGCCGGAGTCGTCGGTGACATAACCGTAGGTGATGAAGGCGCTGCGCACCATCGGACGTAGTTGTTCGATAGTGTCGCGCACGCGGGTGCCGGGGCGGAACACCGCCAGCGGCGGCACCATCATGCGGCCGATGCTGCCCTGCGCGCAGCTCTGGTTCAGCCGCCACTGGGCGGCCACTTCCGCCGGAGCCGCGTGCATCACCGCATCGACCAGTCCGCCGGGCAGCTCGATCAGGATGTCCTGGGTCAGCGCCGGGGCCAGGTCCTGCAGCACCGCGGCGATGATCGCCGCCGGATGCCCGGCGAGCAGTGCGGCGGCCTCGCCGGGTGAACGCGCCTTGGCCGCGGCGACGATGTCGTGATGCGATTCCGGGCCCGGGCCGGCCGCGGGTTGTTGTGCTGGTGGCATGAAAACTCCCCTGAACGCTGTTGTTGCAGCGTGCGAAATTCAGCGGAGTATATCGAGCCGGGACTGGCGCCGCGCGGGCGCCGTCCGCTCAGAGGCCGAGGCGCTGCCAGATCGCTCGGGTAAGTTCGGCCTGGTTCATGGTGTAGAAGTGCAGGCCCGGTGCGCCGGCGGCGAGCAGGTTGTCGCAAAGCCGGGTGACGACATCAAGGCCGAAAGCGCGGATCGAATCACTGTCGTCGCCGTAGCCCTCGAGCTTCCTGCGCATCCAGCGCGGGATTTCCGCGCCGCAGGCGTCGGAAAAACGCGCGAGCTGCGAGAACTTGCCGATCGGCATGATGCCGGGGACGATCGGGATGTTGATGCCCATCGCCTCGCACTCACCGACGAAGTGGAAATAACAGTCGGCGTTGTAGAAATACTGGGTGATCGCCGAGTCGGCACCGGCCTCGACCTTGCGCTTGAAATTGAGCAGGTCATCGCGGGCGTTTTTCGCCTGCGGGTGGTATTCGGGATAGGCCGCCACTTCAATCTGGAACTGGCCAGCAAATTCGCCGCGGATGAAGGCCACCAGCTCGTTGGCGTAATGGAACTCGCCCGAAGTCGCGGTGCCCGAGGGCAGATCGCCGCGCAGTGCCACCAGGTGGCGGATGCCCTGCGCGCGGTAGCCCTGCAGAATCTCGCGGATCTCATCGCGCGAGGAGCCGATGCAGGAGATATGCGGTGCGGCGGCATGGCCCGCTGCGCGCAGGTCGAGCACCGCGCGCAGGGTGCGCTCGCGCGTGGAGCCGCCGGCGCCGTAGGTCACCGAAAAGAATTTCGGCTTGAGTTCGGCAAGCTGCTGCGCCGTGGTGGCGAGCTTGGCCAGGCCCTCCGGCGTGTTCGGCGGGAAGAACTCGAAACTGAAGGTGCGGGGGTGTTTTTTCTGGGATTCCATGGCGGTGGATGCCCTGCAGGTCGTGCAGGGCATCCTGCTCCGGTCAGTAGCGGTAGTGTTCCGGCTTGAACGGGCCATCGACCGGCATGTGCAGGTACTCGGCCTGCTTTTCGCTCAGCACGGTCAGTTCGACGCCGAGTTTTTTCAGGTGCAGGCGCGCGACCTTCTCGTCGAGGTGCTTCGGCAGCACATAGACCTTGTTCTGGTACTTCGAGCCCTGGGTGTAGAGCTCAAGCTGCGCCAGCGTCTGGTTGGTGAATGAACTCGACATCACGAAGGACGGGTGTCCTGTGCCGCAGCCGAGGTTCACCAGGCGGCCTTCGGCGAGGATGATCAGCCGTTTGCCGTCCGGGAAAATCACGTGGTCAACCTGGGGCTTGATGTTCTCCCACTTGTACTGCTTGAGGTTGGCGATCTCGATCTCGGAGTCGAAGTGGCCGATGTTGCAGACAATGGCGTTGTTCTTCATCCGCTTCATGTGGTCGTGGTTGATCACGCCGAGGTTGCCGGTGGCGGTGACAAAAATGTCGGCCTTGTCGGCGGCGTAGTCCATGGTCACCACGCGGAAGCCTTCCATTGCCGCCTGCAGCGCGCAGATCGGATCGACTTCGGTCACCCAGACCTGGGCAGACAGCGCGCGCAGCGCCTGCGCGCTGCCCTTGCCGACGTCACCGAAACCGCAGACCAGAGCGATCTTGCCGGCGACCATCACGTCGGTGGCGCGCTTGATCGCGTCAACCAGCGACTCGCGGCAGCCGTAGAGGTTGTCGAACTTGGACTTGGTCACCGAATCGTTGACGTTGATTGCCGGGAAGGGCAGGCGGCCCTCTTTTTCCATCTGGTACAGGCGATGCACGCCGGTGGTGGTCTCTTCAGTGACGCCGCGGATGTTCTTCTCGATGTTCGAGTAGTAGCCGGGCTGTTCCTTGAGGCGTTTGCGCATCGCCGCGAACAGCACGTGCTCCTCCTCGTTCGTGCCTTCAGGCGGCAGCGTCTTGTTGCGCTCGTGCTGCGCGCCCAGCGTGACCAGCAGGGTGGCATCGCCGCCATCGTCGAGGATCATGTTCGGCGTGCCGCCGTCCGACCATTCGAGAATCCTGTGGGTATATTCCCAGTAGTCTTCCAGCGATTCGCCCTTGTAGGCGAATACCGGGATGCCGGCCGCGGCGATCGCAGCGGCGGCGTGGTCCTGGGTCGAGAAAATATTGCACGACGCCCAGCGGATGTCGGCGCCGAGATCGGCCAGGGTCTCGATCAGCACCGCGGTCTGGATGGTCATGTGCAGAGAACCGGCGATGCGCGCGCCTTTCAGCGGCTTCTTGCCCTTGTTTTCCTCGCGGATCGCCATCAGGCCGGGCATCTCGGTTTCGGCAATGGCGATTTCCTTGCGGCCGAAATCGGCCTGTTTGATGTCGGCGACCTTGTAGTCAGCGGCTTTGGCGTTCATTTGTGCTGCTCCTGAAAAATACGGGCGCCGTTGTCAGCGTGACCTTCCGAGCCTGGCCGGCGGCGTGGTGCCGGTCCGGTCGCAGCGCCCCTCGGGGGTACGCATGTTTAAAACTGAAAACGAAAAAAAGCGCTCGCACCGTTGCCGGTGCGAGCGCCGTTGATTCTTGCTGAGCCTGGCCGGCAGTAACCGGTCGCAACGCTCCTCAGCGGCGCGCATTATAGCCGATGCTCGTGTGCGCCATCTCCGGTGGGCGGTATGTCTCATAACTTATTGTTTATAATAATATTTTTTGAGAACACTCATCGCATGATGGATGCCGTTTCATGGCCGCTTGCTTTCGGCGCACTCGCACTGCTGCTGCATGTGGCGGGTTACGCTTGGTATGCGCGCGAAATCTTCCGCGGCCGCACCCGGCCCAATGCCGCGAGCTGGCTGATGTGGCTGGTCGGTGCCTGGGTCGAGTATGTGACCTTTGACGCCATCGACAGCCACTGGGCGACCTCGGCGCTGCCGCTCGCCTGTTTTCTCGGTTGTTGCGCGATCTTCGCGGTGACCGGCCTGCTGCAGTTGGCGAAATGGCGCTCAGGTTCCAGCGATACGGTGTATCTGCCCGCGCGCTGGCCGGATTACACCGCGGTCAGTGCCGACCTCGGCGCCTATGCCGCCTACGCCCTCACCGGCGGCGCGGCCTGGGCTCATGCCTTCGCCGTGGTGACCTCCATCGTCAGCTTCATACCGATCTGGCGCACCACCTGGCGACACGGCAATGAAATGCCGGGACCGTGGCTGGTGTGGTGTGCGGCCTATCTGGCGATGCTCGGTGCGGTGGTTGCCGGTGATGGCGGCGAGCGTCTCGCGCAGAGTGTCTATCCGGTCTATTACTTCCTGCTGTCGCTGGTGGTGGCGGGGTTGTCGTTTACAGGTTTGCGTGAGTACTTGCGCCGCCGCTGGACCTGAATCACCAATAAAAACGCCGGCAAGCCGGCGTTTTTATTGAAGCGGTGAAACTTACTTGATGCCGGCGTCGGCCTTCAGTGCGGCAGCCTTGTCGGTGTGCTCCCAGCTGAATTCCGGCTCGTCGCGGCCGAAGTGGCCGTGGGCGGCCGTCTTGGTGTAGATCGGGCGCAGCAGGTCGAGCGACTGGATGATGCCTTTCGGACGCAGGTCGAAGTGTTTCTCGACCAGGGTGGCGATTTTTTCATCCGAAATCTTGCCGGTGCCGAAGGTATCGACCAGCACGCTGACCGGGCGCGCCACACCGATGGCGTAGGCGACCTGGATTTCGCACTTGCTGGCAAGGCCGGCAGCGACGATGTTCTTCGCCACATGACGCGCGGCGTAGGCGGCCGAGCGGTCAACCTTCGACGGATCCTTGCCCGAGAACGCGCCGCCACCGTGGCGCGAGTAGCCGCCGTAGGTGTCGACGATGATCTTGCGGCCGGTGAGGCCGGTGTCGCCCTGCGGGCCGCCGATGACAAAACGGCCGGTCGGGTTGATCAGGTACTTGGTGTCCTTGGTGATCATTTCCTTCGGCAGCACCGGCTTGCAAACCTGCTCGATGATCGCTTCTTCAATCTGCTTGTGCGTGACTTCCTCGCGGTGCTGGGTCGAGATCACCACGGTGTCGATGTGGTGCGGCTTGCCGTCAACGTAGCGCACGGAAACCTGCGACTTCGCGTCGGGGCGGGCCCAGGGCAGGCGGCCGTCGCGGCGCAGCTCGGCGTGGCGCTCCATCAGGCGGTGCGCGTAGTAGATCGGCATCGGCATCAGCTGCGGGGTCTCGTCGCAGGCGAAGCCGAACATCAGGCCCTGGTCACCGGCGCCCTGGTCGAGGTCGAGGCCCTTGCCTTCGTCCACGCCCTGCGCGATGTCGGGCGACTGCTGGTCGTAGCACACCAGCACGCCGCAGCTTTTGTAGTCGAAACCGATGTCGGAATCGTCGTAGCCGATCTGCTTGATCACCTTGCGCGCAACCTGCGCGTAATCGACGCGGGCGCTGGTGGTCACCTGGCCGGCGAGCACGACGAGGCCGGTGTGGGTCAGGGTTTCAGCGGCGACGCGGCCGGTCTTGTCCTGGCTGATGATGGCGTCGAGCACCGCGTCGGAAATCGCATCGGCGATTTTGTCGGGATGGCCTTCGGAAACCGATTCGGAAGTAAACAGAAAGTTGCTCATGGTCAGTGTGCGTAGTCGCTGTAGGTTGATCGGAAGGTGTTCTTTGCAGCAGGGGGGGGTAGGGCAAAAAGGCGGCTAGAATAGCATATAACCCCCGATTTATTAACGGATTTTCTGGCCAATGCCCGTGTCAACCACTGTGCTGCACGCAGTGCTCCTCATCACCGCGCGTATGCCCTTGGCGGCACTGCATTTTTTCGGTGCCGGGCTGGGCTGGATGATCTATGCCGCCTCGCCGACCTATCGCCGCCGCCTGCGCGAAAACCTGCGGATCGCCGGTTATCACGATGACCCAACGCGTCTCGCGGCCATCGCCGAAGCGGGGAGGGGCTTGAGCGAACTCGCGCGCATCTGGTTCGGCCCGGACGATGAACTGGAGCGCATCGTGCGCTGTGATGACTGGGCGGTGGTCGAGGCCGCGCGTGCCGAAGGCCGCGGCCTTATTTTCCTGACGCCGCACCTCGGCTGCTTTGAAGTGTCCGCCTTGTATGGCGCGCGCCGTTTGCCGCTGACCGTGCTTTACCGGCCGCCGAAACGCGCCGGGCTCGAACCGCTGATGCTTGCCGGCCGCACGCGCACCTCGGCACGGCTGGCGCCGGCCACACTCACCGGGGTACGCCAGCTGATCAAGGCGCTCAAGCGCGGCGAGGCCATCGGCATCCTGCCCGACCAGGCACCGGGTGTCGGTGAAGGTGAATGGGCGGATTTTTTCGGCAAGCCTGCCTACACCATGACCCTCGCCGGACGCCTGCAGCAATCCACCAATGCCGCGGTGGTGATGGCTTTTGCCGAACGTCTGCCCGCAGGCGCCGGGTATCAACTGCATCTTCGGCGCATCGCGGCGGATCCACTCGGCCCGCAACAGCTCAACCGTGCCGTCGAAGACGTGATCAGGATGCAGCCGGCGCAGTATTTCTGGGGATATAACCGGTACAAAAAGCCTGCGGGGAGTCATCAACAATGATGCAACCCGCATGACCCGCTTCGGACTCTTCCTGATCTGGCTGCTCCACTGGCTGCCCTTGCCCATGCTCGCGGCGGTGGGGCGTTTTGCCGGTGCGCTGCTCCATGCGCTGGCCGGTGAACGGCGGCGGGTGGTGCTGACCAATCTGCGGCTGTGTTTTCCGTTTTTGAATGACACCGAACACAAGGCGATTGCCCGTGAACATTTCGCGGTGTTCGCGCGCAGCCTGCTCGAACACGGCATCCTGTGGTGGGGCAGCCGCGAGCGGGTGCTCAAGCTGGTGCGCATCGAGGGCATGGAGCACTGGCAGGCGGTGCGCGACCGGCCGGTGATCTGGCTGGCGCCGCATTTTGTCGGGCTCGACATGGGCGGCATCCGGCTCACCGCCGAATTTCCGCTGGTGTCGGTGTACAGCAAACAGAAGAACCCGGCCTTTGACCGCATCCTGCTGCACGGGCGCACGCGGCTGGGGCCGACCGAGCTGTATTCGCGGCAGGACGGCATCCGCCCGGTGGCGAAAGCGATCAAAAACGGTCTGCCTTTCTATTACCTGCCGGACATGGATTTCGGCGAGCGCGATTCGATCTTCGTGCCCTTTTTCGGCGTGCCCGCTGCAACCATCACCGGGCTCGCGCGTATCGCTGCGCTGACCGGCGCGGTGGTGGTGCCGGCGGTGACCACGCAGCAGCCGGGCGGACAGGGTTATGTGCTGCGTTTTCATCCGGCCTGGGAGAATTACCCCAGCGGCGACATCGCCGCCGACACCCGGCGCATGAATGCCTTCATCGAAGAGCAGGTGCGCGGCATGCCGGCGCAGTACTACTGGCTGCACAAACGCTTCAAGACGCGGCCGCCGGGCGAGGCCCGGTTCTATTGACATGACGCAGATCCGCGACGGCATCACCCTGCTGCAGGACGCCGATGTCGAGGCAGTCACTGCACTCGCCGGCGAGGTCTGGCACGCGCATTACCCGGGCATCATCAGCGATGCGCAGATAAAATACATGCTGGCGCAGCGCTACGATCCTGCGGTCATCCGCAGCGAACTGGCGCGCGACGATGTGTGGTGGTTCGTGTTGCGCGAGGCCGGAGTGCCCGCAGCCTTCATGGCACTGCAGCCAGACGCGCCGGGCACGATGAAGATCGACAAGCTGTATGTAAAGCCGGCACGCCAGCGCGGCGGCTGTGGCGGCAGGCTGATTGCACAGGCTGCAGCAGTGGCGCGCAAGGCGGGTTGCGGTGAGCTGGTGCTGGCGGTGAACCGCCGCAACGTCAATGCGATTGCCGCTTACCGCAAGCACGGTTTCACGGTGCGCGAGTCAGTGGTCAAGGACATCGGCGGCGGATTCGTGATGGATGATTTCGTGATGGTGAAGGCCATTTGAACATGTTCCACAACCCCGATGCCGAAGCGCGCTGCGCGCTGCTCAAATCCGTGAAGACCATCGCCGTGGTCGGCCTGTCGCCGAATGCCGCGCGGCCCAGCTACGGCGTGTCGAAGGCGATGCAGGATTTCGGTTTCCGTGTGATTCCGGTGCATCCGGCCGCCACTGAAATCCTCGGCGAGAAGGTGTATCCCTCGCTGAAGGACATCCCGGAAAAAATCGATCTCGTTGATGTGTTCCGCAGCGCCGAGTTCATCGATGGGGTGGTCGATGAATGCCTGGCGCTGAATCTCAAGGCGATCTGGATCCAGGAAGGCATCGTCAACGAACCCGCGGCGTTGCGCGCGCAGGCCGGAGGCATGACGGTGATCATGGACCGCTGCATTTATCGCGACTACCGCGATCAGTGCCGATAAGGCGCCGCCAGCGATGCGCCTGAAATTCACCAAGATGCATGGCCTCGGCAACGACTTTGTTGTCATCGATGCCACACAGGCGCCGGTTGCGCTGACACCGGCGCAGTTGCGCTTTGTTGCCGACCGTCATTTCGGCATCGGCTGTGACCAGCTGCTGATGGTCGAACCTGCGCGCAGCGCGGACACCGATTTTTATTACCGCATCTTCAACGCCGATGGCGGCGAGGTCGAGCAGTGCGGCAACGGTGCGCGCTGCTTTGTGCGTTATGTGCACCAGCGCGGGCTGACCGCCAAATCCGTGATCCGTGTCGGCACCCTCGGCGGCGTGATCGAGCCGCGGCTCGAAGCCGACGGCCAGGTCACCGTGAACATGGGCGCGCCGGTGTTCGAGCCTGCGCGTATTCCCTTCACGGCCGCGGCCGAGGCCCCGCTGTACGATCTGGAAGTAAACAAAAAAATCATTAAAATCAATGTCTTATCGATGGGCAATCCACACGCCGTGCAACTCGTCGACAACGTCGACACCGCGCCGGTGGCCGAAGACGGCCCGCTGATCGAGGCGCATGCGCGGTTTCCGCAGCGGGTGAACGCGGGCTTCATGCAGGTCATCGACCGCAGCCACATCCGCTTGCGCGTGTTTGAGCGTGGTTCCGGTGAAACACTGGCCTGCGGTACGGGCGCCTGCGCCGCGGTGGTGTCCGGCATCCGCCGCGGCCTGCTCGATGCGCGCGTGCATGTCGCGACGCGCGGCGGCGACCTCGTTATAGTATGGGCCGGTGCCGGTGCACCGGTACTGATGACCGGCCCTGCCGTCAGCGTGTTCGACGGTACGGTCGAAATACCGGATTGAAGCTACCGGGTTGAAGCCGAAGCAGCCGCCGCACTGAATCCGAAACAAAGCAAACCACAGCAAGGACTGAGCACTGATGAATCCCAACGACGTCGCGGCCTACCTGAAGGAACATCCGGACTTTTTCGAGAACCATGCCGACGTCGTCGCCGACGTGATGATTCCGCATCCGCACGGCGGCCGCACCATTTCCATCGGCGAGCGCCAGATCCTCACCCTGCGCGAGCGCGCCAGGCAGCTCGAAGCCAAACTCGGCGAGCTGATCCAGTTCGGTGAAGAAAACGATGCCATCGGCGAGAAGGTGCACCGGCTTGCGCTGGCCTTGCTCGGCGCGCGCGGCGAACAGGCGGTGCGTGAGGCCGCCGCTTTCAACCTGCGCGAGGATTTCACGGTGCCGCATGTCGCGCTGGCGCTGTGGCATCCGGCCACGGCCGCCGCTGACGCCAGCGAAGCCACACGCGCTTTCACCGCCGGCCTGCTGCACCCGCATTGCGGCCCGCAGGCGATGGCCGATACCGCCGCGCTGTTCGGTGAAGCCGCACCGCTGCTGAAGTCCTTCGCCTATGTCGCGTTGCGCGGCAAGGAAACCTTCGGCCTGCTCGCGCTGGCGAGTGAAGATGCGCAGCGCTTCTATCCCGAGATGGGCACGCTGTACCTGACCCGCATCGGCGAACTGGTCGCGGCAGGCCTGCTGCGGCATCTGGAAACGGCGTGAGCGGACGGACAAACCCGAAAACCCCGGCCGCGCCGGCCGCCATCCCCGAAGCCGCGCAACAACTGCTGCAGTCCTACCTCGGGCACCTTGCCCACGAACGCCGGCTGTCGCCGCACACCACCAAAAACTACAGCCGCGATATTGAAACGTTGCTGCGCCAGTCCGGCAGCACACCGCCGGCGGCGCTGCGCAACCACGACATCCGCCGCGCCATCGCGCAATTACACAGCCGCGGTCTCGATGGCCGCAGCCTCGCGCGCATGCTTTCCGCCTGGCGCGGGTTTTTCAATTACCTCGCGCGCGACCACGGTGTTGCGCAGAATCCCTGCATCGGCATCCGCGCACCAAAAAGCGCCAAGCGCCTGCCCAAGGCACTGTCGCCGGATGAAGCGCGGCAACTGGTCGAAATCAAAGGTGATGACATTGATGCCGTGCGCGACCGCGCGATGCTCGAGCTGTTTTATTCCTCGGGCCTGCGCCTGGCCGAGCTGACCGGGCTCGCGCCCGGTGACATCCACTTCAGCGATGCCACGGTGCGGGTCACCGGCAAGGGCAACAAGACCCGCATCGTGCCGGTGGGCAGCCACGCAAGGCGCGCATTGCAGGCCTGGCTTGATGCACGCGGCGCGCTGCCCGGCGCCGATGCCGAAGCGCTGTTCGTCAACAACAAGGGCAAACGCGTCTCGCCACGCTTCATCCAGGCGCGGGTGCAGGCGCGCGGCCTCGAACAGGGCATCGCCGCGCGGGTGCATCCACACATGCTGCGTCACTCCTTCGCCTCGCATGTGCTGCAATCCAGCAGCGACCTGCGCGCGGTGCAGGAAATGCTCGGCCACGCCAGTATCTCGACCACGCAGGTGTATACCCAGCTCGACTTCCAGCATCTCGCCAAGATCTACGACGCCGCGCATCCGCGCGCCAAACGCAAAACCTGACACGCTCTACCTCTCCCTATCCCCACGGAATCGTGGGGATAGGGTTGGGGTGAGGGGAAAGAAACACCTTGAACCAGATCACACTCAAACCCGGCCGCGAAAAATCACTGAAGCGCCGCCACCCCTGGGTATTTTCCGGGGCTATCGCCAAAGTTGAAGGCCAGCCGAAGCTTGGCGACACCGTCAAGGTGCATTCCGCCGACGGTGTATTTCTCGCGGTGGCGGCCTGGAGCCCCGACTCGCAGATCCGCGCCCGCGTCTGGGACTGGACCCTGCGCGAAATCGACGCCGCGTTTTTCGCTGAAAGCATCCAGCGCGCCGCCGCGCTGCGTCATGCCGCGGCGGATGAAGGCGTGCGCCTGATCCACGGCGAATCCGACGGCCTGCCCGGCGTGGTCGCCGACCGCTACGCCGACACCGTGGTGCTCCAGTTGCTGAGCGCCGGCGCCGAACGCTGGCGCGGCGCAATTGCCGATGCACTGGCCGCACTGCCCGGCATTGCGCGCGTACTCGAACGCTCCGATGCCGACGTGCGCGAACTCGAAGGCCTGCCGTCGCAATCCGGCCTGCTGCGCGGCGAAGCTGCGGCCGGGCCATTGACGGTGCGTGAACACGGCCTCGAATTCGCGGTCGATGCCGAGCACGGCCACAAGACCGGCTTCTACCTCGACCAGCGCGACAACCGGCGGCTGCTGCGTGGCCTGAGCAAGGACAAGAACGTGCTCGACTGCTTCTGCTACAGCGGCGGCTTTGCGCTGAATGCGCTGGCCGGCGGCGCGAAATCAGTGACCGCCATCGACAGCTCGGGACCCGCACTGGCCGCGGCGCAGGCCAATGCCGCGCGCAACAAGCTGTTGAATGACGGCAATAAGGCCGAGTGGCTCGAAGCCGACGTATTCCAGACCCTGCGCAAATTCCGCGATGGCGGCCGCAAGTTTGATCTGATCGTGCTCGACCCGCCGAAATTCGCGCCGACCGCCGCCCATGCCGAGAAAGCGTCACGCGCCTACAAGGACATCAACCTGCTCGGTCTCAAGCTGCTCAATCCCGGCGGCCGGCTGATGACCTACTCCTGCTCCGGTGGTGTGAATCCAGACCTGTTCCAGAAAATCGTCGCCGGTGCCGCGCTCGATGCCGGTGTCGATGCGCGCATCGAGCACTGGCTGCACGCCTCAGCGGATCATCCGGTGGTGATGAATTTTCCGGAGGGGGAGTATTTGAAGGGGTTGGTGTTGCGGGTCGGGGTTTAATGCCGGAGTTGGACGATCACTTTATTAAATGGGAAGCTGACCGGGATCTTCATCTATATGGCCGCAAAAAAGACAGCGATTGAAGTCACGCGCAATCTTTGCATCACATTTCGGACAATCCTTCGCGAAAGCAATGTACTTTTCATCCCGGGTTCCATCACGAATATCAATCTCGAGGACCTTATCAACCATTTCCTTGTTGGAAAATACCGAGTCTCTGACAAATGATCTCGGCTATCGAGTGGTTCACAAGCACTAATTGGTCAATACGCCTGGACAGACTGAGATAGTCATTTTGCTGATTCCCCTGGGATCGGTGGCTTTGCGAAGCAAGCTCGCCCTGAATCTCGTTAATTTTATGGTTTAGCAGATAGTCAAATAATTTCGTATACACCACGTCTTTGTTTAGCCTAACGGTGGGCGTCACCGTCGGGCTACGCTGGGTACCGCTCGAATTCAGGAAGTTCATGAATATGCTTCATCCAGCCGAGCCGTTCAGCCGTCTGTATTTGCACTGTCGGCGGAAGCGCCTCAGGATCGTCAAGTGTTGAGGACTGTACGTCGACAATTCCAGGGAGCACTGCTGCATTCCGGTAGAACAACCCGCTTCCACAGTCTGCGCAGAAACTGCGCATAGCGGTCCCTGACGAGTTAATCGTCTTTGGTTCCCCTTTCGTTAAGCTCAAGGCAGCTTCGGGAAACATCGCCCAAGCCACCATCGGCGCACCTGCACTTCGACGACAGTCGCTGCAATGGCACAAGGCAACGACCTTTGGATCCCCCGAAAGTTGATAGCGAATCGCGCCACATCTGCACTGCCCAGAGTAAGTCATAACAGAACCCCCTTAATGCTAGGACCCAAACATCGATGAACTCACTGCAGTCTCAAATGGTGAGGATCTCTTGTGACGTCCAACTTTAGTTGGGGTCGACAGTTTTGCCGGATAACCCGCCGACCTGTCTCCCTGACTTCCCGCCAGATTCGCAGAGAAAATAATTTATTATCAGATACTTGTAATTCATCCGTCAGTCTGCATAACGTATTAAATCCGCAGCAAAACCGGCACGGATCAGTCTACATGCAGAGTCAATGTTTTTCAGGACGCCCCGGCGGCACATTATCAATCCCGCCCTCATGCCAGGGATGACACTTCCCCAGCCGCCTCACCGTCAGCCAGCTCCCCTTGATCGCCCCATGCGTGTCAATCGCCTCGCGCGCATAGGCTGAGCAGGTCGGATAAAAGCGGCACTGCGTGCCGAAAAAAGGCGACAGCAGCAGGCGGTAGGCGTCGATCAAAAAAATCAGCAGTCGTTTCATCCCCTCAGTATAAGCGTCACCCGCCTCCCTCTTTTTGCAACTGGGTTGCGCCAAAGCGCGGACCGCACTATCATCGCAACCCTGTTGCAATAAAGGAGGGTGCTTTGAACTACGCGATGGTGTGGGCAGGTGTGCTGCTGGGTGCGCTGAGCCTGAATGTGCAGGCGCATGGTGTCTGGTTTGCCGAGCGTTCCGGCCAACTGGCGATGATCTATGGCCACGGCGCAGAGGATCTCGACATGATCCGCCGCCATGACAAGGTGAAGGAAGTCGCGGGTTATGACGCAGCGGGGGCGCCGGTCCCGGTGACGCTGCGCAAGACAGACCATCTGCTGCTGATCGATGCCAAGCCGATGCCGGCGGTGATCACCGGCGTGCTCGACAACGGTTACTGGAGCAAGGGGCCGGACGGCAAGTGGGTGAACAAGGGCCGTGATGAGGTGCCCGGCGCCGGGGAGAGCGGCCGCTACGTCAAGTACGCCGTCTATCTGCGCGAATCCACCAGGGCGCCGCTGCAACCGCTGGCGGGGCAGGTGCTGCAGATACTGCCGCTGAAGGCGGCATTGCCCCACCACAAGGACGAGTCGATGACGGTGCGGGTGCTGTTCAACGGCAAGCCGGTGGCCGGCGCCAAGGTCACCCGCGACTATGTCGGCGATCCCGAGGCCAAGCCGCTGGTCACCGGCCGCGACGGCACGGTCACGCTGCGGGTGCGCAATGACGGTCTCAATGTGATCAGCGCCGCCTACGACGCTCCCCCTGACGATCCGGCCAAGGCCACCAAGACCGGCCTGTTCGCGACGCTGGCTTTCGCGATCAAGCACAAGGCGCACTGAGCACCCGCCGGTGCCGACCCGGTAACGGCTCTTTCAGGGAAGACCATGAAAAAAACACACAAAAAATCGTCTGCCGCGCTGGCCGCACTCGCCGTGCTGGCGTCGGCGCCGGCCCTGGCGCAAAACCCGCCGCCAAGGGATGCCGGTATCACCACGCTTCCGGCGGTGGAAGTGGTCGGCCGCCAGCAGGGCGGCGCCTATCACGCGGATGAGGCCAGCGGCACCAAGTCGGATTTGCCGCTGCGCGAACTGCCGCAGGCGGTGAGGGTGATGTCGCGGCAGACCCTGGACGATCTGGGTGCGGTGCGCCTCGATGACGCACTGGATTATGTCGGCGGGGTGTCGCGGCAGAACAGTTTCGGCGGACTGTGGGACAACATTGCGATCCGCGGCCTCGCCGGCGACATCAACAACGTCATGTCGCTGCTGCGCAACGGCTTCTCCGCCAACCGCGGTTTCATGGCGCAGCGCGATATGGCCAATGTCGAGCGCATCGAGTTCCTGAAAGGCCCGGCGTCCTCGCTGTATGGCAGCAGCGAGCCGGGAGGCACGCTGAACATCGTCACCAAGCGTCCGCTGTGGCAGTCGGCGCACGCGCTGGAGGCCTATGTCGGCAGTTTTGGTTTCCGTCGCGGCACCGTCGATTCGACCGGGCCGCTGACCGAAAATTTTGCCTACCGCCTGAACATCGCGATCGAGGATCGCGCCGGGTTCCGCGACTTTGTCGATACCGAGCGCTCGCTGTTCGCGCCGGCCTTCACCTGGAAAATCAACCGCGACACGCGCCTCGATTACAGCGGCGAATGGCTGAGCCACAAAACCCCGCTCGATCGTGGCGTGGTCGCGGTGAACAACCAGCTCGGCGCCATCCCGCGCGAGCGCTTCCTCGGTGAGCCGGCGGACGGCAAGGTCACGCTGGAGAACCAGTCGCACCAGTTCGTGCTCGAACATGACCTCAATGCGCAATGGACCGGCCGTCTTGCGCTGTCCTACCAGAGCGGCATGCTGCGGGGATTTTCGACCGAGGCGCAGCCGACACTGGAGGCGGATCAGCGGACCCTGCGCCGGCAGCGGCGCTACCGTGACTACGCATCCGAGGACCTCGCCCTGCAGGGCGAGGTGGTGGGCCGGCTGAAGGCCGGCGGCATCGAGCACGAACTCACGCTGGGCGCGGAAACCTACCGCTTCCAGCTCGACCAGCTGATGCTGCGCGTGAACCCGACCGCGGGTGCGCCCTATGCGGTCAATGTCTTCAACCCGGTCTACGGGCAGGCGCAACCGGTTCCCGCGCCGAACACCCAAACCCAGGAAGACCAGCGCAACCTCGCCTTCTACGTGCAGGATGTGCTCAAGCTCGGCGAATCCTGGCGCCTGCTCGCCGGCGTGCGCCATGACAGCTACGACCAGCAGTTGATGAACCTGCGCACCAGGGCGCTGACCACGCAAACCCCGAGCGCGACCACGCCGCGCCTCGGATTGAGTTACCTGCCCAACAGCCAGTGGACGCTGTTCGGCAACACCGGCAAGTCGTTCCGGCCCAATGTCGGCAGCAATGCCGCGGGCGCGGCCTTTGATCCGGAATCCGGCGCCGCGCTCGAGGCGGGCGTGAAATGGGAGAACGCCGCGCGCCGGCTGGGCGCGACACTCGCGGCCTTCGACATCCGCAAGAAGAACGTGCTGACCAGTGATCCCGCCAACGCCGGTTTTTCGATCACTGCCGGCGAAGTGCGCAGCCGCGGCTTTGATGCCGATGTCTCGGGGCAGCTCGGCAAATCGTGGCGCGTCAACGCCAGCTTCACCTACAACGATGCCTCGGTGGAGAAGGACAACACCCTCGAAGTCGGCGGCCGCCTGCTCAACATCCCCAGGCTCAACGGCAGCGTGCTGCTGGTGTACGAGGGCGTGATGGGCGAGGGCCGCTTCGGCCTCGGCGGTGGCCTGACCCACACCGGGGAGCGGCTGGGCGAGGCGCGCACCCAGGCCCAGGCGAATGCGGGAACGGCGGCTTTCGAACTGCCGGCCTACACCCTGGCCAAGGTGGTGGCCTACTGGCGCGCCAGTGCCAGGCTCAGGTTCTCACTGGATATCGACAACCTGTTCGACAAGACCTACTACACGCAGTCCTTCCAGCGCACCTGGGTCGCGCCGGGCGCGCCGCGCACGGTGACACTGGGCATGCAGACCAAGTTCTGAGGATGTGCTGAACGCCCTTTAAGTCAGTTACACCCTGGAAGAAAATTCGTAAGTAATTGATTTTATTGATAAATAATTCTAAGCCGGTGGTTATTGAAAATACCCTGTGGTCTAATGGGCCTGCTCCAGCCGAGTTCGCCATGAAGCCCGATCATCACCACACCGCCGAACAATCGATCCGCCGCACCGGCGCGCGGATGACCCAGCCACGGATACTGGTGTTGAGCGTGTTGTTCGCCGCCGAGCGCGCGCTGACACATACCGAAGTCGAATCCCGTTTGCCCGCGGCACTGGGTGTGAACCGCGTCACCATCTACCGTGTGCTGGAGTGGCTGACCGAACAGGGACTCGCGCACAAGATCGCCGGTGAAGACCGGGTGTGGCGGTTTAATGCCGCGGCCCATCAGCACGCCGGACCCCATGCCCATTTCAAATGCAGTGACTGCGGGCAGGTGTTGTGTTTGGAGCCGGTGCCGGCGAAGCCGGCGGTGAAACTGCCGGCGGGTTTCCGTCAGCAGGCGGTGGAGCTGACAATCAAGGGGCTGTGCTCCGATTGTGGTCCGTCGCGCGGCAAGTCCGCGGCGCATGGCCGGCATCAGCACTGAAACCGCGCTGTTTTTTTGTTTCAAAATGCAACTCAATTGCAAATAAATGCGATGCTGAGCCTGACACCCCTGCATTCGATCATCCTCGCCACCATCGCCGGTGGTGCGCTGAGCATGGCGACCGCGGCGCTCATTTCTTACACACTGCTGGCGCGCTGGGTGCCGGTGATGGTCAGTTATGCCGTGGGGGTGCTGCTGGCCGCGGCCTTCCTGCATCTGGTGCCCGAGGCGTACATGCAGGCGGACAGCATCGAGGCGCTGTCGGCAACATTGCTGGCCGGCCTGCTCGGATTTTTCCTGCTGGAGAAGGCGGCATTGTGGCGCCACGGCCACGAGCATCCCGAATCGCTGCATCAGGAGCGCAGCCGCGCCGGCCTGCTGATCGTGGTCGGCGACGGATTCCACAATTTTGTCGACGGCGTGCTGATCGCGGCGGCCTTCCTCACCGATCCCGCGCTGGGTGTGCTGACCGCGCTGGCGATCGTCGCCCACGAAGTGCCGCAGGAGGTCGGTGATTTCATGATCCTGCTCCACGCCGGCTACAGCCGCCGCCGCGCGCTGCTGCTCAATTTCGCCTCCAGCCTGATGGCCGTCGCCGGCGGCCTTGCGGGTTATTTCGCGCTCGATAACGCGCGCGCCGCGACGCCGTACGTGCTGGTGCTGGCCGCGGCAAGTTTCATCTACATCGCGCTCGCCGACCTGATTCCCGATCTGCACCGGCGCAATGACGCGCGCAGCGTGCTGGGGCAGTTGTTTTTCGTGGCGCTGGGCATTGTGACCATCCTGGTTTCACAGGTGCTGCTGCATGGGCATTGAGCGCGGCGGCGGTCGCAGTTACCACCGGATCAGTGATCACCGCGGCGGTCCGGTGGCGCGGCGTTATGCACGCACGCTGCTGTTTTCACCGCGCGGCGGTTCCGGCGAGATCAGCGCCGGACGGCACTTCATGCCCGCGTTCGGTGCCGACGGTTTGCTGCCCTGCGTGGTGCAGGACGCGGTGAGCGGAGCGGTACTGTTCACCGCGGCGATGGATCGCGAGGCTCTGTCACTGACCTTGCGCAGCGGCATCGCCCATTTCTGGTCGGCGCGGCGTGGCGGCCTGTGGCATCGCTGCACGCCTGGCGGCGGCGCGCTGCGGGTGACGGCGCTGCTGGTCGATGGTGAGCAGCGCGGCCTGCTGCTGCAGGGCTGGTGTGTCGGCGGCCTGCGCAGCGCCTACTCGCGCGCTGTTGATTTGACTCAGCCGCCCGCCGATCTCGCGATCCGCCTCAAACCGGCCGCCGCGTCCGCCGCCGCTGAACAGACACTTTCCCTGGGAGCATTGCCATGAAACAGGAACAGGCCGGGCAGACCCCGGTGACCATCCTCACCGGTTTTCTCGGGGCGGGCAAAACCACGCTGCTCAACCGCATCCTGCGCGAAGCTCACGGCCTGCGCATCGCGGTCATCGAAAACGAGTTCGGCGAGGCCGGCATCGACAACGAAATCCTGCTGCAGGAGCGCGACGAGCAGATCGTCGAGATGAACAACGGCTGCATCTGCTGCACGGTGCGTGGCGACCTGGTGCGCATCCTCGGCGAGCTGCAGTCGCGGCGCAACAGCGGGCGGCTGCGTTTTGACCGCGTGGTGATCGAGACCACCGGGCTTGCCGATCCGGCGCCGGTGGCGCAGACCTTTTTTGTCGATGCCGACGTGTCGCGGGATTACCGGCTGGATGCGATCATCACCGTGGTCGACGCCAAACACGCGGCACAGCAGCTTGATCAGCATCACGAGGCGCAAGAGCAGGTCGGTTTCGCCGACCGCATCCTGCTCTCGAAGACTGACCTGGTGCAGACGGCCGAAGTCGAGGCGCTGCGCAAAAGGCTGCATGCGATGAATCCGCGCGCGCCGGTCCTGCCGGTGGCCTTCGGCAGCGTCGATATCGCCGAAGTCCTCGATATCAACGGCTTCAGGCTGGATGCCATCCTGCAGGTCGATCCGGCCTTCCTCGAGGATGTCAGCCACGAACACGACGACGACATCGCCTCGTTTGTCCACCGCGACAATCAGGCCTTTGACCTGGAGCGGCTGGAGACTTTTTTCAGCCTGCTGCTCAAGACCTACGGCACCGACCTGCTGCGCTACAAGGGGGTGCTCAACATCGAGGGCAAGCCGCAGCGGGTGATTTTCCAGGGGGTGCACATGCTGTTCGGCGCCGACGAGGGCAAACCCTGGGCCGAGGGCGAGCGGCGCGAGAGCACGATGGTCTTCATCGGCCGCGATCTGCCGCGCGAATTGATTGAAAAGGGACTCGCCCTGTGCCGCGCCGGCGTTGCCGCCGACCCTGCCGGAGTATTGCTGTCATGAGCGCCGCCGTGACCGGCCGCGGGCAGCGACCCCTGGCCGGCGCCGACCAGTTGCTGGCGATGCCGGAGCGCGACTACATGAATCCGCGACAACTGGAGTTTTTCCGGGAACGCCTGCGGGCGATGCGTGATGCCCTGATCGAGAATGTCAGCCAGACCAGCGCCCACCTGCGCCAGGTTGAGGTCGCCACCGATCCGATGGATCGCGCGACTCAAGAGGAAGAGCAGGCCATCGAGCTGCGCACCCGCGACCGCGAGCGCAAGATGATGCGCAAGATCGACCAGGCGCTGGTTCGCATCGATGATGGCAGCTACGGCTGGTGCGAGGAAACCGGCGAACCGATTGGCCTGCAGCGGTTGCTGGCGCGTCCTACTGCCACTCTCTGTGTCGAAGCACAGGAGCGGCGCGAAAAAATCGAGCGTGTCCATGGCCACTGAAGCCCTGAACGTGGTGGTGCCTTTTCATTTCCGCTACGCACGTAGCGCGGGTGAGTTCACCGCCATTCACGCCCCCGGCGTCAACCTGGTGCTGTGGCGGCGCGAGCAGGAGCCCGGCCTCGGCCGGCTGGTCGACGAGTTTAGTGCCGCCCATGACCTGGATGTCGAGGCGGTGCTGCGCTGTGCCGAGCCGGAGGTGTGGATGTTCCTGTCCGATCTGCCGGCCTGCGGCGCGCGCGACATGCTCGCCGCCGACATCGAATTCCTGGTGCGCCGTTTCGGCGAAGTCAGCGGCAGGGCCGCGGCGCGGGTGCACCTGGAAACGGTGCAGACCGATGCCTGCCGGCTGTTTCACGTTGATGCCGCCGCGTTGCGTATGCTGGTGACCTACAGCGGCTTCGGGACGCAGTGGGTTACCAACGACAACGTGCGCCGCGGCGAGCTGACCGCGCAGGGCCGCAGCTTTGAAATGGCCAACCGCGAGATCGTGCCGCGCCCCGCGCAAATCCGCAGCGCGCGGCCGTGGTGGGTGATGCTGCAGAAGGGTGAATCCTATCCGGGCAATGCCGGCAACGGCGTGGTCCACCGTTCGCCGCCGGTCGAGCATGCCGGCGAGCGCCGCCTGCGGCTTTGCATCAACGAGGTGAAATGATGAACATCGATGACTTCAACGGCCTGCCCCGCGCGGAGGAAATCGCCGGGCGCATTTCACAGGAGCACGCACGGGTCGTCGCCGAGCTGCGCGGCGCGCTGGCGCGATGCGAAAACGGCGGCATCGACAAGGGCACGGTGAACGCGGTGCTGATCGCCGAGCTGCTGCCGCGGCTGGTGGATGCCTACGGCCCGCTGGGTGTGGCCGGCGTGCTCGGGCAGCTCGCCGCCCATGTCGCGCAAAGCCATCACGGCGCGCCGCTGACCCGTCAATAAACCGCGGAGAACATCATGACTGCAGTGCTGCCCGATGCAAAACGGCTGCCGGTGACCGTGCTTTCCGGTTTTCTGGGCGCCGGCAAGACCACCCTGCTCAACCACGTGCTCAACAACCGCGAAGGCCGGCGTGTCGCGGTGATCGTCAACGACATGTCGGAAGTGAACATCGACGCGCAACTGGTGCGCGAAGGCGGCGCGCAGCTCGCGCGTGCCGAGGAAAAGCTGGTCGAGATGTCCAACGGCTGCATCTGCTGCACCCTGCGCGAGGATTTGCTGATTGAAATCAACAAGCTCGCGAAGGAGGGGCGTTTCGACTACCTGCTGATTGAATCCACCGGCATTTCCGAGCCGCTGCCGGTCGCCGAGACCTTCACCTTCAAGGACGAAAACGGTCTCGGCCTGTCCGACGTGGCCCGGCTCGATACCATGGTCACCGTGGTTGATGCCTTCAATTTCCTGAAGGATTACGGCTCCAGCGATTTCCTGAAGGATCGCGGTGAAAGCCTTGGCGAGGAGGACGAACGCACCGTCGTCGATCTGCTGGTCGACCAGATCGAGTTCGCCGATGTCATCGTGGTCAACAAGGGTGATCTGGTGACAATGGACGAGATGGCGCGGCTCGCGTCGATCCTGCACACCCTGAATCCGGACGCCGAAATCGTGGTCTCGAAGTTCGGCGAGGTGGCGCTGGACAGGATCATGGACACCGGGCGCTTCGATTTCGAGAAAGCCTCCGCCGCCCCCGGCTGGCTCAAGGAAATGCGCGGCCAGCATCTGCCGGAGACCGAGGAATACGGCATATCAAGCTTTGTCTATCGCGCGCGCACGCCCTTCCATCCGCAGCGCTTCTGGGACCTGATCCACTCCGAGTGGGATGGCGTGCTGCGCTCCAAGGGCTATTTCTGGCTGGCCTCGCGCATGGATTTCGCCGCTTCGTGGTCGCAGGCCGGCGGTGTGTGTCGCCATTCGGCGGCCGGCCTGTGGTGGGCCGCGGTGGACCGCAAACAGTGGCCGAAAGACCCGGAATACCGCAAACTTATCGAACAGAAGTGGGTCGAAGGCTGCGGTGACCGGCGCCAGGAGCTGGTGTTCATCGGCATCGGCATGGACGAAACCGCGATCCGCGCGGCATTGGACCGCTGCCTGCTGGATGATGCCGAAATGGCCGCCGGCGAGAACCGCTGGAGCAGCTACCCGGATCCGTTTCCGGCATGGACCAAAATCGAGGAGGAATGACTTGTTTGAATTGCGCAATGTCCGCCACGACTACGACGGCAATGAAGTGCTGCGCGTCGATGGCTGGCAGGCGGCGCAGGGCGAGCAGTGGCTGATGCTGGGGCCTTCGGGCAGCGGCAAGACGACGCTGCTGCATGTGCTGGCCGGAATTCTGCGGCCGAGCGCGGGCAGCGCCATCATCGCCGGTGAGAATCTTGCCGCGATGCAGGGGGCGAGGCTGGACCGCTTTCGCGGCGCAAACATCGGCATCGTGCTGCAGCGCCTGCATCTGATGGAAAGTCTGAGTGTCATCGACAACCTTCTGCTCTCGCAGTGGCTGGCAGGTGCCGCGCAGGACCGGGCGCGGGCGCAAGAAGTTCTGGCCGGGCTCGATCTGGCTGACAAGGCGGACGCCAAACCGCATCAGCTGTCCTTCGGCCAGGCGCAACGGGTCGCGGTGGCGCGCGCGGTGGTCAACCGGCCGAAGCTGCTGCTCGCCGACGAACCGACCTCGAACCTCGATGACGCGCGTTGCGCGCAGGTGCTGGCACTGCTGCAGGCGCAGGCCGCGGCCTGCGGCGCGACACTGGTGATCGCCACCCATGACCAGCGGGTGAAGTCGCGTATTCCCAACCACCATGTGCTGGGAGCAGCCGCATGAACATCGCCGCGTTGAGTTTTTCCTATCTGAAGGCGCGGCCGCTGAACACCGCGCTGAACGTGCTGCTGCTTGCGCTGGGTGTGGCCACAATCGTGCTGCTGCTGCTCGCCACCCACCAGCTCGAAGACCGCATGCGCCGCGATGCGCAGGGCATTGATCTGGTGGTCGGTGCCAAGGGCAGCCCGATGCAGATCATCCTGTCGGCGATTTATCACCTTGATGTACCCACCGGCAACATCCCGTGGAAGCAGGCGCTGGAGATTTCAAAACATCGCGCGGTGAAGCGGATGATTCCGCTTGCGCTCGGCGACAGCTACCGTGGTTTCCGCATCGCCGGCACCACGCCCGACTATCTGCAGCACTACGGCGCCAGATTTGCCGGTGGCCGTGCCTGGCAGAAACCGCTGGAGGCGGTGATCGGCGCCGAAGTCGCGGCGCGCACCGGCCACGGCCTGGGGACGAAGTTCCACGGCGTACACGGCCTTGGTGATGGCGGCCATGCCCACGAGGATCACCCGTATGAAGTGGTCGGCATCCTTGAACGCAGCGGCACCGTGCTCGACCGGCTGATCGTGACTTCATACCAGAGCGTGTGGGTGGTGCATGCCGAGCACCACGATATCAAGGACGTAAGCGACATCGAGAAACAGCTCGGTGACGACGAAAAGGAATTCACCGCGCTGCTGCTGCAGTACGCGACGCCGCTGGCAGTGGCGATGCTGCCGCGTTACATCAACAACAACACCGGCATGCAGGCCGCCTCGCCGGCGTACGAGACGGCGCGGCTGTTCTCGATCATAGGTGTCGGCGTCGATGTGCTGCGCGCCTTCGCGCTGGTGCTGATCTTCAGCGCCGGTCTGTCGGTGTTCATCGCGCTCTACAACGCGATGAACGAGCGGCGCTATGACCTCGCGGTGATGCGCACACTTGGCGCGCGGCCGGCGACGCTGATGGGCCTGCTGCTGTTTGAAGGCCTGCTGCTGGCGCTGATCGGCGCCGCGCTGGGGCTAGCGCTCGGCCACGGCTTCGCCGAAATCCTCGGCCATGTGCTGCGCGCGGCGCAGCAGGTCGAGATCAGCGGCCGGGTGTTTGTGATTGAAGAGTTATGGGTGGTCGGACTGGCGCTGGGTGTCGGCGTGCTCGCGGCACTGATTCCGGCCTGGCGGGCTTACCGTACCGATATCGCCGCCACGCTTGCGCGCGGCTGAACTTGAGTTTTTCACATCGTTTTTTCATCCAGAGGAAAGGATTGAGCATGAACACCCGTCAAACCCTGCTGACTGCGATGCTGCTGGCCCTTGTTGCCACGCCCGTGGCCGCGCACAACCACGAGAAGGGCAAGGAAAAGCCCCACAGCGCGGCGGACATCAAAAAGGACATCGCCAACCACCGCGCGATGGCCGAGGCCCATCTCACTGCGGCCAAGTGCCTGGAGTCGGGCAAGTCCGAAAAAGAGTGCCACGGCCAGCTCGCCAAGGATTGCAAAGGCCTGGCAATCGGCAAATACTGCGGCATGAAACACAGTCACTGACCGTGGCGAATGGCACCGCAGACTCACGTTTGTCGCGGAGTGTATATAACTCATTGTTTTTATTGGTAAAATGAAAACATTTCTGGCAATCATTTTTCTTGGCATCGGTATGGTGATCGGCCTGCCTGCGCTGGCACAGGGCATACCCGGCCAGTCCAAAGAACTGTCGAAACGGCCGGACTCCGATGCCAATCTGCCGCCTTCGCCTTACGCGATGAAGCCGCTGCCTGAGTTGAAGGGTGTGGTGTCATGGAAGACGCTGGCCGATGTGAAGACTGTGAAGCAGAAAGACCGCTTCGTGCCGGAGTTTGGCAAAGGCGTCGTCTCCCTCGACAAGAAGGAAGTGCGCATCCAGGGTTTCATGATGCCGCTCGACATGGGCGAGCGTCAGGCGCGGTTCATCCTCGCCATGCTGCCGCCGAGCTGCTCGTTCTGCCTGCCCGGTGGTCCCGAGCAGATGGTTGAAGTGCAGGCAAAGACACCGGTGAAATACGGCTTCGAGCCGGTCGTAATCTCCGGCCGCTTCGCGGTGCTGAAAGACGATGCGATGGGCCTCTACTACCGGCTGACCGATGCCGTGATCGTGACCGCGCCACGCTGAGCACTTCTGCAATGCACGGCATTCGTCTGCTGCACAAGGCACTGCACTCAGTGACGCTGCGCTGGGTGCTCATGGCATTGCTGCTTTTTGCGCAGCACGGCGCGCTGACGCATGTGCTGGCCCACGCCAGTGGTGAAATTGAATCGCTGGTGTCCAGCCACCACGATAACTGCGAGCATGGTCAAGGGTTTCACCATCATGACGGCGCACCTGATGCCGGCTCCCAGTGCGCGTTTGACTTGCTTTACAGCGAGCTTCTTGGCGGCGTACCGCTGGTCGACGGCAGGAACACGGCAGAGACGGCCATCTCTGTTGCGGCAACCCCTGTGGCCGGGGCGGCAGCTTCTGTCTCTGTACCGCTTCATCACGCCCGCGATCCCCCCTTCTCCCTTGCGTGACTTGCGCACCGGCGCTGCCGGTGCGTCCTGCATTTTCAAGTGACCAACCGGCAACGCTTGCGCGTTTTCGCCCGGGAGAAATTCGATGAGAAGCATGACGAGAAACCCCGCGTTTCTGCTGCCGCTGCTGTTGGCCGCTGTACAGAGCGCTTTTGCCCAGGTGCAAGTTTTCGCACCGGCAACACTGCCCGAAGTCATCGTTACCGGTAATCCGCTGGGCAGCGATTTGTTTGAACTCGCGGCACCGGCTTCGGTGCTGCAGGGTGAAGAACTGTTTCGCCGCCGCCGTGCCACCCTGGGTGAAACTCTCGACGGCCTGCCGGGCGTGGCCGCCACCGGTTTTGGCCCCAACGCCAGCAGGCCGGTGATCCGCGGTCTCGACGCTGATCGAGTCCGCATCCTGCAGAACGGCAGCGGCGTGCTGGACGCTTCGTCCCTGAGTTTTGATCATGCGGTGTCGATTGATCCGCTGGTGATTGAACGCGCGGAAGTGGTGCGTGGGCCGGCCGCATTGTTTTACGGCGGCAGCGCTGTGGGCGGCGTGGTGAATGTCATCGACAACCGCATTCCGCAGTCGGCGATCCGCGGGGTCAATGGCCGCGTCGAGGCGCGCGCCGGCGGTGCCGAGCGCGAGCGGGCCGTCGCCGGCGTGGTCGATATTGGTAACGGCAGCCTTGCGCTGCACGCGGACCTCTACAGCCGCGACACGGATGACCTGAAGATCAAGGGTTTTGCGCGTTCGGCGCGGTTGCGTGCCGCCGATCCTCAGGCGGCGGAGGCTGTGGGCACGTTGGCCAACAGTGCTTCACGCAGCGATGGCGGTGCCGTCGGGCTGTCACACACCTGGACTGATGGGTATATCGGCATCTCGCGCTCCGAATTCAACAGCAAGTACGGCACTGTGGCCGAGCCGACGGTGACCATCGACATGCAGAGCAGTCGCTGGGATCTCGCCGGAGAAGTGCGTGCCTTGAACGGGCCGCTGACCGCGCTCAAGTTCAAGGCCGGCAAGACCGATTACTCTCATGTCGAGGTCGATGCCGGAACACCGGCTACTCGTTTCCGCAACAAGGGTTACGACATGCATATCGAGGCGGCTCACCGTAGGTTGGGGCCGCTGCAGGGCGCGTTCGGGTTTCAGGTCGTGGATTTTGATTTTTCGGCACTGGGTGATGAAGCTTTCGTACCCTCGACCAATACCGGTAGCCGCGCTGGATTCTTTTACGAGGAATTCACCGTGGGCAAGGTCAGGATCAGCTTCGGCGGCAGACATGAACGCAGCGAGGTCGGCAGCGCCGGCGGTGGTGAGGTGCCTTTCGGTGCCGTGAATCCGCGCTTCGATACTGCGCAGACGCGCAACTTTAATGCCAACAGCGGTGCGCTGGGGGCGGTGTGGAGTTTCGCGCCGGGACTGGCCCTGGCTGTCAACGGTGCCTATACCGAACGCGCACCGACATATTACGAGCTTTACGCAAACGGCCCGCATGCGGCCACAGGTGTTTACGAGACCGGCAACGCCGCTTTCGGCAAGGAGAAGTCAAAATCACTGGATCTCGCCCTGCGCATGAAGTCAGGAAAACACTCAGGCAGCATCGGTGTGTTTCAGAATCGTTTCAACAACTTCATCACGCTGTTCAACACCGGTAACAACCGCGGCGCCGATGGCGAGCTGAATCCGCCCGATGCCGGAGATGAAACCTCGGCCAACACCGGCGATGAAATCCTGCCCGAATTCGCCTATCGCGCGGTGCCGGCACGTTTCCGCGGCATCGAGGGTGAGGGCCGATTCCGCCTGAGCGAGAAAGCCGGCATACTCGATCTGCTGTTGCAGGCGGGTTACGTGCGGGCGGATGATGCCAGCACCGGCCGGCCATTGCCCAGGATCGCGCCCTGGCGTTATGGCGCGAGCCTTGATTACCGCTACGACCGCATGGGTGCGCGCCTTGATGCCATCGTTGTCGAGGGTCAGGATCGCGTCGCTGCCGGGGAACGGCCCACCGACGGCTATACCATGCTCAACGCCAGCCTCAGCTATCGCCTGCCGGCGCCCGGTGTCAGGCTGGAGGCTTTCATGCGTGGCCTGAACCTGCTCGACGAAGAGGCGCGTAATCACGTGTCTTTCCTGAAGGACGTGGCGCCGCTGGGCCGGCGCAGCGCGCAGCTCGGGCTGCGCGGACAGTTCTAACGCGGCAACCGGCAACTGCGGCGCTGCATGTTCATCCACCGCCCGTCGAAAGCGCGATAATGTCGGTCCTGCTGCAAATGACCCGCACGTGAGCACGATCCGCCACAGTTTCCCCGAGCACGCCATCGGCCAGGCCACGCCGCGGCTGATGTTTGTCTGCGTGCTGGGCAGCCTGCTGCTGCACGGTCTGCTGCTGTGGCTGCTGCCCGGTGCCTGGCGTGCCGAGCCGGCGCAGCCAGCGGCGATTCTTGATGTGCAATTGCTGGCGGCACCTTCGCCGGAGCCGGTGGCTGTCACAACCATGCCGTTACAGCGGCGCGAGAGGAATGTCGCCCACAGCAGAACCGAGCCCGTACGATCCCGCTCCTCCAGTGAAACGCCGCCATCGCCGGTGATTGCAATCGACGCCGGACAAGCGGCACCCGCAGAGGTTGCGCGAGTCAGCGTGCCGCCGCCCGCCGCTGCTCCAGCCGCTGCCACGGCTCCTGCCACACTGCCAACCGCAGCACGAGCCGAAACGGTGACGCCGCCATCGTTCTCGGCGGCTTACCTGCGTAATCCGCCACCCGCCTATCCCGTTGCGGCGCGCCGTAATGGTGAGGAGGGCGTGGTAATGCTGAAAGTGCTGGTCACTGCCGAAGGCACGCCGGCGCGTGTCGAGGTTGAAAGCAGCAGCGGCTCACGATTGCTCGACGCGGCCGCGGCCGATGCGGTGCGCGGCTGGCGCTTTCAGCCGGCGCGGCGCGGCAACCAGAACATCGAGGATTGGGCGCGGGTGCCGCTGCGCTTCCGGCTGGACTCCTGATGTTGCAGCCTGTTTCGGCGCGGACTTGAAACCGCGGTCAGCGCCTCCATCTACACCGTTCCCGCGGCTGCGCTGCAGCCATCCCCAGCCACCTTCCCGACGGCAGACACCATGAGCGAAACCGTATTCCACGGCACCACCATACTTTCCGCGCGGCGCGGCAATCGCGTGGCCCTCGGCGGGGACGGCCAGGTGACCCTTGGCAATATCGTGATCAAGGGCACGGCACGCAAGATCCGCCGCATTTACCACGACCGCATCCTCGCCGGATTTGCCGGCGGCACCGCCGATGCCTTCACGCTGTTCGAGCGTTTCGAGGCCAAGCTTGAAAAACATCAGGGTCATCTGATGCGTTCGGCGGTGGAACTGGCCAAGGACTGGCGCACCGACCGCATGTTGCGCCGGCTGGAAGCCATGCTCGCGGTGGCCGACCGCGAGCATTCGCTGGTAATCACCGGCAACGGCGACGTGCTCGAGCCCGAGCACGGGGTGGTCGCCATCGGCAGTGGCGGTGCCTATGCACAGGCCGCGGCGCGCGCGCTGCTCGAGAACACCGACCTCGCACCTGCCGATATCGTCAGGAAGTCGCTGCAGATTGCCGGTGACCTGTGCATCTACACCAACCAGAATCACCTCATTGAAACTTTGGATTGAGGATTGAGTAAACCCCCGGTTCTTCCTCACTCCTCAATCATCGATCCTGAAAAACATGACGCCAATGACCCCGCAGGAAATCGTCCACGAACTCGACAAGCATATCGTCGGCCAGGATGACGCCAAGCGCGCTGTCGCCATTGCGCTGCGCAACCGCTGGCGTCGTCAGCAGGTGGCGGAACCGCTGCGCCATGAAATCACGCCGAAGAACATCCTGATGATCGGGCCCACCGGTGTCGGCAAGACCGAGATCGCGCGGCGTCTGGCGCGGCTGGCCAATGCGCCCTTCGTCAAGGTCGAGGCGACCAAGTTCACCGAGGTTGGTTATGTCGGCCGCGATGTCGACACCATCATCCGCGATCTGGTGGATGCGGCGATCAAGGACGGCCGCGCCGGGGCGATGCTCCAGGTGCGCCACCAGGCCCAGGACGGCGCCGAGGAACGTGTGCTCGACACGCTGCTGACGCCGGCCCGTGACGGCGCCCCCGACAGCGAGTCGGCGACACGGCAGAAATTCCGCAAGATGCTGCGCGAGGGCGAACTCGATCAGCGAGAGATCGAGATTGAAGTCGCCGCGGCGCCGCAGGCGATGGAAATCCTGACCCCGCCGGGCATGGAGGACCTGAGTTCGCAGTTGCAGGGCATGTTCCAGAATCTCGGCGCCGGCCGGCGCCGGACGCGCAAGCTGAAGATCGCCGAGGCGATGAAGCTGCTGGTCGATGAGGAGGCGGGCAAGCGCATCAACGATGAGGAAATCAAGGCCGCGGCGATGACCAATGTCGAGCAGAACGGCATTGTGTTCATTGACGAGATCGACAAGGTGGCGACGCGCAGCGAGGTCGGCGGCGCCGATGTCTCGCGCCAGGGTGTGCAGCGCGACCTGCTGCCGCTGGTCGAGGGCACCACGGTCACCACCAAGTACGGGCTGATCCGCACCGACCACATCCTGTTCATCGCCAGCGGCGCCTTCCACCTGTCGAAGCCGTCCGACCTGATTCCCGAACTGCAGGGCCGGCTGCCGATCCGTGTCGAACTGAAGAGCCTGACCGTGGAGGACTTCGAGCGCATCCTCACCGCCACCGATGCCTGCCTGACGCGGCAGTACGAAGCGCTGCTGAAAACCGAGGAGGTCACGCTCGAATTCCGGCCCGATGCAATCCGCCGCATCGCCGAGATCGCCTGGCAGGTCAATGAACGCACCGAGAACATCGGCGCGCGACGCCTGCACACGGTGATGGAGCGCCTGCTCGAGGAAGTGTCCTTCGATGCCGGGCGCCATGCACGCACGGTGGTGATCGATGCCGGCCAGGTTGATGCGCGGCTGGGCACTCTGGCAAGCAGCGAGGATCTCGCGCGTTACGTGTTGTAAACGTCGCGGGTTTGGCGCCGCAGGTTTGACGCGGCAGATGAGCGCCGCTTAATATCACGGCCATGTTGTTATGGACCCAACGTCGGCTGGTTGCCGGCTTCGCGCTGCTGGCCTTCCTGTTCGGAGTGGCCGCACCAGCTCTGGCGGTCGCGCGCCAGGCCATCGATCCCGCCAGTTTCGCCACGATCTGCCGCTTCGATACCGGCGCCGGTGAACAACAGCCGGGCACCGCGCACGACCGTTTCAAGTCGGCGCATTGCCCGATGTGCCTGGGCCATGCCGCACCGCCGGCCGCTGACCCGACGGCGTCGCTGCAGATCGGCGCGCTGTTCACGCTTCGTGTCGCGGTGTTGCACGATGATCCGGATGCCGCCGATCCTGCGGCACTGCAGCCCCTCAATCCACGCGCGCCACCGCGCGGCTGATCCTCCCTGCTTGTCGGGTGCCGTGATGGCGCCCCGTGTGATATCCCCAGACGGATATCAATCGTAATCTATTGTTTTTAAAGGATATTTTATGAAACAACCAATCAAGGCCACGCTGCTGGCCATGGTGCTGGCAGTAATTGCGAGCCCGGTGCTGGCTCAGGAGGTTGCAGTGAAAGATGCGTGGATCCGCGGCACGGTGCCGGGACAGAGCGGCACCGGCGCGTTCATGGAGCTCACCGGCAAATCGAATGCGCGCCTCGTCGGCGCGGCCAGTCCGGCGGCGAAAGTGGTTGAAGTGCATCACATGAAAATGGAAAACGGCGTGATGAAAATGTACGCCGTTGACGGCATCGATCTGCCCGCGGGCAAGCCGGTGCGCCTTGCACCCGGCGGCTATCACGTGATGCTGATGGAGCTGGTGAAGCCGTTGAACGCCGGCGACAAGGTGCCTCTGAAACTGACGATTGAACTCCCGGGCAAGCGCCGCGAGACTTTGGACCTCAGCGTTGAAGTGCGCGATGTCAAGGGACAGCCCGCGAAGGGGCATCACCACTGATGGGTCAGGGCGCGAATCTCAACGAACAACGACCGGTCTGCCACCTAATACGGCGGCGGCACGATCCGCCGCCTCGCGCGCCGCGGCCTCGCTGCTGAAGGGACCGGCTTGGACGCGGAACAGATTGTCGCCGGGCACGATACGCAGCAGGCCGCCGAGTCCTTCAAGCTGGCCCTGCAGTCGGGCGAGATAACTCTCGGCATTTTCGCGGACACCGAAGGCGCCGAACTGTAATGACGGGCTCGTGGCCGCGACAGCGGGTGCAGGCGCAGCGGCCGGCGGCGGCAGCGGTGCCGACTCGATCACCGCCGGCGGCACCGGCTTGACCACGGCCACCGGTGGTGCGGGCGGCTCGGCAGGGGGTGAGGCGCCGGGGATGATGCTTTCGACTTCAACAGTGCCCGAACCCGCGGCAAGCAGCCCGAGTTTCCACGCCGCGGTATAGGACAGGTCGATCAGCCGGTCGCCGATGAAGGGGCCGCGGTCATTCACGCGCAGCACCACCGAGCGGCCGTTGGCCGGATTGGTGACGCGCACATAACTCGGAATCGGCAGCACAGTGTGCGCGGCGGTCATGCCGTACATGTCATAGGGCTCGCCGGATGAAGTCAGCTTGCCGTGGTAGCGGCGGCCGTACCAGGTGGCGGTGCCGCGTGCCTTGTACGGCTCGAGCCGTGTCATTGGCGTATAACTGCGGCCCATCACCGTGTACGGGCGCATCGTGCCGCGATGCAGCGGCTCCAGCCGCGGTACCGCATCGGGAATCGCCTCCAGGTTTGGTGGCGGATTGGGTCCGGGGCCATCGTCGAGGTAAAAGCCGCCGCCACCGCTGCTGCGCGCGGGAGCTTCCGCACTGCCGCCGGGCAGCCGTTCAATGCCGCCACTGCGCTTGGGCGTGCCACCGCAGGCCGCAAGCATCGCGGCCAGCAGTATCAAAGCCGTCCGAAAAACAACAGACGTCACGATTCGATCCTCATTCCTCAATCCTAAGTCTGTACCAGCTTCTTGTGGGTGTTGATGCTCATCAGGATGCCGAAGCTGATGCAGATCGACACCAGCGAGGTGCCGCCGTAGCTGATCAGCGGCAGCGGGACACCGACCACCGGCAGGATGCCGCTGACCATGCCCATGTTGACGAAGGCATAGGTGCAGAAGGTCATGGTGATCGAGCCGGCTAGCAGGCGGGTGAACGGCGTCGGCGCGTTGGCGGTGATCATCATCGCCCGCGCGATCACGAACAGCAGCATCGCCAGCAGCAGCAGGTTGCCGAGCAGGCCGAATTCTTCGGCATACACCGCGAAGATGAAGTCGGTAGTGCGTTCCGGGATGAAGTCGAGGTGGGTCTGGGTGCCGTTCATCCAGCCCTTGCCGAGGATGCCGCCGGAGCCGACGGCGATGGTGGACTGGATGGTGTGATAACCGCTGCCCAATGGATCGGCGGTGGGGTCGATCAGGGTCAATACCCGCTGGCGCTGGTAGTCGTGCATCGCCGACCACAGGAAAGGCGCGCTGCAGCCCGCGGCCACACCCAGCGCGATGATGACACGCCACGGCAGCCCGGCGAGAAAGATCAGATAGGCGCCGCTGGCGCTGATCAGCAGCGCGGTGCCGAGGTCGGGCTGGCGCAGGATCAGCGCCGCCGGTATCGCCAGCATCAGCGCCGCGACGCCGAAATGCCTGAGCCGCAGCGAGCCTTCGTGGCGGTTGAAGTACCAGGCCAGCATCATCGGCAGTGCGATGCGCATCAGCTCCGAGGGCTGGATGCGGGTGATGCCGACATCCAGCCAGCGCCGCGCGCCGTTGACGATCTCGCCGAACAGCGCGACCCCGAGCAGCAAACCCACTCCAACCACGAACAGCGGTACCGCCAGGCGCTGCAGTACCTGGGGGGGCACGTTGGCGAACAGCCACATCACACCCAGCGCAACCAGCATGTTTATCAGCTGTCCGGAGGTGCGCACCAGGCCGGCGTTGGAGGCGCTCCACAGAGTGAGCAGGCCGGTAATCATCAGCAGCAGCACCGCGATGAGCAGCACACCGTCGATGTGGCGGGTGAAGAAATGGCCGATGCGGCGCAGCGCGGGATGCATCAGTTGTCCTCGGACGGCGCCGGCTGCTTCGGCACCTTGCCGAGCAGGTAGTAATCAAAGACCTGGCGCGCGACGGGAGCCGCGGCACGGGCGCCGAAGCCGGAATTCTCGGCGATCACCGCCACCGCTATCGTCGGCTTGTCCGCCGGCGCGAAGGCGATGAACCAGGCATGGTCGCGGTGGCGCTCGGCGACACGGCTCTCGACGTATTTCTCGCCCTGCTTGATCGCGATCACCTGCGCGGTGCCGGTCTTGCCGCCGGCGACGTACGGCGCGCCGGCGAAGGCGCGGGCGCCGGTGCCATCCTTGTTGACGCCGATCATCGCGTCCTTGACGATTTTCAGGTGCTCGGGCTTCAGCTCAAGATTACGCAGCGGCTTGGGCTCGACCGGTGTCTTCTCGCGGGTGCGGATGTCCTCGACATAGTTGACGATGTGCGGCCGGAACATCACGCCGTCGTTGGCCAGTGTCGCGGTGGCCGAGGCAAGCTGCAGCGGCGTGTAGCTGTTGTAGCCCTGGCCGATGCCGATGCTGATGGTTTCGCCGGCGTACCATTTCTGCTTGAAGCGGCGCATTTTCCAGTCGGTCGAGGGCAGCACGCCGGCGGCTTCGCCGATGATGTCGATGCCGGTGCGGCTGCCGAAGCCGAATTTTTCCATGAAGCGCGAGATCGGATCGATGCCGAGCTCGTTGGCCAGCGTGTAGTAGTAGACGTCGGAGGACACCACGATCGAGCGGTGCATGTCGACCGCGCCCAGCGGCACCGGCCGTCCGTCGCGGAAGCGATGGCCGCCGAACATGAAGTAGCCGGGATCGCTGATCACCTGCTGCGGCTGGCGTTTGTTGTAGAACAGCGCCGCCAGCGCCATGAAGGGTTTGAAGGTCGAGCCCGGCGGATAGGTGCCTGCTGCGGCGCGGTTGAGCAGTGGCTTGTCAATCGAGCCGTTGAGCTCCTTCCAGCTCACCGGGTCGATGCCATCGACGAACAGATTGGGGTCGAAGCCGGGTTTGCTGACGAAGGCGAGTACGCCGCCGGTGTTGGGGTCGATCGCGACCAGCGCGCCGCGGCGGTCGCCGAAGGCGTTGTAGGCGATTTCCTGCAGCCTGGCGTCGAGGTTCAGCACCAGGTTGTTGCCTGACACCGGTGGCGTACGTGACAGCACACGCACCGCGCGGCCGCCGGAATCGACCTCAACCTCCTCGATGCCGGTGGTGCCGTGCAGGTATTTTTCGTAGCTTTGTTCGAGGCCTGTCTTGCCGATGTAATCGCTGCCGCGGTAGTTGGCGAGCCGGCCCTCGGTCTCGAGCTGCTCGACTTCGCGCTGGTTGATGCGGCCGATGTGGCCGACCACATGCGAGAACATCTCGCCCTGCGGGTATTGGCGGAACAGCCGCGCCTTGGCTTCGACCCCGGGGAAGCGGTAGCGGTGCGCGGCAAAGCGCGAGATTTCCTCGTCGGAAAGCCGGGTGCGGATCGGCAGGCTCTCGAAGCGCTTGCTTTCTTCCATCAGCTTGCGGAAGCGGCGGCGGTCACGCGGCGTGATGTCGATGATGGTTGCCAGCTCGTCGATGGTGGCGTTGAGGTCGGCGACCTTGCTCGGCGTGATCTCCAGGGTGTACGCGGAGTAGTTGTGCGCGAGCTCTATGCCGTTGCGGTCGACGATGATGCCGCGGTGGGGTGCTATCGGCAGCACCGAGATGCGGTTGGCCTCGGCGAGCGTGCTGTAATGGCCATGCTGGACCACCTGCAGGTAGAAAAAGCGCAGGAGCAGGATGCCGAAAAGGGTCAGCGCGAAGACGGCGAGCAGGCCGAGGCGGCCGCGGAAGCGCTGCAGCTCGCGCTCGGAATCGCGAATCTCGATGCCGGGGTTGATTGACAGCTCAGACACGGTCCGGATCGGGGCGCGGGCGTTGTGGCAACTTCAGCAGATGGGTCAGCAACGGCCACAACACGGCGCCACTGAAGCTGCCGAGGAAATAGGCGAAGCCGGGGAAATCCGATCCGGCCAGCGCGCGCACCAGCAGCACCACGAGGTCGGTGAACAACAGCAGCGGAATCACGTGCAGGACCTGCGGCGCCATGGAGAAGCGTTGAACCCGGCGGTGCAGGAACATGCCGGCGTAGGCGAGAATCACGTAGGCCAGCGCGTGCTGGCCGAACAGGCTGCCGTCGGCTATGTCCATCATCAGCCCGAGCAGCCAGGCGGTGAGGAAGCCGAACTTGCGCGGTTCATGGATGCACCAGTAGAGCACCAGCAGCGCGACAAAATCCGGCGTCAGCCATGCCGTCCAGCCGACCCAGGGCAGCAGGTTGGCGAGCAGCGCCAGTGTCATCGTCAGCAGGATGAAGCCGGAGCGCACCGGCAGCAGCAGTTCCTGAGGTGTCATCGTGTTCCCGCTCATCCGGATTTCTTCCGTTTTTTCTGCGGCGATGTTTCGCTTTCCGAGGGGCGCTCCGCCTTCGCCGGCATCGGGCCGAGCACCAACACCTGGGCGTGGTTGTGCACACCGGCGAGCGGCTTGCAGCTGATGTTGGCGAAGAGATAGGCGGTGTTGCGTTCGACGTTGGTGATTTCCGCCACCGGCAGCCCCGGCGGATAGACGCCGTCGATACCCGAGGTCACCAGCTGGTCGCCGTTCTGGAAGTCGGCGGCGAGCGGGATGAAACGCAGCTCGAGCTTGCCTTCGTCACCGGTGCCGGCGAGCACCGCGCGTAGTCCGGTGCGCACGTTCATCACCGGCACCAGATGGCCCTTGTCGGTGATCAGCGTAACTTCGGACAGCCAGGGGTAGACCCGCGTCACCTGGCCGATCACGCCGACATGATCGACCACCGGACGGCCTGCTTCGATACCGGCCTGCAGACCCTGATCGATCATCACCTTGCGCGCGAAGGGGTCGCGCGCGGCGTAGAGGATTTCCGCGGCGCGGGCCGGGGAGCTGACACGTTCACTTGCGCCGAGCAGCCCGCGCAGATGGGTGTTTTCGAGCTGCAGCGCGCGTGTTTGCTGCGCTTCGCGGGCGAGTTCCAGGTTTTGCGCGGTCAGCCGCTGGTTGTCGTCGCGCAGCGCGCCGTGGGTGACGAAGAAATCGGAAATGCGCCGGCCCAGCGCCGCCGGCGCGGCGGCAAGGCGCTGCACCGGATAGAGCACCACCGCGGTGACCTGGCGCAGCAGCGTGATGTAGTTGAAGCGCGCGTCGGCGACCAGCAGCAGCAGCGACAGCGCGGAGAAGATGATCAGCCGGGTGAGCGGCGTCGGCCCGGTGCGGAACAGCGGTGGCGGCGTGTGTTCCATCCGGCGTCAGGTGATGGTCGCAAAAACAGCCGGCCCGCATTCGCCGCCGGTGACGGCGTGGCGGCGAATGCGGGC
>LNFM01002723.1_pt1 | contig 100609 bp, 102 predicted proteins | sample 596031 | NCBI WGS metagenome assembly LNFM01 (sample SAMN04254537, study PRJNA301005) | activated carbon metagenome | isolation source: dual media filters at the Ann Arbor, Michigan drinking water treatment plant | place: USA: Ann Arbor
CGCAGCCGGCCGGCGGGCAGCGCCCGGCGGCTGGCGTTGAAGAAGAACTCGTCGGCGAACACCAGGACGCGCGCCGGAGGGGGCGCGACCGCGTGCGGCGGTATGGCGACGGGCACGAGCATCGACTCCGACCCTATCGACGCGTTCCGCCCCGGGCGTGAGCCCCTCGTGTGAGGGATGTTCGGGATTTGGGAGCGCGCCCGTGTACGGTGCCGTCGTGTCCGCGATCACTCCGCCCGACGCGACCCACGGGGCAGGGCCCGCCGGCTCGCGCACCTTCGACGTGGGCATCGCGGGGGCGGGCCAGCTGGCGCGCATGACCTGCCTGGCGGCCTGGCCGCTCGGCATCCGCGTCGCCGTGCTGGGGTCGCCCGGAGAGCCCGCCGCGCCCATGGCCGCCGGCCTCGTGGAGGGCGACTGGCGCGACGCGGAGGCGGTGCGCGCGCTGGGCGCCCGCGTCGGCGTGGTCACGCTGGAGAACGAGTTCGTCGATGCCGCGGCGCTGGCGTCGGTGCAGGCCGCCGGGACGCCGGTGCGGCCCGATCCGTCGTCCCTCGGCCAGGTGCAGGACAAGGCGCTCCAGAAGGAGCTGCTGCGCGGCGCCGGGCTGCCGACGGCGTCGTTCCTGGTGGTGGAGAAGCCGCGCGAGCTGGCCGCCGCCGGGCGCGACCTCGGCTGGCCCCTGATGCTGAAGGCGCGGCGGCTCGGCTACGACGGCTACGGCAACGCCACCTGCGCCGACGAGGACGAGGCCCGGGCCGCGATGGCGCGCCTCGACGCCGGCGAGGGGGTGCTGGTGGAGGCGATGGTGGGGTTCGAGAAGGAGCTTGCGGCGATGGTGGCGCGCGCGCCGAGCGGCGCCGAGGCGTGCTACCCGGTGGTCGAGACCGTGCAGCGCGACCACGTCTGCCACGAGGTCGTGGCGCCCGCCCCGATCGCGCCCGACGCCCGGGCACGCGCCCGCGAGGTGTCGCTGGCGGCCGCGCGCGCCGCCCGGGGCGCCGGTGTCACCGGCGTCGAGATGTTCCTGTCCCCCGCCGGAGAGGTCCTGGTGAACGAGCTCGCCCCCCGCCCCCACAACTCCGGGCACTTCACGATCGAGGCCTGCGAGACCTCGCAGTTCGAGAACCACCTGCGGGGGGTGCTCGACATGCCCCTCGGCGACGTCCGCATGCGCTCCCCCGCCGCGGCGATGGTCAACCTGCTCGGCAGCGCGGCCGGGCCCGCGCGCCCCGACACCGCGGCCGCGCTGGCGGTGGAGGGCGCCCACCTGCACCTCTACGACAAGGCCGAGGTGAGGCCGGGGCGCAAGATGGGCCACGTCACGGCGCTCGCCGGCGACCCCGCGACGGCGCTCGCGATCGCCCGGCGCGCCGCGGCGGCGGTGGCGCTGTGAGCACCTCGCAGCCGCTGCCGCTGGTGGGCATCGTGATGGGCAGCGACAGCGACCTGCCCGTGATGCAGGGCGCGGCCGACGCGCTCACCGAGCTCGGCGTGGCGCACGAGGTGCGCGTGGTCTCGGCCCACCGCACGCCGCACGACATGATCGCCTACGGCGGTGAGGCGGCGGACCGGGGGCTGCGCGTCATCGTCGCGGGCGCCGGCGGCGCCGCCCACCTGCCCGGAATGCTCGCCGCGGTGACGACGCTGCCCGTCATCGGGGTCCCGGTGCGCAGCTCATCGCTCCAGGGCCTCGACTCCCTGCTGTCCATCGTGCAGATGCCGAAGGGCGTGCCGGTGGCGACGGTGGCGATCGACGGGGGGCGCAACGCCGGGCTGCTCGCGGCGCAGATCCTGGCGCTGGCGGACGCCGAGCTCGGCCACCGGATCGCCGGCGCGCGCGCCGAGATGGCCGAGGCCGCCCGCGCCGCCGACGGACGGGTGAGCGGAACGTGACCCGGCGGCGGCGAGGCGCACTCCTCCTCGCCGCCGCGATGCTGGCCGTGCTCGCTCCCTCCGCGGGCGCCGCGACCCTCGCGGGTACGGTCGTCGGCGGCCCCCTCCCCGGGCCGCGGACCGGGGTCGCGCTGGTGCGCGTCGTCGACCTGAGGACGCTCGAGATCGTCGCGACCGACGCCGCATCGGCGCGCGGCGCATGGTCGGCGCGCGGCATCCCGGCCGGCACATACTCCGCCCTCACGTCGGTGGTCCGCACGAATGGGAGGGTGACCCAGGCGATCTCCGCGCCGGTGCGGGCCCGCGCGAAGGGGCGCGTCGGTGTCCGGACCTCCCTGAAGCGGACGCGGGCGCCGCGCCCCGCCGTCGGGCGTATCAGGCGGCCGGCGGAGACGCGGGCCGTCGCCCACGCCTCGCCCCTCCCGACGGTGATCGTGCGCCAGTTCGCGGGATCGGGCGCGGCGGGCGGCCTCGGCCGCGGCCTCTCCGAGATGCTGATCACCGACCTGGGCGACGGGGACGAGCGGTGCAGGATCCAGCAGAAGGAGGGCATCCGCGACGACCTCATCGCCCGGGAGATCGCCCTCCAGAACAGCGGCTTCATCGCGCCCGGAAGCCGCATCACCCCGCGCCCCATCCGCGAGACGCTGATCGTGCGCGGCTCGGTGAGCACGACGGCCGACTCGATCACCTGGAGCATCCAGCTCGTCGACGCGGCGACGGGCTCGGTGGTGGGCGGCGATCAGGGGACCGCGCGCGGCGCGACGGGGATCCTGCGCGAGGCGCCCGGGCAGATCGCCGATCGCCTCCTGACGCAGATCTGCAGCGGGCGCTACGACGTCGCGCTCAGCCTGAGGACCGACTCCACCTTCGTCAGCCACATCGCCTCGGGAACGGTCTCGGCCGTCCTCACGGCGACCGGCACACGATCGGCCGGTGGGGCGCCTCCGACGCGCTTCACCGGCACCGGGCCGCTCGGCTACGAGAACCTCTCGTTCATCCCGTCGAACGAATGCGCCCTGTCGAGCCCCGTGGGTCAGCCGGGGTCGTGGTCGGTCGTGCTCGAGGTCACCGCGGCGGGGCGACTGCGCGTCGTCTGGAACCCTGAGGCCTCGGGCGGCCCGCCCCGCGGGACCGCGACGATCACCTGCCCGGGGACGCCGCCGGTGCCTGTGCCCGGCACCGTCGGCCCCATCCTGATCGCGCCGAGCCCGACGACGTTCGAGCTCCCCGTCGACGGGGGCCAGCAGACGATCGAGGGCGGCCTCCAGGGTGGCCCCCAGGGGTGGGCGCACTCGGGGACGGTCACCGTCACCCGCATCCCGGAGTAGCGGTCCGGGGGCCGCGACAGGGCCCACGGGGGCCGCGTCGAAACCCGCCGGCGACCCGGGCGCTCATGCTCCGGCACCATCCTGCCGATGCCGGCGCCATCGCCGGCATCGCACGACGAGGAGACCAGGTGGACGACCGCACGCAGACCCGGCAGCCGCGGCGGCTGGAGATGATCGGCGCCTGCCTGCTGGGCGTCGCGCTCTTCGCGATCCCCTTCGCGATCGACCTGGCCCGCTCCGTCTAGGGACGGGGAGGGCCGCCCGGTCGCCCGGCGGCCCTCCCCGTGCTCCGGCCGTGCTCAGACGGTCGGCTTGCCGATCGCCGCGCCCTTGCGGGCGTTGAAGGCCTCGAGCATCTGCTCGACGTTACTGTCCTTGGCCGCCTCGACGAGCGCCTTGTACTTGTCGTTCAGGGTCGCCCGCTGCTCGCGGTAGAGGATGCCGAGCTTGAACCCGCCCTTCAGGGCGAGGTCGAAGGCTGCGACCTTGTCGGCGGCGTCGTGGTCGGGGGAGACGTCGGTGACGAGCTCCTTCCACTCCTCCTGGTGGTTGTTGAACACCACGCAGGGCGACATCGCGTCGATGTAGCTGAAGCCCTTGTGCTCCATCGCCTGCACGATCAGCTCGGTGAGGAGCTTGGTGTTGAACGACGCGCCGCGGGCCACGAACGAGGCGCCCGAGGCGACCGCGAACGCCAGCGTGTTGAGCGGCGTCTCCAGGTTGCCCCACGGGGTCGAGGGCGCCTTCTGATCGGTGAGCGACGTCGGTGAGACCTGACCCTTGGTGAGGCCGTAGATCTCGTTGTCCATCACCAGGTAGGTGATGTCGATGTTGCGGCGGGCGGCGTGCGGGAAGTGGCCCGCGCCGATGGCGAACCCGTCGCCGTCACCGCCGACGGCGATGACGTTGAGGTCGGGGTTGGCCAGCTTGACGCCCATCGCGACGGGCAGCGGGCGCCCGTGCAGGCTGTGGAAGCCGTAGGTCGATACGAAGCCCGGCAGGCGGCTGGAGCAGCCGATGCCGGAGACGACGACGGTCTTGGCGGGGTCGAGGTCGAGCTCGGCGAACGCCCGGTAGAGCGAGGCGAGGACGCCGAAGTCACCGCAACCCGGGCACCAGATCGGCTTCAGGTCCGACTTGTAGTCGGTGGGCTTGCGCTTGGCGGCGGGAGCGGTGCTCAACTGGGGACCCTTTCCATGATGACGTCGAGGACGTCGTCGGCGGTGAACGGAAGGCCGTCGCACTTGGCGTGGCTCTCGACCTGCAGGCCGCACTCGCCGCGCACGAGGCGCGCGAGCTGACCGGTGAAGTTGACCTCGGGGATCACGATGCGCTTCGCGTTGGCCGTGAAGTGCGCCACCTGGTCGGCCGGGAACGGGCCGAGCACACGCGGGTAGAACGCGCCGACCGAGGCGCCCTCGGCCTTCGCCAGGGCGACGGCCTCGCGGACGGCCCCGTAGGTCGAGCCGAAGCCGATCAGCGCGATCTCGGGCTGCTCGTCGCCATAGAGCTCGTGGCGCACGAGGTCGGTCTTGAGCGGGTCGAGCTTGGCCCAGCGCTTGGTCTGCATCGCCACGTGGTTCTCGGGCGTGTAGGCCGGGTGGCCGAGCTCGTCGTGCTCGATGCCGGTGGAGACGTAGCGGCCGTTCAGCTCGCCCGGGATGCCCATCGGGGAGATGGAGTCCTGGGTCAGCTCGTAGCGCTTGTACTCGCCGTCGCCGACCGAGGCCGCCGTCTTGCGCTCCCACAGCTCCAGGTCGCTGGTGTCCGGCTTGTGGATGACCTCCATCCGCGTCGCCAGGCCCTGGTCGGTGAGCAGGATCACCGGCACCTGGTAGCGCTCGGAGTAGTTGAAGGCGTCGATCGTCGCCCAGAAGCAGTCCTCGACGGTGATCGGCGCGATCACGACGCGGGGGGCCTCGCCGTGGCCGCCGTAGAGGGCGTGCTGCAGGTCGGACTGCTCGGTCTTGGTCGGCAGGCCGGTGGACGGGCCGCCGCGCTGGGCGTCGATGACGACGCACGGGATCTCGGCGGTGCCCGAGTAGCCGAGCATCTCGGTCATCAGCGACAGGCCGGGGCCGGAGGTGGCGGTCATCGACTTGGCGCCGGCGTAGCTGGCGCCGAGCACGGCCGAGATCGAGGCGATCTCGTCCTCGCACTGGATCGTGATGCCGCCCACCTGGGGCAGCTTGGCCGACAGCCACTCGAGGATGTCGGAGGCCGGGGTGATCGGGTAGCCGGCGAAGAACTCGAGGCCGGCCGCGACGGCACCGGCGGCGATCGCCTGGTTGCCCGACAGGAGGATGCGGTCCGCCTCCACCTCGACGGCCTTGGTGATCTCGAGCGAGCCCTTCAGGTCGCCGCTCTCGTCACCGCCGGCGCGCAGCGCCGCGATGTTGGCGTCGGCGACGCCCTGCTTGTGGGCGTACCGGCGGAGCACCAGCTCCTCGATCGGGGTCGTGTCGAAGGAGATGACCCCCGAGACGGCACCGACGGCCACCATGTTCTTGGCGCGCAGCGAGCCGCCGATCTCCTTGGCGAGCTTCTCCATGCGCACCGGGCGGGCACGCGGGGCGTACTCGTCGGGGATCTCCACGGCGGTCTCGTCGTAGAGGATCACGCCGTCGGAGGCCAGGGAGTCCCAGTGCAGGTCCCACGCCTCCTGGTTGAAGCAGACCAGCAGGTCCACCCACTTGCCGTGGCTGTAGATCTGGTCCTCGCCCATGCGCACCTGGTACATGCACGGGCCGCCCTTGATCTCGGCCGGGTAGGTGCGGAACGTCTGGGTCCAGTACCCGCCGCGCGCCGCCGCCTGGGTGAGGATGTCCCCCGAGGAGATGACCCCCTCCCCGGACTCCCCGGCAAGCCGGATGACCACGCTCTTTCGTGCCAAGTTCGCCTCCCGCTCGCGTCGCGAGCCGCGAGGGACCCCCGGCCCGCGTGGGACCCAGCGTCGATGCACGGTCTCGCCCCCATGTGCGGCCGCGGCAGGGCGGGTGGCCCCGGCACGCGGACGTCGGGCGATGTTATCCGCAGGCCGACCCGGTGGGCAAGATTCCTCACAATGTCGACGCCGTCGCCGCCCGCACCCGCGCCCTCCCCCGCCGGCGACGGCGCCCGCAGCCGCGCCCGGGCCGAGCTGCTCTGGTACATGCGCCACGCCGACGCCCTGGCCCGCTGGCCGGTGCTCACCGAGCCGTGGGCGCAGCGCGTCGAGCGCCGCCGGCTGGAGCGCACCGGCGAGGACATCACCGCCGCCACCTTCTCCATGGGCGGGCGCTGAGCGGGCGCTCAGGCGGGTGGCCAGCGCTCCTCGGGTGGGCGGTCGGTGTTCGGCAGGGCCATGCGGCCGGCGGCGGGGTCGGCGGCCTCGTAGGGGCGGATCACGGGGGCGCGCCAGGCCTCGTAGACGGCGCAGGCCGCATCGGGGTCGTCGGGGCTCTGGGCGATCGCCAGCGCCAGGGCGTGGGCGTCCCCCAGCCCGAGGGCGGCGCCGACCCCGGTCTCGGGCCCGAAGAAGTGGGCGGCATCGCCGATCAGCACGACGCCCGGCCGCCACCAGGTGTCGGCGCGCAGCACGGCGGGCTCCTGGTAGAGGAGCTGGTCGGTGGAGGTCACCCCGGCGAGGGCGCCCTCGGCTTCGGGCATGAGCTGAGCGAACGATCTGCGGAAGGCCTCGACCCCCGGCGCGAGCGCAGCGTCGCGCCCGACCCGGTCGATGGTGCGCCAGCCGGCCGAACCCTCCGGCCAGCCCAGCAGGCCCATCTGGCCGCCGTCGGAGAGATAGCGCATCGAGAACGAGCGGTCGATCACCGACGGACTCATGAAGGTGAGCGTCGCGTCGGAGAGCGCCGAGACCTCGGCCTCGAGGCCCGCCATCGCCCGCACCCGCGAGCCCACGCCGTCGCAGGCGACCACCAGGTCGGCCTCCAGCCGGGAGACGCCGCCGGGGCCCTCGAGCGCGACACCCGTGACCCGGTCGCCCTCCTGAAGGAGCCCCGTGACGCTCTCGCCGTGTCGCACCGGCACACCCTCGGCGAGCGCGTCGAGCAGGTGCCCGACCTTCACGCAGATCGCCACCGGGGTGCCGTCGGCGCCGGGGGCGATGTCCCATCCCGCGCCCCGCACCCGCTCCAGCAGCCCCAGCTCCTCGAGCGCGGGGAAGCCCTGGAAGCCGAGCATGAACGGCCGCGCCTGGTGCGCCCCGGGAGGCCGGCGCTCCAGCAGCACCGGCGCGTGGCCCCGGTCGCGGAGCAGCCGGGCCAGCGTCAGCCCGACCATGCCGCCGCCCACGATCACGATCCGCATCATCACCGCGACCCTAGTGGAGCGTCAACCAACCTTCGCCGGGTTCTGGCTCGCTGCAAATCATCGCGGATGCTGCGTCCTCGGTCGAACGCATAGCCTCAGCTAGGCCAGAACACCAGCGACGTTGGTGGACGCTCCACTAGCCCGGGCCGGACGCCGGCGCCCCGCGGGGGCCGCGGGCGCAGCGGGTAGGCTCGGCCCGTGGACGTCCCCCCGACCGTCGAGGCGACGCGGTACGTCGCGCCCCTGCGCGAGGGCGGCTCGCTGCCGGCGCTGATCGAGGCCGACGACGACGGCCTCTACGTCCTCAAGTTCCACGGGGCCGGGCAGGGCCCGCGATCACTGATCGCCGAGCTCGTGGCCGGCGAGATCGGGCGGGCGCTCGGCCTGCCGGTGCCCGTGATCGCCTTCGTGATGCTCGATCCCGCCCTCGGCCAGGCCGAGCCGGACCGCGAGATCCAGGACCTGCTGCGCGCGAGCCCGGGTCTCAACCTCGGCCTCGACTACCTGCCGGGATCGCTGGCCTACGACCCGGCGGCCGGCCGGGAGGTCGACCCGGCGCTGGCGGCCGACATCGTCTGGTTCGACGCCCTGCTGACCAACGTCGACCGCTCGGCGCGCAACCCCAACCTGCTGGTGTGGCACGAGCGCCTCTGGCTGATCGACCACGGCGCCGCGCTCTACGCCCACCACGGCGACCCCCTGCTCGCCGACGCGTGGAGCCGGCCCTTCCCGGCCGGCGCCGACCACGTGCTGCTCCCCCTCGCAGGGCCCGTCGCCGAGGCGCACGCGCGGCTCGCGCCGCGGCTCGCCGGCGGGGTGATCGACGAGATCGCCGCGCTGATCCCGGACGCGTGGCTCACCGGCACCGAGGCGACGGCCGACGAGCGCCGGCGCGCCTACGCGACCCACCTCACGCGCCGCCTGGAGTCGGCCGCGTTCGTGGAGGAGGCCGATGCCGCCCGCACCGCGTAGCCCGTTCCAGTACGCGATCGTGCGCGTCGTGCCGCGCATCGAGCGGGGCGAGTGCCTGAACGTCGGCGTGGTGCTCCACGCCCGCACGCGCGACTTCCTCGGGATGCGCGTGGCGCTCGACGAGGCGCGCCTGCGGGCGCTGTCGCCCGACACCGATCCGGCGCCCCTGCGCGCCCAGCTCGACGGCATGATGCGGATCGCCGCGGGCGAACCCTCGGCGGGGCCGATCGCGCGCCTGCCCTTCCCCCAGCGATTCCACCAGCTCGTCGCGCCGTCGAGCACCGCTCTCCAGACCTCGGCCGTCCACACGGGCGTCTGCGACGACCCCGAGGCGATGCTGGAGCACCTCCACGGGCGGCTCGTCCTCTGACGGACGCCCGCGGCGGCACCTCGGATAAGGTCCGCCCATGACCGAGACCGAGACCACCACCGAGCCGCCCGCCTGCGAGCGCTGCGGCACGCGCACCTTCCCGTCGCGCCGCCAGATGCTGCGGCACCGCATCGAGGACGCCAAGGCCGTCCCGCAGGAGGGCTACGTCGACACCTGGAAGTGCCCGCGCTGCGGGCGTGAGGAGCCGCGGGGCTGATCGAGCTCGGCGTCTACACGTTCGCCGAGCGGACCCCCGACCCCGCGACCGGGCGGACGATCGGCCCGGGCGAGCGCCTGCGCGACCTCATGGACGAGATCGCGCTCGCCGACGAGCTCGGCCTCGACGTGTTCGGGGTCGGCGAGCACCACCGGCCCGAGTACGCGGTGTCGGCGCCGGCGGTCGTGCTCGCCGCGGCCGCCGCGCGCACCCGGCGGATCCGCCTCACGAGCGCCGTGACGGTGCTCAGCTCGGACGACCCGGTGCGGGTGTTCCAGGACTTCGCCACCCTCGACCTGCTGTCGGGCGGGCGGGCCGAGATCATGGCCGGGCGCGGGTCGTTCATCGAGTCGTTCCCGCTGTTCGGCTACGACCTCGCCCACTACGACGAGCTCTTCGCCGAGAAGCTCGAGCTGCTGCTGGCCCTGCGGGAGTCGGAGCGGATCACCTGGCGCGGGCGGCACCACCCCGACATCGACGACCGCGGCGTCTACCCGCGCCCGGAGCAGGACCCGCTGCCGGTATGGATCGCCGTCGGCGGGACGCCCGCGTCGGTGGTGCGGGCGGGGGCCCTCGGGCTGCCCCTGGCCATCGCGATCATCGGCGGCGCCCCGGCGCGCTTCCGCCCGCTGGCCGACCTCCACCGCGAGGCGGCCCGCGAGGCCGGGCACACCGGCGACATCCCGATCGGGATCAACATCCACGGCTACGTGGCCGACACCTCCGAGCGCGCCGCGGCCGAGTTCTACCCGCCCTTCGCCCACATCATGACGCAGCTCGGGCGCGAGCGCGGCTGGAGCCCGATGACCGAGGAGCAGTACGAGGTGATGCGCTCGCCCCTCGGCGCGCTCGCCGTGGGCGACCCCGCCGAGGTGGCCGAGAAGATCCTGGCGATCCACCGGGTCTTCGGGAACCGCCGCTTCCTGATGCAGATGAGCGTCGGCACCATGCGCCATGACGCCGTCATGCGCTCCATCGAGCTCTACGCGACCGAGGTCGCCCCGGCGGTGCGCGCCGAGGTGGCCCGGCGCGAGGGAGCCACGTCGGCCGCGGGCGGCGCCTGACAGGGCCCTCGCGGCGCGGGGCCGCCGGACGGTAGCCTTCGGGACATGCCTCCATTGCGATCCCGCACCGTCACCCACGGCCGCAACATGGCCGGCGCCCGCGCCCTGCTGCGCGCGGCCGGCGTCGAGAAGGACGACCTCGGCAAGAAGCCGATCATCGCGGTCTCCAACTCGTACACCCAGTTCGTCCCCGGGCACACGCACCTGAAGCCGGTGGGTGAGATCGTCGCGGACGCGATCATCGCGGCCGGGGGCATCCCGAGGGAGTTCAACACGATCGCCGTGGACGACGGCATCGCGATGGGCCACGGCGGCATGCTCTATTCGCTCCCCTCGCGCGACCTGATCGCCGACAGCGTCGAGTACATGGTCAACGCGCACTGCGCCGACGCGCTGATCTGCATCTCCAACTGCGACAAGATCACGCCGGGGATGCTGAACGCGGCGCTGCGCCTGGACATCCCCACGGTGTTCGTGTCGGGCGGCCCGATGGAGGGCGGCACCGCGGTGCTGGTGGACGGAACGGTGCGCACGCGCGTGAACCTCATCAGCGCGATCGCCGACGCCGTCGCCGACGAGGTCTCCGACGAGGACATCGCGATCATCGAGGAGAGCGCCTGCCCCACCTGCGGCTCGTGCTCGGGCATGTTCACCGCCAACTCCATGAACTGCCTCACCGAGGCGCTCGGCCTGGCGCTGCCCGGCAACGGCTCGATCCTGGCGACGCACACCGCGCGCAAGGAGCTCTACGAGGCCGCAGGCCGCTGCGTCGTCGACATCACCCGCCGCTACTACGACGAGGATGACGCCTCGGTGCTCCCCCGCGCGGTCGCATCCCGCGCCGCGTTCGAGAACGCGATGACGCTCGACGTGGCGATGGGCGGCTCCACGAACACCGTGCTGCACATCCTGGCCGCCGCCCAGGAGGCCGAGCTCGACTTCACCATGAAGGACATCGACGCGCTCTCGCGGCGCGTCCCGTGCCTGACCAAGGTCGCCCCCAACGGGACCTACCTGATGGAGGACGTCCACCGCGCGGGCGGCATCCCCGCCATCCTCGGCGAGCTGCGGCGGGCCGGCCTCTTCAACGACGACGTCACGACGGTCCATTCGCGGACGGTCGATGAGTGGATCCCGGTGTGGGACATCCGCAGCGGACGCGCCTCCGACGAGGCGATCGAGGTCTTCCACGCCGCCCCCGGCTGCCGCCGCTCAGCCACGGCGTTCTCGCAGTCCGAGCGCTGGGACACGCTCGACACCGACGCGGCCGAGGGCTGCATCCGCGACGTCGCCCACGCCCACTCGACCGACGGCGGCCTGGCGATCCTCTATGGCAACCTCGCCGTTCGCGGCTGCGTCGTGAAGACCGCCGGCGTGGACGAGTCGATCCTCACCTTCACCGGACCGGCGGTCGTCGTCGAGTCGCAGGACGACGCGGTGCGCGCGATCCTCGGCGGGCGGGTCGCCGAGGGGGACGTCGTGGTGATCCGCTACGAGGGCCCGCGCGGCGGCCCGGGGATGCAGGAGATGCTCTACCCCACCTCCTACCTCAAGGGCCGCGGCCTCGGGAAGGCGTGCGCGCTGATCACCGACGGGCGCTTCTCCGGAGGCACCTCGGGTCTGTCGATCGGGCACGTGTCGCCCGAGGCGGCGTCGGGCGGCACCATCGCCCTGGTCGAGGACGGTGACCCGATCGTGATCGACATCCCGAACCGCACGATCACCCTCGACGTCGCCGACGACGTGCTGGCCGAGCGCCGCGAGCGCCTCGAGTCGGGCGGCGGCTACGTCCCGGCGGCGCGCGACCGCGTCGTGTCCCCCGCCCTGCGCGCCTACGCCGCGATGGCGACGTCGGCCGACACGGGCGCGGTCCGCGACGTCAACGCCGTCGAGCGCGCGGTCGCGGCCGCCGCCGACTCGCGCAACGCCACGCTCGCCGGGTAGGACGCGCCCCGCGGCGAGGGCGGCCCGGCGGCGCGGGAACGCGAGGTGAGCCCGCCGCGCGCGCTGTTCTTCGACGTCTTCGGGACGTGCGTGGACTGGCGCTCCGGAGTGGCGCGGGACGTCGCGGCGATGGCGGCGCGGCACGGGGCGTCGGTCGATGCCCACGCGATCGCCGATGCCTGGCGGGCCGAGTACCAGCCGCAGATGCAGACGGTGCGCGACGGATCGCGCCCCTGGGTGACGCTCGACGTGCTGCACCGCGAGTCGCTCGACGGGGTCCTCGCCGGGACGGCGCTCGCGGGCATCCCGGCGGCGGACCGCGACGCGCTGACGCGCGCCTGGCACCGCCTCGACCCGTGGCCCGACACGGTCGCCGGCCTCGCCCGCATGAAGGCGCGGGCGGTCATCGCCCCGCACTCGAACGGCCACATCGCGCTGCTGCTGAACATGGCCAAGCGGGCCGGGCTGCCCTGGGACGTGATCCTCGGCTCGGAGACCGCGCGGGCCTACAAGCCGCTCCCCGAGTCGTATCTGCGCAACGTCGCGGCGATCGGCCTGGCGCCGCACGAGGTGATGATGGTCGCCGCCCACAACGACGACCTGGCGGCCGCCGCCGCCTGCGGCCTGCGCACGGCGTTCGTCCCGCGGCCGGCCGAGCACGGGCCCGGCCAGATGACCGATCTCGACCCCGCCGGCGACTACGACCTGGTGGCCGGCGACCTGGTCCACCTCGCGGAGCTGGTCGAGCGGTAGCCCCGGCGACGCCGTGCGGGGCGCTACCGCGTGCGGCGCACGTCGAAGTAGCTGAGGCCGAGGGGCCGATCCGGGTAGCCCTTGGCCAGATACGGCCAGACCCGCCAGACGTAGCGGCCGCCCGGCGCGAGACGCGTCGCCGGCACCCGCAGCCGGGTCGTGCGCGGGAAGGCCGAGAGCACCTTCGTCGCCGTCGTCCCGCGCAGGCGGAAGACCTGGACGTTGTACAGCCGCGCCCGTGAGTGCGCCCTCCAGCGCAGCACCGGCCGTCGCGACGACACGCGGGTGCCGGCGCGCGGGGTCAGGCGCCGGGCGTTGAGGGTCCGCGGGCGGCTGACCCGGCGCACCGCGGGCGCCGCGACGGCCGTTGGAGGCGTCACGGCGACGGGCGGCGAGAGCACGGTGACGGGGCCGGCCATGACCTCGTAGCGCGCCTGGCGGACCGTCTCGTTGCCGGCATCGTCCCGCGCGCGGACCGTGAAGGTGAACGTCCCGGGCGCGGATGTGTCGATCGCGCCGCCCGGCGGGACGGTGCCGGCGCACGTGACGGCGCCGTCGCACCGGTAGTCGGCCGTCACCGCGGAGCCCTGCGCGAAACGATCGATCCGGCGGTCGTCGTCGTCGTCATCGTCGTCGTCATCCTCGTCGCCGCCGGCTCCCGGCGACGGCCGCGTGAGCGCGATCGTCGGAGGCGTCATGTCCACACGGAACGTCCGCTCGGCGGTCACCGGGTTGAAGATCAGCCCCTCCCGCGCGATCAGACGGTAGGTCCCGTCGGGGAGATCGTCGAGCCGCACGCGCACCGGCGACCGGCCGTCGTCGAAGGCGATGCCCGGAACCTGCCAGTAGACGCGCAGCCGCGGCGAGGCGGCCGTGATCGTGTAGGTCGGGTCGGGATCGGCGGCGTTCCAGACGTCGGTGTCGGCACCCGAGATCGCCGGCACCGCCGAGGCAGTGGAGACGAACCCCAGCGCCGCGGCGCCGGCCGCGAGCGCGAGCGCACCCCGCCGTCCGATGATGCGCCGACTACTCACTTCGCAGGAACCTCCGGGTTCGTGGAGACGATACATACCCCGTCCGTGTCGAAAACCTGGCGCGGGACGGTTCAGCCGCGACCCGGCCGCCGCGCCGTCCTGCTTCCGCAGACGCCGGCGGGCTCCTCCCCCGTGGCCGATCGGTGACCGCTGCGAGTCACGATCTCGCTCGGACGGATGCTCCGGGCCGCCCGCCGGGCGGAGAGGGCCGGGACAGAAAGAGGCGACGATGGGAGTCGAACCCATGAATAACGGTTTTGCAGACCGCGCGCCCATCTAGGAAGAAGCCCTTGTATTAGGGCCTCTTCACGCCATGCAGGGCGGCTGCGCGACACTCCACGCGACAATGCGCGGGGCAGAGTCCCGTTCGAGGGGATCGCCCAGTCGCGCGCTACGCGCTGACGGCGCTCGCAGCGACTGTGATGTCGGCTGGCGCGCGCCGGGCGGCGATGGCCGCGTCGGCCAAGTCATCCGCCGCCCGCTCCAGAGCCTCAATCGGGCGGCCGCATGGGTCTCGGGTGTAGATCGCTAGGACATGCCCGCGGATGACCGAACGAACATCACCGTCGCCGACGCTGACCCCGCCGTCTAGAAGGGCCGAAAGGCGGGCCTCCCCTTCGGCCGCTGCTCGGCGGGGATCAAGCTGGAAAGTGTGGTCGCTTCCCTGTCCCTTTCGGCAGACGACAACAGCGTCGAGATTCGACGGCTCCCTACCGTGCTTGGTCGAACTCGTCGACATCTCGCCCTTTACGGGCTGGATCGCAGTGACGAGGAATCCGGCCGCAGCAAGGGCCTTCACGAGTGCGCTCCAGCCGGAGATGCGCGCTTGGTGGAAGGTGAACGCCAAGATGCCAGTGTCCTTCAGGACTCTCGCGCACTCCCGCCAGACCGCGGCGATCGCAACCTCGAAGTCGTCGGCCGATGGACTCTGCACCTCTTTCGAGGAACGCGTCGTGTGAATCTCCTCCGGATACCCGTCGTAGGGTCGGATCCCTCTCAACCAGGCATGGAAGAAGTCTGCAAGCTCGGAATAGTGGACATTGTCCATGTAGGGCGGATCGGTGACGACGAGATCGATCGAGGCATCGGGAAGATCGGTGGCTGAGGCGTCCCCGGTCCGCAGGTAGACCGAGCCGGGATCGACGACGAACGAATCCCAGGTCGATGCGATGCGCCTGTTGAGCGGACGTGAGACGCCGCGAATGCGTTCAACCTCTAGCCCGCGCAGGACCTGGTCCGCAGGATCGCCCTTGTAGGCATGCGCGCGGCGCAGCCGACTCTCGTAGAGTGTCGAGAACGAGCCCGACGACGCGGGCGTACCCCATGGGTGGGCCTCCAGCGGCATTCGCTCGGGTTTGAGGACGTGGTGACTGAACATGTGCCTGACCGCGCCCGTCCCTTCCCCCTTGAAGGAAGAGAAGAGGTTGTTGAACTCCAGAGTTCCTGAGAAGAGGGCCGCGAGCGCTTCCCGCTCGGACTCGCCGACATCGAGGTCTCGGATGGTCGAGCCGATCAACCCGAGCGAATACAGCTGCCTGGCGTTGAAGAACTGGCGCCATCGCCTGAATCCCCACCGGAGCGCCTGGCGGGTGTTCTCGCCCTCGTCGAGGCAGCCGGTGGGGACGAGCAGGGGAGCGTCCGAGCTGCTGACGAGGTTGACGCACTCATCGAAAAGGTCGCGATCATGTGCGCTGATCGGCTCGTAGCGCTTGCGGCCGTCAAAGCCGAGGACGATCTTGGCGTACATCTCGTAGGCGGGCGGGGCACCATCGAGGGCGTCAACGATCGGAGAGACGTGGCCGTTCGGGCACGTCATCGACCGACCTGCGACTGCTCCCGTTCGCGAGAAGACGTGGCCGTTGACGCATGTCGCTTGCGAGGAATCGTGACGCCCGGAGACAACGTCGAGGCAGACGGGGCACACCAGATGGGCGCGCGGCTCGCGCTTGGGATAGACGTGGCGCGAGAAGACTTGCGTCGAGAAGAGCCGAGTCACGGCCGAGCATTCAGGGCAGTCGGCGCGGGCGACCCAGAAGTAGTAAAGGACGGTCTCGCCCGACTCGGTACGGTGCAGTCGGTCGATCTCGGACCGACAGGCTCGCTCAACCGCTCGATAGGCGTTGCTGAGGACATCGGCATTCCACCCCTGGATGGCCTGCCGCTGAACCAGCGTCGCAACGGGGTTGATGTCCCACCCAACTGTCTCGGCCCCCAGCTTGGCGGCCTCGACAAGCGTGGTTCCCGACCCAGCGAAGGGATCGAAGACACGCAGGCCCGAGAGATCGATTCCACTCGAGTAGGCGGCAAGGGCATCGCCGGACGACTCCGTCACGCTGGCGGTGATGATGCCCCGAAAGACGCTGCCGAGGCGCTTGGCCCACCACTTGTGCGTGCTGGTCGCCGGACGGTGAACCTCCTTCCGCCAAGACTCGTGCTCGCCGATCTGACTCAGGGCCACCGCCGGAAAATCACACTCGAGCGCCGAAGCGCCGGGCGCCGGCAATCTCACGAGAGCGCTGCTGGCGAGAGGCATTGTTGGTCGGACACTCTGCGTCCTGGGCGCCTCGGGGTCGAAGAGCCGCATCAGTCATCCTCTTCCGAGACGACTTCCGGCGACGACCTGACCGGTGCCTTCATCGAGACCGGGCGTGTCGGCGATCCTGCAAGCCGATAGGCGACGAACGCGTGGCGGGTTCCTGCGGCGGGGTTCGGAGCCACATCAGGAGTAAGGCTGTTCGTCAGGAGGTCGAACGAGTAACCGACGACGATCTCGGGGGCTTCGACGCGCACCAGGTCCCCAACGCGTTCAAGGCGGTTATCGGCGTCGAGGTCGGCCGGACCGATCAGCGTTGCCTGGCCGGTGGTGCCTTCGGTGATTGCGAACGGGGTGGGCGCGACGTACATCTTCCGATCTCGCACGAGGAGGTCTCCGTATGAGCCGAACCCCCGAAAGCTCTTGTTGGAGTGGACATAGGTGTGATCGGCGTTGAGGAAGTCTCCGTGGCACAGAACCAGGTCGACCACCGGGTATTCCGCGTCGTCCGTGGCCGCCGGGTAGCGTCCGAATGCGTAGTAGACGGTGCGTCCGTTGTGCAACCCGGTCGGCACTCGGCTGTTGCTGTCGTAGTTGGCCTCGCGGCCCGGCCACTGCAGGCCCTTGACCTCGAACCCGACGGCGTGGTTAACGAGGGTGAAGTCGGGGTAGCTGTTGCGTCCGGCGGAGTCGAACTGGAGCGCCGCCGCCTCGATCCGATCCCTCAGCCAGTTCTGGAAGTGGAACTCCTTGTCGGAGCGGCTGACCCGTCGGATGAGCACCCCGTTCCTCATGGCGTCGGCACACGCGATGAAGACGTCGGCGATGACGTTGTCGGCGGTCGGGGTCACGATGCGGGGTCTGCTCCGGCTGGTGGTCGGGTGGTCACCCGACGGGAGATCAGCGTACCCGGGTTCCCGGACGCCGACGACTTCTCCACTCCCGCCGCCGTGCCAGAACGCGGAACCCGGTGAGTCTCCGAAGCAATCCGGCCATCCCGCCCCGCGAGAGGACGAGGCGCTGCCCGGAGCCGAACGCGTCCCAAATCCTGATTCGAAGAGATGGCGGGCGCACTTGCATCATGGTGATGCGTTTGTGTTCGAGAATCGTGGTGGCCGCTAGAGGTAACGCTAGCCGGGCTCGGTGTTTCTGCGAGTCTTGCGCCTCACCAGGACCGCACGCACGCTCGAAGGCCACCAACGATCGGCTCCGTGCGCGGTCGGCGCTCCTCCAGCGTCAAGAGGGCGGCGATACGGGCGTAGCTCAACCCGTTCGCTCGCAGCGCCTCGATTCGGCCGACGACCTCGTCCGAGGCCATCGCGGGCCGTCCCCCTGAGCGAGGCGTGTACTCAGCGATGTGACGGGCCAGCTCGGCTCGGGTGACGAAGTGCTCGTCGTACTCGGATCGCTCGAAGACAATCGCGCCGCTGGCGGCACGCCGGCGAAGGGCTCCGGGAGTGATCAGCAGCAGCTTTGCCGCGTCCGCGATGCGGTAGCGCTCGGGAGGCGGCCGACGGGCGGTACGGTGGGGCGGCCGGTCGTCCGGCGGATCGGCCACGGGCCGATCGAAGGACAGCTGCGCGGACGCCGTCCCAGCCATGCTCCGCAGTCCGCGAGGTCGTCGACGGCGGGGAGGAGCCATCCAGCCGGTGTACACGAACCGCGCACCCGAGTCCCGCGGAGCGGTCCGGTCGTGACGATAGGCTCGGATCAGGAGGTATGGATGGGCCGCACCACCGGCATCGAGGTCCGCCACGCTCGCTCGTGCGCGAGCCGCTCGGCTGCGCGCTGTAACTGCAACCCGAACTACCAGGCCAACGTGTGGAGCGGGCGCGACCGGGCGCGCATCCGCAAGACCTTCCCGACATTGGCCGCCGCGAAGTCGTGGCGGGCCGAGGCGACGGTCGCGCTCGACCGAGGCGAGATGCGCGCACCCTCATCGCTCAGCGTGCGGGAGGCCGGCGAGGCCTGGATCGCGGGGGCGCGGGAGGGCGCGATCCGCAACCGATCCGGTGACCGCTACAAGCCGAGCGCCGTTCGCGGCTACGAAGCGGCACTCCGACGGCGCATCTTCCCTGATCTCGGCGCCCGGCGACTGTCGGATATCCGCCGATCCGACGTCCAGGACCTGGCCGATCGCTTACTTGCCGAGGGGCTCGACCCCAGCAGCATCCGCAACGCGCTGATGCCGCTGCGCGTCATCTTCCGGCGGGCGATCGATCGCGGCGAGCTCGCCGCGAACCCGTGTGATCGGCTCCAGCTTCCGGCCGTACGAGGGCGCCGGGAACGGATCGCCTCCCCCGAGGAGGCCGCGCGTCTCGTCGCCGCCGTCCCCGATCGCGACCGCGCCATGTGGGCGACGGCGCTCTATGGCGGCCTTCGCCGTGGCGAGCTGATGGCTCTTCTCTGGGAGGACGTCGACCTCGGCGAGGGCGTCATCCGTGTCGAGCGCTCCTGGGATGTGAAGGAGCGGATGGTCGTGGACACGAAGTCGCGCGGCGGTCGGAGGCGCGTGCCGATGGCCGGATCGCTGCGCCGGCACCTGCTGGAGCACCGACTGCTCACGGGCAGAGGCGACGGCTTGGTCTTCGGGCGGACCGCGATCCTCCCGTTCGACTACTCCTCGACCCGCGCTCGGGCGTTCAAGGCATGGGGCCTCGCCGGTCTCGATCCCATCGGGATGCACGAATGCCGCCACACCTTCGCGAGCCTGATGATCGCCGCGGGGGTCAACGCGAAGGCGCTCTCGACCTACATGGGCCACGCCAGCATCACGATCACCCTCGACCGCTACGGGCACTTGATGCCAGGGAACGAGAACGAGGCCGCGAACCTCCTCGATGCCCTCCTTGCCCGCTCAGAAGCAAACACCGAGCATCCGTCGTGAGAACATGACCATCGACCGCACCACGAACGGAGTCGCCGCGCCGCGTACACCCCCACGAGCCCGAGACACCGCAATCCAGGCGCTCTCTCGGGACGACCCACGCCTGAGACGGCCGCTTCTCACGGTTCGCGAGGTCGCGAACGGCTTGCGCGTTCCGGAGTCCACCTTCCGCACATGGGCTCGTGGCTACGAGCGACGCGGACGCGCCCGTCCCGTGATCGGAGAGCCGGTCGTCACCAGTCTTCCGGCGCATGGACGCGAGGCGAGTATCCCGTTCATCGGAGTCGCTGAAGGCCTCGTCCTGGCTGCATTTCGGCGCAGCGGCGTGCCGCTGCAGCGAATCCGCCCCGCGCTCCGGCGACTCGCGGAGGAGATCGGGATCGAGCACGCGCTCGCGTCTCACAGCCTGTACTCCGACGGGGCGAACGTGCTCTACGACTACGCCGAAGCCAGCAACGATGAGCAGGTCGCGGAGGAACTGACCGTCGTGCGGTCGGGCCAGCGGGTGTTCGCCCAGGTGATTCAGGACTACCTGCAGCTGATGACCTACGCCGCAGACGGGTGGCCCACGCTGGTGCGCCTCCCCGCCTTCGGCCGGGCGGTCGTGGTCGTCGATCCGAACCGCGCATTCGGCCGCCCGCTGTTCGCGAGTGGCGGCGCTCGGGTCGAGGACGTGCTCGATCGCTGGAGGGCGGGAGAGTCGTTCACGGAGCTGTCGAGGGACTTCGGGGTTCCCGTCGAGGAGATCGAGGACGCCGCCCGCACGGCAGCGGCGCGCGCAGCCGCCTGATCCCGAGTTCTTCCTCGACCGGAGCCTCGGGCGCTACCGCGTGGCCGAGGAGCTTCGCGCATCGGGCCTGATCGTCCATACGCTCGCCTCGGTCTACGGGGAGCAGCGCGGGCAGGGCGTCTACGACGAGGAATGGCTTGCCCTGGCCGGAGACCGCGGGTGGGCCGTGCTCATGAAGGACGACAGCGTCCGCCGACGGCCGGCGGAACTCGCCGCCCTGCGCGACGCGGAGGTAAGGGCCTTCTGCGTGACCAACGCCAACCTCACAGGCGAGGAGCAGGCGAGGTGGCTCGTCGTGCATCGCCACCGGATTGTCCAGCGCTGCAGCCGCGCCGGCCCCTTCATCTACGGCGTCTACGAAAAGGAACTGCGCTTGCTTTGGCCAACCGGCTCGTGACACGACGGGCAGGCCGTCCTGCGCCCGGGCCACACCCGGTGACGCTCAGGTAGCGTCCGAAACCCACCCTGCTACGACCAACGGGAGCGATTCGTCGGCGATCCACGAGGGCGGCGGATCCTGTGACCGGTCGAAGTGGGCGTGCATCCCCGGTTCCTCAAGATCGTTCTGGGCGGCGAACTCGGCGAGTTCATCTGCGAGTCCCCGGAATGATGCTTGAGCCCCGACGAGAACCAGCTCATTGCCCCGGACATCGACCCGCAGCGGTCCGCACTCCGTGCACACAAGACGCAGGAGGGCCAGCGGCGAGACCACGTCGCCGGGCGGCGCCTCGAGAACGAACAAACGCTCGTGGACGATCTCGTGCAGTACGTCGACCATCGCCGTGACGGCTCGGTGATCGACGAACAGCACTGCGCTTTCGTCGGTGTCGCTCGGGGGAGCGGCGGCCATGTGCAGGCGTGTGCCCATTGACTTGATCCTGGCACGGGCACCGGATCCCGCGCGAGGCGCCCGGCCGCGCGACAAACGCGCGACAACGCGCGACACGTCGAGGCGGTTTCGAGCGGTCGCAGGCGGATCCTCACCACCACCGCACTACTTAGAAACTCCCTGCTCGGAGCACGAAACGCGCTCCACCAAAGAGAGGCGACGATGGGAGTCGAACCCATGAATAACGGTTTTGCAGACCGCCGCGTTAGCCACTTCGCCACGTCGCCGCGTCGCGAGAACGCAGGCTAGCAGCGATGCCGCTCCGTCCCGCGACGCCGCGCGAATCGGGGGCTTGACCTCAAGTTGACTTGAGGTTGCATGATGCCCAGGGACAGCCCAGGGGCCAACCGAGGAGGACGCGATGCGGACGGAACTGGTCGAGAAGGCGGCGGCGCCTGTCGCCGTGGAGCAGACCGGGGGCGAGGGGCCGGTCGACGTGGTCACCCGCACCGTGGGCGGGTGGGACGGGGTGACGATCTCGGAGGGGCGCTTCGGCTCGACCGCCTTCCACCTCGGCCGCCGGGAGCTCGGGCACCTGCACGCCCGGCCCGGTGGCGACGGGGTCGCCGACCTGCCGTTCCCCCGGCGCGTGCGCGACGAGCTGATCGCCGCCGGCCGGGCCCGCCCGCACCACGTGCTGCCCGACTCGGGCTGGGTCAGCGCGCCGCTGCGCGACGCCGCGAGCGCGGAGGACGTGATCGCCCTGTTCGCCGCCGCCTACGGACGCGCGCGGGCGGCGGCGGCGCGTCGGGAGGGAGTCCCCTCCGCCGCGTGACTCAGAGGGCCTCCCCGACCTCGGGGCGCAGGCCGGGGAGGCCCTCACGTCGCCCGCGGGCGAAGGCCGAGTCCCAGTAGAGGCGCTCCTCGAGGAATCCCGCGTTGCTCAGCCGGAAGACCGAGACGCCGAGCACCTCGATGCGCCTGCCGTCTGCGCGCCAGCGGCCCCAGTCGGCCGCGTGGGTGCCGCGCACGCGCCACTCGGTCCACAGGCGCCGGTCGCTGCCATACCCCGCAGAGACCACCTCGACCGAGATGTCGGGGACCGCGCGCATCAGCATCCCGAGGTCCTGGCGGATCGCTGCGCGGCCGCGGACGCGGTGCGACGCCGCACCCTCGTCGCCGCAGGGCGCGGCCGTGAGGAACTCGCGGACGGCGTCCTCGACGAAGCACTCGGCGCAGTCGCGGTGGTCGTGGAGGTTCAGCCCCCGCTCGTAACGCGTGAGGAGCAGCTCCTGGGTCATCGCGACCGCCAGCATCGGACGGATGCGGCGGCCCCGGCCACCCACCCTAGGTGGACGACGGGCACACCCATGGCCTAGGGGGAGCGCAGGATCCCGGCCGCGAGGACGATCCGTACCAGGGCCGTACGCTTCTGAATCTGCGGGAGATCCTCGATCTCGAACCGGCGGAAGAGCTGGCGCAGCTGCGCCTTGACCGCGTCGACGCTCAGGTGGAGCTCGGCCGCGACCTGCTCGTTGGAGGCCGGCGGGTGCGGACCCCCCGGGGCCAGGCAGGGGCGGCAGAGCACCTCGAGCACGCGCCGCTGCCCGGGTGAGAGGGGCGGAGGCGCAGCGAGACGCGACTCGGGCACCGTCGGTCGGCTGGCGTCCTCCGGCGGACAGCGGAACACGAGCATGGTGTGGCCGACGCGCACGACGTCGCGGTCGGCCAGGCGTCGGCGCCCCGACACACGGATCTCGTTGACGAAGGTGCCGTTGCGCGAGAAACCCTCGTCGTCCACGGACCACTGGTGCCCGACGCGGGTGAGCTGGGCGTGTGTCCGCGAGACGCGGTCGTCCCAGGGGATCGGCACGTCGCTCGTCGCGCTGCGGCCGATGACGCGGGGCGCCGCGTCGTCGCCGAGCACGACCACCCGCGGGGAGCCGTCTGCGGCCCGGTAGAGGAGGAAGGCGCCCCCCTCGGCCCCGGCATCGCGCACCGCCCGGCGGGACGCCGGGTCGTCGGGCCACACGCCTGGTTCGGGCACGTCCACGCAGTCCACCCCCGCCCCGAGGGTACAGCGGGCATGCGGAATCGGCACGCGCGGTTTCGCCGGATGGGGTGTGGAATCGCCCACCCTAGGGGGGATATCGCCCGACGGGCCGACCGGCGTATAACCGACTCACACGCCGATTCACGTTGACGAACCGGACGTCCAGATGCCCGATACACCTGAAGACGCGGGGACAGTGCCCTCCCGCGGCGAAGGTCATGCCACCCCGGCCACCGGGGTCGTGACGCACGCCGGGAGCGTCGCCGGATACCGCATCGATTCCCTCGCCGGCACGGGCGGCATGGGCGTCGTGTACCGCGCCACCGACACCGAGCTCGGCCGCCCCGTCGCCCTGAAGCTGATCGCGCCCGAGCGGGCGGCCGATCCGGCGCTGCGCGAGCTGTTCGTGCGCGAGTCGCTCACCGCTGCGCGCCTGGAGCACCCCAACGTCATCCCGATCCACCGGGCCGGAGAGGACGACGGGCAGCTCTTCATCGCGATGCGCTTCGTCGAGGGCGCGAGCCTGCAGGAGCTGATCGCGGCGAATCCGGGGGGCATGCCGCCCGGACGCGCAGCGCGCATCGTCGCCCGCGTCGCCGACGCCCTCGACGCCGCGCACGCCCGCGGCCTGGTGCATCGCGACGTCAAGCCCGCCAACGTCCTGATCGCCGACCCGGACGGCGAGGAGCATGTCTACCTCACCGACTTCGGGCTGAGCGTGCCGGCGACCGGCCGGGCCGCCCGGGGTGGCCGCGATCCGGGCTGGGCGGGGACGCTCTCCTATCTCGCCCCCGAGCAGATCGACGGCGGCCCGCTCGACGCGCGCACCGACGTCTACGCCCTGGGCTGCGTCCTCTTCCACGCCCTCACGGGGCGCCCGCCCTTCCCCGGCGGCGACGAGGAGGCCGTGCTCGAGGCCCACCGCGCGGCAGAGCCGCCCGCGCCCTCGTCGGCCGTCCGGGAGCTACCTCCGGCGATGGACGCGGTGGTGCGCCGCGCGATGGCCAAGCTGCCGGAGGACCGCTTCGCGACCGCCGGCGAGCTCGGCCGTGCCGCGCTGTCGGCGCGCTACGACGTGGCGCTCCTGGTCGCCGAGGGCGACCGCGCGGCGGCGGAGGAGGTCGCCGCGAGCCTGGCCGCGTCGGGCATGCACGCGCTGGTCGCGACCGGCGGCGCGCCGGCGACCGCCGAGGGGGTTCGCGCGTCGGGGGCGTGCGCCGTGGTCGTCGGGCGCGGCGGGCTCGGCGACTGGGCACGGACCGGCCTGGCGGCGGCGCGGGAGCTGGCGATGCGCGACCGGGCGTTCCGGCTCGCGCTGGTGCTGTTGCCCGGCGCGCCCGACCCGTCCGATCCCGGTCTCGCCTACCTCGCCACCCACCCCTGGGTCGACCTGCGCGCGGGGATCTCGGATGCGCTGGCGGCCGGCGACCTGGTGCGCTCGCTGCGCGGCGCCGACGTGCCGGCGGGGCTGCCCGCCGACAGCGGCGAATGCCCCTACCGCGGCCTCGAGGCCTTCCGTGAGGAGGACGCCGCCCTCTACTTCGGCCGTGAGCAGGACACCGCCCAGTTGATCGAGCGCCTGCGGGGCACGCGGTTCGTCGCCGTCCTCGGCCCCTCGGGCAGCGGCAAGAGCTCGCTCGTGCGCGCCGGCCTGCTGCCCGCGGTACGCCGCGGGGCGATTCCCGGGGGCGAGGCATGGCGCGTGATCGACGTCGTGCCGGGCGAGCACCCCCTCGCCGCCCTGGCCGCCGGCCTCGCCCAGCTGCCGGGCGCCGGTGCCCCCTCCGCCGCCGACCTCGCCGCCGACGAGCGGGCCCTCGACGTCGCCGTCGCCACGGCGCTGCAGGGCAGGCCGGACGGCGAGCGGCTGATGGTCCTCGTGGACCAGCTCGAGGAGGCGTTCACCCTCTGCACCGATGCGGCGGAGAGGGTGGCTTTCCTCGGCAACCTGGTCTACGCGGCCACCATCCCGGGCGGGCGCGTGGTGGTCGTCGCCTCGATGCGGGCGGACTTCTACCACCGGCTGGCCGAGCACCCCGAGCTGCGGGCGCTGGTGTCCACCCACCAGCACATGGTCGGCCCCATGGACGCGCGTGCCCTGCGCCGCGCGATCGAGGAGCCCGCCCGCCTCGCCGGCCTCGAGCTGGAGCCCGGGCTGACCCGCAGGATCCTCACGGACGTCGCCGGCCGGCCCGGAACCCTGCCGCTGCTGGAGCACCTGCTGGTCGAGCTCTGGCAGCGCCGCCGCGGGCGCACCCTGACCCTCGAGGCCTACGCCGCCTCGGGGGGCGTGGAGGGTGCGCTCGCCCGCCGGGCGAACGAGGTCTACGGCGCGATGCCGCCCGAGCGCCAGGCCGTCGCCCGGCGGATCCTGCTGCGCCTCACCCAGCCCGGCGAGGGCACCGAGGACACCCGTCGCCGGGCGATGCGCGCGGAGCTGGTGACGCGGCCGGAGGAGGAGGCCGACGTCGCTGCCGTTCTGGAGTCGCTGACCGCCGCGCGCCTGATCACCGTGGGCCGGGACCCCGCGGGCGACGGGGCCGTCGTCGAGGTGACCCACGAGGCCCTCATCCGGGGCTGGCCCGAGCTGCGCGGCTGGCTCGACGAGGACCGCGACCGCCTCCGGGCGGAGCGCCGCCTGTCTGATGCGACGACGGAATGGGAGCGCGGAGGCCGCGAGGACGGCTCCCTCTACCGGGGAGCGCGGCTGCTGGCCTGGCAGGAGCGAGACCGATCGGCGCTCAATCCGGCCGAGATGGAGTTCCTCGCCGCAAGCGATGAACTCGCCGAGCGTGAGCGCGCGACGCGCCGGCGCCGCACGACGATCGCGCGTGGGGCGCTGAGCGCCGTCGCGGTGGTCGTGGCGGCGCTCGCGACCTTCGCGTTCATCCAGCGAGACGACGCCACCGACCAGCGTGACGTGGCGAAGTCGCGTGAGCTGGCCGCGAACGCGCAGCTGCAGCTGCCGGGGGACCCGGAGCTCTCCCTCCTCCTGGCGCAACGCGCGCACGACGTCTCTCCCACGCCCGCGGCGGAGACGGCCCTCCGCCGGGCGACCTTCGCATCGTCTATCCGCCAGACCTTCCGAGGTCACACCGACTGGGTCACTTCGGTGGTCGCCACCGCCGATGGCCGCACGATCGTCAGCTCGGGACAGGACGGCACGATCCAGGTCTGGCATCCGCTGGACGGTTCGGTGACGGTCCTCAAGGGACACGACGGCCCGGTCCGGGATGTCGCGATGGCCCCTGATGGTACGAGTCTGGCCTCCGCGGGTGAGGACGGCACCGTTCGCCTCTGGTCCGCTGACGGCGGCGACGCGAAGCGCGTCCTGCGCGGGCACGAGGGCGGGGTCAACAGCGTCGCCTTCCGCGGTGACGGCCAGGCGCTGGCCACGGCGGGGGACGACGGGACCGTGCGGCTCTGGCGGCTCTCCGGCGGGCGCCCGGTCGTACTCCGCGGCACCGAGGGCGCCGCGCGTACGGTGGCCTTCGCCCCCGCGGGCGGCCTCGCTTCGTCCGGCGACGATGGCGTGGTGCGCCTGTGGACCGAGACGGGAGAGCGCGCGGGCGCGCGCAGGGCGGGCGAGTTCATCGTGTTCGACGTGACCTACTCCCCGGACGGCACACTCGCAGCCGCCGACTCAGATGGAGTGGTCACCATCTGGGGCGCCGCGACGGAGGGACGCACGCGGAACGTGAAGGCGGCGGCTCTGACCGGTGTCGACACCGTCAGCTTCAGCCGCGATGGTTCACGCTTCGTGACGGCCGGCCAGGACGGGACGCTACGTGTGTGGTCGGCGGCCGGGTCGGTCCTCGCCGTCCTGCGCGGGCACGACGGCGAGATCCTCGGCGCGGACTTCCTCCCGGGCGGCCGGGTGGTGAGCGGCGGCGTCGACGGGACGGTTCGCATCTGGGACTGGCGCCAGGGACTTCCGGCCGCCGTGCTGACGAGCCCCGTGGCGATCGTCGGAGCCGGAGACCCGGCGTTCACTCCCAACGGTCGGATAGTCGAAGGGATCTCGGATGGCTCCGTGCGGATCTGGCGCCCCGGATCCGCTGCACAGGTGGTCGTGCCGCCGGGACCACCGGGAACATCGATCTCCGTCCTCGCGGTCGACCCTGGCGGCACGAGTGCCGCCCTGGGAGATTTCACCGGCACGGTCGTCGTCCACCCCCTTGACGGGCCTCCGGCCACGCCGAAGATCCTTCGCGGACACGAAGGGCCCGTGTGGTCGGCGGCGTTCACCCCCGACGGCACAGGCCTCGTGACCGGCGGCGACGACGGGACCACCCGGATGTGGGACCTGACGACGGGCGAGGGGCGTGTGGTCGGTCGCGACCAGGGGCCGCGCCTCGCGCTCGCGATGAGCAGAGACGGAGCACAGCTGGCGGGCGCGGGCGTCGACGGCGCCATCACGCTCCGCGACCTTGTCGGCGAGGAGGACCCGATTCAGCTGGAGGGTCACGAGGACGTCGTCTTCGCCCTCGGCTTCAGCCCCGACGGACGTCAGCTCGCCAGTGGTTCCGGCGACCGGACGATCCGCGTGTGGAACCTCGACTCCGGCATTTCGACAGTGCTCGGCAAGCAGGAGACGACCGTCTATTCCGCGTCCTTCTCCCCCGACGGCACGCGCGTGCTCAGCGCCGCCAGCGACGGTGTGCGTGTGTGGGATCCGACCACGGGGGCCGTCGTCTTCGCGCCTCCGACGCCCGCCCGAACGGCCTTCCGAGCGAGCTTCAGCCCCGACGGGTCGCGTCTCGCGATCAACACTTTCACCGACACCGTGCGCATCGTCGACTGCACTACCTGCGGATCGCTCGACAGCGTCCTCGATCTCGCAGCGGATCGCGTCACGCGGACGCTCACACCGGACGAGAGGGATGCGTTCGGTGACTGACCATCATGAAGAGGAGGCCTGATGCCGCCCAAAGAGTCCGGACTGATCATCGAACTGACCGGTGCCCTGCCGATCGCGGACGTCTGCAACATCCCGGATGTCGTCACGATCAAGGGATGGCTCGGCAAGGGCCCCGTGGTCGACGGCAATCAGAGCTGGCGGATCTACTTGAATCACTCGATGACCGCCTACTACGAGGTGCCGGCCGAGGCCGACATCCTCCATACCGTCCAGCTCGGCACCAGCGTCGACGACCCTCAGCGGATCTGGCTCAGGCAGGGCACGAAGACGCGCCTCGTCACGATGCGCTCCGGGAACGCCGAGATCGTGCGAGGGCCGCTCGAAGGCACCGTGGCGCAGACGTACTACTCTCCCGTCCCGGCGGCTCCGCAGATGGTGTTCGCCTCACCCGGGACGCCGGGAGGGTTCCCGCCCGGGTGGGACGGGGGCGGGGGCGGAGACGGTGGCGGCTGGGAGACCAGTCAGTGCAAGAACCACTGCTACTCGGCCTCCCCGTAGCGCGGCGAGGAGGGGGCCGTCAGGGGTCTCCGCCCGTGGCGGGATCCGTCCGGTGGCTCCTGAGCCGAGGCCTCGTCGACCCTGCGGATGTCGTGGGGGGCGATCTCCGGGTCAGGGACGTCTCGCGACGCAACCTGAACCTCGTAGTCGAGCGCAGCCGCCGCCCGTCGCACTTCCTCAAGAGCCCAGCGACGGCTGGCGACGCGCCGGCCATCGCCCGGGAGGCCGCGATCCTCGCGTCGTTCGAGGGGACGTCCGCGGAGGACGTGGTGCCCCGTGGGCGCCTCGTCGACCAGACGCTCGTCGCCGAGGGCATCCGGTCGGCATGCGACCTGAAGACCTTCCACGCCTCACGGGCGCGCTTCCCGATCGAGGTCGCGCGCCTGACCGGCGAGGCGCTGGGCCGCCTGCACGCGGCGGCGGATCCCGATCTCGCGGCGCGTGACGACGCGCACTGGGCACTCGCGATCCACCGCCCGACCGTGCAGGCGCTCGGCCGGCTCACGCCGGGAAGCCTCGACCTCGCGCGCGCGATCCAGAGCGACCCTGCCCTCGGCGACGCCCTCGACGTTCTCCGACGCGGGTGGCGAGCCACAGCCTTGGTCCACGGAGACGTCAAGTGGGACAACATCCTCGTCGCGGGCGAAGGTGGCGCCCTGCGCATCCTGGTCGTCGATTGGGAGCAGTCCCGAGGCGGGGATCCGATGTGGGACCTGGGATCCGCGCTGGCTTCCTATCTCAGCGCGTGGCTGTACTCGATCGACACGACGAGCGGTGCTGCGCCCGCGGATCTGCATCATCACGCCCGTCGTCCACTCAGCGATGTCTCCGCGGCGGGACGTGCCCTCTCGGCCGGGTACCTGGAGCGCGGCGGGCTCCAGTGGACGCATGGGGTGGCCGTGCGGGCGATCCGCTTCGCGGGCGCTCGCCTTCTCGTGACGGCGCAGGAGGCGACCCAGGCGGGTGCACCGCTGACCCCCCACATCGTGCTTCACGTACAACTTGCGGCCAACCTGCTCGCGAACCCGACCGACTTCGACGAGATGCTGGGGCTCGACTGCCCGCCTGGATGAGCGTGCACCGAGCCACGGTCCTGAGCCTCCTGGGGGCGATCCGACTCCGGTCGCACGACGCGTACTCCTGGCTCGGTCAGACCTTCGCAGGCGTCGGCATCTCCGTCGAGACGCCCGCCGGGGAGCCGTCCTGGCTCGCCCGAAAGGTCCACGCGCGGCTTTATGGGGACTTCTACCTGACCGGGGGCCCGGCGCCGGCCTCAGCGCCCCTGTCCTGGCGCCTCGACCTGGCCCGGGGGGCGACGACCGAGGCACTGTCGGCAGCCAACGCCGGGCGAGGGGCGGCGGAGCCGGGCTGGACCGTCGTCGGGGTCGACCCTCCCGAGATCGTGGTCGCTCGCGACGGCCTCTCCATCCGCGCTCGGGTCTCGCAGATCATCGACATAGGCTCGGGAACGGCCCCGGGCGCTCCGGTCGCGCTCGTCATCCCCAACGAGCGCCGCGGCGCCTCAGAGGGCTTCTACACGCTGCTCGGAGACGCAGGCGACGCCAGCACGGCCGCGGCGCTCGACCGCCTGTACTGGCACCTGAGGCCGGCAGGAGGTCCGCTCCTGGTCGAGGCCGTCTCGGACCTCATGAACCGCGAGGGGATCGGCTTCCGCATGAAGACGGTCAACGACTCTCGCGCCTTCCAGCGCTGCGATACGGCCGTCCTCTACACGGATCGGGAAGACCGCGCCGCGACCCTCGCCGTGGCGAGACTGCTCCGCGAGCGGGTCGGCGCCCACATGAAGGCCGCGGTCCCCGCCCTCACACATCGGCTGGCGCCCGGCCTGGCGTTCGCCGAGGACCCGGGCCATGGCGAGAGCTTCGGATCCCATCGCTGCCGCCTGATCTCCGAGGCGCTCGTGGGAGCGTGGAGGGCGGGCGACCTGTCGGAGCACAGACGCCTTCGGGCCATCGACGAGCGCTTCGGAGCCGAGGGGCTCGACCTCGACCGCCCCTACCTCGGGCCGGGAGCGGCGGGCGATCCGCCCCCCGCCATGATCGCGCCCTGACCGTGGGCCCGCTCGAGACGGCGCACGTGATCGGCCGGCGGGTCTGCGACGACGCCGTCTGGCACGCGGGGTCCTGCTCCTGGATGGGGGCCACGCCTTCGCCGACCGGCACCCTGATGGCGCCCCCCGCCACGACCGCGGCCCTCGGACCCGACCTCTACTCGGGGACGGCAGGCGTCGGGCTCTTCCTCGCATACCTTCACGCGCTCACAGGAGACCCGGCGTCGCTCCGGACGGCACGGGGCGCGCTTCACCATGCTCTCGGGGCTGTCGAGATGGTGCCGGCCGCGCGCCGCCTCTCGCTCTTCACCGGCACGCTCGGGATCACTCTTTGCGCCGCCCGTGCCGGACGGGTGATCGGGGATGAGGACGTGGCGGCGACGGCCTCCCGGATCGCCGCCACCCTCAACGAGCCCGGCGTCTCGGGACACGATCTGATCTCGGGCGCAGCCGGTGCGATCTGCGGTTTCCTCGCACTCGCCACCGAGCTCGAGGACGCTCGCTATGCAGAGCGAGCTCACGAGATCGCGCGGGGCCTTCTCGCGGGGCCATGCCGACTCAGCCTCTCAGGTATGGCGCACGGTCATGCCGGCGTGGTCCACGCGCTGCTCGAGATCGACGCAGGCGGCTCGAACGCACCCGTGATCGCCGCCGCCGCCCGGGCAGCCGAGCATGAGGGTCGCCTCTTCGACTCCCGGACGGGCAACTGGTCGGATCTTCGGGAGATGACGGCGCGCGAACTGGGAGACGTCGGCGCGACTTCAGCGATGGCATGGTGCCATGGCGCTCCTGGCGTCCTGCTGTCACGGCGAAGCGCCGCTGGGCGATTGGGGCCTGAGGAGGACCGAAGGAAGGAGGCCGCTGCAAGGTGCGTCGAGCGGTGGGTGCGCGCGGCACTGAACACGCGGCCCGGCAATCTCTCACTGTGCCACGGACTGACCGGCAACGCCGAATGCCTCTGGGACGGCACTGGCAGCCTTGCGGCGCGCGGGCTCGCGGAGGACGTCGCCGCCCTGGCCTGGGAGGAGTACGGGCGGACGGGTGCCGCCTGGCCCTGTGGCACCCCGGCCGGGGAGACCCCTTCTCTGATGCTCGGACTGGCGGGCGTGGGCCTGTTCCATCTCCGGCTCGAGGACCCCTCGATCCCGTCCGCCCTGGCGCCAGGTGCTGGCGTCCTCAGGCGATGACCAGCGCCGTCGGCGCCCTCGCCTCCCTCACGTCCACGTCAAAGCGACGCACCGGCGCGCCGGCGGCGACGAACACGCGACGCTTGCGCGGCCCGGCGGGTCGGTCGTCGTAGATGTGCTCCTCTCCCACCTCCACCCAGCGTCCGAGGCTTTCGTCGAGGAAGACGCGCCACGTGGTGCCGGGGCCCAGGCCGAGGTAGCCCTCGACGGTCACCAGGTCCGGCAGGAGGCACGGATCGACATCGGGCGCGAAATCGGGGACCGGCGGGATGGCCCCGGTCGCGGACTCGAGCGCCGCTCCGCAATCGCAGAATCCGTGCCCCACATGGCGATTCCAGGGCGCCGCCCCCGTAGCGAAGTCGGGGTTCGTCTCGAAGACGTCAAGGGTCGTGTACCTGCGGGCGCTCAGGGCGATGATGTTGCGGACCTCACCGGCCGAGAGGGCCGGGTGCAACGCGAGCAGCAGAGCTGCGACGCCGGCGACATGCGGCGTCGCTCCGGACGTCCCGTTCATTAGGAAGAAGTACCGGCCGGGCGCCTGGTCGCCCCACGGCGGCGTGTAGTGCTTCCCGTTCCAACGAATCTCCTCGGTTCGCCCCTTGCCATCGACGTTCCAGCCCATGCCGGGATCGGAGATGTCCGTCGTGACGAGACGCACGCCGGGAGCGACGACATCGAGCCCTCGTCCCCAGCAGCTCTCCCAGTACTCATCTCCGGGCTGGTTGGGCGGCGGCGGCTCGTACGCGTAGCGGCGGCAGTCCTCTCCCGCGGCGCCGACGCCGATCACGTCCCGGTGCCACGCGGGGAAGCCGACGTCATCCGCGTTGAACTGGGGGAGGGTGTTCCCCGTGGCGGCGCACAGCACGAGGCCGGCCGCCGCCGCCGCACCTATCACGTCGATGAGCCCCGAGGTGGCGGGCGTCGTGAGGCTCATGCTGATGACGCGAGCCAGCGGCCCAGGCCCACCCTGGTGGGGATCGAGCACCCACCCGACAGCCACCGCGAGTTGGCCCGCGCTCGGCATCGGTCCCAGCCGTATCGGCAGCAGATCGCAGTCTCCGGCGACGCTCGCGACGCCTATGGCGTTGCCGGTCGTCGCGCCCACCAGCCCGGCGACGGCCGTGCCGTGCGGAAGGGCATCACCGAAGCGGGGCTGTGGAGAGACAGCAGGGTCGACGACGTCGGTCTCCCAGAGCCTTTCCGCGTCGAGGCGACCGTTCGCGGCGATCGGCAGATCCTCATGGGCCAGGTCGAAGCCGGAGTCCACCACCGCCACCGTCACCTTCACGCCCACTCTCCCTGCTGCGATCCTCCCGGCCTTCTCCATGTTCATGGCCAGAAGCCCCCACTGCTGACCCGAGGCGTAGTAGTAGTCGTCGGGGGGGACCTCGGAGAAGCCACCGTGGAACGTGATCAGCCGCACCCAGTCGAACTCGACCTCCATGACACCGGGGGTCGACCGCACCTCGTGTACCAGGTCGAATCCCGTGTCGGGATCGTCGGCCACGACGAACAGGTTGTCGCGAGGAGCGAGCAATCGCGACGCGGCAGGCCGATGCTCGACGCCCAGGGCGGCCAGGGCATCGATCACCTCGCCCTCCGCTCCGCTGGCGATGCGCACGACCAACTGACCCGGCAGGGGTGTCGCCGCCTGGAAGTAGTCCCCTCCGCCGGGTTCGTAGACGGGGGTCACCTGGATGATGCGCGCCGGGTCGATCGTACGGATCTCGTTCGCCCGCGTACGCAGTTCCGCGTCGACGGGGACCGTGATCCACAGCCGCCCCGCCGCACGCATGGCGCGGAACCAGGGCTGGTTCTGCTCCCACGTGAAGAGAGCCAGTCCATGGTCGGCCGCGAAGGCATCCATCGTCGCGGGCGTCACGCCGGCCCCGGGCCGGAAGTGGACGACCAACTCCCGGGCGCGACGCTCGTACACGCGCTCGTATCGCCCCTTGCCGATCGTCAGATCGTCCCAGAAGGCTTCACGCGCCGCGGGCGAGGGGGGGAACCGCGAAAGTGGATGCAGGGGCAAGACCAGTGACCCTCCGACAGCCGCCGTGCCCCAGCACGGTAATACGGCGGATCCTGCGTGTCACGCATGGTGTGGGAGACCTAGCCCTTGGGGGACCGGCCCCTCATCCCGTGGGTGGAGGCCGCGGACGGCCGGACGATCGCAGGCCGCGAAAGTCCATCCCGGAGACCGATTGGCCGGGGGCCTCCCGGAGACGATGGTGTGGCATGGCCGTCTGCTGCGAGCGTCCGGCGACCGCATCGGGGGGGCGGGGTGCCCACCGCCCCTCAGCGAGGGCGTCCTCCCGGCGCCGTCGCGGGGGTGTGCGCGGTCGACACCTTGGGGTGCTGGTCGCCGGACCGTGGTCGGGGGAGAAAGGCTCCACATCTCGCTCCGACCGCAGGAGGCCTCCATGGGCACCGTGTACCGCCTGTCCGCGTTCGACAACCGTCCGCCGCTCGTCGAGGACCCCGACGGGAACCTGGAGCTCCCCGACTGGGCCGAGTTCACCGCCGCGCGCGAGCGCTTCTTCGCGGGCCTGCGCTCGGCCGCCGAGCTCTACCGCGAGCACGACCCGCACGCACCCGAGCCCGAGGACCCCACCGACTGATGCCACTGCGCGAGGCCAACCGGCAGCACATGGACCGGGCGTGGAACGCCGGCCGGGACGTCATCGAGGAGGTCTTCGCCGACGATCACGTCTACCACGACCCGGTCCTGGGTGAGCTGCCCCGCGGCCCCGAGGGAGTGCGCTGCGTCGTCCACGCCGTCCTCGACGGGATGCCGGACGCGCTCCTCGCCGTCCACGAGTGGATCGCGGACGGCGACTCCCTGATCGCCCGGTGGACCCTGACGGGGACCCACACCGGGGTGCTCTGGGGGATGGCTCCGAGCGGCAGTCCGGCGACCGTGTCGGGGACGCACGTCTTCCGGTTCCGCGACGAGCGCATCCACGAGACCTGGGCGAGCTACGACGCCCTCGGCCTGCTCGATCAGCTCGGCCTCGTCACGCTCGGCATCGCCCTGGGCGGACCCGTGCTGCCCCTTGCCTGAGCCGCCCCGCCGGGACCCGGCCCGGCGCGACGCGGTGATCTAGACGGGCGGCGCGGCGCGGGGATAGCCTCGACGGACGCCCGCGGGCCGGCCGCGTCCCGCAGCCGTCACCATGCGCACGCCGCCCCCGATCACGCCCTCCCCCCTGCTCGAGCGCGCAGGCGAGCAGGAGGCGCTCGAGTCGGCGCTCGGCGCGGCGGCCGGGGGGCGGGGGCGCACGGTGCTGCTGACCGGGCCTCCGGGATCGGGGAAGACGCGGCTGCTGGAGGCCGCCGCGCAGATGGCCCCCCGGTGCGGGGTGCGCCCCCTGGTGGCCCGCGGGACCGAGCTCGAGCGGCCGTTCCCGTTCGGCGTGGCGCGGCGACTCCTGGAGCGGCCGGTCCGGGCCGCGGCCGACCCGCGGGCCCTGTTCCAGGGGGCTGCCCGGCATGCGGCGGGCGTATTCGACCTGGGTGAGGACGGCGGCGCCGACGGGGACCCCCTCGCCACGATCCACGGGCTCCACTGGCTCGTCGCCGACCTCGCCGCAGGAGAGCCACTGATGCTCGGCATCGACGACCTGCAGTGGGTCGACGGGCCGACGCAGCGCCTGCTCGCCTACCTGGCCCGCCGCCTCGACGACCTCCCCGTGGCGCTGGTCGTGACGGCGCGCGCCGAGACCGCCGACGATGCGGAGGGGGCGCTCGACGCCGTCGAGGAGGCCGCGGCCGGCGGGCGCCTGGAACCGGCCCCGCTCAGCGCGGACGCCGTCACCGCCATGCTCGCGGGCGCGCTCGAGGGGCCCGTCGCGCCGGCGTTCGCGCGCGCCTGCCGCGATCGCACCGGAGGGAACCCGTTCCTGGTCACCGAGCTGGTGGACGAGCTGCGCGAACGGGGCGTCGCGCCGGTCGCCTCCGCGGTGGGCCTCGTGGAGGCCGCCGCCCCGGGCGGGGTGGCACGCGCCGTGCGGCGGCGGCTCGCCCGCCTCGGCCCGGACGCGCGGCTGCTCGCGGGCGCCCTCGCCGTGCTCGGCGACGACACCGACCTCGCCCCCGCCGCGGAACTCGCCGGCCTCGGGAGCGCGACCGGGGCGACGGCCGCGGTGGAGCTCGCCGGCGCGGCGATCATCGACGACGCCGAGCCGCTGCGCTTCCGTCACCCGCTGCTGGCGGCCGGGGTGGAGGCGGAGACCCCCCGCATCACCCACCACGCCGCCCACGAGTCGGCGGCGCGGATCCTGGCGGGCAGGGGCGCTCCGCCGCGCCGGATCGCGGCGCACCTGCTGGCCGGGCACGGCGGGGCGGGCGACGAGTGGGCCGTCACCCTGCTGCGCGCGACCGCCCGCGGCTTCTGCGCCCAGGGCGCACCCGAGCAGGCGGTGGCGCTGCTGCGCCGCGCGCTCGACGAGCCACCACCGCCCGGCGAGAGGGCGGCGGTCCTCCGGGAACTGGGCTCGGCCGGGCTCGCCGCGCTCCAGCCCGGGGCGGACGCGCACCTGCACGAGGCCCTCACCGCCACCGACGATCCCCCCCTGCGGGCGACGGTCGCGCTCGAGCTGGCCATCGCCCGCTACTTCGCCCAGGACCATGCGGGCGCCGTGGCGGTGCTGGTGGAGGAGATCGAGCGCCTCGGCGGCGCCGCCCCCCTGCGCGAGGAGCGCCTGAGGCTGGAGGCGTTCCTCGGCCTGGCCGGGCGCTACGACCTCGGCACGGAGGGGAGGCTGAGGGGCCGCCTGCAGGACGTAGCCGCGGCGCTCTCGGGCGCGACGCCCGCCGAGCGGCTGGTGCGGTCGGTGGCGGCGCTCGAGGCGCCGGGCGACACCGCGGCCGACCTCGCCCGCGCGGCGGCCCTCGCCGAGGCGGCGATGGACGACGACTCCTGGCCCTATCCCAACGAGGGTGCGGGAACGGTGGTGATGTACCTGTTCGCCGGGCGGCCCGACCGGGCGGCGGCGCTCGCCGGCCGGATGCTCGACGAGGCGCGGTCGAGCGGGTCCCCCCTTCGTCACGCGCTGGGGCTCGCCGCACGCGGGATCGTCGCGCTCGAGGTCGGCGACGTCACGGGCGCGGTGGGCGACCTCGCCGCGGCCACGGCGACCGTGGCCGAGCTCCGGGCCCAGGTGATCGCCCCGACCGTCGGGTACCTGGTGCTCGCGCTGGTCGAGGCCGGCGACACGGCGCGCGCGCAGGAGCTGCTGGAGACCCACGGCCTGACCGGCGAGCTGGCGCCGCAGATGCTGCTCAACCCGCTGCTGCACGCGCGGGGGACGCTGCGCGCCGCCGAGGGCCGCTGGGCCGATGCCGCGGACGACCTCACCGAGCTCGGGCGTCGCCACGGCCAGTGGGGCATGACCCGGCCGAATCCGCCGTGGAGGTCCGGTGCGGCGCTGGCGCTGCTCGCGACCGGGGCGACCGGCGACGCGGCGCAGCTCGCGTCCGAGGAGCTCGCGATCGCCACCCGATGGGGCGTCCCGAAGCCGATCGCGGTCGCCGAACGGGCGCTCGGGCTGATCGAGGGAGGCGCAGGGGGGCTCGAGCGGCTGCACGCGGCGCGCGAGCGGCTGGGTGGCACGCCGTGGCGGCTCGAGCACGCGCGGGTGGGCGTCGACCTCGGGGCGGCGGTGCGCCGCGCCGGGCGGCGTAGGGAGGCGCGCGAGATCCTGGTGGACGCGATGGACGAGGCCCACCGCTGCGGCGCCGAGGCACTCGTGGAGCGGGCCGGCCACGAGCTGCGGGCCTCGGGTGCGCGCCCCCGCCGGCGCGCGGTCACGGGCGCCGACGCGCTGACCCCCAGCGAGCGGCGCGTGGCCGACCTGGCGGTGACCGGGATGACCAACCGGGAGATCGCGCAGGAGCTGTTCGTGTCGCTGGCCACCGTCGAGACGCACCTGACGCGCACGTACCGCAAGCTGGCGATCGACGGCCGCCCCGACCTCGCCCGCGTGCTCACCGGGACCTGAGGGCGAAAAGTTCCGGGTGCCGACCCGGACGCGACGGAAGCCCGGCCGGGGGCAGGCTGCGGACATCACGCAGACACCGCCCCCGAGGAGGAGACCCGAGTGAGCACCACCTACGACGCCCGCGCCGAGACGATCGCCCTGCGCAGCATCGAGATCATGGCCAGCGGCACCTATGACGACTTCGTCGAGACCATCCACCCCGGCTTCGTCAATCACGAGGCCAAGGACGAGCCGCCCGAGTGCCGGGTCGCCTACGGCCCGGACGCCGCGTACGCCACGGCACTCTGGCTGCGCGACGCGTTCGCCGAGCTGCGCTTCGAAATCCACGAGGTCGTGGCCGAGCGTGACCTGGTGGTCGTCCACCTCTCCATGTCGGGCCGCCACGTGCGCCCGTTCGTGGAGTACGACGCGGCGGCGCAGGTCGGCGGGGCCTTCCCACCGACCGGGAAGCGCTTCAGCGTGCTGCACACCCACTGGCTGAGGATCGCCGACGGCAAGGCCGTCGAGCACTGGGCGAACCGGGACGACCTCGGCATGGCGCTCCAGCTGGGCTGGGTGCCGCCGACCCCGGTGTACCTGTGGAAGATGCGCCGGGCCAAGCGCCGGGCGCTCCGCGAGCGCACCGGGTAGGGCACCTCCGGCACGGACGGCACGCGCCCGTCACGAGGACCGCACCCTCGTGACGGGTAGCGTCCCGGACGAGCAGACGGGGGACGCATGACGGACACGATCGAACGCGAGATCACCACGCCGCAGGGGCCCGCCCGGGCCCATCTCCACCTGCCCGAGAGCCCACACGCGGCGCTGATCCTCGGCCACGGGGCCGGCGGCGGCGTGGCCGCGCCCGACCTGGTCGCCGCGACCGGGACCGCCCTGGCGCTGGACGTCGCCGTCGCGCTGGTCGAGCAGCCCTACCGGGTCGCCGGCCGGCGCTCCCCTCCCCCGGCCCCGCGCCTCGACGCCTCCTGGACGGCCGTCGCCCGGGACCTCGCCTCGCGCGAGCTGGCCGGCCTTCCCCTGGTCACCGGGGGCCGCTCGTCGGGCGCCCGGGTCGCCTGCCGTACGGCCGCGGCCACCGGCGCCGTGGGCGTCCTCTGTCTCGCCTTCCCGCTCCAGCCCGCCGCCCGGGCCGGCGCCACGCCGCGCCCCAGCCGCCTGCCCGAGCTCGAGGCGGTCGCCGTCCCCGTGCTGATCATCCAGGGCGAGCGCGATCCGTTCGGCATGCCGGAGGCCGCACCCGGGCGGACCGTGGTGCGCATCGCCGGCGACCACTCGCTGAAGGCCGACATCGCGGCGCAGCGTCAGGCCGTCGCCGCGTGGCTGGCGGAGCTGCTCGGCACCTGAACGACGCGGACCCCCCGGCAGTCCGAGGGGTCCGCGGCCGTGAGATGCCCCGACGGCCTACGCGGTGCCCGCGCCGACCAGCATCTCGCAGGGCCCGACGAAGGAGTCGTCGGTCTCGAACTGCTCCAGGGCCTCCTCGATCTCGACCCAGACCTCCGCCTGCTGCGTCTCGGTCAACCCGGCCATCATCTGGTGGAGCGCCCCGAACGACTCCCGCTCGAACCGGACGCATTCGGCCGCGCTCGGGAGGCGGACCGGCGAGGGCACCCTGCGGACGTCGATGTCGCGCAGGCCGGCGCTGGCGAACAGGGACTCGAGGGCGCCGTCCGCGCCGAGGGAGAACGGACCGGGCTGCCCCGGCAGCGGCGCGGGAAGCCCCGCCCGCTCGCGGATGGTCCTCACCGGGATCGAGAAGAAGGGGTTGCGGTCGGGGGTCGAGTACACGACCGCCGCGACCCGCCCACCGGGCCTGAGAGCACGGCGCATCCCGACCACCGCGCGGTGCTGATCGGGGAAGTAGATGAGACCGACGCGGCTGATGGCGGCGTCGAACGACGCGGGGGGCAGCTCGTCGAGGGCCTCGCCGTCGAGCTCACGGACCACGACGTTCGTGAGCCCGGCCGCCCGGGCGTCGGCCGCCGCGCGCTCGAGCAGGGCCGGGGCGAGGTCGGTCGCGACGACGTGGCCGCCCGGCAGGACGCGGCGCGCGGCCGTGATCGACTGCTCACCGGCCCCGGCCGCGACGTCGAGGACGCGGGAGCCCGGGCCGACCGAGGCCATCTCGAACATGGCCTCGGTGGCGTCGCCGAGCCAGCTCCCCACCGTCGGGCCCCAGCGGTGCCAGGCCTCGGCCGCGTCCTGCCACTGCGCGCGGGTCGCCACCTTGAACGCGGCGCCGTCGAAGATCGGTTTCGTCGTGGTGCTCATTGGTCTCAACCTCGCTGAGTCGTCGGTACGTGACCCGTCGAGGGTTCCGCGCGCCGGGGTGCGCGCTCAAGTCCAGTTTCTGAACTGGCGCCGCCTCCGCGCGGCGGAGTACCGTCGTCGGATGATCGACTACGGACAGTTCTGCACCGTCGCGCGGGGAGCCGAGGTGATCGGGCAGCGGTGGACGCCGCTGGTGGTGCGCGAGCTCCTGTGCGGCAGCACCCGGTTCAACGACATCCACCGCGGCGTGCCCCGCATCTCCCGCTCGCTGCTGGCGGAGCGACTCCGCACGCTCGAGGAGGTGGGCGTGGTGCGTCGTGTGAGCACGGGCTCCGGCGTCGAGTACCAGTTGACGAGCGCAGGCGAGGAGCTCCGTCCGATCGTGATGGCGCTGGGGCACTGGGGGGCGCGATGGATCGGCAGCCGCCTGAAGCGCGACCAGCTCGACGCGGGCTTCCTGATGTGGGATGTCCGCCGCTTCATGAGAGTGGACGAGTGCCCGGAGGGGCGCCGCATCGTCATCCACTTCCGGCTCACTGACGCACCTGCAGGCGAGCGGGTCTGGTGGCTCGTGGTGAGCGGAGGCGAGGTCGATCTGTGCCGCGAGGACCCCGGCCAGGAGGTCACGCTCGTCGTCGAGTCGACGGTGCGGACCCTGACCGACATCTGGACGGGCGAGCGCCGGCACGCGGATGCGGTGAAGACGCGGGCAATCCGGGTCGTCGGTGCGTCGTCGGACGCGGACGACCTCTGGCGGTGGCTCGGCCGCAGCGTGTTCGCCGAGACGCGCGCCGGGCGTCCTCGACCCGGCGCGCGCGGTGCCGGGGCCGGATCGAGGGGCGCCTCCGCCGACATCGCGGTCACGCGCGGGCAGGACGGCTGACGGCGAGGGGGTCCGGCGGGGGCGCGCTCACAGGAGGCAAGCGTCGTCCGCAGACGATGGGGCCCTGACCGACGACCTTGGGCCCGGTAGGGGCACCCGTGGGCAACCCGTAACCTCGGAGTCTCCGCGCCCGCTCCACGCCCCAGTCGTCATCAATGGGCGGCTGCCGAACATGCAGTCGAGCCGTAGGGACGCCGTAGATCTGGGCCGCAGCGAGCACTCCCAAGCCGAACCAGAGCTGGTGTTCGGTCTCTATGCCGAGCACCACGATGAGTGCAACGCAAACGGGGGCGATGGAGACCGCAAGCAGGACGGAGCGCCCGACGGTGTGGTCCGGCATCTCATGCCTGTCGAGCAGGATCCAGTAGAGAGCCGTCCATGCCAGCGCCACCCCGATGCTCAGGATGGCTGTGACGACGTTCGAATCGAAGACGGCCGCTCCGAGCCACGAGCCGAAGCCGCTGCCCATGATCCCCGCCGTCCATGCCCAGAGGGTCATGAGAAGCGCCCGCCCCTGCCCTCACTCCAAGCGGGCGAACGCGCCGAGCAGGACACCCACCATGCGAGGCCCGTCTCACTGGCGAGTGCTCCTTCGACGATCGACCGCCAGGGGTCCTCCCGCGGCTCGTCGGCGCATCGCCGCGCACCGGACGAGGCGGCGTTCTCCGGCCCCCGGGTGCACAGCGCAGGCCACCGTTGAGCACCAGCTGTCCGACGTCTCCTCATCAGCCGGGTGGGTTCTCGGGTCGTGGACGTTCTCAGAAGCGTCGCCGCCGGAGGTGAGGCCATCAGGTGACTCTCAGCGACGGGGCTCATCGCTCAGAAGCGGAGCGCTCCAGCCTCGCCTCCCATGCCCGCGCCGTCTGAGCCGTGAGAGGCTCGGTGAGAAGGGGGTTGGCCATGGTGAAGAGGAAGTCCTCGAGAAGGTCTCGCGCGTGGTCGTCGAGACCAACATCGTCCCGGGCTTCCAGGGCGTTCGCCCAGTCCTCCACCTCCGTGCTCGTCAGATCCCCCGACAGGAAACGACGCATCACCCGGAGGGCATCAGGCCTGCCGAGGAGAGCGAGCTCCTGCTCGCAGTCCCAGGGCAACTGCGCAAGCGCCTCGATGGCGGCGTGAAGGGGCCTCCGGATCTGAATCACGTCGAGAACGAGCTCTCTGCGATCACCCGCCAAAGCCGCACCCCTCCCTGATCCTCGGATGACGAGGCGCCCCGCAGGAGGGCAGCCGCTTCTCTAGCAGGCGCTGACTTCCAACAGCTCGGGCTGCGGGTAATCGTCCGCGTCCCTGCCGTCGCCGATGTAGTACTCGAGCCCGGACAACCTACCGTCGAGGACATGAAGAAGGAGATGACCGCTCACTCCCTCGGCGTCGGACACGAGCACGGAGCCCTCAACCGGGATTCGTCGATCTACGGCAGCCAGAGGAGCGCTTCCGGAGACGACGAGATCGGTTGATCGGCCCGCGCCGCAGTATCGACCGGCAGCGCGCACCGTCCGCGCCTGCTCGCGCAACTCTCGGACGCCGGGGAACTCCATCGACAGAAGCTTCTCGAGCAGGCGGCGTTCGAGCGTCGTGAGGGCGTCGTGCCCCTGCGGCATCGGGTTCCTCCGGATCATCGCTTGGTCGGGCTGTCGAGGGCGCCGAAGCGGATCATCCCGCATCCGCCCTCTGTCAACCCGGCTCGTTCAGCAAGAGCCCAGTTTTCGACCGGCATTGACAGTCCTTCCAGGAGATGCGCGGGACACCGCGACGGGGCGTTCGCATCGGCGGAGGCGTCGGCGGAGGCTCGGCGGACCACGGTTCGCTTGGGAGGTATCGTCGCTTCGGCGCCGGACGGGTTCCCCGCAACGGCTCGTGGATCACAGACTCCGGTGTCTGCTTCTACGCCTGCGCCACCACATCGAAGGGATACCGGTCGGGGCCGCCGTGGGTGGTCCGTCGGCGTCGGCTCGCCAGGGGGCGGCGTCTTCCACGAAGTGGAGGAGGATCTATGAACGAGACCGTCGCGTTCACCGGGGTGATGGTCGCCATCATGGGCCCCTTGTTTCCGCTCTACGGCATCCAGGTGAAGTGGGCCCACCGGGCGTTCCGGTATCCGGAGTGGTCCGACTCGCTCGCGATCGGGGGGTACTTCGTCATCGCAGGCGTCGCCGCGACCGCCATGGTCTTCGAGGCGTTCTCGGTGCGCGACGAGCTATCGGTCGGCGCAGCACTTGCCCTTCTCGGGGGTGGCGCGGCGATTCTCGTCCTTGGACGACTTGCTCAGGAGCGGCTGAGCTCGTGGACCCGCTACCGAGGGCAACCGATCCGGCCCGAGCGCGGCGCAACCGCCTTGAACGTGCTCGCGGGAGCGGCGTGGATCATGTCGGGGGCAGCCGCCCTCGTCTGAGACGCACCAGCAATCAGCCGGGGCGACGACCTTGCGGCGGTGACGGAGGTTCGTCTGTCAGGGGTGGCGGCGGGAGAGGCCGGGGGTCCCACACAGGGCCTTCGCGGCCTTACTGAGTGAAGCAGGGAGGGCATAGCCACAAAGGGCTCGACCTCGATACCACCGTAACGACGAAAGCCCCCGTTTCCGGGGGCTTTCGCATGAGAGCGGATGATGGGACTCGAACCCACGACCTTCTGCATGGCGACGAGGTGATTCGTCGCGGCATCGTGCCAGACATCAGCTGGAGCCGCGTGCAGCGGATCTTGGCCGGCCTCGAGGTGAAGCCTCACAAGACGGAGCAGTGGTTCCACAGTCCGGACCCCGAATTTCGCCCGAAGGTCACCGCGATCTGCGACCTCTAGCTGAAGCCGCCGCAGCTCGCTGCTCGGACGTTGCGGCGCGCACCCTGCGCTGGAACTCGGCACGTACGCCATCGGAGATCGTGACGGTAATCGGCGGTCGCCCTCGACGAGCCCCGCTGCCACAAGATCACCGCGTTGATCGCCGAGCAACTCCTTTGCGTCCGAACGCGCGATCGCCGAGATCACGCCCTGTGAACAACGGACGACAAGCGATCGGTTCGCCTCCCGTTTCAGCGTCGCGCGGGGCCTTTGATTTTCGGCCGAGTTCTCCAGCGGGATCAGCGGATCGGACCACTAGCCAGGCTTGTCGAATACGCCCTGGATGAACACCGTGCGCCCGGCGTCGGTGTTGCGCCCGGAGTGAGATGCAGTCCAAGCGGAGGAGGGGCGCTGGAGCCGCTCGCACCCGACGCTTGCGCCTTCGCCTGCTGTGCCTTGCGCGCCGCCACGATGTCGGCGGTAACGTCGCGCCAGGTGCGCTCCAGGAGACCTGCACCGCGGATCAACCCGCGGAGGGATTCCGCATCGGCCAGATGGCTCTGGTTGGGGCGGCTCGCCCATGGGACCGGAAGCTCGATCGGCTCGCCGTTCCCCGCGCAGATTTCCTGGCAGACGAACAGCCCGCCCGGCCTGAGTACCCGGGCGATTCCGGAATACAGGCGGCGCTTGTCCCGGATGTTCATCTGCATTTGTATCGTCCACACCACGTCGAAGCTGGACGCGGCGAACGGAAGCTCCAGGGCATCACCCGCCTGAAAGCGGGTGCGATCGGACAACCGCGTCATCCGAGAAAGGGCGTTGGCCACCCCGCAGAATTCAGGCGAGAGATCGATGCCTGTCACGTCGCAACCCAAAGTTGCGGCGAGGTAACGCGCCGGGCCGCCCAACCCGCTGCCCACGTCGAGCACTCGCGATCCTGGCGGAATCTTTGCACGCTCCACCAATGCGCGCGTGGCCGAACGTCCCGCGGAGTGAAACTCGTCGGCCGGCGCGAGATCTTCGTGCGTGACCGAGTCCAGGTCCTTGCCGAGAGATTGCAACCCCGCCACGACTCGCGGCAGAAGTCCGCCCGGCTCGTAGTGACGAAGCGTTTCCTCGTGCGACTCGCCCATGGACGCAAATCCTGCGCGGATGTCGGGGAGCCGTCAAGTAAGCGCTTGCTCCCACCACCCCGTCACCTGCCCTCCTCCGGCAGGAGGGGACTTTATTAAGCGGCGGCGCGGGAGGCGCGTTTGCGCTCGTGCTCGAGCGGCAGGCGCTTGCGCGGATGCGGATGGAGTGATCTCGACGAGCTCGTCGTCGGCGATGAACTCGACGGCCGATTCGAGCGTGTGGCGGATCGGGGGCGTCAGCAGCATCGCCTCGTCCTTGCCGGCGGCGCGGATGTTGGTGAGCTGCTTGGTCTTCACGGGGTTCACAACGAGATCGTTGTCGCGGCTGTGCAGTCCCACGACCATGCCTTCGTAAAGCGGCTCGCCGGGGTCCACGAACATGCGGCCGCGCTCCTGCAGCTTCCATAGCGCGTAGGCAACCGCTTCCCCGTCCTCGGCGGAGACAAGCACGCCGTTGCGGCGCTCGGCGATCTCCGGCTTCATCGGGCCGTAATCGTCGAATACGTGGCTCGTGACGCCGGTGCCGCGGGTCATCGTCAGGAAGTCGGACTGGAAGCCGATGAGCCCCGGGCCGGGATGGTCGAGCCGCACGCGGCCCTTGCCGTCGGGCCGTCGACGTCGGAGATCACGTCGTCGATCTGCTTCGCGACCAGCAGCGCGTGCGCGCCGCCAACGCCGGCGGCTACCTCTTCCCCACCTCAGCCGGCTCGCCGTTCGATGCTGACAACTTCATGGCCGGGTTTTCAAGCCGGCGGCACGGGCGGCGGGCATTCCGGAGCTGACCTTCCACGACCTGCGCCACTCGGGGGCGTCGCTGATGATCGCCGCCGGTTGTCACGTGAAGGTGATCGCCGAGCAGATGGGTCATTCCGATGGCGGTGGCCTGGTGCTGAAGCGCTACGGCCACCTCTACGGATGAAAGTCAACTCTTCTCGACGAGGTTTCCTCCGTGTGGGAGAGTCATGTCTGGGTGCGGGTGACTGACCAGCTAAAGGGCAGAATCCTGGGGCTCAGAGGTCTGCCGCGCTGCCGCGTCGCTTTGTCGGCGTCTTGACGCGCCCCGGTGTCGCGCCCGCACCCACCTGAGCCCCCCTCTGGTGCCAGTCGCTCATGAGGCGAAGGTAGGCGGCCTCGGCCTGCCGGGCCAGCTCGCGCTCGGCCTCGTGCTGGGCACGCGGGGCGAAGACGCGCTCGGGGTGCCGGCGCCCGCGTTGGCGCTCGGCGCCGGTCATGAGCTCCAGCCGTCGTAGCTTCTCGCGCGTCAACGAGGGGCGGGCGAAGGCGTAGTCCTCGTTCTTGGTGAGCATGTGCCAGCAGATCACCGCCAACTTGCGGGCCACCGCGACGGTGGCCACGTTGGCCCCGCGACGCGCGCGCACGCGCTCGTGGAAGGCCCGCAGGGGCCCGATCGTGCGCCCCAGGTGCCAGGCAGCCTCGACCAGCACGTGGCGGGCGTAGCCGGGGCCCTGCTTGGAGATCCGTCCGTGGCGGGCGGGACCCGGCCCCGACTGGGCGACCCGCGGATCCAGGCCCAGGTAGCCCACCAGGTGCCGGGCACTCGGGAACCGTGCGATGTCCCCGATCGCGGCCATCAACGAGCAGGCGGTGACGGCGTTGACTCCGGGAATCGTGAGAAGGCGCCGCATCTCGGGCGAGCCCAGCACGCGGCGGGCGATCTCGGCCTCGACGATCGCGATCTCGCCGTCCATCAGATCGATCTGGCGCAGGCAGCCATCGATGGTGAGACGCTCGTCGGCCGGAAGCGTGAGCGCGGCGAGCCATGCCCGGCCCCCGACGCCGAACACATCGCTCACCGGCGGGCGACCGATCAGCCCCCGGTAGAGCACCGCGTGGATCTGGTTCTTCTCGCGGGTGCGCTGATGTACGAGCTGCATCCGGCGAGAGACCAGGCGCCGATGAGCGCGCGTGGCCTCATCGGGCGCCCAGACCTCGGCAAGGAAGCCGCTGGCGCAAAGGCGCGCGAGCAGAGCGGCGTCGATGCGATCGGTCTTCGCCCCACCGTGGGCGGCGGCCCGCACCGCCTTGGGATCGGCGAGCACCACCTGCCCGACGTGGAGCTCGATGACGCGGGCGATCGCAAGGGCGTTGGCGGTCGCCTCGAGAACGACGGTAGCCTCATCTGCGACCTCGCGTGCCCAGGACTCGAGTACCGACGGGTTCGTGGCGATGCGCCCGCCCGCGCGCACCTGGCCGGCCTCGGCGATGGCGACCTCGCAGTAGTCGCGATGCACGTCCAGCCCGATGTAGATCACGCTCCACCTCCTTCTCGGCGACGGGCGAGGGCACGGCGGGCATGACGACATCTACGGATCCGTGCTCACGGCACACCCGGGCACGTCGCAGGGGCGGCCAACTACAAAAACCGGGCTCGTAGCCCATAGAAGCGACGGCCTGCCCAACCGTGGTCCTCCCGAGCCCCTGTCCCGGAGATCACCCCCGACGCCAACGCGCCGGCGACCTCCGGGCCACCGGGCTCGGGGACATCTTCATGCCCCTACAAGGGCGCTCGCCTGCAGGCCGCGACGGTCCTCGAGGCCCACGTCTTCGGCTCCGGCGCCGATCGCTCTGTGGGATGGACGTGGGATGAACGCCAGATGGGGCTCGACCTCGATGCCCGCTAGAACGAAGAAAGCCCCCGATTTACGGGGGCTTTCCAGAGAGCGGATGATGGGACTCGAACCCACGACCTTCTGCATGGCAAGCAGACGCTCTAGCCAACTGAGCTACATCCGCGAGGTCGGGGGAGTGTACCGACCCGCGCCCGGCGGCTCAATCGGGCGCGCCCCTGACGATCGTCGTGAGAAACTGCGCGCCGTGACCGCCGACGACGTCATCGACCGCCTCGCGCCGCTGGCCGACGATGCGCGCGCGGTGTTCGTGCGGCGGGTGCTCGGCGTCGCCCCGGGCAACTACGGCGAGGGCGACATCGTGCTCGGCATCCCGATGCCCACGCTGCGCAGCGTGGCGCGGACCGCCCGCGGACTTCCGCTCGACGAGGTCGCACGACTTCTGGAGAGCCCCGTGCACGAGCACCGGATGACCGCCCTCGTCATCCTGGTGGAGCGCCACCGGCGGGCGGCGCGCCGCGATCCGGCCGGCGCGGCCGTGCTCGCCCGCTTCTACCTCGACCACCGTGCCGGCGTGGACAACTGGGATCTCGTGGACGTCAGCGCCCCCGACCTCGTCGGCGGGGAGCTCCTGGCCGGGCGACGCCAGGCCCTCGAGGATCTCGCGGCCTCCGAGCGCCTCTGGGACCGCCGGATCGCGATCGTCGCGACGTACGCGCTGATCCGCGCGGGCGAGTTCGGTACGACCCTCGCGCTCTGCGAGCGCTTCCTCGACGACCCCCACCACCTGATGCACAAGGCCTGCGGGTGGATGCTGCGCGAGGTGGGCAAGCGCGACGAGGACGTGCTGCTCGACTGGGTCGAGGAGCACCGGCACGCGATGCCGCGGACGATGCTGCGTTACGCGCTCGAGCGGATCGGCCCGGACCGCCGGGCGGCGCTCATGGCGCCCGCCTGAGCGACCCTCAGGCGGACTGCCAGGGGTCGGTGTCGGTGTCGGCGAACCGGACCTCGACGCGCTCGGGCGCGAGGGCCTTCTCCAGCACCTTGCTCCAGCGCCTCAGCGCGATCCGCTCGGCGCGCGCGTGCGACAGCGTCACCAGGGGCAGGCCCTCGGCGCGGTCGGCGTCGTGGTACTTGAGATCGCTGGTGACGTAGGCGTCGGCGCCGGCCTCGCGGGCGTCGCCGATCAGAGAGCCGCCGGAGCCCGTGCAGCACGCCACCCGCTCCACGGTCGTCCAGGGATCGCCGGCGTAGGACACCGGCGCCCCGTCGAACCCGGTGGTGACGCGCTCCACCAGGTCGGCGAGCGTCGTCGGCCGCACCCGACCGATGCGCCCGAGCCCGCAGGAGGGGTGCGACGCGCTCGGGCGCAGCGGCGCGCAGCCGGTCATCCCGAGGATCTCGGCCATCACGTCGTTCAGCCCGCCGCGGGCCGCGTCGAGGTTGGTGTGCGCGGCGATCACGGCGATGCGCGATTCGGCGGCCTCCAGCACCAGCTCGCCCGAGGGCGCATCGGTGACCGAGGCCAGCGACGGGAAGATCACCGGGTGGTGCGTGAGGATCGTGTCGCAGCCGAACTCGCGCGCCTCGCCCAGCACCTCGTCGCGCAGCTCGAGCGCGACGAGCACGCGGCGCACGGGCTGATTGTGGCGCCCGACCAGCAGGCCGACGTTGTCCCACTCCTCGGCGAGCGCGGCCGGCGCCAGGCGCTCGAGCGCTCCGAGGATCTGGGCGACGAACATGGGCCCATCGTAGTCGGGTCGGGGGGCTACGCGGTGGCGTGCGCCTTCCCCGCCAGGTGCGCGGGCACCTCGGCGTAGTGGTCGAACTCCATGGTCGAGTCGCCGCGCCCGCCGGTCATGGCCCGCAGGTCGTTGGCATAGCCGAGCATCTCGGCCATCGGCACCTCGGCGCGGATGATCTCGTCGTGGCCGCGGGCCTCCATGCCGAGCGGGTGGCCGCGGCGGGAGTTGAGGTCGCCCATCACGTCGCCCACGTGCTCGGCCGGCACGGTCACCTCGACGCGCATGATCGGCTCGAGCAGCACCGGGCCGGCCTGGGCGAGGGCGGCCCGCACGCCGAGCGACCCGGCGATCTTGAACGCCATCTCCGAGGAGTCGACCGGGTGGTGCTTGCCGTCGTAGAGCGTCACGCGCACGTCGACCACCGGGTAGCCGCCGAGGTCGCCCTGCTTCAGGGCCTCGATCACGCCCTTCTCCACAGCCGGGATGAAGGCGCGCGGGACGGCGCCGCCCACCACCTTGTCGACGAACTCGAAGCCGCCGCCGCGCGGCAGGGGCTCCACCCTCAGCCAGCAGTCGGCGTACTGGCCCCGGCCGCCGCTCTGCTTCTTGTGCTTGCCCTCGGCCTGCGCCTCGCGCGTGATCGTCTCATGGTAGGGCACGTGCGGCGGGGCGAGATCCATGGCGACGCCGAAGCGGCGCTCGACCCGGCCGGCCACCACCTCGACGTGCATCTGCGACAGCCCCGACAGGATCAGGTCGCCGGTCTCCTCGTCGTGGTGCAGCTCGAGGGTGGGGTCCTCGTCGATCATCCGCCGCAGCGAGGCGTTGAGCTTGTCCTCGTCGGCCTGGTCGTGCGCGGTGACGGCGAAGCTCATCAGCGGCGTGGGGAGGTCGATCGGCGGGAACTCGACCGTCGTCTCCCCGGTGACGAGCACATCGCCGGTCAGGACCTCCTTCAGCTTGGCGACTGCACCGATGTCGCCGGGCCCGATCTCCTGGATCGGCACGTGCTCCTTGCCCTGCAGCGTGAAGAGCTGGCCCACGCGCTCCTTGTGCGCCGTCCGGACGCACGAGGCGTGGCTGTCGGCGGGCAGCACGCCCGAGAAGACCCGCATCAGGGTGATCCGCCCGCTGAACTGGTCGGCGAGGGTCTTGAAGCAGAGCGCGACGGCGGGGCCGTCGGCGCTCGCGCCGGCGGCCGCGGGCGACGGCAGGGCCTCGACGATCAGGTCGAGCGCGCGGTCGACGCCGACGCAGCTGCCCGCGGCGGTGCAGACGACGGGCGACAGGCGCCCCTCCGCGACGCCCGCCAGGAGCCCGCCGATCAGCTCGTCGGTGGTGATCTCCTGGCCCTCGAGGTACTTCTCGATCAGGGCGTCGTCGCGCTCGGCGACCACGTCGATGAGGTGCTCGCGCGCCGCCTGGGCCGGTCCGGCGAGGTCGTCCGGGATCGGCCCGGTGACGCCCGCGGTGGCGCCGTCGGCGTAGGTGGTGGCGGTCATCGACACCAGGTTGACCACCCCGGTGAAGCCCGCCTCGCGGCCGACCGGGATCTGGATGGCGACCGCGCCCGGCGCCAGCTCGGCGAGCCCGGCGAGCACCAGGTCGAAGTCGGCGCGGTCGCGGTCGAGCATGTTGACCACGATCGCCCGGGGCAGCCCCAGGTCGGCGGCTCGCTGCCACAGGCGCTCGGTCTGCACCTCGATCCCGGAGGCGCCGTTGATCACCATCAGGGCCGCGTCCACCGCGCGCAGGGCGGCGAGGGTGTCGCCCTGGAAGGACGCCTCGCCGGGGGTGTCGATCAGGTTCACCTTGACGCCGTTCCAGGTGAGGTGGCAGAGCGCGGCCGAGACGCTCATGCCGCGCTTGCGCTCGTCCTCGTCGAAGTCGCAGACGGTGGTGCCGTCGGTGACGCGCCCGAGGCGCGTCGTGCTTCCCGCGGCGAAGAGCATGGCCTCGACCAGGCTCGTCTTGCCGCTCCCGCGGTGCCCGAGCACCGCGACGTTCCGCAGTTGGGAGGGGTCGGGGTGCGCCATCACATCGTGCCTTTCCTCACAAGGCCGGGAGACGCAGTCTCACCCCTCAACTAGTCCTGGTCAACCTCGCCATCCCCTTGCAGACGTCCCTTCAGGCGGAGGATCGCCTTGGTGTGGAGCTGGCTCACGCGGCTCTCGGTGACGCCCAGGACGTCGCCGATCTGGCGCAGCGTCAGGCCGTCGTAGTAGTAGAGCGCGACGACGATCTTCTCCCGCTCGGGGAGCCGCGCGATGGCGTCGGCGAGGGTGTCGCGCAGCTCGGTCACGTCGAGCAGGTCGGAGGGGTTCGTCAGCCGCGAGTCGCCGATCGTGTCGATCAGCGTGAGCGACTCGCCGCCCGAGGAGACGCTCCAGGTCTCGTCGAGGGCCACGATCGACGAGTTGGAGATCTGGGTGATCGCGGCGCGGAAGTCGTCGAGCTCCATTCCGAGGGCCGCGGCCAGCTCCTCCTCGGTCGGGGCCCGCTGGAGGCGGTGCTCGAGCTCGGTCGCCTTGCGCTCGATCTCGCGCGAGCGCGCGCGCACGGAGCGCGGGACCCAGTCGAGCGAGCGGAGCTCGTCGATGATCGAGCCCTTGATGCGCGAGACGGCGTAGGTCTCGAACTTGACCTGCCGGTCGGGGTCGAAGCGCTCGACGGCGCCGATCAGGCCGAGGAGTCCGTACGAGATCAGGTCGGTCTCCTCCACGTGGGCGGGGAGATGGCTGTTCATGCGGCCGGCCACGTACTTCACCAGCGGGGCGAAGGTCAGGATCAGGCGGTCGCGGGCGGCGGGATCCTTGTGCTCCTTGTACCGCCGCCAGAGCATGCGGAGCTCTTCCTCACCCTGGGCGGCCCCGGCGCTCCCGCGTTTGAACGCGTCCCAGGTCACGGCGTGCCTATCGGTCGATGGAGCATCGGATCAGTCTACCTTTCGCCTACCGACGGCCCGGCGGGCGCGAGTCGAGCCACATGGCCAGGAGCACGTCCAATGCGGCCAGGACGGCGAGCGCGCCGGCCATCCAGATCGCGAGCGACGTGTTCTCGTCGCCCCCGTTCAGCACCAGGCCCACGAGGATCGTGCCGCCGAACCAGACCAGTGCCCGGGGCAGGTGGAGCGTGTAGGCGTGACCGAGCCCCGGCAGCAGCAGACTGAGGACCACCGCGATCACCATCGCCTTCCGCCCCACCGGGCGGCGGCGGGTCCGCAGCCACTTCACGCGGCCACCGCCTCGCCCTGGCGCGCCCAGGCGACCGGGCCGCCGAAGGCCTCGCGCGCCACATCCAGGGCCTCCGCACGGTCGAACTCGGGCGAGCAGTGCACGAGCAGCAGGCGCCCGGCGCCGGCGCGCGCGGCGATCCCGCCGGCGTCGCGCGCGTCGAGGTGCGGGACGCCCTCCGGCACGCGCCCGGCGCCGAACGAGCACTCGCACACGAGGACCTCGCACCCGCGCGCCAGCTCCACGAGCGCGTCGTTGGGCCCGCAGTCGGCCGAGAAGCAGATCGCGCGTCCCCCGTGCTCGAGCCGGACCGCGTGCGTGGGCGGCAGGTGCGGCACCTCACGGTGCCGCAGCACGAGCCCGTCCCCGAGGTCCACCTCGCCGCCGCCGGCCGCGAGGTCGCGGAACACGAACGCGCGGTCCCAGCCGTCGGAGCCCGAGAAGGCGACCAGGCGCTCCCGCAGCCCGGGCGGCCCGTGGACGGTCAGCACCCGCCCGGCCCCGGGGCCCCACACCATGTAGACCCGCAGCGCCATCAGGTCGACGCAGTGGTCGGGGTGCAGGTGCGTGATGACGAGCGCGTCGAGGTCCTCGGGTGCGATCTGTCGCTGCAGGAGGTTCAAGGTGCCCGACCCCAGGTCGATGGCCACGGACCGCCCGGCGGCGGTCACGAGGTAGGAGCTCTGCGCCTCGCCGGGCGCGGAGTAGGCGGCACCGACCCCGACGGGGACGATCCGGAGGCGGGGATCGTTCACGTGCCTGCTGATCGCCCACGCATCGGCGGCCATGCTATACCGCTGCGATGGCCCGATCGCCGATGCGCCACGCTCTCGCCGTCCTGCTCGCCGTCGTCGCGGCGCTGGCGCTGTCGGCATGCGGCGGCTCCGGAGGCGGTGAGGACCTCTCGGAGGGCCTCGGCCCCCAGGAGCTGCTCGACCGCTCGGCCGCCGAGGCGGCCGAGCTCGAGTCGTTCCGCATCGCGGTCGACGCCGAGGGGACGATCGATCTGGGCGCGGCGGCGTCCGGGGCGGCCGGCGGCCTTCTGAACGGCCCGCTCTCGCTGTCGGGCGAGGGCCCGGTGCAGCCCCCCGACCGCGCGTCGCTCGACACGCGCATCGACCTGGCCGCGTTCTCGCCGCAGGTCAACCTGACCCGGGTCGGCGACGAGGTGTTCGTCGGCGCGCTCGGCCAGGACTTCCGGCTCGCGCTGCCCCCCGAGCAGGTCGCGCTCTTCGACTTCGGGGCGCTCTACCCCACCCTCGCCGGCTGGATGACCGACCCCGTCGATGCCGGCCGGGAGGAGATCGACGGCGTCGACACGGTCAAGGTGACGGGTGGGATCGACGCCGCCGCGGCCTTCGGCGACCTCGGCCCGCTGCTCGGGTCCGACGCGGCCGCGACGCCGGCCGATGTCGAGCAGGCGCTGCGGGAGGGTGTGGTCGAGGCGTGGATCGGCACCGAGGACCTGCGCCCCCGGCGGGTCCACATCGTCCTCCGGGGCGACGGGACCGGCGTGGTCGACGGGGTCGGCGCGATCGACCTCGACCTCACCGCGACGCTGTCGGCCTTCGACGAGGCCGTCGACATCCAGGCCCCGCGCGACGCCCGCGAGCTCGATCTCGACGAACTGGGCGGCCTCACCGGCGGCTAGTGCGCGGCGGTTCCCGGCTTCGTCGGCCCTCGGCCGACCGGGGTCGCATCGCCCTGCGGCGTCCTCGGCGGCCCCGATATTGAAATATCGGGGCTGAACTGCGTCCTTGCAGGGCGGGCGATTCGCTCGGGAACCGCATACGCACTGCTGGTCAGGACGCGCGCTCGTCCCCGGCTTCCATCGCCTCCAGTTCCGCCACGTTGCGCCGGTCGAAGTCGTCGGTCCCGTCGGGTTCGTCGAGGAACGCCGCGACGATCTCCCGCCCCATCGGCGGGCTGGTGAGCCGCAGCGACAGCGCGAGCACGTTGGCGTGGTTGTAGCGCCGGGCCATGCGGGCGGTCTGCGGATCGGCGCACAACGCCGCGCGGACGCCGGCCACCTTGTTGGCGGCGATCGACGCGCCGGTGCCCGACCAGCAGCAGACGATGCCGCGCTCGGCGCGCCCCTCGGCCACCTCCCGGGCCGCCGCGGCGCTCGCCGCGACCCACTCCTGGTCGCCGCCGGCGAGCGGCCCGTGGAGGCTCAGCTCGTGCCCGCCGTCGCGCAGCGCCGCCAGCAGATCGTCGGTCAGGGCGGTGACCTCGTCCGACGCGATGGCGATCCTCATGCTCCGGCCCCCTCTCTCACGACCCCGCTAATCTCGCACGCATGATCATCCGCGGAGGGACCTTCGGGCCGGTGGCCACCAACACGTACATCGTCGCCGACGCGCGCGGCGGCTCGGCCTGGGTCGTCGACCCGGCCATGGGCTCGAGCGCCTGGGCCCACGAGACGCTCAGCCGCCTCGAGGCGACACCGGTCGCCGTGCTCGACACGCACGGGCACTGGGACCACATCGTCGAGAACCACGTCTGGGCCGCCGAGGGCCTGCCGGTCTGGGTGGCCGGGGCCGACGCCGACTGGCTGGAGGCCCCCTCGCCCTTCAACCCCGCCCTCTTCGGCGACCTGCCGCCCACCCCCGGCGTGACCCCGGCCCGCCTGCTCGCCGACGGCGACGTGCTGGAGCTCGGCGACCTGCGCTTCCGCCTCCTGGCGACGCCGGGCCACTCGCCGGGCTGCATGGTCGCGCTGGAGGAGACCCACGGCGAGGCGCTCGTGGGCGACCTGGTCTTCGCCCAGGGCATCGGGCGCACCGACTTCCCGCGCAGCGATCCGCGCGCCATGCTGGCGAGCCTCGAGCGGGTCTTCGCCGAGGTGCCGCGGGAGACGCGCATCTACCCCGGCCACGGGCCCTGGGCGGTCACGCTCGGCGAGGCCGAGCCGTACGCGCGGATGTTCATGTGAGCGCGCCGACGCGCGAGGCGGTCGTGGAGCTGCTGCGGGCGGTCCACGACCCCGAGCTGCACCGCAGCATCGTCGACCTCGGGATGGTCGGCGAGGTGGAGGTCCGCGGGGGGCACGTCACGGTCCCGATCCGCCTGACGATCGCCGGCTGCCCGCTGAAGGCCGAGATCCAGCGCCGCGTCACCGACGCCCTCGGCGGGATGCCCGGCGTCGAGATCGTGCAGGTCACCATGGACACGATGACCGACGAGGAGCGCCGCGCGCTGCGCTCCGGCCTCACCGGCGGCGACGACCGGCCCTCGCCCTTCGCGGCGGGCAGCCGCACCACGGTCATCGGCATCGCCTCGGGCAAGGGCGGCGTCGGCAAGTCGAGCATCACCGCCAACCTCGCGGTCGCGCTCGCGCGGACCGGCGCGACGGTCGGCCTGCTCGACGCCGACGTCTACGGCTACTCGATCCCGCGCATGATGGGGGTCACCCGTCCCGCCGTCGCCGTCGACGACCTGATGATGCCGATCGAGGCGCACGGCGTGCGCATGATGTCCATCGGGTTCCTCACCGAGGAGGACAGCCCGGTCATCTGGCGCGGGCCGATGCTGCACAAGGCCCTCACGAGCTTCGTCACCGAGGTCTGGTGGGACGATCCCGACTACCTGCTGGTCGATCTGCCCCCGGGCACCGGCGACGTCGCCCTCTCGCTGGCGCAGCTTCTGCCGACGGCGTCGTTCGTCATCGTCACCACCCCGCAGCTCGCCGCCCAGCGCGTGGCGCGCCGCGCCGCCGCGATGGCCGCCCGCGTCAACCTGCCCGTGGCCGGCGTGATCGAGAACATGAGCTACTTCGTCGCGCCCGACACCGGCACGCGCTACGAGGTCTTCTCGGGGGGCGGGGGGCAGCTGCTGGCCTCGGAACTCGGCGTGCCGCTGCTCGGGAGGATCCCGCTCGAGCCCGCGGTCGCGGAGGCCGGCGACGGGGGGCTGCCGGTCGTCGCCGCCGACCCCGCCAGCCCGGCGGCCGTCGCGCTGCTGGAGACCGCCCGTGCGGTCGCCGCGGCCGTGCCCCGCCCGGTGGCCGCCCCCTCCTGAACCGGCGTCGCGCTGGTAGCATCGCGCCTTCGCGCCCCCGCATCGACGGGGCGCCCGTCGCCCACGACGCACGAGGAACGCTGAATGGCCTACATCATCGCGGAGCCCTGCATCGGCACGAAGGACACCTCGTGTGCCGACGTCTGTCCCGTGGATTGCATCCACCCGGCCGCGGGTGAGGAGCATCACGAGGAAGCCACGATGCTCTACATCGACCCGAACGAGTGCATCGACTGCGACGCGTGCGTCGAGGCATGCCCGGTGGACGCCACGATGGCCGAGGACGACGTCCCCGAGAAGTGGGAGATCTTCAAGGAGATCAACAAGGTCTACTTCGAGGACGGCCACGCGGCGGGCGAGAAGATGGTCGCCGACTACCTTGCGAGCAAGGCATAGCCTGATCGTCCTGGCGGCGGCGGGGGCCCTCGGGCTCCCCGCCGCCGCAGCAGGCGCTCCTCCCTGGAGCGTCCCGGTGGACCTCAGCAGCCCGGGCCGGCAGCAACCCGGCGAGCCGTCGGTCGCCGTCGCGCCCGGAGGCCGGGCCATCGTCGCGTGGGCCCGGCGCGACGCCTCCCTCGCCCCGGGACGGGACGTGGTGCAGATCCGCCGGCGGGCCTCCGTCTCCGCGCCCTTCATCGGGCCCGTGACGCTGTCGCGCCGCGTGAGTAGCCCCTCCGCCCGGCCGGACACGGCCGCCACCGGCGGGCCGGCGCTCGCGGGCTGGACCGAGGGACCCCGGAGAGTGGCCCTGCGCCTCCTGCCGGCGACCGCCAGGCCGATCCCGGCGACGATTCTGGTCGAGGACGGGATCGTCGACCGCGATCCGATCGACGTCGGCGTGGCTCCGGGCGGCAGCGCCGTCGCGGTCTGGACCCGCCTTTCGGCGCTCGGCCGCGGGACCATCCGGGTCTCGGTCCGCTCGGCGGCCGACGGCACGTGGTCACCGCCCCGAGACCTCTCGGCCGACGGTGCGCGCCGCCCCGCCGTGGCGGTCGCCCCCGACGGATCGTCGGTCGTCGCCTGGGACCGCGACGGAGGCCTGGAGGTGGCCGCCGGCGACGCATCCGGCGCGTTCTCGGCCCCGATCGTCCTGGCCACCGGCGCCGGCGCCCGCTTCCCGGCCGTGGCGGTGAACGCGGCCGGCGACGCCGTCGTCGCCTGGTTCGCCGGATCGGTGATGGTCGCCGAACGCCCGGCCGGAGGCGCCTTCGGCCCACCGCGGGCGATCTCGGACGAGGGAGGCCTGCCGGTGAACGACAGCCTCGGCGCGCCGGTGGTCGCCGTTCTGGACGAGGGCCGGGCGATCGCGGCCTGGCGGCGCCAGATCGGCGGCGCCTTCCGCGTCGAGGCGGCCGTGCGGCCCGCCGGATCCGGCTGGGGCGCGGCGGCGACGCTGTCCCCGCCGACCGCGCGCAACGCCGGTCGTCCCGCGCTCGGGACGAGCGCCGCAGGTCATGCGATCGTCAGCTGGTCCCAGCCGATCGGCGCCTCGCTCTCGGCGATCCGGGCCCGCGCGCTGCCGCGGGACGCGTCCGCATTCGGGCGCCTCGAGAACGTGAGCGGGCGCGACGGCCGCGGCACCGCGCCGTCGGTGGGCCTCGACGCGACCGGCCGCGCGGTGCTGGCCTGGCGCGAGGACCCGGTGGGGGGACCGGGGCGCTTCTTCCGGGCCGCGATCCGCTTCTCGCCCGGCTGAGCGACCGGCGCTAGGGTCGGCGGCGCCCGCGTGAGGCGGCGCGCCGGGCGACCATCGTGGCGAGGACGACCACGTTGATCCGGCGCACGACGGCGCGGGCGAGGATGCCGCACACCAGCGCGACGCCGAGGACGATCGCGACCAGCCCGAGGAAGCCGGGCCCGTTGCCGAGGACCGCGGCGATGGCGCAGCCGCCGAGCGCGAAGACGCCGCCGATGACGGCGGCCGCGATCCCCGCGAACGAGGCGACCCGCGCCTGGACGACGTCGGTGCCGGTGCGCGCGACCTGCCCCGCGATGCGCTTCGGGTCGCTCACCCCTCCTCCCCGTGGCCCGGCCGGATGATCAGCGAGGCGTGGTGCAGCGCGATGCGCCACCCGGTCGCGTCGAGCACGAACAGGTTGGTCGCCGCCACCTCGGCGGCGGCCGTCCCGGCGCCCTCCGGGGCGGCCGAGGTGATGCGCTCCACGCAGGTCACCCAGGCGACGGGGTCGTTCACGGTCACCTCCACGTCGACGATCTCGAACTCGATGTACCCCGTGTTGGCGAGGATCACCTCCCATCCGGAGCTGACCTCGTCCCATCCGCGCTGCCAGGGCATGCCCGGGTGCAGGCAGGCCACCCCGGGCGCCGGCGACCAGCACGCCTCCATCGCGGCGATGTCGAGGGCCTCCAGCGCGTCGTAGAAGCGCTGGTTGGCCGCCAGGACCTGCGCGGTGATCGCAGAGCGGGTCAATTCATCCTCCGTCTCAGGTCCCGGACCGTCTCGAGCTGGGTCTCCATCGCCGCCGCGACGGGGTGGCCCGGGCGTTCGGCCAGGAACGCGGCGGCGGCCTCCTCGGCCTCGTCGTAGCGCCCGGCACCCGTCAGCAGCACCACGGCCGCCCGCGAGAGCTCCCCGTCGCCGGGCGCGACGATCAGGCCGAGCTCGACCGTCCACAGCGCCTGCGCCGGCATGCCCCGGCGCAGGTACGAGCCGCGCAGGTTGAGGAGCGTGCGGGCCAGGATCGCCCGCTCCGACACCGGGCGCAGATGGTCGGCCTGGAAGGGGATGCCGGCGGTGCGTGTGACCAGCGCGGCGCAGTCGGCCGGCGCCAGAGGGGCCCAGCCGTTGTAGGGGTCGATGTACCGCGGGCCGGGACCGTCGAGGTCGGCGATCACGAAGTGCCCGGGAAGGCCGATGCCCTCGATGCTCCCGCCCGCGCGGCGCGCGACGGCGATGGCCAGTGTGCAGAGGGCGATCGGGATTCCGCGGCGGCGCTCGAGCACGGCGGTCAGGAACGAGTTGGCCGGATCGTCGTAGTCGTCCATGGCCCCGTGGAAGCCCGCCTCGCGCAGCACCGCCACCGTCCCCGACGCGCGGGCGTCGGCCGCGAGCGCATCCACCTGAACGAGGCCGGCCTCCACGTCGACGCGCGGGTCGGCCTCGGCGCAGATGAGGAGGTTGGCCTCGGCGAGATCCGGCCGCTCCTCGCCGAGGAGGGCGGCGAAGCGCTCCCTGTCCCGCGCGCTCACGCCGCTGCGCCGGCGAGGAGAGCCGCCTCGGCCTCGTGGGCGGCCGCCCGGCAGAGGGCCTGCACCACCTTGCGCGCAGCGGCGGCGTCGTCGCCGCCGGCCGACGGGTCGACGGCGCGGGCGAGCCCGGCGGCGGCGGCCACGAGCGCTCCCGGGCCGAGTCCCGACGCGTGCCGCGCGGCCTGCGACAGCAGGGCCGGGGCGACCGGATCGCGCCGCACGAGCGCGATCTCGCACTGGGCGAGCGCCGCGCAGAGGCGGACCGCCTCGGACGGGCTCATCCGATCCACCTGCGCAGGTTGCCACCCATCACCGCGGAGCGCTCCCCGTCCGTCCAGCCGGCCAGGCGCGCCGCGGCGCCCACCAGCCCGAGCGCCGTCGCGTGCTCCCCGTAGGGCCGGTCGGAGCCGAAGCAGAGCCGCCCGGGCGGGAGGACCGTCAGATCGGCGAGCGCGGCGAGCGACGTGTCGAGCATCACGTCCGGCCACTCCCCGAGGCGCGCGGCGAGGGCGCGGGCGTCGCCGCGGCCGGCGTGGGCGAGGATGATCCGCGCGCCCGGCACCGCGGCCACGAGCGACCCGATCGGGCCGGCCAGCTCGCGCGCGCCGTAGCCGGCGTGGATCGTGACCGGCCAGCCGCGGCGGGCCGCCGCCGCCACCGCCGCGACCACCTCGGGCGCCTCCGGGCGGAAGCGCTGAGCCACCGGGTGCAGCTTGAGGCCGCGCGCGCCGCCCGCGGCGGCTGCCTCCAGGGCGTCGAGGGCGCCCGGGCCCATCGGGTCGATCCGGCAGAAGGGGACGATGCGGCCCGGATGACGCCCGGCGGCCTCGAGCACGGCGGCGTTCGCCGCGGTGAAGCGGCCGTCGGCCCCCGGCTCGTTGGCCGGGAAGCACACGGCGGCGGCGATCCCCCAGCGGTCGAGGTCGGCCACGAGCGCGTCCGGATCGAGCGCGTGGCCGTCGGCGTCGCGGCCGAGGTGGACGTGGGCGTCCACGGAGCCCGCGCGGGGCAGGTCGCCGAGGCCGTCCTCCAGCGTCTGCTCGAGCGCCGCGAGCGCCGCGAGGTCGGCGCCGGCGGCCGCGAGCACGGCCGCGTCCTCGCCCCAGACCCTCATGGCCCGGCTGCGCCCTCGAAGCCCTCGATCGCGACCCGCATCGCCTCGGGCACGCGCGACGGGCGGCCTCCGTACCCGGCGAGCCCCACCAGCACCAGCGTCGCGGTGGCGAGCGGCGCGCCGCCGGGCTCACCGTCCGCGATGCGCTCGAGGCGGGCCTCCATCGTGTGGCTGCTGCGCCCCAGGTCGCTCACCCGTACGAACGCCTCGATCTCGTCGTCGAAACGCGCCGAGGCCAGGTAGTCGATGTGCAGAGAGCGCACCACGAAGTGGTGGCCCTCCGGACCGAGCGGCGGGATGCCGAGGTGCCGCCGGTAGGCGAGCACGGCGCGGTCGATGTGGTGCGGGTAGCGGGCGTAGTAGACGACGGCTCCGAGGTCGGTCTCGGCGATGTCCACGCGCGAGCGGGCGCTGAAGCGGAACGGCGGGACGCGGTCGGTGGGACCGGCGTCGGCCGTGGGGCGGCGATCGGTGGCGGGCATCGGCCGCAGGCTAGTGCCCCGAGTCAGAAATTGCCTGGCGGTTCCCGGCTTTGCCGGCCCCCGGCCGGCCGGGTCTCATCGCGAGGCAGCGTCCTCGACCACCGCGATATTCCCGAGATCGCGGCGGATCTGCGTCCTCCCCTCGCGGGAGATTCGCTCGGGAACCGCAGATGAACTTCTGACTCGGGACCCTGGTGGACGCCGGTGGTACCCTGCCGTCCGTGGCGAGGGCGCGGAACACCAAGAAGAAGACCGGCGGGCGCCGGGCGAACTACGCCCCCGCGGCGACCGAGGTCGGCGGACGCAAGTACCTGCCCGTCGGATGGGCCAACTGGCTCGGCTTCGTCATGTTCAGCCTGCTGACGATCGCGGTCTTCGCCGAGACGGTCGCGGCCACCGTCCAGACCCGCGGCGCCGACCCGATCGCCGCCGCCGGCATGACCATCATCCTGGGCGTGATGACCTACCTCTTCGCCACGACCCGGGTGAAGGACTAGGCGCGACCCTCGGCCTGGACGGTGGCGACGCAGGCGTCGTCGCCGCCGGCGCGGGTGGTGGCGACGCGCAGGGTCGCCTCGGGCGCGAAGGCCGCGAGCATGCCGCGCCAGATGGCGCGATCGAGCCCGCAGATGCGCTCGGGATCATCGAAGGCGAGCTCCTCGAAGGGGCAGGCGCACGCGCGCAGGCTGCCCTCCCCCTCCGCCCGCGCGCCGAACCCGTAGCGCGACAGGAGGCGGACCATCCCCTCCATCGTCTCGGTCAGCGACGCGCCGGGGGCGGCCCGGCCGGCGGCCACCTCGGCGACGCCCACCTCGAAGCCGAAGTCGTACCCGACCCGCTCGAGTGACTGCTGGTCCCCGCCGCCGCGCGAGGCGCGCAGGAGGAGGGTGGCCAGCAGGTCGTAGTGGCGCTCGGGGAGCGCCATGAGGATGTCCGCCTCGGCGAGGCGGTAGCGCTTGGCGGGGCGTCCCGCACCCGGTCCCGAGCGGCCGGGCGCGCGCCGGAAGTCGGCCTCGAGGAACCCGTACAGCACCAGCTTGTCGAGGTGGAACCCCGCCAGGCGCCGGTCGATGCCGACGGTCGCGGCGACCTCGTCCTTGGTGCAGTCCGTTCCGCTCCCCCGGACCGCGAAGAACACCTGGCGGCGGGTCGGGTCGCCGAGCGCGGCGGCCAGACGGCCGATGTCCCGGTCGGCCCGATCATCATTCGTCACTTTCGCCCCCCAAAAGGCCACGCGGGACTCACTCATGCTGAGGTTACACCCGCTCCGTTGTACCGTCTGCCCATGACGTCGTTCCGCCCCCTCCTCGCCGCCGCCGGTCTGCTGTCCCTCGCCGCGACCCCGGCACTCGGTGCCTGGAGCGCTCCCGAGCAGGCGTCGCGCGGCCCCCTGCCCGCCCGCTCGCCCGAGGTCGCCACCAACGCGCGGGGCGACGCCGCGGCCGTGTGGGTGAGGGGCGCCCGGCGGGCCCAGATGGTCGTCGTCAGCGTCCGCCCGGCCGGCGACGGCTGGGAGGAGCCCGTGGCCATCTCCCGGCGCGGGCGCCCCGCGATCGACCCCGAGGTGGTGGTGGACGGCGAGGGGCGCGTGATCGTGGCGTGGAGGCAGGTGGTGCGCCGGCGCGTCGTCGACACCCGGCGCGGCCCGGTGCGGCAGGCGGTCTACGTCGTCCGCGCCCGGGAGCGCGCGGCGGGCGACACCCGCTGGAGCCGGATCCGCACCCTGTCGAGCGACCGCCACAAGGTGGGGCCGCCCGAGCTCGCCGTGGACGACGCGGGCACGGCGGTGGCGACATGGCACTGGGGCACCGGGACCGCGCCGGGCGACCGCGGCTTCGTCGGCCAGGTGCAGTACGCCGAGGTGGGCGCCGACGGCGCCTGGACCGGCCCCGTGCGCCTGTCGCGCTCCGCGCTGTGCGCCGAGGTGCGGCTGCCCCGGGTGGCGGTCGGGGCGCGCGGCCACGCCGTCGTGTGGTGGCAGTGCGACCTCCCCGCCGACCGCAGCACGGCGCTCGCCCGCACGCGCGCCCCGGGGGGCGCCTTCGGGCGGGAGGTCGAGCTGCCGTTCCGCACCGGCGGCGACGTCGCGGCGGACCTCGCGGTGGCCGGCGACGGGCGGGCGGTGGCGGTCAACGCGGACGAGAACGGCACGCTGTCGTGGTGGCGCGGCCAGACCGGCGAGACCCTGACCCTCGGCGAGCTGCCCGTGCTGAAGTCGGCCGACCGCGCGGACGGCGAGGCCGGAGCGCCGGCGGTCGCCGTCAACCCGGCCGCAGACGCCCTCTCGGGATGGATCGACGTGGGCGGACGGCCGCGGGCGGCGCCGATCGCGGCCGACCTCGGCGTGGGCACCGCATCGACGCTGGCGGCCGCCGATCCGTCGACCCGCTCCGCGCGCGTCGCGGTGGGATCGGGCTTGCACGGCGTCACCGCGTGGGTGGCAGACGCCCAGGTGATGGCGTCGCGGCGCGCGTCCGACGGAACGCTCGGCCCGGGCGAGAGCGTGTCATCGACCGGCGTCAGCGAGGCCGATCCCCCGGCCGTCGCGATGTCGGGGGGCGGCGAGGCCACCCTCTTCTGGACCCGGATCTCGCGGGGCCGGCCGGTGGTCGAGCGCTCGACGAGCGTCCCCTGACGCACCGGGCCGGGATCCTCGGATAATCTGACCGTCGCCCGACCGCGGACGGCGGTCCACGACGGTCCGGGCGCGACGGCGGGTTCACCTTCTTGCGGCGATCCGCGTATCCTTTAGAGGACGTCGTTCGTCATCCGACCGGGGAGGGCCCGTGTCATCAGTCAAGCCGCCCGATATCGATCTGGGCCAGTACAAGTTCGGATGGCACGATCCGGCGAACTACGTGTTCGAGCCCAAGAGGGGCCTCAGCGCGGACGTCGTCCGTGAGATCTCGTTCCTGAAGAACGAGCCCGAATGGATGCTGAAGTTCCGCCTCCGCGCGCTCGAGATCTTCGAGCGCAAGCCCATGCCCAACTGGGGCGGGGACATGGACGGCATCGACTTCCAGAACATCTTCTACTTCATCCGCTCGTCGGAGAAGCAGAGCACCGACTGGGACGACGTCCCCTCGGACATCAAGAACACCTTCGACCGCCTGGGCATCCCGGAGGCCGAGCAGAAGTACCTCTCGGGCGTGAGCGCCCAGTACGAGAGCGAGGTCGTCTTCTTCTGCGACACGGACACCGCGCTCCGTGAGCACGAGGACATCTTCCGCGAGCACTGGGCCACGATCATCCCGCCCGGCGACAACAAGCTCGCCGCGCTCAACTCGGCCGTCTGGTCGGGCGGCTCGTTCATCTGGGTCCCGCCGGGCGTCCAGGTCGAGATCCCGCTCCAGGCGTACTTCCGCATCAACGCGGAGAACATGGGCCAGTTCGAGCGGACGCTGATCATCTGCGAGCCGGGCTCGTTCGTGCACTACGTCGAGGGCTGCACCGCCCCGGTGTACACGAGCGACTCCCTGCACTCGGCGGTGGTGGAGATCATCGTCAAGGAGGGCGCCCGCTGCCGCTACACGACCATCCAGAACTGGTCGACGAACGTCTACAACCTCGTCACCAAGCGGGCCCAGGCGCACAAGAACGCCACGATGGAGTGGGTCGACGGCAACCTCGGCTCCAAGCTGACGATGAAGTACCCGGCCGTCTGGCTGACCGGTCCCGGCGCCCACGGCGAGGTGCTCTCGGTGGCGATGGCCTCCGAGGGGATGCACCAGGACGCCGGCGCCAAGATGGTCCACGTCGCCCCCGACACCTCCTCGACGATCGTCTCCAAGTCGATCTCGCGCGGCGGCGGGCGCACCAGCTACCGCGGGCTCGTGCAGGTGGAGCCCGGGGCCAAGCGCTCCAAGGCCTCGGTGGTCTGCGACGCGCTGCTGCTCGACGAGGACAGCCGCTCGGACACCTACCCCTACATGGACATCCGCGAGGAGGACGCCTCGATCGGCCATGAGGCGACCGTCTCGAAGGTGGCCGACGACCAGATCTTCTACCTCATGAGCCGCGGGCTCTCCGAGGAGGAGGCCATGGCGATGATCGTGCGCGGGTTCATCGAGCCGATCGCCAAGGAGCTCCCGATGGAGTACGCCGTGGAGCTGAACCGACTGATCGAACTGCAGATGGAGGGCTCGATTGGCTAGCGCGATCCCGGCGTGGGCCCAGGAGGCCCGCGACGCGGCGACCCGGAACCTCGCCTCCCTGCCCGCCCTGACGGGCGAGGAGGAGGCCTGGCGCTTCACCCCGCCGGCCGACCTGGCGCTGACCGGCGCCGAGCCGGCCGCGCCGGGATCCGCCGGGACCGTCACGGTGGAGGACGGCGTGCGTGCCGCGCGCCTGCGCCTTGCCGACGGCGTGCCGTCCGCGCCGGAGCTGCTCGACCTGCCCGAGGGCGTCATCGTGGCCGAGCTGGGCGCGGCCCTCGAGGCCCACGAGGCGCTCGTGCGCGAGAAGCTCTACGGCCTGATCGGCTTCGCCGAGCGCCCCGAGGCCATGAACGCGGCCCACTGGGACGGCGGCCTGTTCGTGTACGTCCCGCGGGGCGTACGGGCGACGCTGCCGGTGGAGGCGATCCTGACGGCGTCGGGGGCCAGCGGGCGCATCTTCGGCCGCACCCTGATCGTCGTCGAGGAGGGCGCGAGCGCCACGGTCATCGACCGCTACGCCTCCCCCGACGTCTCCGGCGCCGTACAGGTCTCGACGGTCGTCGAGCTCTACGTCGGCCAGGGAGCGGAGCTGGAGCACATCTCGGTGATCGACTGGGGCGCCGGCGTGCGCCACCACGCGATGCTGCGCGGCCGGGTCGAGCGCGACGCGAAGCTGCGCTCGGTGGTCGTGACCCTCGGCGGCGACGTCGTCCGGGTGGAGCCCACCGTCGTCTGCGCGGGCCCGGGCTCGGACGCCCGCGCCCTCGGCCTCTACTTCGCCGGCGGCGACCAGCACTTCGAGCACCGGGTGATCGCGCGCCACGAGGCGCCGCAGTCGTACTCGAACCTGCTCTACAAGGGTGCGATCCAGGACCACGCGCACACCGTGTTCTTCGGCAACCTGATCGTGCCCCCGGGGGCGCCCGGCACCGACGCGTACCAGACCAACCGCAACCTGGTCCTCAACGACGGCGCCCGCGCCGACACGATCCCGTTCCTCGAGATCGAGACGGCCGAGGTGAAGTGCTCGCACGCGGGCGCCGTCGGCCGCGTCGACGACGAGCACCTCTTCTACCTCCAGTCGCGCGGCGTGCCGACGCCCGAGGCCAAGCGCCTGATCGTCATGGGCTTCCTCCAGGAGGTGCTCGAGATGGTGAGCCTGGAGGAGCTGCGCACCGAGCTCGAGGCCGCCGTGCAGGAGAAGCTGTCCTGACCGGAGCCGTCGATGTCGCGGCGCTCGCCGACCTCGCCCCCGGGCAGCCCCTGCTCGTGGAGGTCGGCGACACGCCCGTCTGCCTCGTGAACGTGGACGGCTCCGTCCTGGCGGTGCACGACGTCTGCACGCACGCGCTGGCCTCGCTGTCGGCCGGCTGGGTGGAGGGCGACCGCATCGAGTGCCCCCGCCACGGCGCGCAGTTCTCGCTGCGCACCGGCGAGGCGCTCACGCCGCCCGCCTCGCGGGCGCTCCCCACCTTCCCCGTGGAGGTCCGGGACGGACGCGTCCTGGTCGACCCCACGCCCAGCACTGACCATCCCCTGATCCGCACCTAGGAGAACCGTGGCTGACCCCATCCTTCAGATCAGCGGCCTCGAGGTCGCCGTCGACGACACCCCGATCCTGAAGGGCGTCGACCTGACCGTGCCCCAGGGCGAGGTGCACGCGCTGATGGGCCCCAACGGCTCCGGCAAGAGCACCCTCGCCTACGCCCTCGCCGGTCACCCCCGCTACGAGATCACCGCCGGATCGGTGATCTTCGACGGCCAGGACATCGTCGAGATGGAGGCCGACGAGCGCGCGCGCCTGGGCCTCTTCCTCGCGATGCAGTACCCGGTCGAGGTGCCCGGCGTGTCGGTGATGAACTTCCTGCGCACGTCGATCAACGCGATCCGCGGCGAGGACATCTCCCCCCGCGACTTCATCAAGCTCTTCGACGCCAAGTCGGAGCTCCTGGGCTTCGACCGCTCGTTCGCCGACCGTTACCTCAACACCGGGTTCTCGGGCGGAGAGAAGAAGCGCCACGAGATCCTGCAGATGGCGATGATCGAGCCGAAGTTCGCCGTGCTCGACGAGACCGACTCCGGCCTCGACGTGGACGCCCTGAAGGTCGTCTCCGAGGGCGTCAACACGATGCGCGGCCCGGGCCTCGGCGTCCTCATCATCACGCACTACACGCGCATCCTCCGCTACATCAAGCCGGACGTGGTGCACGTGATGTTCGAGGGCCGCATCGCCCGCACCGGCGGCCCCGAGCTCGCCGACTACCTGGAGGAGCACGGCTACGTGGAGTTCGGCGCGGCCGAGGAGGCCGCGGCGCCCGCCGGCTGACATGAGCACCGCGGCCGCCCCCATCGACGTGACCGCGCTGCGGGCGGATTTCCCGATCCTCTCGCGGACGGTCCACGGGGCGCCGCTGGTGTACCTCGACTCGGCGGCGACCTCGCAGAAGCCGGCCGCGGTGCTGGACGCGATGGACGCGTACTACCGCGAGACCAACGCCAACGTGCACCGGGGGGTCTACGAGCTGGCCGCCGAGGCCACGGCCCGCTACGAGGCGGGCCGCGACGCGGTTGCGCGGATGGTCGGCGCGCCCCGCGAGTCGGTGGTGCTCACCAAGAACGCCTCCGAGGCGATCAACCTCGTGGCCTGGGCCTGGGGCGTGCGCACGCTGAAGCCGGGCGACGAGATCCTCGTCACCGAGATGGAGCACCACTCGAACATCGTCCCGTGGCAGATCGTCGCCGGCATCACCGGGGCCACGGTCCGGTTCGCACCGGTGACCCCGGGGGGCGAGCTCGACATGGACGCCTTCGCGGCGCTCCTGACCGAGCGGACCCGCATGGTCGGGGTCGTGCACGTGAGCAACGTGCTCGGCACGATCAACCCGGTCGCGGAGATCACCCGCATGGCCCACGAGGTGGGCGCCCTGGTGCTGGTGGACGGCTCGCAGAGCGTGCCCCACATGCCGGTGGACGTGCCCTCGATCGGTTGCGACTTCTTCGCCTTCACCGGCCACAAGATGCTCGGCCCCACGGGCATCGGCGTCCTCGTCGGCCGCACGGCGGTGCTGGAGGCGATGGAGCCCTTCCTCGGGGGCGGGGAGATGATCTCCAACGTGACCCAGCAGGGATCCACGTGGGCCGACCTGCCCTGGAAGTTCGAGGCCGGCACCCCGCCGATCGCCGAGGCGATCGGCCTCGGCGCCGCGGCCGACTACCTGATGGCGGTGGGCCTGGACGCGGTGCGGGCGCACGAGGTCGAGCTCACGGCGCACATGCTGGACGCGCTCGGGCAGGTCGAGGGCATCACCGTCTTCGGCCCGCGCGACCCGGCCGTGCGCGGCGGGGCGGTCTCGTTCAGCCTGCCCGACCTCCATCCCCACGACATCGCGCAGCTGGTCGACCAGGAGGGCGTCTGCGTGCGTGCGGGCCACCACTGCGCCAAGCCGCTGATGCGGGTCCTCGGCGTGGGGGCCACGGCCCGGGCGAGCACCTACCTCTACAATTCGGCGGAAGAGATCGACGTATTCGTGCGCGCGCTGGGCAACGCCCGGCTCGCCCTCAAGTAGGGGACGGACCCGTGGGCGGCCTCGACGACCTGTATCAGGACCTGATCCTCGACCACTACCGCCGCAAGCGCGGCGAGGGGTCGCTGGACAACCCCACCGTGGCCGTCGACCAGAACAACCCGCTCTGCGGCGACGAGATCCACCTGGAACTCAACATCGTGGACGGAACGGTCACCGAGATCGCCCACACGGGCGAGGGCTGCTCCATCTCCCAGGCGTCGATGTCGATGATGAGCGAGGCCCTGGTGGGCAAATCGCTGGAGGACGCCCTCGAGGTGGTCGAGCACTTCCGGATGGTCATGCACGGCTCCGAGCAGGGCGACGAGGACCGCCTCGGCGACGCGATCGCCCTCGAGGGGGTCGCGAAGTACCCGGTGCGCGTGAAGTGCGCGCTGCTCGGGTGGATGGCCGCCAAGGACGCGATCCAGACCTACCAGCGCGAGGGCGAGGAGGTGGCGTAGTGGTCACAGAGGACGAGATCCGCACCGCGATGAAGCAGGTGGAGGACCCCGAGCTCGGCGTGAACATCGTCGATCTCGGCCTCCTCTACGGCGTGAACATCGGCGAGGACGGCAAGGTGATCCTCGACATGACGCTGACCTCGATGGGCTGCCCGCTCACCGAGCAGATCCTGGGCGACTCGCGGGCCGCGCTGGAGCCGCTGGACGGCGTGACCGCGGTCGACGTCAACTGGGTCTGGGACCCGCCGTGGTCGCCGGACGCCATGACCGAGGAGGGCAAGTTCCTCATGAAGGTCATGGGCTTTGGCTGAGACGGCCCTGACGCCGGCCGCGCCCGACCGGCCGCTGACCCTCGAGGAGAAGAAGGCCGCCGCCCGGGCCCGTGCCCGCGCCGCGCGCCAGGCCGAGGCCGGCGGCGAGGCCTTCGTCACGATCTCGCCCGCGGCCGCCGCCTACATCCGCTCCTCGGCGGCCGAGCAGGGTCGCCCCGAGGGCGTGCGCCTGCGGATCCTGGCCGGCGGCTGCTCCGGGCTGGAGTACAAGCTCGACCTCCTCGAGCCGGGCGAGACGGCCGCCGCCGGCGACCGCGAGGTCGTCTCGAACGGCGTGACGATGCTGATGGACCTCAAGAGCGCGATCCACGTCACCGGGTCGGTCATCGACTACGAGGACGGCCTGCTGCGACGGGGGTTCCGCATCAACAACCCGAACGCCACCTCGACCTGCTCCTGCGGGGACAGCTTCGGGGCCTGAGCGGCGCGCGGGGGGTCAGCGTGCGGCCGTGCCGGAGCTTGGCGGCGACGCCCCACCGAGCCAGACGACCGCATCCGCTTCGATGCGAACGGACGGAGCGAGGTGGCATCCGATCGTGGTGCGGGCGGGGAGCGGGTCCGCGACGAAGGCGCGATACTCCTCGTCCATCTCAGCGAACTCGGTGAGGTCCGAAAGAAAGACCCTCACCTGGACCGCATCAGCAAGCCGCGCGCCGGCGGCTCGGGCCGCCCCATCGAGATTCCGAAACACCTGTCGCGCCTGGGCTCGAAACGACTCGGTCACGATGATGCCCTCGGGCGTAGCCGGCCATTGGCCGGCAAGAAAGAGAAAGCCCCCGGCGCTGATCCCCTGGGAGTAGCTTCCGGTTGGGGCGGGCACGACATCGGTCTTCAGCTCACTCCGGTCCATATGCGCCTCTCCTTCTCCCTGATCGGCCTCCGCCGCACAATGGCGGCGGCTCGCTCCTTCGGGGAAGGGGGGAAACCCTCGTGCATCCGGCGCGAGGGGATCGTCGGTTGCTGCGATGCGCGGCTGGCGGTTGCCTTCGGATCGGCGGGTAAACCCTCGCCCCGGAGAACGCATTCTCCCGATGCCTCACCGAGGGCTTCGGCCGCATCATTGGGCCACGCCGTCAGCAAAAGGGGCCAGAGAGTGACATCAGAGAAGCTTGCGACCCGGCTGAAGACCGGTGATGAGTTCCGCGAGTCGCTCCGCGACGGACGCGAGGTCTGGTACCGGGGGCAGACGATCGACGATGTCACTCGCCATCCGTCGACGGCCGGCGGCATCGACATCCTTGCGCAGGCGTTCGACGCCCAGCACGACCCAGCCACCCAGAACACCCTTACTTACGTCCGCGAGGACGGCATCCGCGCAACGAAGGCGTGGATGATGCCGCGAACGCCGGAAGACCTGAGAAGTCGGCGCGAGTGCATCGAGTTCCTCGCGCGAGAGACCTTTGGAGTCTTCGGTCGCCAGATGGACATGATTGCGACGACTCAGGTGGGCATGGCCGCATACCTGCCCCTGATCGAGCGCCACTCGCCCGAGTACGCCGTGAACATCCTGCCGTATATCGAGTACGCATCAGAGAACAACGTGGTCCTCGCCGGACCCGTTGCCGATCCACAGGGGTGGCGCAGCAGAGGGTCGGCGCTCGGCCGCCGCGGCATCCCCCTGTATGACACGGATGGTGGCGGGCCTGACGCCCGTGAGCTGGATCTGGAGATCGACGGGACGGTTCTGCCAGGAGGCATGCGAGTGATGCGCCGCAGCCCCGAGGGCGTCTGGGTCAGCGGCGCGAAGGTCGTGGGGAGTCTCGCGCCCCAGTGCAACGAGATGCTCGTGTCGAACATCGCCCTTCCCGACCCCACACCCGACTCCGCCATCTGGATGATCATCCCCGTGAACAGCCCTGGTGTGCGCCTCGTCTGCCGGGAGATGACCGCAACGCCCGAGGAGAGCTTTCACGATCATCCGATCACCTCCCGTGGTGAGGAGCTCGACTCTCTGGTGATCATGGAGGACGTCTTCGTTCCCAACTGGCGGATCATGAGTCTCGGTTGGACGGAGATCGGTCGGCACTACGGCCTGATCGGTGCTCTCGAGCACTGGCACACGCTCACCAAGCTGTGTGTCAAGGCCGAGCTCTTCGTCGGCGTCCTCCAGCTCGTCGTGGACGGGATCGGTACCTCGCATCGGCCCGGAGTTCGGCAGTTGGTAGCAGAGGTCATCGAGTATGCGCAGGTCCTGCGCGCGATGCTCATCGCCTCCGAGGCAGCGGCGATCGCGACTGAGGGGGGCGCCCTCTGGCCCAATCCCATGATCATCACTGCCGGTCGTTCCTACGCCCTGGGGCTGTACCCGACGATCATCCATCGCCTCCAAGAGCTAGCCGGTCAGGGCCCGATCCTGAGATGGTCACGCGAGGACTTCGATCACCCGGTGCTCGGCCCTCGACTCGAATGGTTCTACGAAAGCGAGAGCCTCTCGGCGCGTGACAAGAACATCCTCATGAACCTCGTTTGGGACCTCACGAGCAGCTCCCATGCAGGACGGGTCGAGATCTTCGAGAACGTCAACGGCTTTCCTCTCCCGTACCTGCGGGAGAGGATGTACAACGACTACGACAGTTCGGGCGCCGTGAGCCACGTGAGGCGCTTCCTCCGCATGGCTGACTGACGTGGACCACGCCGCCGATATCACCGCCTCCCTCCGGGAGGTCATGCGGGAGCATCCGGCCGGGGTCGTCATCGTAACTGTCGTCGTCGACGGTCGTCCGTGGGGGACGACCTTGAGTTCCTTCACACTCGCTTCCCTCGATCCGCCCCTCGTGCTCTTCTGCTTGGTCTCCACCACAACCCCGGCACGGGCGATTCTCCAGGAAGGAGCCTTCGGGGTCAGCTTCGTGACCGCGCAGAACGTCGACGTGGCGCGGGTGGCGTCGGCGGCCGGACGGCCGAAGTTCCTCGATGATCTGGCTGAGGCCCCCTACCACGGGGCGCCACCGGTTCTTCGGGCATGCCGGGGCTCTCTCACGTGTCGTCTTGAGAACGCAGTCGCGGTGGGAGACCACACTGCCTTCATCGGCTCGGTGTCGCGCGTCATCACCGGGCCCGGCGGTCCGCCAGTGGCCTATTGCGACGGCGAGTACCGCCTCCTCAAGTTGACCTGAGGTAGCGCATCACGGTTAACTGTCGCCGCACGCCGTGTCCGGTCTTCTCGGCCGAGGGGTACTGCCATTCGTCGGCTACGCTTCGCACATGGGGTGGCTATCCGTCGCTGGCTGGCGCCGACGCCCCAGGTGACGAGGTGATGGGCGTCGTGGTGGACCGGGAATGGCCGTGACCCCAGCAGGAGAGCCGCGGGTCGGAGCGGTGGTGGCCGGCTTTGCGGGCCAGGTCCGTGATCTCATCGATCACGACCGACTCAGCATCTACATGCTGACGGCCGGCGGCACTGCCCTCGAGCGCTTCGCCGTGGCGACGTCACCCTCGATACCCGGAGAGAGGGACCTTCAGCCTCTGGAGCGCGTCGGCCTATCAAGGGTGATTCGAGAGAACAGGCCGATCGTCTCCGCCGACTTCGGCTCAGACGAGCGCATCCTCGGCATCGAGGATGCGCTCGTCGCTGCTGCAGGGTACTTCGGCCTGCTCAGCGTTCCCATCCGGATCCAGGGGCAACCATTCGGCCTGATGAACTTCGTCAGCCGGAGGCGGGGCTTCTACTCGGAGGCCGACGCCGTCCTCGCTCAGCTCGTATCCGACCAGGTGTCGGTATTCCTTCTCGATCTCTGGGATCGCAGTGCCGGAGCCCCCGAGGGGGACCGCGAACCGGCCCTCCAGCGGGCCGAGCGCGTGGTGCCGCACAACGGCGCCGCGCTGTCGAGGCACCTCGATGAGGTCTCCGACGAGATCGAAAGGCTTGCAACCGAGGCGGTCGAGAACACGTCCGTCCCCGTCGATCGCCTTACAGACCTCCGAAGCGCCATCATCAGATCACGAGGTAGCCTCCGACGAACACTGGACGACCCGTCCTTGCTCAAGGGCATCCTAGGGGGCGGCGTGGCAGCCGCGCTCGGCCATCTCGTGGACCGGCTGACTCACGACACCGGCATCGTCACGACCCTTTCATCGCAAGGAGACGCCTCCGAGCTTCCCGCCGACGTCACCTGGATGATCGCCAACTGCGCGCACGCTGCTCTCAGCAACGTGCGGGTGCACTCGGCCGCCGAGGCGGCACGGGTCTCCCTGACGGTCACCGACTCCGAGGCGGTGCTCTCGGTGGCCGACGATGGTCGCGGGTTCGCTCCAGAGGGCCTCTGGAGCCACGCCGATGGCGGAATCAGAGCCGCGCGCGAGATGGTCCAAGCGATGGGTGGCCACCTGATGGTCACCGCGAGCCCCTCCCGGGGAACAGAAGTGGTATTGCGCGTTCCCCTGGAGCGCAACCTGCATCCCGTCTCGCGGAGACCGCAGCGATCACGCCCGGGCAGCCGGGGACACGGGGTCGCGGACAGCAGGGTCGTCCGCGCTCTGGTCGTGGACGAGCAGCCCGTCTTTCGGTATGGCCTCACCGAGGTGCTGCATCGCGCCGGGGGCATTCGCGTGATCGGCACCGCCGGTACCGGCGCCAGCGCCCTCGCACGGGCGCGGCTGTTGCGCCCCGACTTGGTGCTGGTCGATCTCGACCTCCCAGACGTGGCTGGTTTCGAGCTAGCCGCTCAGCTCGGAGGGGCGGTCACCCACCGCCCTGTCGTGATCGTGATGTCTGCGTTCGCCGACGATGAACTCGTGTCACGTGCATTGTCGATCGGAGCGCGCGGATTCATATCCAAGAGGGCGGACACCGCGACATGGGCGGAGTCGATCCGTGCTGCGATGAGCGGATCGACCATTGTCAACGGTGCGAGTTGGCCTCGAGCGGTGCCCAGCCGGGGTCTGACCGTACGTGAGCTTGAGATCCTGAGACTCGTCTCCCTCGGCTGGACCAACGGGGAGATGGCCGGAGAGCTGCATCTCGCCATCAAGACCATCGAGCGCATCGTGGCCACCGCCGTGCTCAAGCTCGATGCCCGCAACCGCTCTCACGCAGCGGCGCGGTGCGTCGCACTGAGGTTGGTCGATCCGCGGTCGCTGCTTGCCTGAATCCCTGCCGGCCCATCACCCCGCGACGGGCCGGCCCTGAAGGCCCGGGAGAGCCTCGGCAAGGGCCCAGGTCCAGCCCAGCAGCTGCTCGTCGCGCCACGCCCGCGCGGTCAGCTGAACACCGATAGGCATGCCCGAGTCGTCGAGGCCGGCAGGCAACGCACACGCCGGTACCCCTAGAAGATCCTGGGGAGCGGTAGTCGGCATAACCACGTCTCGTAGTGCTCGTTCATGACCCAAGTGCATGACAAAGTCGCTCCCGACCTCCGGAGGTCCGCATGGAGCGACGACACTCAGGAGCATGTCGGCCCGCTCGAGCAACCGCCCGATCTCGGAGCGCAGGCGCTCGCGCACGAGAGTCGCCTCGCGATAGTCGTCCAAGGTGACGAGCTGCGCCGCCGCCATCCGGGCGCGCACGTCCGGGCCGTAGCCATCCACCATCGTCGGGACGCGGCCCGCGGCGATATGCGCGGCCAGAGCCTCCGCACGCTGAATCACCCCGAAGGCGTCCAGCATCCCCGTGAGGTCGGGACCCCGGACCTCACGGACCCGGGCGCCGAGTTGGGCCAACACGCCGGTGGCCGTAGCCAGGGCCCGCTCCTGGGCCGGCCCGAGAGCCACGGGATGGAGCCCCCGTGCGACGACAACCCGGATGCCGTCCAGCAGCCCAGGGCCGTCCGGCGGCGCGGAATCGTCCATGGCAGCGAACAGGGTGCATAGATCTGCCGGATCACGCGCAAGGGCACCCGGGTGATCGAGCGAGGGCGCAAGCGGCGTGAGGCCCGTGGAATCGATCCGCCCGTGGGTCGGCTTGAAGCCCATCACTCCGCAGAACGCCGCCGGAATACGGACCGACCCGCCCGTGTCCGAGCCGAGGGCGATCGGGACGCACCCCGCGGCAACCGCGGCCGCGGACCCGCCGCTCGATCCGCCGGACGAGAGCCTCGGATCCCAAGGGTTGCGAACCGGACCGAAGTGCGGGTTGGCGCAGGTGATCCCCCAGCCGAACTCGTGCGTGCCGGTCTTGCCGACCAGGATCGCTCCAGCCCGCCTCAACCGAGCAACGGTGGGCGCGTCCCTGCTGGGAACGCGGTCGTGGTCGAGTGCCGAGCCGCTTGTGGTCCGTATGCCTGCCGTATCGAAGAGATCCTTGGCGGCATAGGGAACACCCGAGAGAATCGCGGCCGGACGACCCTCGGCGAACGCCTTCTCCCAGCGGGCAGCGTCGTCGAGGGCGGTCTCCAGGCAGGTGGTCGTGAACGCGTTCAGGAGCGGCTGCGTCTCGCGAACCCTGTCGGCAACCGCGTGGATCACCTCGACTGGCGACAACTCACGCGAGCGATAGCGCGCAGCGATCTCAACGGCGCCGAGCGAACACAGGTCCATGTTCAGGACAGTCTCACGCCCGGCCCGTACCGGTGATCGGGTAAGTCCGCCCCAGGGTGACCGTATTCCCGGATGATCGGGTGACCCGCGCCTGCCAGCCTGGCATGAGCGCCAACATGGGAGGGACCGTTCCAGAGTTGAGTGGGAAGGTGGCGCTCGTCACGGGCGCCGGAGGCGGCATCGGTGCAGCGACGAGCGCGGCGCTGGCAGCCGCCGGAGCAACAGTCGTCCTCGTCGACCTGGAGGCGGCGGCCGTGGAGTCGGTCGCGGCGGCGGTCAGGGCTGGAGGCCTCCCGGCACTCACGGCAGTCGGGGACGTGTCAAATGCGGCGTTCGTTGCTCGAGCCTTCGGCGAGGCCATCGAGGCTTTCGGCCGCATCGACGTCGTCTTCAACAACGCCGGCGTCGAGGGCGTCGTGGCCATGACACCCGACTACCCGGAGGACGCCTTCGACCAAGTGATGAGAGTCAACGTGAAAGGTGCCTGGCTCGTCCTCCGCCAGGCCATCGCGGCGATTCGCACAACCGCAGGCCGAGGCAGCATCATCAATGCAGCCTCGGGCCTCGCGATCGCCGGAGCTCCGGGGATGTGCGCCTACGTCGCGAGCAAGCACGCCGTTCTCGGGCTCACGCGAACAGCCGCTCTCGAATGCGCGGTGGAGGGCGTTCGGGTCAACGCCGTATGCCCTGGTCCGGTCGAGACGCGCATGATGGAGGCCCTGGAGGCCTTGGCGTCCCCGGATGACCCGACCGTCGCCCGTGCCCTATTCGGGGGCAACGTGCCGATGGGGCGCTACGGGCGACCCGAAGAGGTCGCAGAACTCGTTGTGTTCCTCGCGTCCGATAGGGCGTCGTTCATGACCGGGGCGGCTGTTTCCGTCGACGGTGGGTTCTCCGCCGCCTGAGTCTCGGCCGGGTTCGCTGCTGCCAGCCCCGATGGTTGGGGCTGAGGGAATACCCGCGCACTGCGCAGGCGTTACCCCGTTGCCGCCGAGCACCCGGTGGGAGCCAGAGTACGGGACACAGAGCAATACCCCTGGGAGACGCCGTGATACCCGCAAGCGGACTCGAAGCCCTATCGGTGCTGGCTGAGCGCGAGCTCGTCGCGTGCGGAGTCGAGCCAGGCGCGACGGTCGCGGTCCTCACGCAGGGGTCCGCGCGCGCGACCTACGCCGAGGCCTTTCGCACAGCGGCGCTGAGGATCGATGCTTTCACCTTCACCATCGATCTGCCCGACGACGGCCTCGTGCGGGGCGCCGGGGAACTCGGCGTCCGGGCGGCCGAAACCGGTCTCGGCGGGTTCTGTCCTTCCGCGGTTGCGGCATGCCGGGACAGCGACCTGGTGGTCGACCTCGTCTTCCTTCTCTGGTCTCGCGAGAAGGAGGAGATCCTCGCTGGGGGTAGCCGGATCTTGACCTGCATCGAACCCCTCGATGTGCTCGCTCGGCTGGCTCCGACGAGCCTGCAGCGAACGCGCGCGCTCGCCTGCCGCGAGCGCCTCGAACGCGCCACTCGCCTGCGCGTCACCAGCCCCGCAGGGACTGATCTCGTCTACGAGCTGGGGCAGTACGGCTACATCCATCAATACGGCATCGCCGACCAGCCTGGCCGTTGGGATCACTTCGCCAGTTCCCTCGTCGGCACGGTCGCACGAGACGGCGGGGTCAATGGGCAGTTGGTGTTCCAGCCGGGCGACATCCTCTTTCCCTACAAGCGCTACTTCGAGGGGCCCGTCCGCGTGGTCGTCGAGGCCGGGACGATCGTCCAGGTCGAGGGGGGAACGGACGCTCTCCTCATGCGGGAGTACGTCGAGTCGTTCGGCGACGAGCGAGGCTGGGCGATCTCGCACATCGGATGGGGCCTGAACGAGAACGCCCGTTGGGATGCCCTGCTGACGGGCAGCGGGGGCGGAATCGGCATGGACTCACGATCGTTCCTGGGCAGCGTCATGTTCTCAACAGGACCGAATGCAGAGTTCGGGGGAACGAACGACACCCCGTGCCACATGGACATGCCTCTACGCGGCTGCAGCCTCTGGCTGGACGACGAACTGGTGATCGATGACGGCCAGCTCGCGTCCTACCTGCTCGATCCGGTGACCGCCGACCTCGCGGAGGAGGCCACGTCTCATGAAGCCTGACGAGATGCGCCCGCTGTCGGCGCCCCGCGACACAACAGCGGGTATCGCCGGCAGATGGGGCGGCGCGCGACGAGATCGGGGGGTCGGATGAGCCGTGAGGTGCGTTTCGAGAACCTGCGTGAGCCAGAGGTCAGGTCCTATGCGGCGGCGGATGCAACCGTGCTCATCCCCATCGGGGCCATCGAGCAGCACGGTTCCCACCTGCCGATCGATACGGACATCTACATGGCCACCCGCATCTCGACCGGCTGTGCCGCGGCCTTCGACGACGTCCTAGTGGCACCTCCGATCCCATGGGGTCTGTCGAATGCCCATCTCGGATTGGGCGGAACCCTGACGCTGCGCCCAGGCACCTTCCTCGCCCTTGCCGAGGACATCGTTGACAGCCTCGTCGCGTGCGGCTTCCGCCGCATCTGCTGGATCAACGGCCACAACAGCAACAAGCCGATGCTCACGCTCTTCGTGTACGAGGCGAAGCGGCGGCACGGGATCTCCGTGGCCTCCCTGACCTACTACGACTTCGCGTGCGCCACGTTCGCCGAGGTCCGACGCAGTCCGATGGGCGGAGCCGGACACGCCTGCGAGTTCGAGACCTCCCTCCAGATGGATGCCCAACCCGGACGAGTCGGTGACCCAGCAGGATCGGACCACCTCGTGGAGCCAATGACGCGATGGGACTTCCGAGACATCACCGACATGGGTATCGCCTCGGTGGGCTATACGTTCGCCGAGCGATTCCCGAGGGGCGTGGCAGGCGCTGCGAGCGCTGCAACCGCGGAGACCGGGCGGATCCTCTTCGAGGCTGCGCTCGCCGGCGTGACCTCGTTCGTTGGCGAGTACCGCGCCCTTCCGGTTCCCAAGCCGTACTCGGGCGACCAGCGCCGGTGAACGCCGAGTTCGACCTGAGCGGTCGAGTCGCCATCGTCACCGGAGCTGGTCACAGCATAGGCCGGGCGACGGCGTTGGCACTTGCGGGCGCGGGCGCCGACGTCGCGCTCGCCGGTAGACGGATCGGCCCCCTCGAAGACACAGCCGCCGAGGTGACCCGCCATGGTGTCCGCGCGATGGCGATGGAGTGCGACGTGAGCGAGGAACGCGATGTCCGCCTCCTCGCCGAGCGCTGCGCACGCGAACTCGGGAGTCCTGAAGTCCTGGTGGCGAACGCTGGAGTGTTCCAGGAATGGGGACCGAGCGAGTTGCTCGGCCTCGAGGAGTGGGACCGCGTTGAATCGATCAACCTGCGCGGACTTTGGATCTGCTGTCAGGAGGTCGGTCGGCGGATGATCGCAAGCGGTCGCGGGAGCATCGTGACCATCTCGTCGATCGGCGGCATGGTAGCGATCCCGAACGCTGTTTCGTACACCGCCGCCAAGTTCGGAGTCGTCGGTATCACCAAGGCCCTCGCCGCTGAGTGGGCACAGCACGGAGTCAGGGTCAACTGCGTGGCGCCAGGCTATGTACGGCGCGATGTAGAGACGCTCGAGGACTCTCCCGAGGTTCTTGCCGGGGTCCTCGCTCGCACGCCGATGGGGCGGCTCGGAGAGCCTCGCGAGGTCGGACTCGCCGTGGCGTTCCTGGCATCGGGCGCCGCAGGCTTCATCACCGGCGCGACGCTCGTCGTCGACGGCGGCTGGCTCACGACGTGATGCCCTCCGAACCAGACGCCGTGATCGACTGCCAGTCGCACTGGCTGCCCCCCGTCTTCTTCGAGGCGCTACTGGGTCGCCGAGAGGCGCCCATGACGGAGCGGGCGAGTGACGGCTTCCGGCTCCACCTGACCGCGACGGACGTCCTCGAGGTGACTTCGCGGCAACTCGATCTCGGTGCCACCTTGGAGGAGATGGCGCAGCAGGGAGTCTCCACCGTTGTCTCCTCGGGATACCTCGGCGTTGACGATCTGCCGCGCGATCTCGGTCGGGAGGTCGCAGTCGCCCTCAACGAGGCCCGCGCTGAGGCCGAGCGCGCATATCCCGGGAGGTTCATCGGGCTGGCGACGATCCCGATGGGAGATCCCGCGGCCGCCCTGGAAGCGCTCGACGACGCTGCCGGCCGTCTCGGCCTGCGCGGCGTAAGCGTTCTGTCAAACGCGGCCGGACAGCCCATCGACCGCGAGGAGATGCTGCCGGTATATCTCCGTCTCGAAGAGCTTGGGATGCCGGTGTTCCTCCACCCGACCACGAGCATCGCCGCTACGGCACTCGCTCGCCACGGGCTCGAGTACATCCTCGGCTACATGCTTGACACGTCGGCGGCGGCGCTCGGACTGGTCCTCAGCGGCATCATCGAGCGCTGCCCCCGCCTCACCGTGGTCCACCCTCACCTCGGGGCGGTGCTGCCCTACCTCGCCGGCAGGATCGACTACGAATACCGCCAGCCATGGGCGATGGGGCGCGAGCTTCCGCACCCCCCGACCGACTACCTCCGAACCTTCTACACAGACACGGTGGCCCTCAACCCGGCGGCCCTCGGCATGGCGCTCGACTTCTACGGGCGCGAACGTGTGTTGTTCGGGAGCGACCACCCGTTCTGGCCCGTGGCCGAAGGCATAGACATGGTTCGCGGCTCGCTGGGGCCCGACGCGGCCCGGGCGGTCCTGTCAGGCAACGCGTGGCGTCTCCTGGGGCTGGCCGGTGCCGAGGCGGCGATCGCTCCGGAGTCGCCGAGATCGGCGCACCGGCACGGCTGCGAGTTGGGCTCGCAGTCGCCACCCCCACGCACATGAGGACGACATGACGACACTCTCACCCGCTATCACCGGCCGCCTCGGCGATCGGCCCACGTTCGACTTCAGCGACGCGGAACGCGACCGGCGCTGGGCGCTCGTACGCGGAGGCGCGCGCGCCCGCGGTCTGGATGCCCTGATCGTGCAGGGGTCCTTCGGGTGCTACCGGGATTCGAACCAGAACCTGCAGTACCTCACCAACGTCAACAGCGAGGGATACCTCGTGCTGCCCCTTGTCGGTGAGCCGACCCTCTTTTCTTTCGAGAACGGCCTCTCCCCGAAGTGGGTCGAGGACTGGCGGGGGGCCATCCCCGACTTCGCAGGGGCGATCGTGTCGCGACTCGCGGAGCTCAGCCTTACATCGGGGCGGATCGGGCTTGTCGGGATGTCGGGTCTGTACGGCGAGCTGAACGGCTTCCCCTATACGACGGTCGAGCGCCTTCGCGGCGCACTCCCCGACATCGAGTTCACAGACCACACCGATCTCGTTGACACGGGCCGACAGGTGAAGAGCGCAGAGGAGATCGAGTGCCTACGTGTCGGCTGCGACGCCATGCGGATCGTCTTCGACGCTGTCAGCGAGATCGCGCGTCCCGGAGTCAGGGACTTCGAGGTTCGGGGCGTGATCATGGACGTTCTCTTTCGTGCCGGTTGCGATCCTGGATCGATGATCCTCTACTGCCAGGGCCCCAACGTGATGCACGGCGGCCAGAGCGGTGGCTGGCTCGAGCCGCGCCTCGACACACCGCTCGAGATCGGCGACATCATCCTCATCGAGCTCGACGCCGCCTATCTGGGGTACAAGGCGCAGTTCAACCAACCGTTCGCCGTCGGTGAGCCCGACGAGGAATGGGTCCGCATCTTCGCGGCGGCGGCCGAATCGTATGCCGCCGGTCGCCGAGTGATCCGAGCCGGCACCACCGTCGGCGAACTCGAGGCCGCCCTGCTCGGGCCGATCACGGACAACGGCTTCACCTTCGGCAATCCCGCGTTCCACGGTCTCGGGTTGGGGCTGGAGGCCCCGATGGGTACCTATCCACGAGTCAACTATGTCTCCGACGCCGCGTTCGTCCTCAAGGCGGGAATGGTCATCGAGTTCGAGCCGCACCCGATGAGTCCGTCGGGTCATCGCGGCGCAAGCCTGGGATGCCCCCTGGTGGTGACCGAGACCGGCGCGGACCAGATCCCGGACTGGTGGCTCCCTGAAGCGATCGTCCTCCCCACGTGACCGGAGGGCCCGCACACACTCCCGAGATGCACGGCGCGGGCGGTGCGCACCGGGAGGAGCCGGCCGCGTCACCTGCCTCAGGCCATGTCGCCATGATCGGTATCACGAAGCGGTTCGGGGCAGTGATCGCCAACAACCAGGTCGATCTCAACCTGGCTCCCGGGCGAATACATGCACTTCTCGGCTCGAACGGCGCGGGCAAGTCAACCCTGATGAACGTCCTCTTCGGGCGCTATAGACCTAGCGCAGGGGTGATCCTCGTGGATGGACGACCTGTCGAGTTCGCGACTCCACGCGACGCCCTCTCCGCGGGGATCGGGATGCTGCCCCAAGAGATCGGTCTCGTTCCCAACATGACGGTGGCCGAGAACGTACTGCTGGGCGATCGGCCGAGCTGGTCACCGGGATTCCGGCGCGCCGTTCGGGCGGGTGCGGTCGCCGAGCTCGCCGCGCGAAACGGGATTCCGGTCGAGCCGGAGAGTCTGGTAGGCGACCTTTCGATCGATGCGCAGCAGCAGGTGGCAATCCTTCGCCTGCTTCACCGGCGGGCGAGAACGCTCATCCTCGACGAGCCCACCTCAACACTCGGGCCGGCCGAGATCGCCCGCCTGTTCGAACTGCTACGTGCGTTCCGCGAGCAGGGTCACGTGACCGTGATCATCACGCACAAGCTTCGAGAAGCACTTGAGGTCGCCGACGATGTGACGGTTCTCCGTGGCGGCGAGGTGGTGCTGGCGGCGGAGCGGGCACAGGTCGATGAGACGTCGCTTGCGCACGCGATGGTCGGGGCTGCGCCCACGGGTGCGCTGCGCCGCGCCTCGCCGCGGCCCGAGCCAGCCGCCCCGATACTCGAAGTGCGCGGGCTGGTAGCGGACGGCGAGCACCGCTCACGCGCGGTGGACGGATGCGACCTTTGCGTTCACCCTGGAGAGATCGTCGGGCTGGTCGGCGTAGAAGGTAACGGTCAACGCGAACTCTCGGAGGCACTGTTCGGGGTGAGGCGCATCGTCAGCGGCTCGGTACGGATCGCCGGCGAGTCAGTCGATCACATGACCCCCGCGGCACTACATACCCGCGGAGTCAGCATGATCTCCGAGAGCCGCCTTCGTTGGGACGTCCTGCCCCAGCTCACCCTCGCCGAGAATCTCGCGCTTGCCTCGGTCGCGGACCGGCGCCTCAGCCGGCACGGCTTCCTGCTTCGCAAGCAGATGCGCGCGGAGGCTGAACGACTCCTGAAGGAGTTCGGGGTGGTCCCGGCCGACCCCGACGCCCGGATGGGCGTGTTGTCGGGCGGGAATCAGCAGAAGGTCGTCGTCGCGCGAGAACTCGCCCGTCGGCCACGTCTACTCATCGCTGCGCAACCGACACGAGGGCTGGACATCGCCGCGACCCACGCCGTACACCGCCGGCTACTCGACCTACGCGCAGCGGAATGCGCGATCCTGATGATCACCCTCAATCTCGACGAGCTGTTCGCGCTAGCGGACCGGGTCGTCGTGCTCTTCCGCGGGCGCATCGTTCTCGACGCGCACACCGGGGAGCTCGATCTGCACGCGGTCGGGCGGGCGATGGCGGGCGTGACTCAAGAGGCGGCGGCCTGATGGTCGGCGTGCCCCGCCTGCCACGGTCGCGGCAGGCGTCCGCGGGAGTCGCCGAGCGGGCGGGCGGGCGGTGAGGACACGCAACCCTGGGGCGGGCGCACCAAGCGCCGAGCGACTCCGAGGATGGTGCGCGAGAGTGGCCCGGAGCGTAACGACGAACCGCAGGCAGTCGCTCGGCGTGCTCCTTGCGACCCTGGCGTCGGCCGCGCTCACCGGGCTCGTGTTCGTCGCCCTCGGCGTCAACCCCATCGCCGCCTTCGCCGCGATGCTCGAGGGCGCCTTCGGCAGCGACTTCCGGCTCGGGCAGACCCTTGTCGTTACTACGCCGCTCGCTTTGACCGCACTCGCAGCCGCGATCCCTTTTCGGGCCGGCCTTTGGAACGTCGGCGGAGAGGGTCAGATGTACGCCGGCGCGATCGCCGCCGTCTCGGTCGCCCTCGGGATGCCTTCCGGCGTCTCCGGACCTGTCGTCGCCACCTCAGCGCTCGTGATCGGCGTCGTGGCGGGCGCGGGGTGGGGAGCGATCGCGGGCCTTTTCAAGGCCGGCTTCGGGGCGAACGAGGTGATCGTGACCCTCATGCTCAGCTTCGTGGCGATCGGCATCGCTCAGCTGCTGATAAACGGGGTCTGGACCGGTGCGGGCATCTCGGGGACCTCGCCGACGATCCCTACCGATGTGGGCCTGATGAACCTCTGGCCGGGCACGCCCGTAGGACTCGGCGAGGTGCTCGGCGTCGTGGCGATCACGTCGGCCGCGATCATGATGGCGCGGACGCGCCTCGGTTTCGGGCTGCGGACCATCGGCATGTCCCCGGATGCCTCTCGGCTCGCCGGATTCTCGATCGGCCGTCTGCAGGTCTACGCGCTTGCGATCGGCGGCGGCTTCGCGGGGCTCGCCGGAGCGATCAACGTCGTCGGCATCAATGGGCTCCTGGCCCGGGACTTCTCGCCCGGGTACGGGTTCATGGGCATCGCCGTGGCACTGATCGCCGGACTGCGGCCCCTGCTGATCCTGCCCGTCGCGTTCCTCTACGCGGCGCTGCTCGTCGGCGGATACAACCTCCCCGTCGAAGTCGGCATCTCGACGTCTGCCTCGTTGGTGGTCCAGGCCGTCCTGGTCCTCAGCCTCTTGGCGCTGGGTGCGATTCGAGCCCCGTCCCTCGGCGCTCTCGGGCGATCATGACCGAGGCGATTCTCGTGAGCGGAATCCTCCTGATGCTGCCGATCGTCTGGGCATCGTTCGGCGAGGCGATCTGTGAGCAGGCGGGCGTACTCAACATCGGCGTCGAGGGGGTCATGCTCGCCGGGGCCTTCGGGAGCGCTGTCGTTCTTCGCGAATTCGGAGGCCCCTGGCTTGCACTCTGGGCATCGATTCCGCTCGGAGCGGCGGTCGGGTGCGTGCTGGGTTGGTTCTACGTGATCCGAGGGACCGACCAGATCGTCACAGGGATCCTCTTCAACTTCCTAATGCTCGGCCTCACGACCGTTCTCTACGAGAAGTATCTGACGGGCGTCGCCCAGAGCGCGGGCGTCTTCGACCCAGTGGCGATACCTCTCTTGTCGGACATCCCGCTCATCGGGCCGGCTCTCTTCGACCAGAACGTGATCGTTTATCTGGCCACCCTGGCCGCCCCTTTGCTGTTCCTTCTGATGCGCCGGACGTGGTTCGGCCTGCACGCGCGAGCCGTCGGAGAGCGCCCCGAAGCGGCCGACGTCTCGGGCGTGGGCGTGAGCGGAGTGCGTTTCGCCGCAGTGGTGTTCGCGTGCGTGTTGTCGTCGATCGGTGGCGCGACCCTGGTCGTGACGCAATCCGGCCAGTTCACGATCGGCATCACGAGCGGACAGGGCTTCATCGCTCTCGCCGTGGTGGTGCTTGCGCGCTGGAATCCCCTGCTGGTGCTGCCCGCAGCCGCGGTCTTCGGGATGACCCAGGCTTTCCAGTTCCAGGCACAGAGCGCCGGGTTCGCGTCATCCGTGCCCTTCGAGGCGTGGGCTCTTCTCCCCTACGTCGCGACGATCGCCGTCGTCGTGGCCAGCAAGCGCGCGCAGTACCCCGCCGGATGCGGAATCCACTATCCCTCTCCGGCCGGGCACCGCGGGCTGACGCAACAACTTCTCGAGCCCCTGCGCCGGGTCGCCCCGGCACGGTTCTCGTGATCTCCCGACATCAACGACTGGAGGCAGCATGAGAGCACGCACATGGCGTCGAATCCCACCCGCTGCGCGGCGGCTGCTCGCCGCGGCGTCGGCAGTCGCCGCGATGGCCCTCCTTGCCGCGTGCGGCTCGGACGGCGACAGCGCAAGCGGGGGTACAGCCGCCGTCGAACCCGTCACCGTGGGCCTGGCCTCCGGCGGGAGCCGGCAGGACGGCTCCTGGACGCAAGCCTGGTACGAAGGCTCGCAGACGGCACAGGCGGAGCTCGGCGACACCGTCAAGGTGACCTTTGTCGACGAAACCAACTCGGTGGACGCTTACGATAAGTCGGCTGCTTCGTTCCTCTCCGGCGGCGGCGACACATGGATCTTCGCCACGGCCGAGGTTCCGCAGCTCGTGGATAAGTTCGCCAAGCAGTTCCCGGACTCCATGGTCTGCGGCGTTGAGGCTCCGCGCGAGAGCTACGCGGCCAATATCTGCACCCTTCTGCCGAGGTTCGAGCAGGGCACCTTCCTCGCCGGCTTTCTCGCGGGGTCGATGTCCGAGACGGGCCACGTCGGAGTCGTCGGCGCTTTCGACTTCCCGATCCTGACCGCGGAGCTGGAGGGGTTCGTCCTCGGTGCCCGATACGCGAACCCCGACATCAAGATCTCGCGTACGTACATCCAGTCGTTCAGCGATCCGGCCAAGGGGCGCGCAGCAGCTCTTGCCCAGATGTCTCAGGGAGCCGACATCCTCTTCTCGGGGGTTGACCAAGCAACCCAGGGGATCTATCAGGCTGCGCGCACCGCGCCCGGCACCTACGTGATCCCCCAGTACTTCGATAGTTGGGAACAAGCACCGGACGTGGTGCTCACGTCGGTCATCTACAATCTGCAGGGCGTCTCGCAGGAGATGATACGCCTCGCGGCGAGCGGGGAACTGGCGAATCAGCACTACGAGTTCGACCTGAAGAACGACGGTGTCGGGAAGCTCGCCCCGTTCCACGAGCTCGACAGCCAGGTCTCCGACGACGTCAAGAGCCGTCTGGCCGAGGTCGAGGCCCAAGTCATCTCCGGTGAGATCCTTGTGCCCGGTCCGGACGTGCTCGGCACAACAGGGGCCGGCTCCAAGCTCGATTTGGCCACCATCAAGGCGGAGTAACCCCTCCCCCACCCCGAGACCTGCCGCATCCCGCAGCCAACGACCGCGGAGCACTGTAGGTCTCGGGGTGGGATCGAGGAGAGCCTAGGTCGCGGGTGTCGCCAGCCCGTTCTCGGCCGGCGGGGCGGTGTCGAGCTCGGGCAGGCCGTCCACCAGCACGGCGCCGACGGCCGGGGCGGGCGAGGGAGAGGTCGCGGCCTGGACGAAGGCGCGCGGGATGTCGGTGCCCCGCTGCCAGGCGATCAGGTAGGGGTAGGGGTTGACGCTGTCCCCGCCGCCGGGGTGGACCTCGAAGTGCAGGTGCGGCGGCGTGGTGATCGCCTGACCGGTGTTGCCGAGGAAGCCGATCACCTGGCCGGCCGTGACGCGCGCGCCCTCGACCGCCGCCGGGGCGTAGGCCGACAGGTGGGCGTAGTAGAAGGCGTTGCCGGCATCGTCGGTGAGCCAGAGCCGGTTGCCGCCGAGGGTGTTGACGCCGACCTTCGAGAGCGTGCCGTCGGCCACCGCCAGCAGCGGGGTGCCACGGGGCCCGAACACGTCGTTGCCCTGGTGCCAGCCGGTGCCCGCGCGGGGTGCGCCGTAGTCGTCGGTGAACGAGACCTCGCCGAGCACGGGGAAGACGTAGCCGGAGTCCGTCGGGACGCTCACGGCGGGCGCCGCGCGGCGCGGCAGGCCGAGCGGGGCGGGCGCGAGGAGGGGCGCGGGGGCCGTCGCGGGCGACGGATCCGGGTCCGGGGCGGGGCGGGCGGCCGGGCGCGCCGGCGTCGTGCGCGGTTCCCGCGGCTCCCGATCGGGCTCCGGTGCCGCCGGAGCGGCCCCCCTGCGCGTGGAGAGGTCGAGATGGCCGAGCACGAAGGGCTGGCCGATCACCGCCGCGGCCTGCGGATCGGTGACCTCGAGACGGACGCCGTTGGCGCGCACGCCCCCGGCGCCATCGGCGACCTGCTCGAGGAAGACGATGGTGCCGATCCCCGCCACGTCCACTCGCGTGCCGGGCCCGACGGAGACCGGCGCTCCGTCGACGACGACCCCGGAGGCCGAGCCCTCGGCCTCCGCGCTGCCGGCCGCCGACGAGCTGCGGGCCGACAGCCGCAGCGAGGCGATGCTCACGCGCCCCTGCAGGAGGCTGACCCCCGAGATCTCCACGGTGCCCTCGGCGAGGCCGTCGGCGCCCCGCGTGACGGCGCTCACGCTCACGCGCACGCTGCCGACCGTGCCACCGCCGGCCGGCCGCAGACCGGACAGGGAGACCGAGCGCTCGGCCGGCCCGGTGCCCGCCGCCGAGACCGCCCCCTGCGTTCCGGCGGGCAGCAGGGCGGCGTAGCCGGCGGCGCGGGAGGTCGGGGGCTCGGGACCCTGCGCGAACGCGGCGGGAACGGACAGGATGACGACCGCGACGAGCGCGGCGAGCGTCCGGGGGAACCTCACGGGCCTCATCATTCCCCTACGGGGCCCCGGCAGCAAACCGCGGCGGCGATACATCACGGAACCCGCAAGGAGCGGACCCTGCGCTTGTGCCTTCGCGAGTAGGGGTGGTACCGTGCCGCATCGGCTGGGGCCCATCTGCGGCCTCCCGTGCCCCGTAAACGCGCAGGAGACTCGCTTTCTGAGACGCCCGCGTCACCTCGTCGCCACCGGCCTCGCCTCGATCATGCTCGGCGCGCTCCTCGCGTTCGGCGCATCGGTCGCGACGACCGAACCGGCGGCGATCGAGGCGAAGCGCGCCGAGCTGTCCGCGATCCAGGCGGACCTCCACGCGATCAACACCCAGGTGGAGATCGCCGCCGAGGCCTACAACGGCGCGCGGTACGAGCTGAGCCAGGTGACCGGCCGGATCGAGGAGAACGCGGCCGCCACGAAGCGGACCGAGCGCGATCTGACGGCGTCCCGTGAGGTCCTGGCGGATCGCCTCCGCGGCCTCTACGCCACGCCCGACCCGAGCCTCGCCGAGGTCCTGATCGCCAGCGGCAGCATCACGGCGGCCGCCGACCAGATGGAGCTGCTCGACCGCGTCGGCGCCCAGGATGCGAACGTGGTGAACGGCCTGCGGTCGCACAAGGCCAAGCTCGCCGAGCTGCGGGCCCAGCTGATCGAGGACCGCAGGACCGCCGCCGAGGCCGTCTCCGCCAAGTCGCGCGAGAAGGAGAAGGTCGAGGCCCTGCTGGACCAGCGCCAGGCCGTGCTCGACAACGTCAGCGGCGAGCTCAGGTCGATGCTGCGCGCCGAGGAGGCCCGCAAGGAGCGCGAGGCCGCCGCAGCCGCGGCCCTCGCCCGTCAGCGCCAGGCCGCGGCGGCCGCCCCGACCACCGCGCCGGCCACGTCGTCCAGCCCGGCCGCCGCGTCGCCCTCCGCCTCGGCGGCGCCCTCCGCTCCGCTTCCGAGCGGCAGCGGGAACGCGGCCGCCGCGAGCATCGCGATGCAGTACCTCGGCGTGCCCTATGTCTGGGGCGGGGCGAGCCCCTCCGGTTTCGACTGCAGCGGCCTCGCCTCCTACGCCTACGCCCAGATCGGCAAGAGCGTGCCCCACTACACGGTCGCCATCTGGAACGCGTTCCCCAAGGTGTCGTCCGACCAGCTCCAGCCCGGCGACCTCGTGTTCTGGCGCGGCCTCGGCCACATGGGCATCTACATCGGGGGCGGCCAGTACGTGCACGCGCCGCAGACCGGTGATGTCGTGAAGGTCACCAGCATGAGCGCGCGCAGCGACTACGTGGGGGCCGTCCGGCCGTAGTGAGCCCGAGCCGCCTCCTCAAGGGCGACTCGCGCGGGGCCGACATAGGAGGTGATGGACTCCCTCCTGCCTGCCATGCCCTCGCGGCGTGCCCTGACATGGGCCGTCGCGATCGCCATGCTCTGCCCCGCCGCCCTCGCGGTGCCCACCGCGGGCGCCGCCACGGCCGCCGAGCTGGCCCAGGCGCGCGAGCGGATCGACCGCACGTCGGCCGAGCTCGCCCAGGCGCGCACCCGCGCCGACGGCCTCGGCGGCCCCGAGCGCAGGGCGCTGGAGCGGATCGAGCGGCGCCTGCAGGCGCAGAAGGAGGCGCTGATCGCCCTCGAGTCGGGCCTCGCCGCCCGCCACGCCGAGGAGGGTCCCACCGCGGAGGCCGCTGCGGAGGCCGAGGCGTCGCCCGCGCCGCCCCCCGGCGGTGACGCCGACGGGGCCCTGGTGGTGCTGCCCGAGCGCCCGGCGCCCGCCGCGGACGCGGTGGCGCTCCCCGTGCCCGGTCAGCGCGCCCAGGAGATCATCCCTGCGGTCACCGGGAGCGACGCCGAGCTGACGCGCGGCATCGACGGGTACCTGGCCTCCAAGGCGAGCCCCCTCACGGGCCTCGGGGCGGTGTTCGTGACCGAGTCCCGGGCCGTCGGCCTCGATCCGCGCTTCCTCGTCGCCATCAGCGGCGCCGAGACGAGCTTCGGCACGTACGGCCCCTCCCAGGCCATCCACAACCCGTTCGGGATGGGTCCGCACATCGTCTACTCATCCTGGTCCGAGTCGATCGGCGCCGCCGCGCGCAACCTCGGCGGCTCCCTCTACCTCGGCGACGGACGGGTCACCATCGGCGCGATCCAGCAGCGCTGGGCCCCCAACGGCGCCTCGAACGACCCGACCGACCTGAACAGCAACTGGGCGCGGAACGTCAGCACCTACTACACCGAGCTCGGGGGCGACCCCCTCGGAGCGGTGTTCACGCGTGGCCCCGCCGTGGTGGCCGCCATCGCGGCGACCGGCGTCGCCCAGCAGGCCGCCGTGGTGCCGAACCCCTACGGAGCACCCGTCGTGGCCCCCGTCGCGGCGGCCCCGGTGATCGGCAGTTCGGGCCTCGGGCCCGACGCCGCCCAGGAGGCGCTGTCGGTGCTCGGCGCCGGCTGGGCCGAGGGCGGGGACGCGCGCGCCACCGGCTTCGACGACGCCGGCCTGGTGCGCTGGGCCTATGCACGGCACGAGATCGACCTGCCCGACGGTCGCGCGGCCATGGCGAAGGCCGGCACGGCCACCGCGCCCGAGGATCTCGACGCCGGCGACGCGATCTTCTTCTCCGACGAGTCGGGGCGGATCGTGCACGTCGGCCTCTACGTCGGAGCCGGTCAGTTCGTGCACGCCCCGGGCGAGGGATCCGTCGTCCGGCTCTCGTCCCTCTACGACCCGGAGCACGCCACGGCGTACGCGGGCGCACGGCGGTACTGACCCCCGACTGACCAGTGTCCTGATTCAGAAGTCCAGCGGCACGCCGACTTCTGAATCAGGACACTAGTCTGGGGCGGTGCGCCTCCCGACGACGATCCTCGTGAGCGCCCTGGCGCTCCTGCTGCTCCCCGGCGCCGGAGCCGCGGCGCCGGCGCCGGAGCCGCCGCCCTTCACGGCGACGGTGCGGCCCCTGAGCGCCGCCGAGCGCGCCGCCATGACACCGAGCGTGTGGAGGCGGGGGTGCCCGGTGGCCCTCTCGCGCCTGCGCCACGTCAGCGTCTCGCACATCGGGTTCGGCGGGCGCGCGCGCCGCGGGGTCCTGGTGGTGAACGCGTCCGTCGCCGGCGAGGTCGTCGGCGTGTTCCGCGACCTCTACCGGGCGCGCTTCCCGATCCGCAAGATGCGGCCGATCGAGGTCTACGACGGCGACGACTTCGCGAGCATCGAGGCCGACAACACGTCGGCCTTCAACTGCCGTGCCGCGACCGGCTCGAGCAGATGGTCGCAGCACGCCTACGGGCTGGCGATCGACGTCAACCCGATCGAGAACCCGTACGTCTCCGGGGGCCGCACGTCGCACCCGGCGAGCGTCCCCTACCTCGACCGCCGCCGGGTGCGCAAGGGGATGGCCGTGGACGGGGGCGTGCTGGTGCGGGCCTTCGAATCGCGCGGCTGGGAGTGGGGCGGCCGCTGGAGCGGGACGCTCGACTACCAGCACTTCTCCGCCTCGGGGGGCTAGTGCTCCGTCCTGAAAGTGCTGTCGCACTCCGGCATCCTTTGTCGGCCCCCGGCCGACCGGGGAATCAACGCGGATCCGGCGTCATCACTCGACCCCATAGCCTCAGCTACGGAAGCACGACGGACTTTCAGGACGGAGCACTAGTGCTCACACCGCCGCTGCGCCTGCAGCCGTCGGCCGCGTCGCTCGCCGCGGGCTTCGCGCGGATCCGGGCCGAGCTCGGGATCCCCGACGGCTTTCCGGCCGCAGCCGAGGCCGAGGCCGAGGCGGCGGCCGCGCCCGCCGCGATGCACGCGGACCGGCGCGATCTCGCGCTGGTCACAATCGACCCGCCGGGCGCCCGGGACCTCGATCAGGCGCTGTCGATCGCCGCGCGCGAGGAGGGCGGGTTCCGGGTTCACTACGCGATCGCCGACGTCGCCGCGCTCGTCGCGCCCGGCGGGCCGGTGGACGCCGAGGCGCGCGAGCGCGGTCTCACGATCTACATGCCCGACCGCCGCACGCCGCTCCATCCTCCCGCCATCGGGGAGGACCGCGGGAGCCTCCTGCCGGGCGTCGACCGGCCCGCCCTGCTGTGGACGATCGACCTGGACGGTTCCGGCAGCGTGCTCTCGGCCACGGTGATCCGGGCCATCGTCCGCAGCAGGCGCGCCCTGTCGTACGCGGAGGCCCAGGCCGGGATCGACTCCGGCGCGGGCGATGCGACGCTGCTGCTGCTTCGCGAGGTCGGGGGGCTGAGGATCGCGGCGGAGGCAGCCCGGGGCGGCGTCAGCCTGAACGTCCCGGTGCAGGAGGTGGTCCGGGAGGGCGACGGCTACGCGCTGCGCTACGAGGGCACGCTCCCGGTGGAGGGGTGGAACGCCCAGATCTCCCTGCTCACCGGCGTCTGTGCGGCCGACATCATGGCCCGGGGCGGCATCGGGATCTTCCGCACCCTCGAGCCGGCCGAGCCCGCGGACCTCGCCTCCCTCCGGCGGAGCGCGGCGACCCTCGGCGTCGACTGGCCCGAGGGGGTCTCGTACCCGGAGGTCGTGCGCCGCCTCGATCCGGTGCGACCGGCCGACGCGGCGTTCGCCGTCCGGGCCACGCGGCTCTTCCGCGGCGCCGGCTACGCCGTCTGGCGGGCGGCCGACGGCGACGCCCCTCCGGTGCACGCGGCGATCGCATCCGGATACGCCCACGTAACCGCGCCCCTGCGCCGTCTGGCCGACCGCTTCGCCGGGGAGATCGCCGTGGCCCTCTGCGCGGGCGACGCGCCGCCCGCGTGGGTCCTCGAGGGCCTCGCCGGCATCCCCGGCGCCATGGCGTCCGCCGCCGGTCGCGAGAGGCAGGCCGGGCGCGCGGCGGTCGACTACGTCGAGAGCGCCATCCTCGCGGGCCGCGTGGGCGAGACCTTCACCGGCACGGTCATCGACGTCCGCGAGGGGCGTGCGACCGTGCAGCTGGCCCACCCCGCCGTGGTCGCCCCGCTCGACGCCGACGGCGCGGCCGCGGGCGAGACGATGGTGGTGCGCCTGTCGGAGGCGGACCCGGCGGAGCGCCGCGTGCGGTTCAGCCGGGCCTAGAGTCGCCCGGCACCCAGAGCACGTCGCCCCCGGCGTCGCGGTTCGCGGCGCGCGCGAGGATGAAGAGCAGGTCGGAGAGGCGGTTGAGATAGGAGAGGGCCTCCGGCGTCACCACCTCCGCGTCGGCCAGCGCCACCGTCGAGCGCTCGGCGCGCCGGCAGACCGTGCGGGCGAGGTGGAGCGCGGCGGCGCCCGGGCTCCCGGCCGGGAGGATGAAGCTGGTGAGGTCGGGCAGCTGCTCGTTGACCTCGTCGCACCAGCGCTCGAGGCGCTCCACCTGGGCCGGATGCACCCGCAGGCGCGCGCGCCCGGCGTCGCCCGGCGGCACGCACAGGTCGGCGCCCAGATCGAACAGATCGTTCTGGATCTGCGCCAGCCAGCCGTCGGTGGCCGGCGGCAGGCCCTGGGCGCGGGCCACCCCGATGGCGGCGTTCAGCTCGTCGACGTCGCCGAAGGCCACGACGCGGGCGCTGGTCTTGCGTGCGCGGCTCATGTCGCCGAGGTGGGTGTCCCCCTCGTCGCCGAGCCGGGTGTAGATGCGGGTGAGCCGGACCACTCCGCGACTATAGGGGCAGCGCCTGCGGCCGCGTCCCTACTTCGGGGCCATCAGGTTGACCGTGAAGTAGATGAGCCCGGTGCAGTCGCGCGCCGCACCCACCCCGGTCAGCCGGTACTCGCGGGCCATCATGTTGGCGCGGTGCGAGGGGCTGTTCAGCATGGCCTGGAAGGCCTCGCCCGCACTGGGGGCCATGGCGATGTTCTGCGCGCCGGCCCGTCCGTGCGCCCACGCCATCCCCCCGCGGGAGTGCGCGAAGCGCGCCCCACGGGCCATGGCGAGGCTCTTCTTGCGCCCCTGCTTCAGGAGCTCGGCCTGCTTGACGACCTTCGGGACCCTCTCGGCCCGCCGCTGGGCGTTGATCAGGCTGGTCATGACGGCCTCGTCGGCGGGTGACACGGTCGCCTTGCAGGCGGGTGCCGCGCTCGCCGCCGATGGGAGGAGTCCGGCGAAGAGACCGGTCGCCACCAGGGTGAGTCCTGCACGCAGGGTTCCGCGCATCCATCGTCCTCCCGGGTCGGGGGCACATCGTTTCCGGGCGCCTCAGGGCACTCGGCGACCCTACGGAAGGGCGTAAGTGCTCTCAAGGATGGTTGCGGTTTCCTCACAACTAGCCTGCAAATAGCGGAGATATGTGCTGAACACGAACTTGTCAGAAGCTGACGGGAATCCTCTGCAAATCCTCATCCGGACCAGTTCCTGACGAAACGCAGAGCCTGCTCGCGGGTGCGCAGGACACCCACGGTCTGCCCCTCGCGGAGGGCGTCGAGCAGGGGCACCAGCCACGGCCCGGGATCGCGCCCGAGGATGCGCGCGACCTCGTCGCCGGGCAGAAGGGGGCGCTGTGGTGGGCGGTCGGCCAGCGTGAAGTGGGCGTCCATCACCTCGCGGGCCAGCACGAGGTGTCGCGCGATCGCCGACTCGGACGTGCGCGGGCCGCGGGTCGCCAAGCGATCGGCCACCGAGAGCACGATGATCTCCACCTCCGACGGGGACGTGAGGCGCAGGTAGCGGTCGATCTGGCGCAGGGAGAGCGGCGTGCGGTGCACCATGAAGCCGAGCGGCAGGTGCCATCGGACGCCGCGCACCACGAAGTCCCGCAGGCGCGCGGAGGTGCGCAGACGGCGCATCAGCGCCTCCGCCATCTCGGCGCCGACACGATCGTGGCCCATGAACGTGACCCGGCCCTCGGGGGTGACCCCGCGCGTCGCCGGCTTTGCCATGTCGTGCAGCAGCGCCGCGAGCATCAGCCCGCCCCGGCAGGTGATCTCGTCGGCGAGGGGCGCCGCCATCGCGTCGCGCACCCTCCCGGCCCGCCCGCGGAAGACGGGCTCGGGGTCGTCGGCGGTCTCCCGGGCCCTCTGCACCACCTCGAGGACGTGGCCGAGGACGTCGGCGTGGTGGTAGGCGCTCTGATCCATGCCACGGCAGGCCTCGAGCTCGGGCACGAGGGCGCCGAGCACCCCCAGGTCGTCGAGGAGGCGAAAGGCCTCGTCGGGGCGTGGCAGCGAGACGACCCGGGCGAGCTCGTCGGCCAGCCGCTCACCCGGCGAGCCCCAGATAAGGGCCGCGTCGCGGCGGGCCACGGCGGCGGTCGCCGGATCGATCGCGAACCCCGTCTGCCCGGCGATGCGCGCCAGCCGCAGCAGGCGCACCGGGTCGTCCGAGAGCGCCGCGTCGCCCACCAGCCGTAGGCGGCGTGCGGCGAGGTCGTCGAGGCCGCCGTGGAGGTCGATCACCGGCTCCCCCCGCTCCACCGGAAGCGCCAGGGCGTTGACGGTGAGGTCGCGGCGGCCCAGATCCTCGGCGAGGGTGGCCCCCTGCAGGGGCGTGATGTCGATCTGGAAGGGGAGCGCCCCGCCCTGGACGCGCCACGCGCCGAACGCGCGCGACAGCCGGAAGCGCGTGGCGCCGTGCGCCCGCGCGAGGGCGCCGGCGGCCGCGGCGGCGTCACCGCGCACCGCGATGTCGAGGTCGTACGCGGACGGCCCGTCCGCCAGCGCGTCGCGGACGCTGCCGCCCACCACCCACGCGTCGCCGGCCAGCGGCGCGAGCGGTGCGCGGAGGGCGTCGAGAGCGGCCGCGCTCACCCCTCGTGGACCCGCGGGATCCGCGGCCCGACCGCGCAGGTCACCTCGTAGTTGATCGTCCCCCTCCACGCCGCGACATCCTCGGCGGTGATCCGCTCGGGCCCCCGGGCACCGATGAGCACGACCTCCTCCCCCACCGTCTCGGCGCCCTCGGGTCCGAGATCGACCGTGAGCTGGTCCATCGAGATCGTCCCGATCACCGGCACCCGCCGCCCTCCCGCGAGCACCTGCGCGCCGGCCGGCGACAGGCAGCGCGCGTATCCGTCGGCGTACCCCACCGGCACCAGCCCGACGCGCGTGCCGCGCGCCGCCCGCCAGACGCGCCCGTAGCCGACGCTCTCGCGCGAGCGCAGCGTCTTGACCGAGGCCAGGTAGGAGGTCCACGACATCGCCGGGCGCAGTCCGTGCTCCGACGGATCGCCGCCGAAGGGCGAGCACCCGTAGATCGAGATGCCGCAGCGGACCATGTCGAACGCGGCCGAGGGATCGCGCAGCGTGGCGGCCGAGTTCGCGGCGTGGACGACGGCGCCGGGGAAGCGGCCGCGGATCGCCGCGACCGCCGAGCGGAAGCGCACGAGCTGCTCGGACATGAACGACGCGTTCTCCCCCGCCGTGTCGTCGGAGGTCGCGAAGTGGGTCATCAGGCCGGCGACGCGGATGTGCTCGCCGGTCGCGGCGGCCGCCTCCACGAGGGCCGCGATGTCCTCCGGGCGGGCGCCCAGGCGCCCCATGCCCGTGTCGAGCTTGAGGTGCACGCCGGGCGCCGACGGGCCCGCGGCCGCCGCGCGCCGGACCCCCTCGGGCGTCCACGCGGTGACCTCGGCGCCGGACGCCGCCGCGCGGCCCCATTCACCCCCGGTCAGCGGTCCCAGGATCAGGATCGGGGCGTCGATGCCCGCGCCCCGGAGCTCCTCGGCCTCGGTCACGGTGGCCACGCCGAGACACGACGCGCCGCCGGAGAGCGCGGCGCGCGCGGCGGGCACGGCGCCGTGGCCGTAGCCGGCGGCCTTCACCACGGCCATCAGCCGCGCACCGCCGGCGGCCCGGGACATGACGCCCACGTTGTGGCGTATGGCGCCGAGGTCGATCCGGGCGACCGCCCGCTCGGCGCTCACCGGCGACCCTCGGCCAGCGCCTCGGGCAGGGCCTCGAGCACGTCGGAGGCGATCGTCCCGTCGCCGCGGTCGGCCAGCTCCCCCGCGCGCGCGTGCACGGCCACCGCGCACGCGGCGGCGGCGAGCGGCTCCATGCCCTTGGCGAGGAACGCGGCGATGGTCCCCGTGAGGACGTCGCCGGTGCCGGCGGTGGCGAGGGCCGGCGAGCCGCCGGCGTTCACGATCGTGTCGCCCGCGGGCGACGCCGTGATCGTCGCGCGCCCCTTGAGCACCACCACGGCGCCCGAGCGGCGCGCGAGCTCACCGGCGCACGCGAGCCGGTCGGCGTCGACGGCGGCCCTCTCGCGGCCGAGCAGCCGGGCGGCCTCGCCGGAGTGGGGCGTCAGCACCGTCGGATGCCGCCGGCCGGCGAGCCGCTCGGGCTCGGCGCCCAGGTGCCAGAGGCCGTCCGCGTCGAGCACCACGGGACGCTCGAGGCGGTCGAGGAGCGCGAGCAGGGCGTCGGTGGTCTCCTGCGCGCGCCCAACCCCCGGGCCCAGTGCGACCGCCGAGACGCGGGCCGCCTGGCCGAGCACGGCGTCCACCGACCGGCCCCCGAGGTGACCCGCCGCGTCGGGGACCCCGGCGCACATGACCTCGAGCAGGTGCGCGGCCACCGCGGGCTGCACCGCCTCCGGCGTCGCCAGGACCGTGAGGCCCGCCCCGGCGCGCAGGGTCGCCCGCGCCGCGAGGCTCGCCGCGCCCGTGAGCCCCGGGGAGCCGGCCACCACCAGCACGGCGCCCGACGCGTACTTGTCGGAGCCAGCCCCCTTGGGCGGCACGGCCGCGGCCACCCCCGGCCCGGCGAGCCAGGCGACCGGCGTCAGGGAGACTGCCGAGGGGACGCCGATGTCAGCCACCACGACGCGGCCCGCCATCGCGGCTCCCGGGGTGACCCGGAGTCCGGCCATGTCACCGTGGAAGGTCACGGTGAGACCGGCCCGCACGCAGGCGCCCTCCACCCGCCCGCTGTCCGCATCGACCCCCGAGGGGACGTCGAGGGCGACGACGGGGCCCGCGTGCACGTCCATCCACGCGATCGCCGCGGCTGCCGGCTCGCGCGGCGCGCCGGAGGCACCCGTGCCGAGGAGCGCATCGACCACGATGGCGTCCGCCGCGGGCGGCTCGGCCCCCGCGAGATCCTCGACGGCGATTCCGATGCCGGCGGCGATCGTCGTCATCGTCGCCGCGTCGGGGGTGCGGGGGGCGGCTCCGCCCGGCGCGAGCACCCGGACCGACAGGCCCGCTTCGGCGAGGTGGCGCGCGACGACCATGCCGTCGCCGCCGTTGTTGCCGGTGCCGACGACGACGACGGCCGCCCGGGCGCCCGGATGCGCCTCGCGGATCGCGGCGGCGGCGGCGAGGCCCGCTCGCTCCATCAGCAGGATCGACGGCATCCCGTGGTCCTCGGACGCGGCGCGATCGGCCTCGCGCATGGCGTCACGGTCGAAGAGCGGTGTACAGCCCGGCAGGGGCGGTGGCTGCGATGAGCGGGCGATGGGCACGCCCCATCCTTTCACGGACGGCACGTCCGGCCGGGCGTCAGCCCTCGGCGATGGCGAAGGCGATCGCCGAATCGCGCCCGTGCGTCAGCGAGATGTGGATGACGGTGACCCCGAGTGCCGCACCCCGCTCGGCATAACGGCCGTGGAGCGCGATCGTCGGCGCCCCGCGTCCGCGCACCACCTCGACCTCGCGCCAGCGGGTCATGCCGATCCCGAGGGCCTTCCCGACCGCCTCCTTGGCGGCGAAGCGGGCGGCGAAGTGCTGGGGCGGGAACTTGCGCGAGAGGCAGTAGGCCGCCTCGGCCTCCGTGAAGCACCGCTCCGCCAGGCGCGGGCGCTTGGCGAGGGACGCGGCGAAGCGGTCGATCTCGACCACGTCCACGCCGACGCCCAGGATCGCCAACTCTCAGCCTCTACTCTACGGTTACGGTCTTCGCCAGGTTGCGCGGCTGATCCACGTTCAGACCGCGCTCCCGGGCGAGCCCGTACGCGAAGATCTGCAGGGGGATCACCGCGGCGATCGGCGACAGCAGCGCCTGCGTGCGCGGTGCCCAGAGGACGTCGTCGGCGTGCTGCTCGATCTCCTCGTTGCCCTCGGTGGCGACCGCGATCACGCGCGCGCCGCGGGCGCGGACCTCCTGGATGTTGGAGACCACCTTGTCGAAGACGTGCCCGTCGGTGGCGACGACCACGACGGGCGAGCCCTCCTCGAGCAGGGCGATCGGCCCGTGCTTCATCTCCCCCGCGGGGTACGCCTCGGTGGGGATGTAGCTGATCTCCTTGAGCTTCAGCGCCCCCTCGAAGCAGACCGGAACGCCGACGTGGCGGCCGAGGTAGAGGAAGAAGGGCCGGTCGGCGTAGGTGGCCGCGGTCGCCATCACCTGCTCGGGCGCCGCCGAGGCCAGATACGCCTCCACGACGTCGGGGACCCTGCGCAGCTCGTCCGCCAGGTCGAGCGCGCCCGCGGAGGTCAGGGCCCACTTCAGCCGTCCGAGCTTGAGGGCGAGCAACGAGAGCGCCATCACCTGGGCCGTGTGCGTCTTGGTCGCCGCGACGCCGATCTCGAGGCCGGCGCGGGTGTAGAGAACGCCGTCGGCGTCGCGGGTGGCCTGCGAGCCCATGATGTTGGTGAGCGCCACCACGTGGGCCCCGCGCTCGCGGGCGACGCGCATGGCGGCGAGGGTGTCGGCGGTCTCCCCGCTCTGCGTGATGCCGATGATCAGGTCGCCGGGGCCCGCCAGGCAGGTGCGGTAGCGGTACTCGGAGGCCACCTCGACGTGGACGGGGATCCTGGCCCAGTCCTCGATCAGGTACCGGCCCACGAGGCCGGCGTGGTACGAGGTGCCGCAGGCGACGATGTGGATGCGCTCCACTCGGGCCAGCGTGGGGTCGTCGAGGCCGAGGCCGGCGAGCTCGACCGAGCCGTCGGGGCGCAGCCGGTCGCCGATCGTGTCCCACAGCGCCGACGGCTGCTCGTGGATCTCCTTGAGCATGAAGGTCTCATAGCCGCCCTTCTCGGCGGCGTCCTCGTCCCAGTCGACGCGCTCGGCCGGGCGCTCGGGCATCAGGCCCGCCCCGTTCCAGACCGTGTGGCCGCCGGCCTCGAGCACGACGACCTCGTCGTCCTCGATGACCATCACGTCCCGGGTCTCGCGCAGGAAGGCGGGGATCGCCGAGGCGACGAACCGCTCCCCGTCGCCCACGCCGAGCACCAG
>LNFM01000463.1_pt1 | contig 100598 bp, 103 predicted proteins | sample 596031 | NCBI WGS metagenome assembly LNFM01 (sample SAMN04254537, study PRJNA301005) | activated carbon metagenome | isolation source: dual media filters at the Ann Arbor, Michigan drinking water treatment plant | place: USA: Ann Arbor
TCTGGTCGCGGATCGGTTCGCCGGCGATGAAAGGCGCGCGCGCGATCGAGCCCGCCACCTGCGTGGTGGCGTCGGGGCGTTCGCCGCGGCGGATGAAGCTGTTGTTGGCCGCGGAGGCCGGCCAGGTCTGCCATTGCAGATCATCGGGCTTGAGCGATTGGCCGAGACCGATGTCGGACTTGGCGACGAGTACGTCGACCGTCGGCATCTGGGCGACCGATTCGGCCGTCGGTCCCTTGTCGGATCCGCTTGCGAGATACGCGGCAATGCTGCCGGCTCCAAGAGCGATGGTCAGGACCACAATGCGGGCGGTATTCATACGCTTTACGATCTACTCTTACGCCGGACGCCTGACCGCAGTGTGATGACGGCGTCATCTGCATCCATCACTAGGCGGTAAAGGTATAAAGGAACTTGAGGGTTGAAGCAGTTTGCCGAAAGGCCTCGGAGATTTATCCTCATGGTGAACGGGGCGTTCATGGTGAAGAAGACGTTACCTTCATGCGAGTCCGCAAGATCATCGGATTTCCGCGGCCATCGCGGATGGTAGCTTCCATGGCAGCGCATGGACATCTCAGTCGCGGATGCGCGGACACCGCATCGCCTGTCGGTCGGCGAAGGATTTCGCTGGATGCCGTCGCGCGCCTGACCGGCTGTTCCCCTTAGCGAGCCAGCTATTTTCGCGGGGGTTCAGGGTGTCGCGCCGGCGGTTCCGGAGGACGAGACAACGGCGGCGGCCGGGACGCCAACGGCTGCCGCGCCGGTTCGGACTCGCGCACCACCATGTCGGCACCTCGCTGCGTGGCCGGGACTGGCCGATATGACCACAAGGGAAGCCGGCGGCGGACTGAGGTTGAGCGGCCGCCGGCGACCCGGTTACGACATCCCTTGAGAAAGAGGCGCGTCGGTTACTTGAGCGAGGTGTTGATCTCACCGAACTTGGTGTTCAGGGTGGTGCCGAGGCCGTTCACCACCGCGATGATCGCGAGTGAAATACCCGCTGCGATCAAACCATACTCGATCGCCGTGGCGCCGGATTCGTCGTTCCAAAACTTCAAAACAAAATTCTTCATGTGATGCTCTTCCTGAGTGTGGCCCCTGCCCGCCAGTGGAACCCTAACTCGGGAGTTTCTAAGCTTGCATGAAGCGAATTGGTGCAAATTCGTTCGAGATTGCGCGGTAGTTGAATAGCAAATTGATGCTTTTTCCCTTAGCGCTGGTATCGACGGTTTCCGGCACCGCGTGGCTCGCGAGGCACCGCCAACGCCGATCGGCATTACAAGCAATATAAAAGGGGCGGCCCCCGGAAGAGCCATATTGACATCGCGGTTCGAAAATTGGCGTAATCTGTCAACTTTTTTGGTTTTGTTTTGCAGGTGATTCATGCTTCGCCGCGCCTTGATTGTCATTGTTGCCGCCGGTCCGGCAGCCCTGCCCGCGGCCTCCCTGGCCTACGATATCAAGCCGAAGACACCGGAGACGGCGTTCTCAAAAAAAAACCGTCCGGATATTCTGGGCATCTCCACGGACTCCTCGGCTGAGACCGCAAAGGCGGCATTTGAATCGTCGTTCAGGGGCCGCGGCAATGCTGATATCCAGCAGGCGAAATTTGGCGGCACCGCCCTCAACTATACCGCTGCGCTGGCTTTCACCCTCCCCTCCGGCCCGAAACAGTCCGGCGAAGTGCTCTCGAGCAGCTTCTCGTCGCCTGCGAGCGCCAACCTCGCTTACTTCGTCAACCGAAATCTCACCTTTGCGCCGGACCAGCAGCCTTCCAAGGCCGAGATGATCAAGCAGGTCATGGATAAATACGGGGTCCCGACCATCGTCGGAAATCAGCAACTCTATTATTTTTACCGCAAGGGTTCGATCATGTCCGTCGGCGCGAAGTACAAGGAAGCGACGGCGCTGGAGGCGATCGACCGGCCGCTCGATCCGAGAACCGCGATCAAGCTGAATGACGGCAATGGCCGGGGCAGTTGCGTGGCCGCCGTGAAACGCGCGCTGGCCAAGGAAAAAACCCTGGCCGCCATGCTGGACGATGCAAAAGGCGCCAATTGCGACGGCGTGCTGAGCGTCGAGCTGACGTCGGGCGCGACGCCGGACCGTGTCGGCAATGCCCAGTTCACGCTGATGGATTTCAAACGCATCATCAGCGCCGCCACCATCGACGGCGACGCCCTTGCCGCGGAACAGGACCAACGAAATCCGTTGCCGAAGGCCAGCGCGCCGAAACTGTAGCGCAGCCGCGCACGACTACGATTGCGCCGCGAGCCACGCCTCGCGCAGCTGCCGCTTCATCACCTTGCCATTGGCATTGCGCGGCAAAGGCTCCAGGGTGAGATCCATCGTCTCAGGCACCTTGTAGTCCGACAGCCGCTCGGCGCACCAGGCGCGCAACGCTTCGGTGCCGACGTCGCCGCTGCGGGTCACGATCACCGCATGCACGCGCTCGCCCAGCACCGGGCACGGCTTGGCGATGATGGCGCTCTCGACCACGCCGGGGTGACAGGCCAGCACGGACTCGACCTCGGCGGAGTAGATCTTCAGGCCACCGCGGTTGATCATATCCTTCTGGCGGTCGAACACGCGCACTAAATTCTCCCGATCGATCGAGCCGAGATCGCCGGAATGCCAGAAGCCGCCGGTGAAACTTTCCGCCGTCGCTTCCGGATTGTTCCAGTAACCCTTGATCACCGAGCCGGAGCGGATCCAGATCTCGCCGATTTCGCCGCGCGGCAGTTCGCGGCCGCCGGCGTCCATGATGATGATATCGGCGCCGGGACATGGCAGGCCGACGCTGTCGATATGGGTGGCGGTCAGTTCGCCGGGCATCATGGTCGAGGGCGACGTGGTCTCCGTCGCGCCATAGCAGTTCACCAGCTTGAGCCCGGGAATCTTGCCATCCAGCTTCTCGATGGTGGCAATCGGCATCGGCGCGCCGCCAAAGCCGCCGATCCGCCAGCTCGACAGGTCGTAGCTATCGAAATCCGGCTGCAACAGGCAGAGATTGTACATCGCCGGCACCATCACGACGTAGGTGACGCGCTCGCGCGCCGCCACCTTCAGGTACTCCGCGGCCTTGAACTCGGCCATGATGATCAGCGCGCCCGCGCAACGGACCATGGTCATGATGTTGGCGACCACGCCGGTGACATGCCCGAGCGGCACGGCGGCGATCGAGCGATCCGCCGCGGTGAGATGCAGGCACGACACGAACACCATGGCCGAATGGATGATGTTGCAATGCGCGAGCATCGCGCCCTTTGGGCGCCCGGTGGTCCCCGAGGTGTAGAGGATCATCGCGGTGTCTTCCTCGCCGACCTCGGCAGGCGCCGGCAGCGGCGCGTGACCGGCGAGCTCGGAAAATTGCGAAGCGCGCGCATCATCGCCGACGGCGATGCGATGGGTGAGATCGGGAACCTCGCTTGCGTCCGGCAGACGGTCGGCCAGGCCGGCTTCATGGATCAGGACCCTAGCGCCGCAGTCGGTCAGCACATAGGCGATCTCGGGCTTCTGCTGGCGGGTGCTGAGCAACACCGTCACCAGGCCAAGATACGCCGCGCCGGATAGCGCCAGCACGAATTCGATGCGGTTGCCGACCAGCAGCGCGACGCGATCGCCGCTCTGCAGACCGAGCTTCTGAAACCCCGCCGCGATCCCTGCCGATTGCCGCGCGACCTCGCGCCAGGTCATCCGCCGCTCGCCGCAGACCAGCGCCTCGCCATCGGGATTCTGCGCGGCCGCTTCCGCGATCATCGCCCAGATGCTGCGCGGCCGCTGGCAGAACGCCGGCACCACGCGGTCGCCGAAGCGCGCCTCGAGCCGCATCGCGGAGATGGTATATTGCGACCAGTCCATCGCGACCTCCGTCTCAGCCTTTCGCCTTCATTCCGTAGACATGCTCCGGAGCCGGGAACGCGCGCGAACGCACGTCGGCGGCATAGCCCTCGATCGCCGCCTCGATCATCGGCCCGAGATTGCCGTAACGGTGGACGAATTTCGGCGTCCGCGCCGACAGGCCCAGCATGTCCTCCAGTACCAGCACCTGGCCGTCGCACGCAGCGCTGGCGCCGATGCCGATGGTGGGGATGGCGATCGTTTCGGTGATCTTCCTGGCCAGGGGTTCGGCGACCGCCTCGATCACGACCGAGAAGGCGCCGGCTTGCGAAATCGCCCGCGCATCGTTCTCGATCGGCTCCCAGCTGCCCTCCTCGCGGCCCTGGGCGCGGAACGAGCCGAGCGTGTTGATCGACTGCGGTGTCAGTCCGATATGGCCCATCACGGGAATGCCGCGCCCGGCCAGAAACGCCACGGTCTCCGCCATCCGCTCGCCGCCTTCGAGCTTGACGGCGCCGCAATGGGTCTCTTTCAGGATCCGCACCGCGGAATGAAACGCCTGCTCCCTGGAGGCTTCATAGCAACCGAAGGGCATGTCGACCACGACCAGCGCATGCTGCGAGCCGCGCATCACCGCATGGCCCTGCAGGATCATCATATCGAGCGTCACCGGCACCGTGGTCTCGAAGCCGTGCATCACATTGCCGAGGGAATCGCCGACCAGGATGACATCGCAATGGCGATCGACCAAAGCGGCGGTATGGGCGTGATACGAGGTCAGCATCACGATCGGTTCGCCGTTCTTGCGGGCGCGGATATCGGGCGCAGTCTTGCGCCTGATGGTGGACTGGACAGACACTTGGTCAAGCTCCTACGACGGCAACGCCGATCACGACGGGATGGAACGCGAACGCCAGCGCCAGATAGGCGATCAGCCCGACCGCCACCGCGATCAGGTCGTTGCCGGGACCGCCGACCGGGATCGGCGGCGCACCGGCATCGGTGCGGCGTTTCAGCGAGATCCGGTCGAACACCGCCCACGCCAGGAACGAGCCGAACAGGATGATCGAGCCGAGATCGCCATTGGACAGAAGATGCGCCGCCGCCCACAGCTTGACGCCCGTCAGCATGGGATGTTTCAGCGTGGTGTAGATTCGGCCGCGGATATAGGAGGCGACAACCATAATGACGGCCGGCAGCATTAGCGCCACGGAGATATGCTTCATCGCGGTCGGCGGCTGCCAAACCTCGATCCAGCCGGTCGCGCGGTATTTGGCAAAACCCCAGACGATCAGCGCGAGGCCCAGCGCCGAAACCAGCGAATAGCCGATCTTGTAGCCGCCCTCGCCCGTCGAGGCGATCAGGCGCGCCCGCAAACTCCGCTGCGTGGTCAGCGTATGGACGCCGAGGAACAGCACGAGGCCCAGGATCATCACCGATAGTCCCATGACGTTTCCTCCGTGACAGGGGCGGTCTTGCAACCATCGGGTACCACTTTAGGGGCGCGGGCCGCAATGCGCCAGAATGAGCGGCGTCTATGCCGTCACGGCTTCTCTGTCTGCCTGCCGAGGTCACGATTGTCGACATAGCGGATAGCGATCGGCCGCCCGGCGATGGCGCCGCCGAGGCCGCTGGTGAATTTCAGCGGCGTGCAGGCGGCGAGCGAGGCGTTGATCGCCTTCAGATAGGTCGCGCGGACCTCCGCAGGCGCCCCCGGCGTGGCGTAAGTCACGCGCGGGCTGGCGATGACCTCGCCCGATCTCCTGAAGCCGAGACGCACCGACATCTGCATCCCCTCCCGCGCGGAGGAAGCCGGCGGCGGCGACCAGCAGGAGCGCAGCGCCGCGAACAAGTCGCCGATGCTGTTGAGGTCGTGGCTGGGTTTTCGATAGTTGGCGGCCGCGCCCGGCGAAGGCGCGCTCTCGACCGTGAGCTGAAGATTCTGGCCATAGGCAAAGTTGATCTCGACAATGCAGGGACCGTCATTGAACACGCTGCAGAACGATGGCGTACAAGGTCTTCCGTCCAGCACGCTGCACGGCGCATGCGAGAACGGCGTTGCATCGAGTTGACGCCGCTGCTGGGCGTTGGCAGCCGTCACGGCAACGAGAGCGATGATGCAGACGATGATGCGCCGGAGCATGGAAAGGCCTCGCGAAGGCAATGTAAGCAAATTGACGGGCGCGGTACGCGGTATCAAGCCTGACGCTGTTCACATCCCCGCGTTTCATGGCCGACAATTCCGTGATCGGCGCCGTTCTCGCCCGGCGGGTGAGCACCACCGCGGCATCGAGGGACAAGACGCCACCCACTCGAACCCGCATCACCTGACGGCATGCTGCGATGGCGGATGCCCAGGTGTGATGGCCCGGCCGCGGCGCAGTGGGTCCCCGGTCAAGCCGGGGGACGACGCGTGTGGAGCAATGCGCAGCACCGCTTACGCCTTCTTCTTCACGTCCTTGATGCTCGAAAAGACGATCCCCTCGGCGCGTTCCCTGGTGTAGCCGAGATAGAACTCGTTCTTGGCCAAAAACACCGGATCGCCGTCGACGTCGTCGGCGACGCCGGAGCCATTGGCGGCAATGAACGCCTCGAGCTTCTTGCGGTCGTCGGACGAAATCCAGCGCGCCAGCTGAAATTCCGAGACCTCGAACTCGACCGGCAGCGAATATTCGGCGTCGAGCCGGGCCTTCAGTACGTCGAGCTGCAGCGGGCCGACCACGCCGACCAGCGCCGGTGCACCGTCGCGTGGCCGGAAAACCTGCACCACGCCTTCCTCCGACATCTGCTGCAGCGCCTCTTTCAGCTTCTTCGCCTTCATCGCATCGGTGAGGCGGACGCGGCGGACAATTTCCGGCGCGAATGACGGCACCCCGACGAAGGTCAGGTCCTCGCCCTCGGTCAGGGTGTCGCCAATCCGCAGCGTGCCGTGATTGGGGATGCCGACGACGTCGCCGGCAAAGGCCTCGTCCGCCACCGAGCGGTCCTGCGCAAAGAAGAACTGCGGACTGGACAGGGTCATGCTCTTGCCGGTGCGCACCAGCTTTGCCTTCATGCCGCGGGTCAGCTTGCCCGAGCACAGCCGGGCGAAGGCGATACGGTCGCGGTGGTTCGGATCCATGTTGGCCTGGATCTTGAAAACAAAGGCGCTCATGCGCGGCTCCGAAGCCTCGACCTTGCGCAGATTGCTCTCCTGCGCGCGCGGCGGCGGCGCGAATTTGCCGAGGCCTTCCAGGAGGTCGCCGACGCCGAAATTGCGCAGTGCGCTGCCGAAATAGACCGGCGTCATGTGGCCTTCGCGGAAGGAATTGAGATCGAACGGCTTGCTGGCTTCCTTCACCAGCGCGAGCTCCTGGGTGATTTCGTTGACGTCGAGATTGGGGTTGCGCCCTGCGAGTTCGGCAACGTCGATGTTTTCGGCAGCGCCGGTCTTGGCGCCGCCGCCTTCGAGCAGGCGGATGCCGCCGGTGGAAATATCGTAGGTGCCCATGAAATCGCGGCCGCGACCAACCGGCCAGGTCATCGGCGTGGTGTCGAGCGCCAGCGTCTTCTCGATTTCGTCGAGCAGCTCGAAGGTATCGAGGCTCTCGCGATCCATCTTGTTGATGAAGGTGATGATCGGAATGTCGCGGAGACGACACACCTCAATCAGCTTCAGCGTCCGCGCCTCGATGCCCTTGGCGGCATCGATCACCATGACGGCGGAATCGACCGCGGTCAGCGTGCGGTAGGTGTCTTCCGAAAAGTCCTCATGGCCCGGCGTGTCCAGCAGGTTGAAGACCAGGTCGTTGAATTCGAACGTCATCACGGAAGTGACCACCGAGATGCCGCGGTCGCGTTCGATCTTCATCCAATCGGAACGGGTGTTGCGCCGTTCACCCTTGGCCTTGACCTGCCCCGCCAGATTGATGGCGCCGCCGAACAGCAGCAATTTCTCGGTCAGCGTGGTCTTGCCGGCGTCCGGATGCGAGATGATGGCAAAGGTCCGCCGGCGCGCCACTTCGGCTGACAGCGGCGAACGGGGCGGCGATTTGGCAGCGAGGGCGAGATCGGACATCAGCGAGCCTGTGACAGGGAAAACGGGCGCAATCAAGGGGCTTTCGCGGGCTGACCACACGGTTGCGCACGGTCCCGCGTGACCTCATATAGGGGTCGGCGAGGACGACCTCCAATCCATCATCATCATGTGCAGGGACGACCCTGCTGGCCGGGAGGCGTCCCATGGCGTGGTTGCTGCTGTTGATCGCGGGTTTGCTGGAAGTCGGCTGGGCGGTCGGCCTCAAATATACCGAGGGCTTTACCCGTCTCGTTCCCTCTGTGCTAACGCTGCTGAGCATGACCGCCAGCATCGGGCTGCTGGCCGTCGCCTTGAAGACGCTGCCGATGGGAACCGCCTATGCGGTGTGGACCGGAATAGGCGCCGTCGGCACCGCGATCCTCGGCATCGTGCTGTTCGGCGATCCCGCCGGTGTCGCGCGGATCGCCTGCATCGGCCTGATCGTCGCGGGGATCGTCGGACTGAAGCTGGTGACGTGACCGTTAAAGGCGGGATGGTCCGGAACGCCCCGCTCAGAGCGAGCGCCGGAGGTAGTGCGCGATTTCGCCGACGATTCCGCGGCGGAACGTCAGCACGCAGACCACGAAAATCACGCCCTGGATCACCGTCACCCATTGTCCGAAACCGGCGAGATACTGCTGCATGGCGATGATGACGAAGGCGCCGACCACCGGCCCGAACATGGTGCCGAGGCCGCCCACCAGCGTGATCAGCACGATCTCCCCCGACATCGTCCAGTGCACGTCGGTCAGCGAGGCATTTTGGGCCACGAACACTTTCAGCGAGCCTGCGAACCCCGCCAGCGTCCCCGACAGAATGAAGGCCAGCAGCTTGTAGTGATCGGTCTTGTAGCCCAGCGAAATCGCGCGCTGCTCGTTTTCGCGGATCGCTTTCAGCACCTCGCCGAACGGCGAGTTGACGGCGCGGAAGACCACGAGAAAGCCGCCGAGGAAACCGGCGAGAATGACGTAGTAAAGCACCGTCGGCTGGGCGAGATTGAAAATTCCGAACAGGTAACCCTGCGGAATGCCCTGGATGCCGTCTTCACCGTGGGTGAAGGGCGCCTGCAGATAGATGAAATACAGAAGCTGCGACAGCGCCAGCGTGATCATCGAGAAGTAGATGCCCTGCCGGCGAATGGCGACGACGCCGGTAATGACGCCAAGCCCGGCCGCCCCGGCGGTGCCGATCAAAATTCCCAGCTCCGGCGTCAGCCCCCATTCCTTCAGCGCATGCGCGGTGAAATAGCCGGCGCTGCCCAGAAACATCGCATGTCCGAACGACAGCAGGCCGCCATAGCCGATCAGCAGGTTGAAGGCGCAGGCCAGCAGCGCAAAGCAGAGCGCTTGCATGACGAAGAACGGGTAGATGCCGGTCAGCGGCACCGACGCCAGCAGCGCGGCCATCACGACGAACACGATCATTTCGTCGCGGATGCTGCGCCGGGTCGCCGGCAAGGTATCGTCTGTCATTACTGTCATGTCGTCGCCCGCCCCGTCAGTCCCGTCGGCTTCACCAGCAGCACCAGCACCATCAGTACAAAGACAACGGTATTGGAGGCTTCGGGATAAAAGTACTTCGTCAGCCCCTCGATCACGCCGAGCGCGAAACCGGTAATGATCGATCCCATGATGGAACCCATGCCGCCGATCACCACCACCGCGAACACCACGATGATCAGGTCGGCGCCCATCAGCGGCCGCACCTGGTTGATCGGTGCCGACAGCACGCCGGCCAGCGCGGCGAGGCCGACGCCGAGCCCGTAGGTCAGCGTGATCATCCTGGGCACGTTGATGCCGAAGGCGCGCACCAGCGTCGGGTTTTCGGTGGCGGCGCGAAGATTGGCGCCGAGCCGCGTCTTTTCGATCAGGTACCAGGTGGCGAGGCACACCACGAGCGAGAACACGACCACCCAGCCGCGATAGATCGGCAGGAACATGAAACCGAGATTTATGCCGCCCTTCAGCTCATCCGGGATCGCATACGGCAATCCCGACGAGCCGAAATAATTCTGGAAAACGCCCTGGATGATCAGCGCAATCCCAAACGTCAGCAGCAGTCCGTAGAGATGATCGAGGCCGGACAGCCATTGCAGCATGGTCCGCTCCAGGATCATGCCGAAAATGCCGACCGCGATCGGGGCGATGATCAGCGCCGGCCAGTAGCCGATGCCCATCACGTTGAGCAGGAAGTAAGCGCAGAATGCGCCCATCATGTAGACCGCGCCGTGGGCGAAATTGATGATGTTGAGCATTCCGAAGATCACGGCGAGCCCAAGACTCAGCAGCGCATAGAACGAGCCGTTGATCAGTCCCACCAGAAGCTGCGCGTAGAGAGCCTGCATCGATCGATCTTTCGAAACTCAAATCTCGGTAAACGGCGGGCAGCCGGTGTTACTTCTTTACAAGCGGACAGGCGCTTTCCGAAAGCGGCCTGAAGGCCTTGTCTCCCGGGGTGGTTCCGATCAGCTTGTAGTAGTCCCAGGGTCCCTTTGACTCCTCGGGCTTCTTGACCTCGAACAGATAGGCCGGGTGAATCTTGCGGCCATCGGCGCGAATCGAGCCGGCGCCGAACAGGGGATCATCGGTCGGCATTTCCTTCATTTTCGCCACCACCTTGGCGCCGTCATGCGGGTTGCCGCCCATCGCTTCGAGCGCCTTGAAGTAGTGGATCAGGCCCGAATAGACGCCGGCCTGCACCATCGACGGCTGGGCCTTGTTCTTCGAGCGCTCGGAGAAGCGCTTCGAGAACGCCCGGGTTCCGTCATTGAGGTCCCAGTAGAAGGTTTCGGTGAAGTTCAGACCTTGGGCCACCTTCAAACCGAGCGAATGGACGTCGGTGATGAACAGGAGAAGGCCGGCAAGTTTCTGGCCCCCCGCGACGATGCCGAATTCCGATGCCTGCTTGATCGTGTTGGTGGTGTCGCCGCCGGCATTGGCCATGCCGATGATCTTGGCCTTGGACGCCTGTGCCTGCAGCAGGAACGAGGAGAAATCCGCGGTGTTCAGCGGATGCTTGACGCCGCCGATCACCTTGCCGCCCGACTTCACCACCACCGCGGTGGTGTCGCGCTCCAGCGCATGGCCGAAGGCATAGTCGGCGGTGAGGAAGTACCAGCTGTCGCCGCCGGCCTTGACCAGCGCCTGACCGGTGCTGTTGGCCAGCATGTAGGTGTCGTAGACCCAATGAATGGTGTTCGGCGAGCATTGCGCATTGGTGAGATCCGACGACGCCGCGCCGGTATTGATCATGATGGCGTTCTTTTCCTTCACCAGATTATTGACGGCCAGGGCAACGCCGGAATTCAGCACGTCCATGAAGATGTCGACCTTGTCGACGTCGATCCATTGCCGCGCGGTGTTGACGGCGATGTCAGGCTTGTTCTGGTGGTCGGCGGAAACGATGTCGATCTTCCAGCCCTTTTTGGCAAGACCGGAATCTTCCACCGCCATCTGGGCCGCCAGCGTGGAGCCGGCTCCACCGAGGTCGGAGTAAAGACCCGAATTGTCAGTCAATACGCCGATCTTGATGGCCTTGTCCTGCGCGAAGGCCGCGCTGCCTGCGCCGAACGCCAGCGCGGTGCCGAGCAAAAATGCCGCGATTCTGTTTTTCATGTGTATCTCCCTGGATCGTGCTTGAGGACGTCGTTCAGACGCCGAGATAGGTGTGAAGCTTGTCCATGTTGGCTTGCAGATCGGAGTTCGCGAAACCGTCGATCACCTTGCCGTGCTCGACGATGTAGTAGCGGTCCGCGACGGTCGCCGCGAACCGAAAGTTCTGTTCGACCAGGAGGATCGTAAAACCCTCTTTCTTGAGGCGCGCGATGGTTTGGCCGATCTGCTGGATGATGACCGGTGCCAGCCCCTCGGTCGGCTCGTCCAGCATCAGGAACCGCGCCCCGGTACGCAGGATACGGGCGATCGCCAGCATCTGCTGCTCGCCGCCCGACAGCTTGGTGCCCTGGCTGTCGAGCCGTTCCTTCAGATTCGGAAACAGATCGAAGATCTGGTCGAGCGACAGCCCGCCCGGGCGCACCACCGGCGGCAGCAGCAGATTCTCACGCACGTCGAGGCTGGCAAAAATCCCGCGCTCCTCAGGGCAGAAGGCGACGCCCATGCGCGCGATCTTGTCCGAAGAGGTGCGGGTTATATCCTGATCGCCGAAACGGATCGATCCGGTGCGCTTGCTGATGATCCCCATCACCGATTTCAACGTGGTGGTCTTGCCCGCGCCGTTGCGCCCGAGCAACGTGACCACCTCGCCGGCGTTCACGTGGAAATTGATCCCGTGGAGGACGTGAGACTCGCCGTACCAGGCTTCCAGGTTCTGAACCGTCAGCACCGGCGTCGCCGCGCCGGACTTTGTCGCGGCGGCATGGGCCATCTTCAAATCAGCCATGACCCGCCCCCAGATACGCTTCCTTGACGCGCTCGTCCTTGGTGAGGTCGGCGTAATTGCCTTCCGCCAGCACCTGTCCGCGCGTCAGCACCGTGATGATATCGGAAAGATTGGCCACCACGCTGAGATTGTGCTCGACCATCAGGATGGTGTGCTTCTTCGAGATCCGTTTGATCAAGGCGGCGATCTTTTCGATGTCTTCATGTCCCATGCCGGCCATAGGCTCGTCGAGCAGCATCATTTCCGGATCGAGCGCCAGCGTCGTCGCAATCTCCAGCGCGCGCTTGCGGCCGTAGGGCATCTCGACCGCGGGCGTGCTGGCAAATTCGCCGAGGCCGACATCGTCGAGCAGATCATGGGCGCGGCCGTTGAAGCGGTCGAGCACACTCTTGGAGCGCCAGAAATCGAAGGAGTGCCCGTGCTGGCGCTGCAGCGCCACCCTGACATTCTCGAGCGCGGTGAGATGCGGGAACACCGCCGAAATCTGGAACGAGCGCACCAGGCCCAGGCGTGCGACATCGGCCGGCGCCATCGCCGTAATATCCTGACCCTTATAGAGTATCCGGCCCGCCGAAGGCTGCAGGAACTTGGTCAGAAGATTAAAGCACGTCGTTTTGCCGGCCCCGTTCGGACCGATCAACGCATGAATGCTGCCACGACGAACCCTTAGATCGACATCGCGAACGGCAAAGAACCCCGCGAATTCCTTGGTCAATCCGTGGGTTTCGAGAATGAACTCATCGGCCAATCAAATTCCCCCAACAGTCATCTGCGCGAAGCACTCTTCGCGCTTGACCCATCCTTGCCACCGGCAGGTTCTCCCAGACGCCTTGGAAAATCCCGTTCCGGACGTGCCGCCTCCGGCCGGAATATGCCGTCAACGGCACGGTTTGCGCAAGGTGGAAAGCTTGGCCACCCGCCGCTGGCCATGTTGTTGCGGGAACCGGATTGCCGTTCGGCGGTCCTTCTCGGCATTCGGCCAGCCCGGCAAGCAACCATTAACGGTGTTTTGACGTGACCACCCCTGTTCATAGAATATTCGTCGCAGGGGCCGATCATCCGGCGTTTTAGACCGAGATCGGATTTCAGCCGTGATTTTTGAAAGCGCCAACCCGTCCGTGGTCAAATCGATCAAGCAGCGGGACCTGCTCAACACCTGGTTGCGGCTTTATGCCCGCGCACGGCTTTTGCCACGCGTCGAGGAGTACCAGCCCGCGCGGCTTGAAGAGGAGCTTCCGGATCTCGTCGAATATACCGTGGATACCACCACGTCGCCGCCGCGCCTGACGATCCAGAGTAACGGCACGCGGATGGCGAGTGCCTATGGCCATACCGGCAAAGGCAAGTTTCTCGACGAATATCTGGGCCCGAGACTGGTACCCGTCGTAATGCCGGTCTACCATGAATGCATCGCCCGCCGGTTGCCCGTCTATACCATTTCCAACATCGACGACAGTTATGGACGAATCGTCGCCTATGAGCGGCTGCTGCTGCCGTTCTCGGATTCTGACAATGTAACCCACGTGGTCGCGTCGCTGAAGACCATCAGCGACGACGGCGGATTCGAAATCCGGAATCTGATGCGCGGAAACGATATGCTGCCGACGGCCAGACTTTGCGCCGTCATCGACCGCGATCTGCTCCATCGCGCACCCGGCCGCATTCCGGCCGGCGACGTGATCGAATTCAACTAGGTTTTTCGCGCCCGCAAACCGGCCGCTGGTTTGACTTCCTTTGCGTAGATTTCCGGCTTGAAGCCGACCAGCAATTTGCCCCCGAGATCGAGCACCGGCCGCTTGATCATCGAGGGCTGCGCCAGCATCAGGGCCAGCGCCCTGCGTTCGTCGAGGCCTTCTTTGTCGCCGTCGGGCAGTTTGCGAAAGGTGGTGCCGGCGCGATTGAGCAACCCTTCCCAGCCGAGCTCGTCGCTCCAGCGCTTCAGCTCGTCCTTGCCGATGCCTGATGTCTTGTAGTCGTGGAAATCATGGGAGACGCCGTGGCTGTCGAGCCAGCCGCGGGCCTTCTTCATGGTGTCGCAGTTCTTGATGCCGTAAATGGTGATGGGCATGTCGATTCTTTCCGGAACGGGCCATTCGACCGGCGATAATAGTGTACTAACGGAAATCTTGCATCGGGGGCGAACATGGAATTCACCGCGCTTTTTCTCGCCGTCACGATCGTGATGCTGGTTGCCTGGCTCGGCCGGCGATCGCTCGCATTGGCATTGTTCGCGGTGGTGTTTCTGGCCTCGATAGCTACCTATCTGCACCACGCGACTGACACGCTGAAACTGTCGTTCTGAGGCGACCGCATGACCCGCGCATTGGCCGTCACCTTCAACGCGCTCAGCCTCTACGCGGTCGCGCTCGTCCTGGCCGCGGCCTTTGCGGCGCAACTTCTGCTGCACGAACTTCCCTGCCCGCTCTGCCTGCTGCAGCGTATCCAGTTCGCGTTGCTCGCCATCGGCCCCATCCTGAACGTCCGCTTCGGACCACGCCCCAGTCATTACGCCTTGTCGCTGCTGGCCGCGGTGGCGGGGGCGGCTTTTTCGACGCGCCAGATTCTGCTGCACATCCTGCCCGGTGATGCCGGCTACGGCACGGCGCTGCTCGGCTATCATTACTACACCTGGGCCCTGATCGGCTTTGCCGCGGCGATCGTCCTGCTCGCGGCCATCCTGCTGTGCGACCGTCAGTTCGAACCGGACACCGCGACAACGCAGGCTCCGCCCGGCGCGTTCGCGACGTCGGCGGTCTGCCTGGTAATCGTCCTGACGGCGCTGAATGTGGTTTCGACCCTGCTGGAATGCGGTTTTGGCCCCTGCGCGGACAATCCGACCGTCTATGAACTGTTGAAGCGCGGGACCTGACGTGTTCACGGCCGTTTCGGAATCTGCAGCCCGCGCAGCACCGCCGGGCGCGCGAGGCCGCGATCGAGCCAGGCCGCGACGTTGCCGAACTGACCGAAGCCGACCAGTTCGCGCGCGCCGTAGAACCCGATCAGGTTGCGCACCCAGCCGAGCGAAGCGATGTCGGCGATCGTATAGTCGTCGTCCATGATCCATTGCCGTCCGGCCAGACGCGTTTCCATCACCGCCAGCAGGCGCCTAGACTCCGCGACATAGCGATCCAGCGGGCGCTTGTCGGCGAACTCCCTGCCGGCGAACTTGTGGAAGAAACCGACCTGGCCGAACATCGGCCCGATCCCGCCGATCTGGAAGTGTACCCACTGGATGGTCTGCCAGCGGCGCGCGGCGTCTGCCGGCAGCAGCTTGCCGGTCTTCTCCGCGAGGTATTGCAGGATCGCACCGGATTCGAACAGGCCGAGCGGCGCACTTCCAGGGCCATCCGGGTCTAGGATGGCCGGAATCTTGCCGTTCGGGTTCAGCGACAGGAACTCCGGCGTCTTCTGATCATCCTTGTCGAAGTCGACCAGATGCACTTCGTAGGGCAGACCGGTCTCCTCGAGCATGATGGAAACCTTGACGCCGTTCGGGGTCGGCAGCGAATAGAGCTGCAGGCGATCGGGATGCCTGGCGGGCCAGCGTGCGGTGATCGGAAAGGCTGACAGATCGGACATGACAACTCGTTTTTGCTTAGGTTTGGTCGTGCGGCTAGAGTACGGGGACTGCCTGACGTGACAAGGGCCGGCACCTCATATGGATGATCAAGCGACCGCCAAACCCGGCCTGACCGACGCGGAGCTTGCGTTGCATCCGACGGTCTACGCCGCCGATGCGCTGAAGGATCAGGTCGTGGTGGTCTCCGGCGGCGCCGGCGGCATCGGCCGCGCGATCGCCTGGCTGTTGGCGCGGCTCGGCGCCCATGTCGTCGTGGTCGGGCGCAACCAGGCCAAACTCGACGCCCTCGTCGCCGATCTGGTGGGCCGCAGCCTCAAGGCTTCCGCCGAGATCGCCGATATCCGGGAGCCGGACGCGGTCGACGCCCTGTTCGACAGGGTTTGGACCGCGCATGGCCGCATCGACGGCCTCATCAACAGCGCCGGCGGACAGTTTCCGCAACCCGCGATCGATTTTTCGGTGAAGGGCTGGAACACGGTCATCAACACCAATCTCAACGGCACCTGGTACATGATGCAGGCCGCCGCAAAGCGCTGGCGCGACCACAGGCATCACGGCAGCATCGTCAACATTGTGGTCGTCACCACCCACGGACTCTACGGCATCGCGCATTCGGTCGCGGCGCGCGCGGGCGTCATCGGGCTGTCGCGGGCCGTCGCGGTCGAATGGGCGCCGCTCAACATCCGCGTCAATTGCGTGGCGCCCGGCGTGATCGAGACCGAGGGCTGGAACGTCTACACGCCACAAGCCCGCGCCGCCTATCCGCGCTCGAACCCGATGATGCGCGCGGGCTCGCCGTGGGACATCGCGGAAGCCTGCGTGTATCTCGTCGGGCCGTCGGGGCGGTTCGTCACGGGGGAGACGCTGACGGTGGACGGCGGCGGGCAGTTGTGGGGCGAGACCTGGACGACGGGGAAGCCGGGGTATTTCGCCGGCGGCGATGAGTGAGCAGATTTTTGGCAGGAAGCTAAGCCGACCCGTTTCACGGGAACGACAGACATGACCGACATGACAGGCAAGGCGCGACTGATCGAACGCAACGGGGTGTTGGGGCCGACGATCGAGCGCCCGATCCCGCAGCCGCGCGCCGGCGAGTTGCTGCTGAAGATTCATGCCACCAGCCTCAACTTTCACGATCTCGTCGGCATCGACGGCGGCATCCGCGGATTGCCCGTTCCGCGCGTCCCCTGCTCCGATGCGTCGGCGACGGTGCTGACGGTCGGCGACGGAATCACGAAGTTCGCTGTCGGCGACGCCGTCATTCCGAACTTCTTCCTGAACTGGAAGAGCGGACCGGTGGCGCGCGATGTGATGTCTCCCGTCCTCGGCGATCAGGTCGACGGCGCGCTGCAGACCCATCTCTGCCTGAAGGCGGCCTCGGTCGTGCGGGCGCCGGCCGGCCTGAACCACGACGAGATCGCGACGCTCGGCTGCGCAGCCCTGACCGCCTGGCGCAGCGTGGTGGTCGAGGCGCAGGTCCAGCCGGGACAAACGGTGGTGCTGCAAGGCACCGGCGGCGTTTCGCTCGCCGCGCTGGCTTTCGCGAAGATGCTGGGCGCCCGGGTCATCCTCACCTCCTCGTCCGACGAGAAGCTGGCCCGCGCCAAGCAACTCGGCGCCGACGTGCTGATCAACTATCGCGCCACGCCGGACTGGCCGGCCGCGGTGATGGCCGCCACCGGCGGCGAAGGCGCCCATCTCGTCGTCGAAGTCGGCGGCGGCGAAACCCTGGCGCACGCGATCAAGGCCACCCGGCTCGGCGGCCACATCTCGGTGATCGGCGTCTTGTCCGGCTATCAGGCGGCGAGCTTCCCGCTGGCGATGGTGATGAGCAAGAACCTCACCGTCAGGGGCATCACAGTCGGCAGCGCCGCGAACCTCGATGCGATGTGCCGGGCGATCGAGCTCAACGGCTACAGGCCGGTCATCGATCAGGTATTCGATCTCGACCACGCGCATGAAGCGGTCGCCGCCATGAAGCAGCAGAAACATTTCGGCAAGATCGTGATCCGCATCGCCTGATCGGCGCGGCTGGCGCGATGTCCATGACGCCGGGCTGCAACCGTTGCTGGATCGTTTCATTATTTCTTCTGCAGCACCGTCACATGCAGGTTGCGCCGGATCTCCATTCCCTGCCGCCGGTACAGCGCGATCGCCGAAGCGTTGCTGGAAAATACGTGCAGAAACGGGATCTCGCCCCGCGCGACGATCTGGCGGGAAATCGCGCCAAGCAGCAGCTGGCCGTAACCGCGGCCGCGGTGCGACGGATCCACGCAGACGGCTGTCATCTCGGTGAAATTGGCAGGCTTCATTCGCTCGCCCGCCATCGCAACCAGCCTGCCATCGATCCGGATTCCGAGAAAGGTTCCCAATTCATGCGTTCGAGCACTGAACGGGCCGGGCCTGGTGAGTTCGGTCAACGCCATCATCGCGGGCACATCATCGGCGCCGAGCGTGACAACTTCCGCGCCGTCGATCGCGCTCTCGGTGGGTGTTCCGATCATCTGCTCGCCGGTTTCGGCCAGCACGGTCTTGAACTCGGCGGGCGCGGTCACGGCGTCAGGCGTGAACAGCACGGCGATTTCGGATCCGGACATGATCGCGCCGAGCGCCGCGAAGCTCTCCGGGGACATATCCACCAAGTCCGCGAAGGGCGCGACCGCAGCGGGATAGCGCAGCGCCCGTGCACCGCCTTCCGCCAACGCCCGCTGCCGGCTCGTCAGCGCGCTCCAGATAGGGCGATCGAGCGGATGGGTCGATGTATCGATAACGGACATGGCGACATCCCGGTCAAGCGCTCATCCCGATCGAATCCTAGTCCGCCTTGCTGTCATCGAGGCTGACGACCACCGCCGCATTGGCAATGATGATGGCATCGCCGCCGCTCTCGGCCGGAATTTCCAGCCCGCCCTTGACCGCGGTGACGGTCACCGTGCCGTAAGGCAGCTCTTTCGCGACCGCCGCGGTGTCGACTGAGTTCGGGTCCGGCACGCCGATGGTGACATCGACGAACATGTCTTGGGAGGTCTTGCCCACCATCCGGAAGAAGCCGAGGCTGGAGTGGCGGATGGCGTCGGAGACCGCGCGCTTGGCGGCCTTTGTGGAATCCTTGCCGTGCACATCCACGCCCATGCCCATTTCGGTGATACAGCGCACGCGTGCCATGAGGTGTTGTCTTTCGTCAGGGGTTGAAAAGATGAGCCGCCTGCAGCCGCGCTGGCCGTCACTCGGCCGCGTCCCGAACCGGGACCCCCTGCTCGATATCGAATTGCAGGACGTCGTTGAAGCGGTTGAACGCGCCGCACAGCGCGATGCGCCAGGTCAGCTCGACAATCTGGGCTTCGGAAAAATGCTCGCGAAGGCGACTGAAAACTTCGTCGCGGGTCTTGTTCCAGTTGCTGGTTACAGCGATGGAATATTCGACCACCAGCCTGTCGACAGCGTCGAGTTCGGGATGATCCTTGTAATCGAGCAGGCGCGCGGCGCCCTGTTCCGAGACGCCCTGGATTCTCAGCTTAGGCGCGTGGTGCGATACGCAATAGTCGCATTGGTTCAACAGCGACACCGTGACCAACGCCAGTTCGAGATGGCGCTTCGACAACACGGCCTCATCGGCCAGATCGACCAGCAACGACCAGATGTGCTTGAAGATCGGCGGCCGGTGCGCCATCCCGCCGGCCTGGTTCTCGAACGCGCCATAGGTGGTCATCTTGTCCCAAAGCGGCCCGAGTTCGGCCGGCAGATCGTCCTTCGACTTGATCGACACGCGTGACATGGGTTCCCCTGACGGCCATCGCGACGCGCCCGCGCCGGAACGCGATGGTGGCATTTTCCGGTTCGATTTTCAAACGGCGTGAGGGTATGGGTTCGTCTTCTCGCCGCATGAGACGCCCGAGGTTTCATGCGGTTGCCCGCAGATTTGACGCCAACCTTGATGCGTCGGGACCACACGACTTTGCCGTCCGCTCGAGCCGCGCTCGTCAATCGCAACTCCCGCGACCACCAAACCCACCGCAACGTTCGTGACGATCGCGAGCCGCCCCTCTCTCGGGTTAGACGCGCAGAGTCAAACCACGGATTTGCCCGGACGGGTTAAGCGAAATATTTTTGCGCGTAGGACGTGACAAGGTTTTCAGAATCGGAGCGCGAGTCATTTGGCGGTTTCACACCGCTCCTCTAGCCCCCTCTGCTTTCTTGCATCGCCGCCCAGGCGCCGACCGCGTCGCGTTGCGGGCCCTGAACGCAGCCCGTCGTCGCAACGCCGCAAAAGCGAAAGACCCGATGCGCGACCTGTTTCTGCCGACCCTGTCCTCTCGCTCCAGATCGGAACCTCTTGACATGCGGCGCTGCTTCGATTTAATTAGACTGACTAGTCGATTAACCTAAGGCTCTATAGCCGGAAGACATCGGAACTCGAATGGCCCGCACCGCGGATCCCCAACGGCATGAAGCCAAACGTCGGGAAATGCTGCACGCGGCGAGGAAGTGTTTCGCGGAGAAAGGCTTTCACAGCACCTCGACCGCAGAAATCTGCCGCATGGCGGGGATGAGCCCGGGCAATCTGTTCCATTATTTTCCGACCAAAGACGCGATCATCCAGGCGATCGCGGAGCAGGATCGACGCGAGACGGCACAGCTCTTCGCCAGCCTCGATCCGGAAGAAGACGCAATCGCATCCGTCATCAACCTAGCGGAACAGACGATGCTGCATCTGACCGATCCGCTCTACGCCAAGCTGAGCCTGGAGCTCGCTGCGGAAGCGATGAGAAACCCGGCGATCGCCGAGATGTTCGCGGTCAACGACCGCGAATCCAGCCAGGCGCTGACGGCCCTGCTCCGACGCGGGGTCGAGCGCGGTGAGATCGATAGCGGTCTGGATCTCGACCGAAGCGCGCTCTGGCTGATCGCACTGGTCGAAGGAGCCATCGGTCGCGCAGCGATGGACCCGGGCTTTGACGCCGGTGCCCACATAGACACGCTGACGAAGCTCATTTCGCGTTTCCTTGCGCCGCGCGCGCCCCAAGCGGCGCACGGCGGTCATGCAGGCTGATGCCGCACAGTCCCAGTGTCTTGGCTCCGCCCACACGGGCGGTTCAGCGCTCTGGGTGGGTGCGATCCGACTGTTGACGCCCGATCTGGACATCACTCCGCCCGGCTTGATGAAGGCGGTTCAGCCGCGCTCGACGTCTCCCGGACCGGGCGACCGCCTGTACGATCCGGAATCCGGCCAAACGCTCGGCGACCTGTCGGTCCAGCGTCTGGGCCAGGCCTTGCGCGCCGCCTGGAGGCGCGTTGCCGCGCCGTCCAGGGCTTGCGCCGGTGCGTGAAGTGGCCCGGTATCGTCGGCAGGCTCCCCTCTTCGGCGTTATCGCCGCTGGCGGCTTTTCACTGCTCGGCAACGCCGTTGCGGGCGTCGCCCTCCCGTGGTTCGTGCTGGGCCTGACCGACAGCGCGGCGTGGACCGGAATCGCCGCCGCGGCAGGCATGGTGCCGCTTGTTCTGGGCGCCTTCTTCGGTGGACCGCTGATCGACTGGTTCGGGGCGCGACGAGTGGCCGTTACAGCGGACCTGATCAGCGCCGCGAGCGTCACGGCCGTTCCCGTTCTCTTTTTGCTCGGCGAGCTGAGCCTTGGGTGGCTCCTGGCCCTGATCGTCATCGGGGCTCTGCTCGACGGTCCTGGCATAACGGCACAGGACGCGCGGCTGCCGGAACTGGCCCGGCTTGCCGGTCTGCCGATCGAGCGCGTCACCGCGATCGACGAACTGCTGGAGAACGCAGCCGTCATCCTGGGTCCACCGGTCGCCGGCCTCGCAATCGTCGCCTTCGGCGTCGAGCGAACCTTGTTCATCACAGCCTTCTGTTCCCTGACGGCAGCGGTTATCAACGGGGTTTCGTTGCCGCGCCACCGGCGAAGAGCGCGCCTTGTCGCCGGATCGGACGGCATCCTGTCGGGCGCACGTTTTCTGTTGGGCGACGCGCTCCTGCGGACGATCCTGATCCTTGCCATGGTCGTCCTTGCCGTATTCGGCGCCCTCAATGCCGTGGTCATGCCTGCCATGCTTCGCGCCGGTGACGGCAGCGCGCTCGATCTCGGCGTATCACTGGCCGCGGCCGGCGGCGGCGCCGCCTGCGCCACCATCACTTTCGCCGTCTGCGGACATCGTGGCGACGTGCGGCTCATCCTGTTGCTAGGGCTCGCCGGCGCAGCAGGGTCCATCGGTGCCTTAGCAGTCGCGACGACGCCGCCACTCATGTGGGTCGCAGCCGGCGCCCTGGGGCTATCGACCGGAGCCCTTGGGCCCCTCGTCAACGCCCTGTTTCTGCGCCGCGCGCCCTCGGCGATCCGCGGGGGCGTATTGGGCATGACCACGGCCGCTGCCTTGGTGGCGACGCCCGTCGCGGTCCTGATGACGGGGCTTGGTGCCGAGGTGGTCGGCCCGCGTCCTTTGCTCGCCGGGCTTTCAGCCGTGCTGGCACTCCTAACAACTTTCGCCGCCTTGAACCCTGTCTTGCGCGCGCTGTCGCAACGCCGTCCGAAAACCCCAGAAACTCACCCCAAGAGGATGGCGTTCCACCGTGCGCGGCGCCGACGGCCGCCGCATGCACGCAATCTCCCTGGATAGGTCGCCCGTGAGCCTTTCCACCGAGACTTTGCAAGGCCTGCATGATGTCCATCTACGCAACGGACTGGCCCCGGATCGAAACGGTCGAACAGGCCAGGCATCAGCGGGATCGATCGGTCGATGCCTTGCGGGGGTTCGCCCTGTTCGGCGTCATCCTCGTCAATGTGCCGTTTTTCGCGTTTCCGATCTATGAGGGTCCGGCCATCATGGGCACCCTCGATCGGTGGGCCTTCGGGGGGTTGACCGCCTTGGCCATCGGCAAATTCTTCCTGATCTTCTCGTTCCTGTTCGGTTTCGGGTTCGCCACCTCCATCTCGGCCGACCAGCGACAGGGTCGCGCCAGCGGCCCACGGTTCGCACGCCGCCTGTCGGGCCTGCTGGCGTTCGGCCTGCTGCACGCCGTGTTCCTGTTCATCGGAGACATTCTGATCCTTTACGCGTTCCTCGGCATCCTCCTGTGGCTGGCGCGCGATCGGGGCCCGCGGACCCTTCTCGCCCTGAGCGCGATCGCCTATCTGGTCGCCATCGCCGCCCAGGCGGCCGCGCTGACATCGACGGATTTCGAGGGCGGAGCTGTGGTGGCGCGCGCCAATGCGGCGTATCTGGGCAGCTTCTGGGACGCCGTGCGATTCCGGCTGTCCGAGGACATCTGGATCGGCCAACCCTTCATACTGATCTTCAACGGCCCCGCGGCGCTGTCGATGTTCCTGGCCGGTCTCGCCTTGGCGAAATCCGGCGGCTTCCCCGGCACACCAGGGCGCCGAGCCCGACCGATGCTCGGATGTAGCCTGCTCGGCATTGGTCTGGCAGTCAGTGTCGCGAGCCTTGCCTGGGTGGGTCCGGACTACACCGCTCCGGTCACCGGCGCGACCGTCGGTCAGTTCATTGCCGCGATGGCCCGTTCGGCCGCTGCGCCGCTTCTTTCTGCGGGTTATGGACTAGTCCTGATCAGCGCTACCGATCGATGGCCCGACGCGCACTGGGTCCGCCTCCTCGCGCTCGCAGGCCAGATGACCCTGACGGGCTACCTGCTGCACTCGGTCATTCTGGCCTTTGTCTTCGGCGGATGGGGGCTCGGCCTCTACGGCCAGGTGTCGGCAGCCCAATGCGTGGCGATCGGCGTCGTCGTCTATCTGTCGCTCGTGGCGCTGTTCTCGCTCTGGAAGCGCCGCTTCCGATACGGGCCTGACGAGTGGCTGCTGCGCTCGTGGATCGAGCTCAAGTCCAAGCCTTTTCGGATTTGATCGGCTCGATCAGCCTGGAGTCTTTCGAAGCTGCGTCAACAATTGGCGAACGAGAACCGAAATTGTCGGGGAAGTCAGGTAGGACCTTGCCCGGTGCGGCCCTTGCGCTGACCGTCGCAGCACTGGCAGTCTTTCATCGCCAGCGGTTCGCCGGAGATTTCATCACGGATCGCGCCGCAGGCGCATCAGGCGCTGTATGCTTCACTCATGTTGTCCCTTTCGGTGGGTTGTTGCGAGGCCGCGAATGTTTTCGAGCGCCTGATCAGGGCCGGTAGACTCCGTTTCGCCGGCTGGCGATCAGCTTCAGCCAGGGCGCCGAATGGAAGGCGCTCATCAGCAGGTACATCGGGACCATTCCGCTCAGCAATGACGCACTTCCGATCGAGCACACCGCATCCGGCGATGCGCCGCCGAGGACACTTGTCAGCAGCGCCATGAGGGCGAAGGTCGGCGCGGCCGCGAGGTAGAGGAAATCGGCGGCGCCTATCGCTGCGGCGTTGCCGTTTTCGCCATCGACCGCGCCGCAACCGCGGCTGCCGATATGTGCCTCGCCCATGTTTATCTCCTGCAACCAAGTGCAATTGCGCCGCCGCGCCTCGCTGGATTACCCTTGGCGTTTCCGCATGGCGGCCTCTCCGGCGTCCGACACCTCGACCCATTTCGGGTCGGGCGCGGCGGCGGCGTAGCTGTCGTGCCAGTTCCACCATTTGTACGGTGGGGTCTGCGGATAGCCTTCGGGAGAGTCCTCCCACGTCTCCTGGCGCCCGAGCGCGGTCATGTCGAGGTAGCTCCAGGTGCTCCCCATCGCCTCGTCGCCGCGGTTGTTGATGAAGTAGATACGGTAAACCTTGTCGCCGTCGCGGATGAACGCGTTGGTGCCGTGCCATTCGTCGACGCCGAAGTCGGTGTCGAAGCCGTCGGTGATAGTGTACCAGGGCATCTGCCATCCCATGCGCGCCTTCAGGCGGGCGATGTCCGTCTGCGGCGCGCGCGAGACGAACGCGAGCGTGGTGTCGCGGGCGTTGAGATGGGCGACGTGGGCGACCTGGTCGGCCAACATGGAGCAGCCGCGGCAGGCCTGTTCGGGCCAGCCATGCACGCCGGGCTCGAAGAAGGCGCGGTAGACGATCAACTGACGGCGGCCGTCGAACAGGTCGGTCAGGCTCGCTTTGCCCTGTGGCCCGTCGAACGCATACGCCTTCTCCACCGCCAGCCACGGCATCCGCCGGCGCTCGGCGGCCAGCGCGTCGCGGGCGCGGGTCATGGCCTTCTCCTTCACCAGCAGCTGCTGGCGCGCGGCTTCCCATTGCTGCGCCGAAACCACGTGAGTCTTCATGGCCAACCTCCTCTGTTTGATGCGATGCGCGCGGCGTTCGGTCAGGCCGGAAGCCGCCGGTCGTATTCGCCATGCAGGCGGCTCCAGCCTTCCCAGAATGGCGCCGGCTCCCTGCCCATGGCGCGGGCGACCAGAATATCGAGATGCATGTGCCAGCCGGCGCTGACCTTCAGCATGGTCGAGCGGTCGGGCAGACGGCGATGGGTGACGGTGAGCAGGACGCCCTCGCCCCGCGGCTGCAGTTCGAAGGTGACGTCGCCGCTGTTGGCCCAGGCGATGGAAAGTTTGCGCGGCGGATCGAGTACGGTGATCCGGCTCTGCATCCGGTGCTCCTCGGGGAAGCCGGCCGGCCGCGCGCTCGGCGGGTCGTTGAGTTCGTCGTTGCGCCAGACCAATTCGAAGGGCGCGCCGACTTTCATCTCCATCTCACCCGCCGCGAGCCATTTGGCGCGCAGTCCGTTGTCGGTGAGATACGCCCAGATGCGCTCGACCGGCCCGGGCAGCAGCCGCTGGACCCTCAACGTCGCGGGTTCGGTCAGCGCGCCCCAGCCGTCGGGTTTTGTCGTTGCATCCATCGCTCTGCTCCTTCACTTTTTCTGCAGCTTTTTTTGCATTTTTTTTGCTGTCGCCCCGTCTTCCGCACGCAGCAGGGCTTCCAGCGTGTCGAGCCTTGCGCTCCAGAACCGCTGATAGCGCCGCAGCCACGCATCGGCTTCCGCCAGCCGCGCCGCCTCGAGCCGGCACAAATGGGTGCGGCCGCGGATCGTCCGCGTCACCAGCCCGGCGTTCTCCAGCACCCGCACATGTTTCGACGCGCCGGCGAAGCTCATGCGAAACGGCGTCGCCAGTTCCCCGATCGTGCGTTCCCGCTCCGCGAGCTGGCCCAGCATCGCCCGCCGCGTCGGATCCGCGAGGGCATGAAAGACGGAATCGAGATGGGCGAATTGTTCAACCATGTGGTTAAGCATAAGCGCCCGGGGCAGATTGTCAACCGATCGGTTTAATTTTGTTGGGCAAGGTTCGCCGACCTGCCGTTGCTGCCACCGTCACGCACGGATCGTTTCCGTAGGCGCTTAACGCCAGCGTCGAAAGGAACTGACAAGGGGTTTCGACGGTCCGGAAATGATTTGCCCGTCGATGCCGAATCCCAGGCACTTTTGGCTTTTTTCGATCGCGAGGTAGCGGCGCGGAAGGTCAACAGCCACTCGGGAACGGCAGCCTTATTCTCTTTTCTATACCATTTGGCGATGCTAGCGTTTCGAAATGGGGAATACGGCTCGTCAAAGAAACCGTTGACGATCCGGAGGGACGTCGCCCGCCAGGGACGCGGCGCGGCACTCGCTTTTTGCGTTCGTCGATTCCTCGCTGGATGAGGCTGGCCCGATCATCGATCGGCCGAAGGCGGAAGGCACACCGACATGAACCTGCATCGTATGCTGCTGGAACGGAAGGCGGCTGGCCGGCCGGTCACGGTCGCCATCATCGGGGCCGGAAAGTTCGGAACGATGTTCCTCTCGCAGGCCCGCAACACCGACGGCATGCACGTCGTCGGCGTCGCCGACCTCAACACCGCGCGCGCCCGCTCGCAATTGAAGCTCGCCTGCTGGCCGCAGGAGCAATATGCGGCGGCCTCGATCGAGGACGCGCTCAAGAACGGCGCGACGCATATCACCGACGATGCCGACAGGCTCCTCACCCATCCCGGGGTCGAGGTCGTCATCGAGGCGACGGGCGATCCCGGCGCCGGCATCCGCTTCGCGCTGAAAGCGATCGAGCACGGCAAGCACATCGTCATGGTCAATGTCGAGGCCGACGCCGTCGCCGGCCCGATCCTGGCCCGCAAGGCGAAAGCGGCCGGCGTGGTCTATTCGCTCGCCTGGGGTGACCAGCCGGCGCTGATCGCGGACCATGTCGACTGGGCGCGCGCGGCGGGCTTCAAGGTGGTGTCGGCCGGCAAGGGCACGCGCTACCACCCGACCTACCACCAATCGACGCCCGATACGGTGTGGGACATCCTCGACAAGTACATGAAGATCAAGGATCGCAACTCGATCAATCCGAAGATGTTCAACAGCTTCGTCGATGGCACCAAGTCGGGCATCGAGATGACCGCCGTCTGCAATGCGACCGGCCTTCATTCGCAGGCCGAGGGCCTTTCCTTTCCGCCGGCGACACGCTTCGAGCATGCCGAGATCTGCAAGCCGAGATCGGACGGCGGCGTTCTGGAGCGCAGCGGCGTGACCGAGGTGACGTCGTCGGTCTATCGCGACGGCACCGATGTTCCCAACAGCCTCGTCATGGGGACCTACGTCGTCTTCGAGAGCGACAGCGCCTATAGCGAGGAGTGTTTTCGCGAGTACAGCATGCTGCCGGACAAGACCGGCAAATATGCCTGCCTGTACCGGCCGATCCACATGATCGGGCTGGAACTCGGCATATCCGTCGCCTCGGCCGCCCTGCGCAACGAGCCGACGGGCGCGCCGATCATGTTCAACTCGGATGTCGTCGCCACCGCCAAGCGCGCGCTCAAGGCCGGCGAGATGCTCGACGGCGAAGGCGGCTTCTGCGTCTGGGGCAAGCAGACGCCCGCCTCGGCCTCGCTCGATGAGGGTTATCTGCCGCTCGGCCTCGCCCACAATGTGAAACTCAAGACCGACATCGCCGAAGGCCAGCGCCTGAAATGGAGCGATGTCGCGTACGATCCCGCCAATCTCGCCGTCAAGGTCCGGCGCGAGATGGAGGCCGCCTTCGCACGCCCCAACACCCGCGCCGCATGAGCGGCTTGATGGCGGGGCGTGCGCCGTTACGCCCCGCCATTGACCCGGAGCCGGAGCAACGGGCCGAACCACAAGCAGGGTGGACAAGAGATGACGACCAAGGGACGAACCATGCCATCCCGCCGCGCCATGCTCGCCGGGCTTGCCGCCGGCGCCGCACTGCTTGGCATGCCCAGCATACTCCGGGCACAGCTCAGCTGGATGGGCGCCGGCTCGTGATGGCGGGTTAGCGTAAGCGTAATCCGACATCACGAGCACGATGCGCCAACGGGATGTGTGGATTACGCCTCCGGCTATTCCACCCTACGAGCTACAACACATCATGTCTTCGCCTCATCCGTCCTTGCAAGAGGCGTGCGGTCAGCTGGCCATACCGCCAGAAAACATTTCGATGATCGCTTGAAAACTGGCGAAGAGTGGTGACGTCAGTGCTGGCGCCAAAATGGCGATCACGCTTTTCACTGCGGACGATGTTCCGAAGTCGAGCTTGTCTCCTGTCGTCGGCTGCAGCATCTCGCGAACGTCCACATACCAACTTGCCAGAGTTCGCATACTTGCAAATTCAATAGGTACAATATACCTTCTTAGGAACCAAGGAACCTCCCGGATGGCGTTGAGCATCAAGGACCCTGAAACCGAGCAGCTGGCACGAGAGCTCGCCCGGCTTACAGGCGAGAACATCACAACGGCGACCAAACGCGCCCTCGAGGAGCAGCTGCGTCGGGTTGGCCGCCATTCCCGCAAGGCCGTCCTGCTGGAGGATCTCGCGGACATCCGCCGGCGCTGGAGCGCTTTGCCGGTGCTGGACGACCGCAGGTCCGAAGACATTCTCGGCTATGACGAACATGGGTTGCCACGCTGATGGTGATCGACACCTCCGTCATCGTGGCGATCGCGCTCAACGAGGCCGATGCGGCGGCGTTCGAGGAACGGATTGCAGATGATCCCGTCCGTCTGATCTCCGCGGCGACCGTGCTCGAAGCTGCCATCGTGCTCGAAACGCGACTGGGAGACGCCGGCGGACGTGAGTTTGATCTTTGGCTGCTGAAGCTTGGAGCGGAGATCGTCCCGGTCGATGCCGAACAGATGGACGCCGCGCGTCGCGCCTGGCGCCGATATGGCAAGGGGCGCCATCCAGCCGCGCTGAATTACGGCGATTGCTTTTCCTACGCGCTGGCGCTGACCCGCGGGGAGCCGCTGCTGTTCAAGGGGGAGGACTTCGCCGGAACCCATGTCAATCAACGCAGCGAAGGCCCGGCTGGATAGAACGACACCGGACAACATCCACGTGACGTCCGCGTGGCCGGCCGACTGCCTGCTTTCGACTCGGGCCAGCGCTTTTTGGCGGTTCAGGCTGCGCAGCCCGTGGCGTCGCGCGACACCAGCGCGTTCACGATCGCCGGCCTGACCGTGATCGATCCTTGGGTAGCGGTCGCGCGCTGATCGTGAACGCAGTGGACGCCGTTGCAGCAACAGCTTGTCTTGCTTTGCTCGATTTCGACTGGTGGAATGTGCTTCGCTATGAATTAGACCGCATCTTCCAGGGGGCAATTAGTGACGTTCGGCGTCTTCATCCACCGGTCGGATTCGATCTACGAGGACAGTCCCGCCGAGCGATACCAGTTTCCCAGCCAATACCTCGCTCGCGTCGAAGCGTGCATTGGGGACTGGATCATCTACTACGAGCCACGGAAAGCGCAGGAAACGCGCGGCTACTTTGCAATTGCCAAAATTCAACAAGTCATCCCCGACCCGGGCACCTCGGGCATGTATATCGCCATCGTCGAACCAGGCAGCTATCTGGATTTCGTCAATCCAGTCCCGTTCCGTGAAGACGACGGACTCATCGAGCGGGGCCTGCTGAACGAACACGGCAAGATTTCCGGGCGCGCTCAATCTGCGGTCCGAACGATTTTTCCGGCGGATTTCAACCGGATCACCGAACTCGGATTCTCCGAGAACACAGCCTTGCTGCCGCGCGTCGATGCGCCCTCCGCCTTGCCAGGCATGCAAGAGGAACAGGCCGTCTTCCAATACGAGCAGGAACGGAGCCGCGTCGAATATTTGACGTCCCGCATCGTCCGGGACCGCATCTTCCGCAGCGTCGTTCTACGTGCCTACGATGCCCGCTGCGCGGTTACTTCCTTGAAGTTGATCAATGGCCGCGGGCGGGCCGAGGTCGATGCCGCGCACATAAGGCCGGTCGAGGCGAATGGACCGGATATCGTCAGCAATGGGCTCGCCCTCTCCGGCACCGCGCATTGGATGTTTGACCGCGGCTTGATCGGCATCGCGGACGATCATGAGATCCTGATCTCGCGTCACGTGAACGATACCGCCGGCGTCCGCGCCATGATCAACAACGCCGGGCGCATTCTGACACCTGCCCGCACCGCCGATCAGCCCCACCCTCATTTCCTGCGGTGGCGTCGCGAGAACTGTTTCAAGGCGTGAAGGGTATTCATTGGTGAACGGCGCAGCGTCTGCTGTCGCCCCGCTATTCCGTTTTTGCGGCAGCCGCGCTCGGTATATCGGTTTGAGCAAAATCGGCGCCCTTGTACAACAACGGCAACCCCCGCACCTTCGCGAGGGCATAGCTGAACACATCGCCGAAGTTCAATCCGGCGGGATGGCCGCTGCCTCTGCCATAGGTCACGAATGCCGCATACGCCGCGTCGGCTTCGGACGCGGCCGGCGCAACCAGTTCGAAGGTCGGCAGCCGCAGCAGGTCGTTGAGAAGAACGACCGCGCGTTCACCGCGCCGGCCATGGACAACCATGCGCGCCTCGACGGCCGAGACGGTGCTGACCAGCGCATTCCCGGCGCGTTCGATTATTCCGATGAAGTCCTGCCGCTCCGGCTCACCCAGCGCGATGGCGACGATGGCCGAGGTATCGACCACGATCACTTCGGCAGTCCGGCCCCGTCCCATTCCAGGGGGTTCTGGGCGTCCACGCGATCGGGGATGCGGTCCAACTGCGCCAGCAACGCCGCCATTTGCCCGGGCCTGGCCGCCGACTGAGTCTGGCTTGCGAGGGCATCGATGGCACGTTCGACGACGGCGGTTTTGGTCAGGCCGGTGGCACGAGCCAGCCGTTCAACCTTTGCAACAATAACGGGATTTGCGATTTGCAATGCCATGACAACCGCGCGAATGTTGATTTAGTTATGATCAATATACATCAACATGCCAGAGTTCAAGGGTTGGCCCTACTCCCACTCGATCGTCCCCGGCGGCTTGCTCGTGATGTCATACACCACCCGGTTGACCCCCTTCACCTCGTTGATGATCCGCGTCGCGGTCTCGCCCAGAAACTTCATGTCGAACGAATAGAAATCCGCGGTCATGCCGTCGGTGGAGGTTACCGCGCGCAGGCCGACGACATATTCATAAGTCCGCCCGTCGCCCATCACGCCGACGGTCTTGACCGGCAGCAGCACGGCAAAGGCCTGCCAGATGGTGTCGTAGAGACCGGCTTTCCGAATCTGGTCGATATAGACGGCGTCCGCATTGCGCAAAATGTCGAGTTTTTCCGGAGTGATTTCGCCGGGGCAGCGGATGGCGAGGCCGGGGCCCGGGAACGGATGGCGGCCGACGAAGATTTCCGGCAGGCCGAGTTCGCGGCCGAGCACGCGGACCTCGTCCTTGAACAGTTCGCGCAGGGGCTCGACCAGCTTCATGTTCATGCGCGCGGGAAGGCCGCCGACATTATGGTGCGACTTGATGGTGACCGAGGGGCCGCCGGTGAAGGAGACGCTCTCGATCACGTCGGGGTAGAGCGTGCCCTGCGCCAGGAAATCGGCGCCGCCGATTTTTTTCGCTTCGGTATCGAACACGTCGATGAACAGGCGGCCGATGGTCTTGCGCTTCAGTTCGGGGTCGGTGACGCCGGCGAGCTCGCCGAGGAAAAGTTTCGAGGCATCAACATGCACCAGCGGGATGTTGTAGTGGTGCCGGAACAGGTCGACCACGGTTTTGGCCTCATCGAGCCGCAGCATGCCGTGATCGACGAACACGCAGGTGAGCTGGTCGCCGACCGCCTCGTGGATCAGCACCGCCGCGACGGCGGAGTCGACGCCGCCGGAGAGGCCGCAGATCACCTTGCCCTTGCCGACCTGCACGCGGATCTTCTCGATCGCCTCCTCTCGGAAGGCTCGCATGGTCCAGTCGCCGGTTAACCCTGCGACCTTGCGAACGAAATTGCGGATCAGTTTGGCGCCGTCGGGCGTGTGCACCACTTCGGGATGGAACATCAGGCCGTAATAGCGGCGCTTCTCGTCCTGGATCACGGCGAACGGCGCGTTGGCGCTGGTGCCGGCGACGGTAAAGCCCGGCGGCATCTTGGTGATACGGTCGCCGTGGCTCATCCAGACCGGATGCTTCTCGCCCATGCCCCAGGTGGAGTCGAACAATTGGCTCACGGCCTTGACCTCGAGGTCGGCGCGGCCGAATTCGCGGTGGTGGCCTCCTTCGACCTCGCCGCCGAGCTGGGCCGCCATGGTCATCTGGCCGTAGCAGATGCCGAGCACCGGCACGCCGGAATCGAAGATCGCCTGCGGCGCGCGCGGCGAGCCTTCCTCATGCACCGATTCCGGGCCGCCGGAGAGGATCACCGCTTTCGGCTTCATTTCCTTGAAGGCGGCCTCGGCCTTCTGGAACGGCACGATTTCGGAATAGACGCCCTCCTCGCGCACCCGCCGCGCGATCAGTTGCGTCACCTGACTGCCGAAATCGACGATCAGAATCTTGTCATGCGCCGAGGCCACCGAAGGCATCGACTTGGCTGCTGGCTGTGGGGCTGTCATGGACAGCAAATACGCGACGGGGGCCGTGCCCGCAACCGCGCAGCGGCTTTGTCCCACATCCTTGTGCAGGCATGGACAGATGAAATTAGGTAAGTATTAGTGACCTAATTTGACGCCCGAATCGATGCCACAAGGGCTTGAAAGCATTGGCATTTTCTACATTGCATGGGGTTGTTTTCGCGATTTTGTGCTGAGGGCCCCTGCGGCGGGCGCCGCATCTTCTTTATTTGTGCTGCGAGATGGATTGCTTCGCTTCGCTCGCAACGACGCATGGAGACCGGCGTCTCTCAGGACGCCGCCTGCCGCTTCAGCACCGACACGAAAAACCCGTCCGTCCCGGTCCGGCGCGGCGTCATCAGCCAGCCTTCCGACGATAGCAGCGCGGCTTCTGCAAATGCCTCGGCCTTGTCCCACAGCACCGTCACCGTCTGTTGCGGCGGCACAACGGCAAATTCGGGATGGCGGGCCACGAAGGCCCTGGCCTGCTCGCCGTTTTCCTGCGGCAACACCGAGCAGGTGATGTAGGCGATCCGGCCGCCCGGTTTTGTCAGCGCGGCGGCGCGGTCGAGCACCGTGACCTGGTCCTTCAGCCGCACCTCGAGCGCGCCGGGGCGCATCCGCCATTTGGCGTCGGGGTTGCGCCGCCAGGTGCCGGTACCGGTACAGGGCGCGTCGATCAGCACGAGGTCGGCCGAGGCGTGGATGTCGGACAGCGTGTCGTTCGGGCCCTTCGGGGTGCGGACGTCGCAATTGTGCACGCCCGCGCGCGACAGCCGCTCGTAGATCGGCGCCAACTGGCGCTTGTCGTGGTCGGTGGCGATCAGCCGGCCCTTGCCCTGCATCATCGCCGCCAGCGCCAGGGTCTTGCCGCCGGCGCCGGCACAGAGGTCGATCACCTGCTCGCCGGGTTTTGCCGCCGACAACAGCGCGGCGAGCTGCGAGCCCTCGTCCTGAACTTCAATGGCGCCCTTGATGAAATCCTCCTCGGCATGGATGCCGGGATTGCGCGCGTCGGCGCCGAGTTCGATGCGCAGGCCGATCGGCGACCACGGCGTCGGCGCCACGCCGAGATGGGCCAGCGACGGCAGCATTTTTTCGCGCGTGGCTTTCAAGGTGTTGACGCGCAGATCAAGCGGCGCCCGGCTCGCCATCGCGGTCGCCTCCGCCACCCGGTCGTCGCCGAAGACCTGCGCCAGATGACCGTCGAGCCATTCCGGATAATCGCCGGCGACATGCGCAGGCGCATCCGCCAGCGAGCGCGAGGTCAGCGCCGCGCGTTCGCTGTCGCTCAGCGGCTCCGGCGCGAAGCGGCCGCCGTCGCACAGGGCCGCGATCGCATCGGTATCGAGCTTGCGCTCCAGCTTCAGCATGCCCAGCACGCGCGCCCGCGGCGTATCGGCGTCCATGATCCAGGCGCTGGAGGCGCGCCGGCGCAGCACGTCCCAGATCAGCCCCGCGATCGCGGCGCGGTCGCCGGAGCCGGCATAGCGGTGCGCGGTGCCCCATTCCTTCAGCGCCTTCGCCGCGGGAACGCGCTCCGCGTCGATGGTGCCGATCAGTTCGATGGCGGCAGAGAGGCGCGCAGCAGGCGTCATTCAAATCTTTCGGCTTATGAGAGGGTTAGCTCAACAACAGCATCTTGAGGGCGAAGTAGAGCCACATCGCAAACAACACGAGGACGCCGGCGAACCACACCAGCGAGCGCTGCCGGACGTCGTTGGAGGTGACGAAGATTCCGGCATGGGCAAAGCGCGCGACGACAAACACCCACGACAGCAGCACGATGACGAGGTCGGCCTTGCGCAAGGGCAGCGCCAGCGCAATCAGGATGTAGAACAGCACCGGCAGCTCGAACTGGTTGCTGAAGGCATTGCCGATCTGGGTGACGCGATCGGGCCAGTTCGGCTGACGCAGCGCGATGTCCTTGAGGCTGACCTGCCGGCCCGTGATCGCGCGGGTTCGCGCCGCGGCCATTCCCAGCAACAGCGCGAAGGCGAGCCCCACCAGCACGAAGACCGGCAGCAAGACCATCTGAACCGACATCGGAAATCCCCCTGGATAGAGCGCAGGCCCCCGCTATAGCGACCGCGCTTCCGCCTGACAATCAATCCCGATCGCCGGTTGAACCACAATCGCACTTGGCGTGACCAACTCCCGTCGGTTCCGTCCGTTTCGGACCGAACCGGCGCCAAGGCGACCTTCGAGATGCTGCCATGAACCTGACCTCGCCCGTTTTCAATGGCGCGGCCGATGTTGCCGAAGCGCCTGGCGGCGCCGTGGCCTCGCTGCTCAAAATCGCCGACGACAGCCCGGACGGCATGCTCGGCATGCTGTTGTCGGGCCTGTCGGGGGTCGCCGCCGCAATGGCGGTGGCGATCGTCCTGACCGTCTATTTCCGGACCGGCTATCGCAGCTCGCGCGACATTCTGAGGCACGGCCTCGCCGCCGCGGTGGCGCTCGCGCTGCTCGCCTTCGTGGCCTGGGACACGCGGCATGCCGCGCAGGCCTATCTCGGCATCAACGCGGCCAAACCCGTGGTCGAATTCGAGATCCGGCTGCCCAGGGCCGCGCTTGCGTCGGTGTCCGACAGCCAGGTCGAGCTCGTCACCGATCGCAACCAGAAGCTGGCCCGGATGCAGGCCGCGCTTGCGTCTGACGGCAATGGCCGCACGGTGATCACGGGTTCCGTGACGCTGGATTACCGAACCACCGACCGAGTCGTGGTACTGAACCTGCGGGGCCAGCCGCAGCGCCAGTTCAAGCTGCGGCTCGCCGCAAACCCCGGTCATTCCGATCAGTTCGGGCCCTGGCACCTCGCCGATCGCGTCGCTTCGTCCGCGGGCGCAGCGGCGCACGAGCCGAACGACGCCTACGCGATCCGCTATCGGGTGCTGTAGCATCTGCCTGTCGTCATGCCCCACGCATGCGGGGGCATCAGTACGTCGCGGCGTACCGGCTCAATCCCTGCTGCCTCTGGATGCTGGATCATCGCTGGAGCCTTTCATCGGGCGGCGCGTTGCGCCGACCCGGTGGCGGATGATGAAGACCCGGGGGGATGTGATTAGATTTCATCATATCGACTTCAGGCTGATCTATATATTTCGCCCGCAAGGACCAAGGCATGCCCGAATTTCGCCTGACCCAGATTTCCGACACCCACCTCACCCGCCGCCACCAGAAGCTCACCGACAATTTTCACCGGCTGAGCGACTACATCGACGCGACGCGGCCCGATCTCGTCGTCAACAGCGGCGACCTCGCCTGGGACGCGCCGACCAACCCGGACGATCTCGAATTTGCCCGCGAGCTGCACGTTGCGCTTCCGGCGCCCTGCCGCACCATTCCCGGCAATCACGATATCGGCGACAATCCGACCAGGATCGGTCCGGCGCCGCCGCAGCCCGTCACCGAGCAAGGCCGGCAGGCGTTCCGCGCGTGCTTCGGCGAGGATCGCTGGTGCTTCGAGGCCGTCGGCTGGCGCTTCATCGGCCTCAATTCAATGGTGATGAGTACAGGCCTTGCGAGCGAGGCCGAACAGTTCGCGTGGCTGGCTTCGCAACTTTCCAGCGCCGGCGGCAGGCCAGTGGCGCTGTTCCTTCACAAGCCGCTCTTTCTGCATTCCCCCGACGATCCGGAACTGGCGGCGACGGTGAGCCGCTACATGCCGATGCCGGCGCGCAGCCGTGTTGTGGAGTTGCTGGATGCCGTCGACCTGCGGCTGGTCGCCAGCGGGCACGTGCACCAGCGCCGCGATTTTACGCATCGCCACGTCCGACACGTCTGGGCCCCATCGGCCGCCTTCATCATTCCCGACCGGAAGCAGGAAGTGATCGGGACCAAGGAGGTCGGGCTGGTGGAGTATCGCTTCCAGCCCGACGCGTTCGAGGTCCGTCACATTAGGGCGCCGGGCCAGATCGATATCGATCTGGATTCCCTCCTCGGCCCCGCCGCCAAGACCTAGCGCCGGCCTCAACCCTCTCTTGTGTTCAATGGGGTTTATTGGGCCCCGGCCGTATTGAAGCGGGAAAGGTCGCAATCGGGCGCGGCATATTGCGTCCGCCGCAGCCCGTCACGGTCTGCAACCACGGTCGGCCGGCAACGCGCCTGCCAGGCGGCGCGGGCCTCCGCGTCGGCCTTCTGTTGCTCCCGCGTCAGCGGCGGTGCGAGGCGAACGACGCCGCCGCCATTGACCTGAAAGTCGGTCGACTGGCTGGGACTGAGCGGAGCGCCGACGGCGATGGCCGCCGACTTGGCCCGTGCCGCCGCGGCCGCCGCATTGGCCGCTGCCGCGGCGGCCGCGGCGTTGCCATGGTCCATGGAAAAATCCGGCGCGCGCTGCGCCGACGCTGTCGAGATACCGGCGGCGACGATCAACAGGACGGTTGGAATGACGCGCATTTCACAAGCCCCAAAATAGCGACGGCAGCATGGGCTGTTGTTACTCGGGGAATGTTGAGAGCCCGTAAAGCGGGCTGGTTACCGCCCGCGCAAGGGAATGCGTGCAATTCCAGTCAAATGCGACTCGGCATCGACGTCGGCTCATCGCGAGCGGGACGCGGTGTCCCGTGCCTTACGCCTTGTCCGGTCCGACCCGCACCAGCTGCTTGCCGAAATTGGCGCCCTTCAGTAGTCCCATGAAGGCGGCGGGCGCGCTGTCGAGACCCTCGGTGACGAACTCCTTGTGCTTGACCTTACCGTCGCGCACCCACTGCGACATGTCGCGCAGGAAGTCGCCGTGCCGCGCGGCGAAATCGCTGACGATGAAGCCGCGAATGGTCAGCCGCTTGGTCAGCACGTTGCGCATAAGCGCCGAGGCCCATTTCGGCGCCGTCGCCTCGGTGTCGTTGTAATGCGCGATCAGGCCGCAGACGGGAATCCGCGCAAACGCGTTGAGCAGCGGAAACACCGCTTCGAACACCGCGCCGCCGACATTCTCGAAATAGACATCGATGCCTTTCGGGCAGGCTTCCTTCAGCTTCGCCGCCAGATCGGGATCGCGGTGATCGAGGCAATCATCGAAGCCGAGTTCCTTCTTGACGTAGTCGCATTTGTCCTTGCCGCCGGCGATACCCACCGCCCGCGCGCCCTTGATCTTCGCGATCTGCCCGACCGCGGAGCCGACCGCGCCGGACGCTGCCGCCACCACGACGGTCTCGCCGGCCTGCGGCTTGCCGATATCGAGGAGGCCGGTATAGGCGGTCATGCCGGGCATGCCTAGCACGCCGACCGCGGTCGAGATCGCGCCGAGCTTCGGATCGATCTTGCTCAGCCCCTTGCCGTCGGACAGCGCGTGGGTCTGCCAACCGGCACGCGACAACACGATGTCGCCCTTGGCGAAGGCGGAATTGTTCGAGGCGATCACCTCGCTCACGGTGCCGCCCTCCATCACGCCGCCGATCGGCACCGGCGCCGCATAGGACGGGCCGTCGGCCATGCGGCCGCGCATATAGGGATCGAGCGACAGCCAGATGGTGCGCAGCAGAACCTCGCCCGCGCCCGGGGTCGGGATCGCGCATTCCTCGACGCGGAAGTCCGACGCCTTGGGCTCGCCGACCGGACGGGAGACGAGAATGACGCGCTTTGCGGATTGAGGCATGATGGTTCCTTGTTTTCTGTTCGTCATTTCGAGCGTAGCCACGCCATCCAGCTATCTTTACCTTGGCGAAATGGATTGCTTAGCTGCGCTCGCGATGACGGTTTGAATTTTCGAGCGTAATCTCAGGCGGTGATTTTCGCCAGCGCCGCGTCGAACGCCGCGGCAGCGCTCGGCAGATCCTTGAAGGCGAGCCCGCTGTCGGCGGATTGCTTCTGCGCCTCGGTCGCGGTCGGGCGAATTTCCGCCACCGGTTTGGCGCCGTCGAGCAAAGCCCGCGGGGCGATCACATGGAATTCATGCGCTTCGACCGGCTGGTCCTTGAGCAGGAAAACACTCAGCGACACGATGTCCTTGCCGCGCCGGTAAGATATATAACGGTCGACCGCGACCGAACCGTCGCGCTGCATGCCGCCGAGTTTGGCGTAACCCTTGGCGTCCAGCAGCTTGTGCGACTTGAAGCCCTTTACGCCCACCGACCTGGCCTTCGCGGTTTCTTCCGACAAATCATACTTCTCGGCCATCGCCTTGCCGACCGTTGCGAGCTGCCCGGACATGTCGTGCTCGAATTCCTTCAACTCGGTGCGCGGCTTCGAAGCCTTGCGGGGCTTCAGCGAATCGCGCTTTTCCATCTCGGCCTTGCATTGCGCGATGACCCCGGCGACGGATTTGCGCTCCGCATTGACGAGCAGATTCTTCAGATCCTGATCTGAAAGCGCGGCAATCCTGTCGTCCGACCAATCGACCATAGTGACCCACTTCTCTTCCGAATGATGCTGATGAATTTCCAGGAACAACACCGCGATCCCGAGCCTAGCGCTAGAGCCGGGAGCCGAAGCCTGACCCTTGGGCAGCGCAGTCGTCCACAGCTCGCACAATAGCGCGTTTCGCCTTATTGTGGTGCTCTATTTGAGCCCGGACTACACCCCGCCGGGGTAATTCGGGCTTTCACGCGTGATGGTAACGTCGTGGACGTGGCTTTCGCGCAGGCCCGCCCCGGTGATGCGCACGAATTGCGCCTTCTCATGGAACTCGGTGAGGTTTCGCGCGCCGACATATCCCATCGCAGCGCGCAGGCCGCCGGCGAGTTGGTGCATGACGTTGCCGACCGGGCCCTTGTAGGGCACCTGCCCTTCGATACCCTCCGGCACCAGCTTGAGTGTGTCCTTGATGTCCTGCTGGAAATAGCGGTCGGCGGATCCGCGAGCCATCGCGCCCACCGAGCCCATGCCGCGGTAGGCCTTGTAGGAGCGACCCTGCCACAGGAACACTTCGCCTGGGGTCTCGTCGGTGCCGGCCAGCAGCGAACCGACCATGGCGATGTCGGCGCCGGCGGCGAGCGCTTTGGCAAGATCGCCGGAATATTTGATACCGCCATCGGCGATCACCGGAATGTCGGATTTCTTGGCAGCCTCGACCGCATCCATGATCGCGGTCAATTGCGGCACGCCGACGCCCGCGACGATTCGGGTCGTGCAGATCGAACCCGGACCGATGCCGACCTTGATGGCGTCGGCGCCCGCATCGATCAGCGCCTGCGCGCCCTCTTGCGTCGCGATGTTGCCGGCGATGACCTGCACGGCATTGGAGAGGCGCTTGATGCGGTTGACGGCCTCCAGCACCCGCGAGGAATGGCCGTGCGCGGTGTCGACCACGATGATATCGACCCCGGCGTCGATCAGCCGCTCGGTGCGCTCGAAACCGCCCTCGCCAACCGTGGTCGCGGCCGCGACGCGCAGGCGGCCCTGCGAATCCTTGCAGGCCAGCGGATGCGCGACCGCCTTTTCCATGTCCTTCACGGTGATCAGACCAACGCAACGATACTGATCGTCGACCACAAGCAGTTTTTCGATGCGATGCTGGTGCAGCATCCGTTTCGCCTCGTCCTGGCTGACGCCTTCGCGCACCGTGACGAGGTTTTCGTGCGTCATCAATTCTGAGATCTTCTGGCGCGGATCCGTCGCAAAGCGCACGTCGCGGTTGGTGAGAATGCCGACCAGTTTTCCGGGCACGCCCTTGGCCGCGCCGGTGACCACTGGAATGCCGGAGAAGCCGTGGTCGGTCATCAGCGCCATCGCATCCGACAGCATGGCGTCGGGACCGATGGTCAGCGGATTGACCACCATGCCGGATTCATACTTCTTGACCTGCCGAACCTGCGCGGCCTGGCCGTCGACGTCGAAATTGCGGTGGATCACGCCGATACCGCCGGCCTGCGCCATCGCGATCGCCATCCGTGCTTCGGTGACGGTGTCCATTGCGGAGGCAATGATCGGGATGTTGAGGGGAATGGCGCGGGTAACGCGGGAGCGGATATCGGCCTCGGAAGGCAGGATGTCCGAAAGGCCCGGCTTCAAAAGCACATCGTCGAACGTATAGGCTTCGCGAATCCCCTGAAGTCCCTGCACCAGCGCCATTTACCAACTCCTTCGGCGGCCCGTTCGCCGCGATTCGACCTAGGGGATGAGCAGGACCTGCGGCGGCGCCATGGCGTCACCGTCGAATCGAAGCCCATCGGCAGGGTTGGCGGTGGTCGATAGCATGGCGGGCCGCCGAATCAAAGCGTTTGCCGGCCATGCACAGGCTTTTGTGAATGAATCTCCTGGGTTTGTGCGCTACCGCCGATAGCCTGGTCTTCACCGCATCAGCGCGGATAACCCGGCGGCGGGCCATGCTGCCGGATCGCCTCCACCACCTCGCGATGCCGGCGATCTTCCCGCTTCATGTGAACCGCGATCAGCGCGTGCGCCGACGGCACCAGCAATAGGACCGGAAAAATCAGCCCGAAAATCACGCAAAGCACGATCAGGACCAGATTGAAAATCGCCGAAAACGGCTGCCCGTTGAGCAGCAGCCCGAGTGGCGGCAGTAGGGCAGCGAGGACATAGATCATCGTCGATTCTCCGGCGGGTTCACGCAGGATTTAGGTGGCATTCCGCTTCAGACAATAGCTGGCCGGCCGATGCGGCCACCTGCCGCAAAGGTGCCGCGAAGAAAGCGGCCGAGGCCGCCGCCGAGACCACGGAGGACGCACGGCATTAGCGGCTGGGGTAGAGGCTGAGAACCAGCGCAATAGCGCCGACCAGAATGAGGCTGAGGGCCCAGGACGTGTCCAGATTGAACCAGCTCCGCGATACGAATTTCAGGCCAAAATAACGATAAACCAGCCACGCAGCTAATCCGCCCGCCATGATCATCGCGGTGGCGTGAACCACGGAAACCAGCACCGCCATGCCAAGATTGGCGTTTATGAGAGTGCCAGCCGCTTGATGGCCTTGGTCGAGGTCCGCTCCCCGGCAGAGCCCGAGATAGATCGGGACGAGCATCAGTCCCGCGCCGTGAGCGATAGCCACGGCGAAGGACCAGAGTCCGAGTTGGGTCGGCCCTATCCGCGCCAATGCCCGCGGATGGCGCCGGCTGGCAAGGCGAAAGATACCGAATCCGATGACGATCAGACTGGCGCCGATCTGAACCTGGCGCTGCCAATCGACGAGAGCGGCCAACAGCGCGAAGGGAAGGATTACGAGGAGCATCGCGAAGAGATGACCGGCTGCCAGCGACCCCAGCGCGGCCGCCAAGGCACGCGGACTTCTTTCCATCAATCCAGCCGAAACGGCGAGCGGCCAACCCATCCCAGGATTTACTCCGTGGTAGAGACCGCTGGCGACGACCGCAGCCCAGAGCCAGGCCGGTGTCCAATCCGCTCCGCTCAAGTTCAAGCCGACGGATAGCAGAACGAATCCGTCGAACAGTCGCCGCCGTCGAGCCGGATTTGGTGCGCCCGGTACCCGTCCGGGAAGCTCACCCAGTAATCTTTTGCGAGTTCAAGGCCACCGCCCGGTTTCGCTATGGCCATCACCTCGGCTGCGGGTATTCCGCCGGGATAGAATTGGTCATCCCACGTCGAGTAGAGCGAGTTGGTCCAGTAAACGCGTCTGCCGTCGCGGCTGATCTCCACCATTTGCGGACCGCCCGCAAAAGCCTTGCCGTTCAGGTGAGGGGTACGGCGCGCGATGCCGCCGATGCGGACCGATCCGGCAAGCCTGGGCTTCCGCGGATCGGTGACGTCGTATTGACGCATCTCGCCGGTGCCCCAGCAGGAGACGTAGAGAAGCTTGTCATCCATCGAGAGGTCGATGTCAGATACCAGCGGTGGCACGGCGCCGAAGCCCTGCAGAAGCGGCGGCAGTTGATCCTTCGGCGCCGGCTCGGCTGGAATTGTCGCCGTCTTCTCGATGTGAAACTTGCCGCCCTCGCGCCACCAAGTCCAGATCGAGCCCTCCAGGTTGGTGGTGTCGACCACAACGCCCAGAAAACCATACTCTCGAACCGGATCATGGGCAGGACGCACTTCCAGCGCCATTTGATGGTTGGCGCCGAGATCGATGGTCTGGACGTTGCGCCGGGCCCGCAGATCCCAGAAGTGTATTCGATGGCCATACTTGTTCGAGAGGAGATCCTCCGGAACGATCCCGTTCTCGAACTGCGGTGGCAACGCCCACTCGCTCGTCACCATGTAATCGCGTGGCAGATTCCACCAGAAATCATAGTGCAGTTTCTGCGGACCACGATCGATCTCCCACTGTCCGAGAATTTCGAACGTCTCGCAATCCATGATGAAGACGCCGGGCGGTCCATCGGTACCATCCTTGCCACCGCCGCCGAGGGTGCTGACGTAGATGCCTTGCGGCCCGCAGTGAACGGTATGGGGCCGTGAGTAACCGGTTTTCTTGAAGATTTCCTCGGGCTCTATGATCTTGTGTATTTTCGCCTGGGTGGGATCCGGCTTGGTGTCTACGATATAGATTCGGGAGGACCGGATGCCAGGGATGATGAGGTAGCGCCGCTCGAGGAAAGCGTGTCCGGCGAGCGGCGATAGAGCCGACGAACAAGCGTTCCAGCCGAAATGGTGAAACTCGTCGCCCTTGTTAGGCATCGTCACCGTGTGGACGACCTGACTGTATGTCGCGGAGCCAGGCCTTACGTCGACAACCGCCAGCGCGTCGGGCTTGGAGAAGTCCGGGCTGAGCAGCAGCGTATAGGCGAAGCTTTCCGGTGGAGCTTCCATAGCAAGCTTCGGCGAGGCGTGAAACGTGGGGTCCGGCCTTATCGTCATCTTACTGCCTCCCTGTTCGCGCGGATTTGCACCAAGTGTCTAGGCGGCACGCAGCAGCACGACATGATCCGGCCGATCGAGGTAGCCTTGCGAGCGCCGTCCGTCAGTTCGAGCTCGGGATGTCGCCGCTCCCAACCCCTCGTTTGATCCTGACAGTAATCTCTTCTGAAACGACCGGCCGATTCAACGGACAGTGACTGGCGGCGCCCAAAACGAGCTGAAGCGCGTGTTTGCCTGGCCGCAATTCGATGCGCCGCCCCTCTGTTTCACCGGGCTCTTGGGATAAAGCGAAGCCGAGCCGTTCCATTTAGTGGCTCTCGCCCCATCTACGCCAATGAGTCGGCTGAATGTGAATGTGGTTCCGGTTCGAAGCTTCGACCCACTCGGCCCCATTCTTGTGACACGGGTACATCAGCGCGTGGACGATTCCGTCGTAACCTATGACACAGACTTCAAGGTCTCCGTCAGACGGCGCGGTCGAAGCGGGTAACCATTCTACCCTATGGGCCATAACGGGCACTCCTCAAAAGATTCAGGTGGCTCGACGGAAAGGGATTGCCGCAGCCGGCGGCCTCTCCCTTAGCGACTCGTCGAATAGACCGGTGACGGGTCGCGGAAATTCGCAGGCGCTGAGCTGTTTATGTCGACCGCCAGTTCCGTGGCGGGCATCATGCCTGGTGCGACAGTGCGCGCGGTCGAAGACGATTGTGACCGCATGGTAATGGCGGCGAAAGCAAGCAGTGCGATCGCCACGAACCCCGCAATTCTCCGATGCCTTGTCATGGGAACCTCCGTTCCCCACCCCTACAGGTGTAGGTCATTGGAACCGCGCAAAGGTTCAGCCGGGTTGGCGCGAAGATGCGTTCGCGGGTTATTGTCGAATGGCGGGTTCCGCCACCACCTGAGGACAAAACCGTCTGGAAACCGCTAGCCGGGATCAGCGTTCAAGACCGCCCATAGCGGTTACGCTTCCCTTGCCCCGAAACCCCATCGCCAGCACGTAGCGCTCCGAGGAATCCTTGCGGCTGGAGGCCGGCTTGACGTGCCTGACGCTGGCAAAATCGTGCTTAAGCTGGGTCATCAGCGTCGCATCGGCGCCGCTTTGAAACACCTTGGCGACGAAAGTACCGCCTGGATTGAGCACATCGGCGGCAAAGGCGGCGGCGCCTTCGACGAGGCCGAGGATGCGCAGCTGATCGGTCTTGCGATGGCCCGTGGTGTTGGCGGCCATATCGGACAGCACCACATCGGCGCGGCCGCCCATCATGGCAAGCAATCTGTCCGGCGCGTCCTCCTTGAGAAAATCAAGCTGCGCGAAGGTGACGCCGGGGATTTCCGGCATCTCCAAGAGATCGATCGCGATCACCTTGCCCCTGCCGTCGGCGGCGCCGACCCGCTTGGCCGCGATCTGGCTCCAGCCGCCCGGTGCGGCGCCGAGATCCACTACCGTGATCCCTTGTTTCAGAAAATGGTACTTGTCGTCGATCTCGATCAGCTTGTAGGCCGCGCGCGAGCGCAGGCCGTCCCGCTTGGCCTGCGCCACATAGGGATCGTTGAGCTGCCGTTCCAGCCAGAGTTTGGAGGACAGTTTTAGCCGGCCGCCGCTTTTGACGGTGACGCGCAGCCGCCCTGTCGTATCCTTTGCCATGGCCGAGGCTCTAGCACACAGGCGGGCCAAACGCCTATCGGCATCCGCTCAGCACCCCATCTTCCCGCATCATATCGACCAGCATGCCCTCGCGCAGACCGCGATCAGCGACCCGCAGCCGCGGCAGCGGAAACGCGCCGCGGATGGCATCGAGGATGGCGCAGCCCGCCAGCACCAGATCGGCGCGCTCGATGCTGATGCAAGTATTACCGGCGCGTTCCTGATAGCTCATCCCCAGCAGGCGCGCGATGGTCGCGGTGAGATCGGCATCGCTCATCCAGACCCCGTCGATGCGGCGGCGATCGTATCGCGCCAGGTTGAGATGCACCCCGGCCAGGGTCGTCACCGTGCCCGAGGTGCCGAGCAGGTGCATCCCGCCGAGGTCCGCGCCATACTCGGCTGCGAACGGGGCAATGTGCTGCGCGACCTTCCGCACCATCGAAGCATAGGATTGCGGCGTGACATCCTTTCCGCCGAAATACTCGGCCAGCGAGACGACGCCGAGCGGAATCGACATCCACGCCCTGATGCGGGGTGCCGCATCCTGCACTTGCGGATCGCGCTCGATCCGAACTAGTTCCGTCGATCCGCCTCCGATGTCGAACAGAAGGGCACCCCGTCCCTTCGGATCGAGCAGCGGCGAACAGCCGGTCACGGCGAGGGCCGCTTCGGTCTCGCGATCGATCACCTCGAGCCGGATTCCGGTCTCGGCAGCAACCCGCTCCATGAAACTGTCGGCGTTCGACGCCGCGCGACAGGCTTCGGTCGCAATCAGCCGCAGGCGTTTGGCCTTCCGGGAAAGGATCTTGTCGCGGCAAACGCTCAAGGCGGCAATGGCGCGGTCGATTGCGGCGTCATTGATGCAGCCGGTCGCCGAGATCCCCTCCCCGAGCCGGATGATCCGCGAGAACGAGTCGATCACGCGAAAGCCGTCGCCCGTCGGACAGGCGATCAGGAGGCGGCAATTGTTGGTGCCGAGGTCCAGCGCGGCATAGACGCCGGTTGCCACCGCCGGGGAATGGCCCGCGCCGGGCGCACCGCCGCTACTACGCGGCGGCCTTTGGCCATCGTCTCCACGCGGCTCAAGGCCCTCGCGAAGCCGCGTGTCTTCGTTCATTCAAAGTGTCTTTCCGCAGCCCCTGCGGGGCCGACGAGGAATTTCCGTTCACGGAAACTTTAGCAGTGCACAGCGGCCGCGCAACAGCCGTTCACATGCAACCATGCCCAATCAGGCGTTGTCGTTCCCATAACGGTGCGTTATCTCAGCAAAACTGCGAAAATCAAGCCGAAGTAAGCATTTCAGGTATTTCAATGCAAGATCAGCCGTCTTCGACTGCTCGGGAGAACGCTATCGCACTGCAAAAATTCGGTGTCGGGCAGCCGGTTCGCCGCAGGGAGGACGACACGCTGGTGCGCGGCAAAGGCAAATATACTGACGACTTTAACTTGCCCGGCCAAGGCTATGCCTGGATCGTGCGCTCCAGCCACGCCCACGGCATCATCCGCGGCATCGACACCAAGGCTGCCAAGGCGATGCCGGGCGTACTCGGCGTGTGGACCGGAACCGATCTCGCGGCCGCCGGCTACGGACCTTTCACCTGCGGCCTGCCGCTGAAGAGCCGCGATGGCACCCCGCTCAAGCAGACCAACCGCACCGCCCTGATGACCGACAAGGTGCGGTTCGTCGGCGATCCCGTCGCTTTCGTGGTAGCCGAGACGCTGGCACAGGCGCGCGAGGCGGGCGAAGCGGTCGAAGTTAATATCGAGCCGCTTCCCGCCGTCACCGATGCCGCCGAAGCCGCCAAGCCTGGCGCCCCCCAGCTCTATGACCATATCCCCAATAACGTGGCCCTCGACTATCACTACGGCGACACCGCCGGGATCGCGACCGCATTCGCCAGCGCGGCGCATGTGACGAAGCTCGACATCGTCAATACGCGCGTTGCCGTGGTGTCGATGGAACCGCGAGTGGCGCTGGCGGCCTATGACAAGACGAGCGAGCGCCACACGCTGCAGGTTCCGACCCAGGGCGTTTCCGGCAACAAGGTGACGCTGGCGAAGATTCTCAACGTGCCGAACGACAAGGTCCGCATCCTGACGCCCAATGTCGGCGGCTCGTTCGGGATGAAGAACGTCAACTACCCCGAATATATCTGCATCCTGCACGCCGCGAAGACGCTCGGCCGCCCGGTGAAATGGACCGATGAACGCTCCACCAGCTTTCTCTCCGACAGCCACGGCCGCTCGCAGCTGATGCATGCCGAACTGGCGCTCGATGCCGACGGCAAGTTCCTCGCCGTTCGGCTCGAAGGCTACGGCAATCTCGGCGCCTATATCACCGGCGTGGCGCCGGGTCCGTTGTCGCTCAACACCGGCAAGAACCTCGCCAGCGTCTACCGCACGCCGCTGCTCGGGGTCGACATCAAGACGGTGCTGACCAACACCACGCTGATGGGCGCCTATCGCGGCGCCGGACGCCCCGAGGCCAATTACTACATGGAGCGCCTGATCGATCGTGCCGCCGCCGAGATGGGCATCAGCCCGCTCACCCTGCGCAAGCGCAATTTCATCAAGCCGGCGCAAATGCCGTTCGCCGCCGCATCCGGCGTCTCCTATGACAGCGGCGATTTCCAAGGCGTGTTCAACAAGGCGCTGGAGATTTCCGATCACGCCAACTTTGCAAGACGCAGGAAAGAGAGCCGCAAGGCCGGCAAGCTGCGCGGCATCGCGGTCGGCTGCTACCTCGAGGTCACCGCGCCGCCGAGCGGCGAGCTCGGCAAGATCACGTTTGAGCCCGACGGCTCGGTGAAACTCACCACCGGCACGCTGGACTATGGTCAGGGCCACGCCACCCCGTTCGCGCAGGTGCTGTCGGCGCAACTCGGCGTGCCCTTCGACAAGATCACGCTCGAACAGAACGACAGCGACCTCGTGCGCTTCGGCAACGGCACCGGCGGCTCGCGCTCGATCACCGCGACCGGCGCGGCCATCGTCGAGTCGTCAGCTCTGGTGATTGCCAAAGGCAAGCAGGCGGCGGCGCATCTGCTGGAGGCCGCCGAGGGCGACATCGAATTTCGCAATGGCCGATTCACCATCGCCGGCACCGACCGCTCGATCGGCATCATGGAACTCGCGCAGCGTCTGCGCGAAGGCAGGAATCCGGAGGGCGTGCCTGATACGCTCGACGTCGATCACGCCACCAAGGATACGCCATCGACCTTCCCCAATGGCTGCCATGTCGCGGAAGTCGAGATCGATCCCGATACCGGCGTGGCGCGCATCGTGCGCTACACCGGCGTCAGCGACTTCGGCACCATCGTCAACCCGATGATCGTCGAAGGCCAGTTGCATGGCGGGGTGGCGCAAGGCATCGGCCAGGCGCTGATGGAGGAATTCAGCTACGATGACAACGGCCAGCCGATCACGGGATCGTTCATGGACTACGCGCTGCCGCGCGCGGAAGACATTCCGCCGATGGTGGTGGGCGACCATCCCTCGCCGGCGAAGTCCAACCCGCTCGGCACCAAGGGCTGCGGCGAGGCAGGCTGCGCCGGCAGCCTGGTCGTGGTCGTCAATGCGGCGCTCGATGCACTGTCCGAATATGGCATCACGCATATCGACATGCCCCTGACCTCGGAACGGGTGTGGCGCGCGATCCAGGAAAAGAAGAAGGCGGCTCGAGGCTTTGCGCTTGGGAGTGTGAAGTAGGCTTCAAAGTACCAAGCCCACTGCCCACCAAACACACAGTCGTCATCGCCCGGCCTTGACCGGGCGATCCAGGGCGGATTCAACCGGTCGTCGTCGCAACACTTCGTGTATGGCCCACACGTAGGATTTCGTCGAGGCTTTCGCGTGAGAATATTATGGGCGGCACGCGCCGCTATCCGGCGCTAGGCCTGCTGCTTTAACGTCCGATCCAGCAGCTCCAGCCGGTCCTGGCCCCAGAAAATCTCGCCCGACGGCAGCACGTAGCTCGGCGCGCCGAACACGCCCGCCGCCAGCGCCTCCTGCGTGTACTGCTCATGCAGCGCGTCGAGTTCGGCATCGGACGGACCGCCGGCGCGCAGCGTCGCGGCGTCGAGACCGGCGCGCCGGGCGGCCGATGCGATGGTCTCGGGATTAGCGAGCGTTTCCTCGCGTTCCCATATGGCGCGCCCAAGCTCCAACGACAGTCTGTGGGCATCCGCACCTCTCAGCTTGGCCGCGATCACCAGCCGCGTCGCCGCGCTGTCATCACAGGGGAAGTATTTCGGCTCGAGGTTCAGCGGAACGCCGCGCACCTCGCGCCAGCGCTTCAACTCCATCATCCGGTAGGCGCGCCGCTGCGGCGAGCGCTTGGGCAGCGGCAGGCCGCCGGTCTGCTCGAAGATAGGTCCGAACTTGCAGGGCTTTATGTTGACGGCCACGTCGTTGCGCCGGGCGATCTCGGCGAACGGCGCGCTGCCGAGATAGGTCCAGGGCGAAGTCAGTGTCATGTAGTAATCGACGGTGACGGTCATCGTCCGGCATTCCCCCAATAGATTGATCTGGACCTACGCCGCAGCCTGCTCGCGCGGCTGGTAGATCGCGATGTGCCGGCAATGCGCCAGCGGCGTTTTGCCATTGGCGACCACCAAAGCGTCGAGCTCGACGAAGCGATGGCCCTTCTTGTCATAATTGCCGGTGACCTTCCCGCGGGCAGACAATTCATCGCCGATACCGGCCGCGGACAGAAGCTGCATCCTTGTGCCGACATGAATCCATGGGCCCATGATGGCGTTGTCGACCAGCACCTTGTTCATGACCCGCGGCAGCAGGCCGGGATGACCTAACCCTTCCCGCATGTAAATCGCATCAGTCTCGCGAATATCCGCCAGATATTCTCTTGCCGCGTCGGCCGCCCAGGCGCGAGGCATGGCGCCGAGCCACTTGCCTGAAGCATAGGACGTCGCGTCTACCGGCTTGCGCTCAGCCACCGCCGCGACCTCGACATAGTCGGAAAGGGAAAATGACGGCGCTGCCGGTGGCAGCGAAGCACTGCCGGTCGCGCAGAGCTCTCCGCGGCTCCCGACCTCAATCGCAAGCACGCCATTGCTTTCTTCGGCGGTGACATCGGCCAGCTCGCCGTCATAGACCGGCTTGATAAAGCGCGCATCGATCAGCCCGCGTTCGAGAAAGGCCCGGCCCCATTTGGCGACCGGTAGATGCATCATGTAAGCCATGACGTCTACGCCGGGCACCAACCCGCCGCTAAAGCCGTAGCGCTTCGCCACCGTATCGTCGTGCATCTTGTTCTCGGAATGCTTTGAAGTGTTGTAGGCCGAGACCCGATACGGCTCGATACGGCTTTTCATGCCTTTTTCCCCTTATTCTGGTTGGCGTTTCTGGCCGCAATCGTACGCGAAGAAAGGGTGGTGGCAAGCATGTTTCTGCCCGCTTTTGCTCGCATTTCCGCTGCTGATGGAGTACCACCCGCATTCTCGTGGGCGCCGCGGCGTTTCCTGTCAAAATCCCAACCGATGACATTGGTCTTGAACCCCACCACCCGCATCTATGTCGACGCCGACGCCTGCCCGGTCAAAGACGAAATCTACCGCGTCGCCGCCCGCCATGGCCTGCCGGTCAGCGTCGTCGCCGGCAATTTCATCCGGGTGCCGCCGGATCCCCTGATTGAGCGGATCGCGGCGGGTTCCGGCATGGATGCCGCCGACGACTGGATTGCGGAACGCGTCGGAAAGGGCGATATCGTCATTACCTCCGATATCCCGCTGGCGAGCCGCTGCGTGAAATCAGGCGCCGAGGTGATCGCGCCGAACGGCAAGCCGTTCACGGAGCAGTCGATCGGGATGACGCTGGCGGTCCGCAACCTGATGACCGATCTGAGATCGTCAGGAGAAGTCACCGGCGGTCCCAAAGGCTTCGCGTCGCGCGACCGCTCGGCATTCCTGTCGGCGCTCGACCAGGCCATTCGGCGCATCCAGCGCCGGCGCGCCGACCACAACGCAAGAACAGAATTGAATTGAGAAGTAATGGCGCCTCCTCTGATCCAGTTGAAAGACATCAAGCTGACCTTCGGCGGCACGCCGCTGCTGTCGGGCGTCGAACTGTCGGTATCCGCCGGGGAGCGCGTCTGCCTGATCGGCCGGAACGGCTCCGGCAAATCGACGCTGCTCAAGATCGCGGCGGGTTCGGTCGAGCCCGACAGCGGCAGCCGCTTCGTGCAGCCCGGCGCCACCATCCGCTATCTGCCGCAGGAGCCGGATTTCGACGGCTTTGCGACCACCCTGGCCTATGTCGAGGCGGGCCTCGGTCCCGGCGACGATCACTATCAGGCCCGCTACGTGCTGGAGCAACTCGGGCTGCACGGCGACGAAGACCCCGCCAATGTCTCCGGCGGCGAAGCCCGCCGCGCTGCGCTGGCGCGCGTGCTGGCGCCCTCGCCCGATATCCTGCTGCTGGACGAGCCCACCAACCATCTCGACCTCACCACCATCGAATGGCTGGAAGGCGAACTCGGCAGCCGCCGCAGCGCCCTGGTCATGATCAGCCATGACCGCCGATTCATGTCCAATCTGTCGCGCTCGACCGCCTGGCTCGATCGCGGCCAGATCAAGCAGATCGACCGCGGCTTCAGCGCATTCGAGGCCTGGCGCGACGAGGTATTGGCCGAGGAAGAGCGCGACCAGCACAAGCTCGACCGTAAAATCGTCATGGAGGAGCATTGGCTGCGCTATGGCGTTTCCGGCCGCCGCAAGCGCAACGTCAAGCGGCTCGGCAATCTGTTTGCGTTGCGCGACCAGCGGCGCGACTATCGCGGCGCCGCAGGCAATGCCAACCTCGCCGCGTCCGAAGCCGACAAATCCGGCAAGCTGATCATCGAAGCCAAGGGCATTGGCCGTACCTATGGCGACCGCAAGATCGTCGACGGCTTCTCGATCCGGGTGCAGCGCGGCGACCGCATCGGCATCGTCGGGCCGAACGGCGCCGGAAAGACCACGCTGATCGAGATGCTGACCGGCGGCAGTCCGCCCGACAGCGGCACCATCCGGTTCGGCGCCAATATCGAAATGGCGACGCTCGACCAGCATCGCGAGAGCCTCGACCCGAAGTCGACGCTGGCCGACGCCCTCACCGGTGGCGGCAGTGACAATGTGATGGTCGGCGGCAAGCCGAAGCACGTGGTCAGCTACATGAAGGACTTCCTGTTCGCACAGGAGCAGATGCGCACGCCGCTCGAAGTGCTTTCCGGCGGCGAGCGCGGCCGGTTGATGCTGGCCCGCGCGCTGGCAAAGCCCTCCAACCTCCTGGTGCTGGACGAGCCGACCAACGACCTCGATCTCGAAACCCTCGACGTGCTCGAGGAAATGCTCGGCGACTACGAGGGCACCGTGATGCTGATCAGCCATGACCGCGACTTTCTCGACCGCGTCGTGACCTCGGTGATCGCGCCCGAGGGCGACGGCCGCTGGGTCGAATATGCCGGCGGCTATACCGACATGCTGGCGCAGCGCGGCGCCGACCTGAAGCGCGAAGCGGTCAAGGCCGACGCCGAGGAGAAAAAAGAAACCAAGGGCGGCGCGCCTTCGACCGCGGCGAAACGCAAGCTCAATTTCAAGGACAAGCACGCGCTGGAGACGCTGCCGAAGACGATTGCCAGGCTGCAGGCGGAGATCGCCAAACAGCAGCGGCATCTTGACGATCCCAATCTTTACAAGAAGGATCGCAAGAAATTCGACCTGTGTTCGGCAGCCCTCTCGACCGCGCAGAAGGAGCTGGAGGCCGCCGAAGATAAGTGGCTGGAGCTCGAAGTGCTGCGCGAAGAGATCGAGCAGGCCTGAGGACAATTCCACCGTCACTGCGAGGCGCCCTTGCGACGAAGCAATCCATTCTTCCTTTCCGGTGCGAAATGGATTGCTTCGCTGCGCTCGCAATGACGAGGAGGCAAAACACGGAGTCTACGCCGATGACCACGCCCCTCGCCGCCAAAATCGCCCGCGAATACGGCACGCCCGCCGCCGTCATCGATATGGACCGGGTCGAGCGCAACATCGCGCGGATCCAGGCCGCCTGCGATGCAGCCGGAGTCGCCAACCGGCCGCACATCAAGACCCATAAGAGCCCGATGCTGGCAAGGATGCAGGTGGCCGCCGGCGCCCGTGGGATCACCTGCCAGAAGCTCGGCGAAGCGGAGGTGATGGCCAACGCCGGCATCGACGACATCCTGATCAGCTACAATCTGATCGGCGACGAAAAGATGGCGCGCCTCGCCGCGCTGCAGGCCAAAGCCAACATGACGGTCGCCGCCGACAATTCGACCGTGATATCAGGCCTGCCGCGAGCGGCGGCCGCTTCCGGTCGTCCACTATCGGTGGTGGTCGAATGCGACACCGGACGCAAGCGCGCCGGGGTCGAAACCCCCGCGGAAGCCGTCGCGCTGGCGCGCGAGATCGCGGCGTCGACGGGATTGCAGTTCGCGGGTTTCATGCTGTATCCGACCGAGACCGGCTGGAGCGACGCGCAGAAGTTCTACGACGAGGCGTTGGCCGGCCTGCGCGCCCACGGACTCGACGCCGCCATGGTTTCGACCGGCGGCACGCCAAATATGAAGAATGTCGGGAAACTCAAGGGCGCCACCGAGCACCGGCCCGGCACTTACATCTACAATGACCGGATGCAGGTCGCTGCCGGCGTCGCTGGCTGGGACGACTGCGCGCTCAGCATCTATTCCACCGTGGTCAGCCGCGCCGGCCCCGATCGCGGCATTCTCGACGCCGGCTCGAAGACGCTGACGTCGGATACCGGCGGACTCGACGGCCACGGCCTGATCCTCGAACACCCCGAAGCCAAGATTGCCCGCTTCGCCGAGGAACACGGCTTTCTCGACCTGACCCGCAGCAACACCCGCCCCCATGTCGGCGACGTCGTGCGGATCGTCCCGAACCATGTCTGCGTCGTCGTCAACATGATGGACGAGGTGGTGATGGTGCGCGGCGAGGAGATCATCGGCACACTCCAGGTGGCGGCGCGGGGGAAGCTGCGGTAGCTCTGATGCCGATTTGTAGGGTGGACAGAGGCGCTGTTGCGCCGTGCCCGCCATCTGTCGGCAAGTCGTGAATGTTGATGGTGGGCAGGCTCCGCTTTAATGGTTGCTACGATTGACGCGCAAGCCACTTCAGCGCTCCACTCCCCGCCACCGCGCCCGTCGCGAACGAGGCCTGCAGCAGATAGCCGCCGGTCGGCGCCTCCCAGTCCAGCATCTCGCCTGAAGCGAACACGCCTGGCAGACGGCGGATCATGAAATCGGCGTCGAGTTCGTCGAAGGCTATCCCACCCGCGGTCGATATCGCGCGCGCGATCGCCGCCACGCCATTCAACTGAACCGGCACGGCGTTGATCAAGCCGGCGAGCTTTTCGGCAGGTAGCGACGACAGCGACGCGCCCGATATCGCAGCCGCCTCCTGCAACAGCCCGATGCCGGCCGGCGACAGACGCGCCGCCTTGCGCAGCCAGTTCGAGAACGACTGCTTGCCCTTTGGCGCCGACAGCCGCGCCGCCAGTTCGTTCATGGGAAGATCGGGCCGCAATGCCAGGTGGAGCATCGCCTGTCCCGAACTCAAGATGGCCTCGCGCAAGTCAGCCGACAGCGAATAGATCGCGCCGCCCTCGATGCCCGTGCGCGTGATGACCGCCTCACCGCGCACGCTTTGTCCGCCGAACGAAAGCGCAATACCCTGCAGTGGGTGGCCCTCGAACCGGTCGCGAAAGATGTCGGACCAGGGAACGGTAAAACCGCAATTGGCCGACCGTAGCGGCGCGATCGTCACGCCCCTCGCAGCGAGTATTCCCGCCCATGCACCATCGGACCCGAGCCTTGGCCAGCTGGCGCCGCCAAGCGCCAGCACGGTTGCGCGTGCTTCGATGGCGCGCTGTCCGTCCGGCGTTTCAAACAGCAGGCGGCCCTGTTCATCATCCCAGCCGGTCCAGCGATGGCGCAGCTTGAGTTGCATGCCCCTCGAATCTAGCCGCCGCAGCCAAGCCCGCAGCAGCGGCGAGGCCTTGAACGCCTCAGGGAACACCCGGCCGCTGGAGCCGACGAACGTCGCCTGGCCCAGTTGCTCGCTCCATTGCCGCAAGGCATCCGGCGGGAATGCCGTTATCGCAGGCGCAAGCCGCGGCATCGCCTCGCGGTAACGCGCGAGAAATTTCGGCAGCTCCTCGCTGTGCGTCAGATTGAGCCCGCCGCGCCCCGCCATCAGAAACTTGCGGCCCGCAGACGGCATCGCGTCATAAACGGTGACACCGGCGCCGCCCTGCGCCAGCACCTCGGCCGCCATCAGCCCGGCGGGGCCGGCGCCGATAACGGCAATTTGGAGTCCAGGCATCGTCATTCCGGCATGCGCCACTTGGCGCAGGCCCGGAATCCATCCTCACCAACATGTTTACGGATTTCGGGCTTGCCCGCTATGCTCGCGCCCCGGAACGACACTTTAGGATGATCCTCTACAGCTTGATCCCCGCCCGCGCCGCGGCCTGTCCGACGTACTTCTGGGTCTGCTGGAACGCGCCTTCCAATGCCCTGGCCTTCGACATATCGCTGATTTCCGCGAAATGAGCCGCGACCGCGTCGGGGGTCCAGTCGGACTCGGCGAGGTTGACGCCCTCGCTCTCCATGATCTTGATCACCGCAAAGGAGCCCGCGCCCGCGCCGATGATAGTGCGGGTAGGAGCATCTTCGCCAAGCAGGAACTCAACCGCCGGCGTGATCGCTTCCGGCCGCATCAGCCCGAGCGCCTGCGGCGGCAGCAACTCTTCGGTCATCCGGGTCGCCGCGGTCGGCGAGATCGTGTTGACCCGGATGTTGTTCTTGCGGCCCTCCTCGGCCAGCACGTTCATCAGCCCGACCAGGCCGGCTTTGGCCGCGCCGTAATTGGCCTGGCCGAAATTGCCGTACAGTCCCGACGACGAGCTGGTGATGACGATGCGGCCGTAATTGCGCTCGCGCATGCCGTCCCACACCGCCTTGCAACAGTAGAAGGTGCCGGTGAGATGGACGTCCATCACCTTGGCGAAGTCGGCCACTTCCATCTTGGAGAACGACTTGTCACGCAAGATGCCGGCATTGGCGCAGAGCAGGTCGACGCTGCCCCACTCCCTGTTGGCGCGGTCGACCATCGCCTTGACCTGCTCGAAGTTCGAAACGTCGGCGCCGTTGGCCATCGCCGTGCCGCCCAATTTACGGATTTCCTCCACCACGGTCTCCGCCGGGGTCAGCGATCCGCCGGTGCCGTCGCGCGCGCCGCCGAAATCATTGACCACGACCCTGGCGCCGTGGCTCGCCAGTCCCAGCGCATGCGCCCGCCCAAGACCATTGCCCGCGCCGGTGACGATGGCGACGCGTCCGTCAAATCTGATTGTCATGATTGCAATTTCCGAATCTTCTCTTGGTCATGCCCGGACTTGATCAGGGCATCCATCAAAACCTAACGGGTTTTCAGTGATGGATTGCCGGGTCAAGCCCACGGCAATGACAGCCGGGAGGTTAAGCGAAATAGATCAAACCGATCCAGTCGGCCACCAGAGCAGGTTTTGTCTCACCCTCGATCTCGACTGATACATTGATCCGCGACAGCAGTTCCGTCGGCTTGCGCAACGTCGCTTCGGTCAGCGTGAAGCGACCGCGGACGCGCGAGCCGGCGCGCACCGGCGAAAGGAAGCGCAGCTTGTCGAAGCCGTAATTGACCCCCATGGTCGTGCCCTCGATCACCGGCATGACCTCGTAGGACATGATCGACATCAGCGACATCGTGAGGAATCCGTGCGCCACCGTGTTGCCGAACGCGGTCTCGCGTTTGGCCCGCTCGGGATCGACATGGATGAACTGATGATCCTCGATCACGTCGGCATAGATATCGATCCGCTTCTGATCGAGCAGATGCCAGGACGACACCCCGACCTCGTGACCGACCATTTTTCGATAGGCATCCAGCGAGATTGGGGGTTTCTTCCAGACTTCATTCATTCTTCAGTTCTCCGACCCGGCTGACCGCACCTTCTGCAGCTCCGGGAAATCCTCTTCGCGGAATTCATCGCCGCGCAACGGGTCGCCGCGATCATTGTCGTGCTCCAGCCGACGCAGCTGGACGCGGCGTATTTTTCCGGAAATCGTCTTGGGCAGCTCCGTCACCAGTTCGATCCGGCGGATCCGCTTGAACGGCGCCAGCCGCCGGTGCAAGTGCAGAAAGATCGACAGCGCGGTTTCCGCCGAACGCTGCTGGCCCGACACCAGCAACACATAGGCTTTCGGGATCGCGAGCCGGATCGGATCGGGGCTGGGAACCACGGCGGCCTCGGCGACCGATTCATGCTCCAGCAGAATGCTTTCGAGTTCGAACGGGCTGATGCGGTAATCGGACGATTTGAAGACGTCGTCGGAGCGGCCGACGAACGTCAGATAGCCTTCGTCGTCTGCGAACACCACGTCGCCGCTGCGATAGAGCTCGCCATCGGCGCCGCTCAGTTTGCCGTCATCGCCTTGATACCCCTGCATCAGGCCGGCGGGCCGCTCGTCGCCGAGCAGCAAGGTCACCTCGCCCTCTTTCGTCACCTGGCCATCGATATCGGTGATCCGCACGCGATAGCCGGGCAGCGGGCGGCCCATCGATCCGATCCTCACCTTCTGTCCCGGCGAATTGCCCGCCAATGCAGTGGTTTCGGTCTGACCATAACCGTCGCGGATGGTCAGCCCCCAGGCGGCGCGCACCTGATCAATTACCTCGGGGTTAAGCGGCTCGCCGGCGCCGCAGACTTCACGCAGGGACACCTTGAAAGTGGCCAGCTTCTCCTGGATGAACAGCCGCCATACCGTCGGCGGCGCGCAAAGAGTCGTCACGCCGCAGCGGCCGATGGTCGCCAGAAGGTCCTTGGCGTCAAAGCGCGGCTGGTTGACCACGAACACGGTGGCGCCGGCATTCCACGGCGCGAAGAAGCAGCTCCAGGCGTGCTTGGCCCAGCCCGGCGAGGAAATATTCAGATGGACATCGCCGGGCTGCAGCCCGAGCCAATACATCGTCGAGAGCGCGCCGACGGAATAGCTGCGCTGGCTGTGCCGCACCAGTTTCGGTTTTGCGGTGGTGCCCGAGGTGAAATAAAGCAGCATCGGATCGTCCGCCTGGGTCGGCCCATCCGGCGCGAAGGCCTCCGGAAACTCCGCGGCTTGTTCATAGGCCAGCCAGCCGTCTTGCTCGGACGACGCGTTGACGACGATACGAACCAGGTCGTTGCCGCGGAGCCCAGAAAATTTCGCGACCTGATCCTGCGTCGCCACCACGATTTTGGCGCGGCCGCGGTCCAGCCGGTCGCGCAACTCGTCCGGCGTCAGGAGCGTGGTGGCGGGGATCACCACCACACCGAGCTTGATTGCCGCCAGCATGGTCTCCCACAGCGGGATGACATTGCCGAGCAACAGCAGCAGGTGATCGCCGCGCCGCAAGCCTTTCGCGCGCAGGAAGTTGGCGACCTGGTTGGAGCGGCGCGACAGCGCCTCGAACGAGAGCTTGGTCTCGCGGTTGCTGTCGGCGTCGACGATCCACAGCGCCGGGCGATCCTTGCTTTGCGGATTGAGAGCCAGTTCCGCATCGAACCAGTCCAGCGCCCAGTTGAACGGCACCGGATCCGGCCAGCGGAAATCCGCGACCGCCTTGTCGTAGTCGGTGCGATGCTCGAGCAGAAAGGCGCGCGCATCCTGGAAGGTCGTCATGTCAGGTCCTGCCCCCGTGTCACCACGTTCACCCCCTCATTCCTGAGGAGCCGCGCCCTTGCGCGGCGTCTCGAAGGATGGGCCGTAACCAACCGAACCAATCATCCTTCGAGGCTCGCAAGGCCTCGCACCTCGGGACGAGGCTTCGATCTACTTCCCAGCCAGGCTGCGCACGTGCTGGATAATCCCGGAAAAATCCACTCCGCCATGTCCCGCTGCGTCGAAAGCCTTGTAGATTTCCTGCGCATGTTTGCCAAGCGGGGTTGCCGCCCCCGTCGCCTTGGCGGCGTCCTGCGCCAGCGTAAGGTCCTTTACCATCAGCACCGAGGCAAAGCCCGGTCTGTATTCGTTGTTGGCGGGCGAGGTCGGCACCGGACCCGGCACCGGACAATAGGATGTCAGCGCCCAGCATTGTCCTGACGAGGTCGAAGCGACGTCGAACAGCGCCTGGTGCGACAGTCCCAATTTCTCGGCGAGTGCAAAGGCCTCCCCGACCGCGATCATGGAGATGCCTAAAATCATGTTGTTGCAGATCTTGGCCGCCTGCCCGGCACCGGCGGCACCGCAATGCACGATCTTCTTGCCCATGTTTTCCAGCACCGGCCTGGCCGCGGCGAAAGCCTTGTCGTCGCCGCCGCACATGAAGGTCAGCGTCGCGCCCCTGGCGCCGCCGGTGCCGCCGGACACCGGCGCATCGACCGAGGCGATGCCATTGCTGGCCGCCAGCGCATGGGCCTGCTTGGCGCTCTCGACGTCGATGGTGGAGCAATCGATGATCAGCGTTCCCTTGGTCATCGCCGGAACGACTTCGTTCCAGACCGAGAGCACATGCTTGCCGGCGGGTAGCATGGTTATCACGACGTCGGCGCCCTTCACCGCGGCCACGGAGCTGTCGGCGATCGCGGCCCCGTCAGCCCGAGCCTGCGCGCGCGATGCCTCGACCAGATCGAACGCGGTCACCTTGTGCCCACCCTTGACCAGGTTGGCCGCCATAGGCCCGCCCATATTGCCGAGACCTATGAACGCGATGTTAGCCATGTCGAATTGCCTCCGCTGGGACGCTTCTATTCTGATGAATTGAACTTCAGTTCGTCGGTACCGATTTCCGCGAAATAAGGCGCCACCATTTCTGGCGTCACATCCTCGATCCGCGGCGGCGACCACTTCGGATTGCGGTCCTTGTCGATCACGGCGGCGCGAACGCCTTCGCGAAAATCGTCGCTGGCGAACACTTCGAGCGCCGCGCGATATTCCCGCACCAGACACTGCTCCAGCGAGGAGGACGCCCGCGCCAGCCGCAGCAGTTTTAGCGCCACTACCATGCCGCGCGGCGACTTCTCGTTCAATGTCTTTAGCGTGCCTTGTGCCAGTTCGGAGCCGTCAGCTTGCAGGGCCGCGATGATATCCTGCATGCGGTCATGGCCAAACCAGCGATCGATCTGCGGCTCGATCGCCGCGACCGGGACGGATGTCTCGCCGGTGGCAAACCCATCGATCAGGACCTCAACTTCCGCTGCTGTTACGCCGCGGCGAAGTCTTGTCAGTGCCTCGCGCAGGGCGGCCAGTTTGCCTGAAGGCACCACCGCATCGGCAAATCCGGCATAGACCGCGTCGGGGCCGTTCATGGTCTGACCGGTCAATCCGAAATAGGTGCCGATCTCTCCTGGGGATCGCGCCAGCAGCCAGGTGCCGCCGACGTCCGGAAAGAAGCCGAGACCGACCTCCGGCATCGCGAGTTTTGTGCGTTCGGTGACGACCCGATGGCTGCTGTGCGCGGACAGGCCGACGCCGCCGCCCATCACGATGCCGTCCATGAAGGACACATAGGGTTTCGGGAACTTGGCGATCCGCGCGTTGAGGATGTACTCCTCGCGCCACAGGATCTTGCCGAGATCGCCCTTCACTTTTGAGCTCTCATACAGCGCCCGGATGTCGCCGCCGGCGCAAAGGCCGCGCTCGCCCGCGCCCTCCAGCAGGATCACGCCGACCGCAGCATCCGCCTCGAACGCGTCGAGCGCCTTGTCGACATCGCGAAACATCTCCAGCGTAACCGCATTGATCGCCTTCGGCCGGTTGAGCCGGATGACACCGGCCGCACCCTCGCGCCGCGCGATCAGGTCGGGCTCCGAGCCCGCAACAGCAGCGGCAGCCGTCATCGTGCGCCCTCGATCAGTTTTCGCGACACGATCAGCCGCATGATCTCGTTGGTGCCTTCCAGAATCTGATGCACGCGCAGGTCGCGCACGATTTTCTCGATGCCGTATTCGCTGAGATAGCCGTAACCGCCATGCAGCTGCAGCGCCTGGTTGGCGACCTCGAATCCGACGTCGGTGCCGAAGCGCTTTGCCATGGCACACAACATGGTGGCGTCGGCATCCTTGCGATCCAGCGCCGCCGCCGCGCGCCACACGAAGGTCCGGGCAGCCTCCAGCTCGGTCGCCATGTCGGCGAGACGAAACTGCAGTGCCTGGAATTCGTCGAGCCGTTTGCCGAATGCCTTGCGCTCCTTCATATAGGCCAGCGACTTGTCGAGCGCGCATTGCGCGCCGCCGAGCGAACAGGCCGCGATATTGATCCGGCCACCATCGAGCCCGGCCATTGCGATCTTGAATCCAATGCCCTCGTCGCCCAAGCGATTGGCGACCGGCACGCGGGCGTTTTCAAAGATCACCGCGCGGGTCGGCTGCGCGTTCCAGCCCATCTTGCGCTCATTGGCGCCGAACGAAAGGCCTGGCGTGTCGCCCTCGATCACCAACGTCGAGATGCCGCCGGGCCCATCGCCGCCGGTCCGCACCATCACCACGTAGAGATCGCCCTTGCCGGCGCCGGAGATGAACTGCTTCTGACCGTTGAGCACATAATAGTCGCCGTCGCGCACCGCGCGGGTGCGCAGCGCCGCGGCGTCCGATCCGGAGCCCGACTCGGTCAGGCAATAGCTCGCCAGCAGCTCCATGGTGCACAGTTTTGGCAGCCATTTGTGGCGCTGGGTGTCGTTGCCATAGGCATCGATCATCCACGAAGCCATATTGTGGATCGATATGAAGGCCGATACCGTCGGACAGCCCTGCGCCAGCGCCTCGAAGATCAGCGCCGCGTCGAACCGCGTCATCGCGGAGCCGCCCACATCGTCGCGGATGTAAACGCCACCGATGCCGAGGCCGGCGGCCTCGCGCATCACATCGACCGGGAAATACTTCTCCTCGTCCCAGCGCACCGCATGCGGCGCGATTTTCTCCGCGGCGAATTCCCTCGCCATATCGCGAACCGCAATCTGGTCCTCGTTGAGAGCGAATTGCATCTGCTGACGGCGCTAATTCATCGTCGGAATCGAGAACTCCGCGCCTTCCTTGACGCCGGAGGGCCAGCGCGCCGTCACCGTCTTGGTCTTGGTATAGAAGCGGATCGAATCCGGGCCGTGCTGGTTGAGATCGCCGAAGCCGGACTTCTTCCAGCCGCCGAAAGTGTAGTAAGCGATCGGCACCGGGATCGGCACATTGATGCCGACCATGCCGACGTTGACCTTGGCGGCGAAATCGCGCGCGGCGTCTCCGTCGCGGGTGAAGATCGCAACCCCATTGCCGTAATCGTGATCGGACGGCAGCGCCAGCGCTTCCTGATAGTCATGGGCACGCACCACTGAGAGCACGGGGCCAAAGATCTCTTCCTTGTAGATCCGCATGTCTTTCGTTACGTTGTCGAACAGGCAGCCGCCCATATAGAAACCGTTCTCATAGCCCTGCATCTTGAAGCCGCGGCCATCGACCGCAAGCGTGGCGCCTTCCTGGATGCCGATCTCGACGTAGTTCTTGACACGGTTGAGCGCCTCTCGGGTGACCAGCGGACCAAAATCCGCCGACGGATCGACCGATGTTCCGATCTTGAGGGACTCGACCCGCGGGATCAGTTTCTCCATCAGGCGGTCGGCGGTGGTCTTGCCGACGGGCACCGCGACGGAGATCGCCATGCAGCGTTCGCCGGCCGAGCCGTAGCCGGCGCCGATCAGGGCGTCGACGGTCTGGTCCATGTCGGCATCCGGCATGATGATGGCGTGGTTCTTGGCCCCGCCGAAGCACTGGGCGCGCTTGCCGGTGGCGGCGGCGCGCTCATAGATATATTGCGCGATCGGCGAGGAGCCGACGAAGCCCACCGCCTTGATATCGGGATCGTCGAGGATGGCGTCCACCGCTTCCTTGTCGCCGTTGACGACATTGAGGATGCCCGGCGGCAGGCCGGCCTCGATCATCAGCGCCGCCAGCGCCATCGGCACGCCTGGATCGCGCTCTGAAGGCTTGAGCACGAACGCATTGCCGCAGGCGATCGCGGGCGCGAACTTCCACATCGGGATCATCGCCGGGAAGTTGAACGGGGTGATGCCGGCGACGACTCCCAGGGGTTGCCGCATCGAATAGATGTCGATGCCGGGGCCGGCGCCCTCGGTGTATTCGCCCTTCATCAGATGCGGAATGCCGCAGGCGAATTCCACGACTTCGAGACCGCGCTGGATGTCGCCCTTGGCGTCGGGAACGGTCTTGCCGTGTTCGCGCGCCAGGAGATCGGCGAGCTTGTCGTAGTCGCGCTGCGCCAGTTCGAGGAACTTCATCATGATTCGGGCGCGGCGCTGGGGGTTGGTGGCGCCCCACTCCACTTGGGCTACTAAAGCGTTCTCGACCGCGGCCCGCATTTCGGCCTTGGAGGCTAGATCGACCTTGGCCTGGACCTCGCCCGTCATCGGCTCGAAAACGTCGGCCGTCCGTCCGGAGGTGCCCTTGACCTCACGGCCGCCAATGAAATGTCCGATTGTGCGCATGCGTTCCTCCAGGGACCCGGTGCAGGTTTTGGCGGCATCTTGCAGTCTTTGGGCGGTTTGGAAAGGGCCTCCGCGCGCGGCCGATTTGCGGAAATGCCGGCCTGCGCCGCCTGACCGGGGCGTTCGACCCATATCGTATGGGAATGCCGGACCGCTGGCTCAGCGCCGGGCTGGAATTGAAGCCCCTCTGACGGGGGCTTTCTTCGCCGCTGACCTGGGCTGCGCCGCACGCCCCAGCGCGGCCTCGCGCCCCGCATCTAGAATTTCGTCGGACAACTGCCCGCTGCCGGCAATGCGGGCCAGCATCAGCGTTCCCACCATGGTCGCGGTCGCGGCCATCGCCTGTTTGCGGGCGGCCTTGCGCGGCAGTTCCGGAATCTGCTCCGCAAGCATGTCGACCATCTGCTCCAGCTTGGCCGCGAATGCCTTTCGGGTCTTCGGGCTCTCGCGGGAGACTTCGGCGCCCAACGCCGTGATGGCGCAGCCATGGCCGGGATCGTCACGATGCAGCGGTGTCAGGTAGTTTTCCACGATGGTCGCCATGCGATCTTTCGGCGGGGTGACCTCGGCCAGCTTGCGCCAGCGCTCGGTCGAGCGATCCATCGCATAGGCAAAGGCCTCGATCACCAGCGCTTCACGCGAGTCAAAATGCGCGTAAAATCCGCCATGGGTCAGGCCGGCCTCCTTCATCAGGTCGGCCACGCCGATGCCATGCGCGCCCTTCTCGCGAAGCCGCACCGAGGCCTTCTTCACGATCCGGGCGTGAGTCTCGAGCTTGTGCTCTTTAGAATAGCGCATCGGCGCTCCATGATATGTCTGCAGTCATATAATAGCAGCTGCGGTTCAGGAAAGCTGCACCTTATTTCTCGCGCGGGGCTTCGCCGACCATCGAAAACGTCGCTGTCGCGTGCACCGCGAGATTGCCGGCCCCGTCGCGCACCCAGCCTTCGGCGTAGCTGGTCTGGCGGCCGAGTTTCATCACCTTTCCTTCCGCCGAGATCGTGCCTGACTTCACCGACAGCGGCCGCAGATAGGTCAGCTTGAGGTCGAGAGTCACCGCGCCCTGCCCCGCCGGCAGCATGGTCGAAATCGCGCAGCCCATGGCGGTGTCGAGCAGCGCCGCGGCGGTCGCGCCATGCAGCAGCCCGATGGTGTTTTCCAGCCCTTCATGCGGCTCGAGTTCCATGACGATCCGGCCGGGTTCGGCGACGCTCAGCCGAAAATCGATCAATCGCGCCATCGGCGGTTCCGGCAGGACGCCGTCGCGAATCGCGCACATGACGTCCAGTCCGGACATCGCGGCGGCGGCCTTCGCCACCGGACCCGGCGCCTGCCAGTCCACCACCCGCTCGCGCCGCGATGCGGCGCCGAACAGGTCCGAGGTTTCCGCGATGGCGTTGCTGTCAGCAACGATCATGTGCCGGCTCCAATATGATGATCGTCATATTATCATGGCCGGCGTCGGCTTCGCAACGGTTGTCCGTCCCCCACACCCCACTTGACAAAGCGGAGCTTTGCCCCGGAAGTGACCCGCCCCACGCGCACTCCAGGGAATTGCGAGACCGTCATGCAGATGCTCAATCCCCATTGCGGCGTCGACCGCGACAGCCGCGGCGTCGTTCGCCTGACCATCTGCAACGCCGGTCCGCTCAACATCCTCGGGACACCTGCGATAAACGGCGTCCGCGAAGGGCTGGAAACGCTCGCGAACGACAAACACATCCGCGTCCTCGTGATCGCGGGTCAGAGCGAAAAGAGCCTGATCGGTGGCGCCGACATCAAGGAAATGGCGAAACTTGATCAGGCCTCGGCGGAAAAATTCATCACCGGCCTGCGCGATCTTTGCGAGGCCGCGCGCGCGTTCCCGGCGCCGGTGATCGCGCGGATGCCCGGCTGGTGCCTCGGCGGCGGCCTCGAATTCGCCGCCGCCTGCGACTTCCGGGTCGCCGCGCATGACGCCCATTTCGGCATGCCCGAGGTCCGGGTCGGCATTCCCTCCGTCATTCACGCCGCGTTGTTGCCGCGGCTGATCGGCTGGGGCCGCGCCCGCTGGCTGGTCATGACGGCGGAAACTATCGACGCGCCCACCGCGCTGGCCTGGGGCCTGATCGACGTGGTCGCGCCGCCTGATGGCCTCGATGCCGCGGTCGAGAAGACCGTGGCGGCGCTGCTTCAATGCGGCCCCGAGGCGCTGCGTGCGCAAAAGGCCCTGCTCCGGCAATGGGAAGAGCTGCCGCTGAAGCAATCCGTCGACCTCTCGATTCCCGTGTTCGGGCAATCATTCCTGACTGGCGAGCCGCAGCGGCTGATGCAGGGATTTATCGACCGGAAGAGATAACGGAAAACCCATGAGACCTGCCGGCAAAGGGCCACTCGATTCGCTCTACTTCCATTATCCGCACTTCCAGGCGCGGCACGTTCCCGAACTGGACGGCAACACAGCGCGGCACCCGGTGGTGATTGTCGGCGCCGGCCCGATCGGCCTGACCGCGGCATTGGTGCTGGCGCGGTACGGAATCCGCTGCGTGCTGCTCGATCGCAAGGACACGTTTAACGACGGCAGCCGCGCGCTGTGCATCGCGCGGCCGAGCATGCATATCCTGGAGCGGATCGGGGCGGTCGCGCCGTTCCTGGACAAGGCGCTGGGTTGGCGGTTCGGCCGCAGCTACTACCTTGGCGAACAGATTTTCCGGCTCGAAATGCCGCATCCCCCGGGCGAAAAATACCTGCCGATGTACAATCTGCAGCAGCAGTACATCGAGCAATATCTGCACGACGCGGTCGCGGCCTGTGAGCTCGTCGACATGCGCTGGCAGAGCGAGCTCACTGGCCTTGATTGCGGCAATGACGGCGTCACGCTCAGCATCGCCTCGCCGGCCGGCGACTATCGCCTCGCGGCCGACTATGTGCTTGCCGCCGACGGCGCGCGCTCGCCGGTTCGCTCGCAGCTCGGTCTGCGCATGAAGGGCCAGAACTACGAAGGCAAATACGTCATCGCCGATATCCGCATGAACCATGATTTCCCGACCGAGCGCCGCGCCTTTTTCGAGCCGAGCGGCAATTCCGGCGGCACCGTGCTGATCCACAAGCAACCCGACAATATCTGGCGGGTGGACTATCAGCTCCGCGAAGGCGAGAGCGAGGACGAGGCCTTGCTCGAAGAAAACATCCGCGACCGGGTCGGCGCCATCCTTGGGGATATCGGCCACGATAAGCCGTGGGAACTGGAGTGGTGGAGCATCTATTCCGCCAACACGCTGTGCCTCGACGACTACCGCCATGGCCGGGTTTTCTTCATCGGCGATGCCGCGCATATTGTGCCGATTTTCGGCGTGCGCGGGCTCAATAACGGCTTGGCGGATGCCGACAATCTCGGTTGGAAGCTCGCGGCCGTGCTCAACGGCGAGGCGGATGAAGCACTGCTCGACAGCTATTCGCCGGAGCGTCGCGGCGCCACGCTCGACGTGTTCGCCAACGCGACCAAGAGCACCCGCTTCATGACCCCGCCGACGCGCGGCTGGCGGCTGGCCCGCGAAGCCGCGCTTTCGCTCAGCCTCAAGCATGAATTTCCGCGCGGCCTCGCCAATCCCCGGCAGATGCAGCCCTACACCTATTCGGAAAGCCCGCTGACGCCCTATCGGGATCGCGACGCCGATTTTACCGGCGGCCCGGCCATCGGCAGCGCCGCACCCAATGCCAGGCTCGGCGACGGCGGCTATCTCCTGGATCGCGCAGGCGACGGCATGACGGCAATACTGTTTTGCGATGGCGAGCCCGACGCCGAGCAGGCCGCGCTGCTGGCGCAGCTCGGCCCGATCGACCGGCGCTTTGTGGCCCTGCTGATTCAGTGCCGCGGTGCTTCGAGCAACGGTTCCGTGCCGACAGCGGCAGCGATCGCCGACGCGGATGGCGAAATCGCCCGCCTGTTCGATGCACAGCCGGGCACGCTCTATCTCTTGCGCCCCGACCTGCACATTGCCGGACGCTGGAAGACCATCGTTTCCCACGAAATCCTGCGAACCGCCGGCCTTTGCCTGGGGAGAGCGATGCCATGAGCACGATGCCCTCCGAAGACTTCGAAGCGGCCTATGAGGCGCTGGCGATGGCGATCGATTCGGCCGGCCCACAGCGCGAAGCGCTGTTTCTGACCCGCCTCGCACTGGTGCTTGGGCATGCAGTCGGCGACATCGCCGCCTTCAGAAACGCGATCAGCATCGCACTCGAAGGTCTTGCGGATTGAGTGCTGTTGGCAAATCAATCACGCCAGATTTCTTCACGAACCCAGCATCGTGGGAACCAGGCATCGTTGAATCATGCGAATCTTCGATATAGGCTGGTACCTTGGGTCGATCCGTGCATCGGAATGGTGCTCACGGCACCCGCGATGTCCTGCAATAGGAAAAAGACCATGGCTAATTGCATCGTTGTCGTTCAGTTCGATTTGCCGAAGCGCACCGAGGAGCAAGCGATCAGTGGCGGGACCTCGAGCGCGCCAACCTATCGCGATCTCGCCCGGCGAGGCTTGATACGCAAGGATTACCTGAATGGCGAAGCCGGCACCGGCGGCGTCTATCTTTGGGACAGTCGTGCATCGGCAGAGGCATGGTTTACGGAGGAGCGGGTCACAGAATTAACCAAGCGATTCGGCGTCCGGCCTCGCCTCACCTGGTACGATACGCACGTAACGGTCGACAACCTGAAGGGCGAAACCCGCATCAACGGCAAGTCGATTGAGATGGCCTGACAATATCGGGCACCATTCGGCATCGACGCGCTCACCCCAAAGGGAGCGGGGGCTACGGCCTGATCGAGAAATTCGCCGGTGGGCCCGGCGTGCGCAGCGGTTCGGCGAGCCGTGCGAAATCGCACAGGAGTGATCGCGTCTTGCGCGGATCGACGACTTCCTCGACCCAGAATCGTTCGGCCGAGCGGAACGGCGAGCGCAGCTTGTTGAGACGATCCTCGATCTCCTGCAGCTTGGCCTTCGGATCGTCCGCGGCGTCGATGTCGGCGCGATAGGCCGCCTCGATGCCGCCTTCCAGCGGCAGCGACCCCCAATAGGCTGACGGCCAGGCGTAACGCATCGAATAGCGGTTGGCGGGCTGATGCACGACGCCGGCGACGCCGAAGGCGTTGCGCACGATGATGGTGCACCAGGGCACGGTAGACTGGTTGACCGCGGCCATGGCGCGCACGCCGTGACGGATGGTAGCCGCCTTCTCGGCGTCGAGCCCGATCATGAAACCCGGACAATCCATTAGATAGACCACCGGCAGGTGGAAGGTCTCGGCGAGGTCGACGAAGCGCACCACCTTCTGGCAAGCTTCCGCCGTCCACGACCCGCCGTAGTGAAAGGGATCGCTAGCCAGCAGCATCACGGCGCGGCCGTCGAGCCGGGCGAAGCCGGCGATGATGGAGCGGCCGAAATTCGCGCCCATCTCGAAGAACGAATCCTTGTCGACCACCGCGTTGATGATGGGCCGCATCTTGTAGACCTGTCGGCGGTTGCGCGGCACCGCCTTCATCAGCGATTCCTCCGCGCGCTCTGGATCATCGTCACAGCCGATCGTCGGCGGCAGATCGAAAACCGACGACGGCAGATAAGAGAGAAAGCGCCTGGTGCAGGCAAACGCTTCCTCCTCGGTATCGACGGCATGATCAACGCCGCCGGCGCGGGTCTGGATATCGGCGCCGCCGAGTTCCCATTTGGTGAGATCCTGGCCGAGGCGCTTGACGACGGGTGGACCCGCGACGAACATCGCCGAACTCTTGGTCATCACCGAATAATGGCTGGCAGCGAGCCGCGCTGCGCCGAGGCCCGCGACCGAACCGAGCCCGAGGCCGACCACCGGCACGCGGGCCATGTTCGCGATCGTGTACCAGTACCAGCGGGTGCCGCCGACGCCGCCGGGCAGATTGGCCGCCCCCTTGGTCTCGATGGTCTTCACCGAGCCGCCGCCGCCGGAGCCCTCGATGACGCGGATGATCGGCAGCCGGAAGTCGTGCGCCATCTCCTCGGCCATCAGCGGTTTCGTCGAGATCGACGCGTCGGCGGAGCCGCCGCGCACCGTGAAATCGTCGCCGACCACGACCACCGGCCGGCCGTCGATCCTGCCGCGGCCGAACACGCAGTTCGCAGGCGTCAAATGGGTAAGTTCTCCGCTTTCGCTGTATTCGGCAACTCCGGAAATCGCGCCGATCTCGTGGAAGCTGTTCTGATCGATCAGTCCGTCGATGCGCTCGCGAACGGTAAGCCGGCCCTGGTCGCGCTGCCGCCTGACCTTGTCAACGCCTCCCATCTCGCGCGCGAACGCTTCGCGCCGGGCGAGCTCGTCGAGTTCCGGCTTCCAGGTCATTGCTTTCCTCCGATTTCAGGATCTTGTTGTTTTGGTTCGACACCGGAAGCGGTTTTCGGTCCAGCCGATTGCTGAAGATGTCGCCCTCGGCGCCCTCGAGCATGCTGCCGACTGCCAAACCGAGATCGATCATTCGCGGGGCAACCTCCTTGTGCAGCCGTTTCTCGTCATACATCGCGGACAACAGGCCGATCGTCACCACCACGAAGGTCTGATACTGCGGCGACCAGATCGGCACCGCGAGACCGTTGATATGCGGGCTCCACAGACCGCAGGCAACGACATAGCCGTGCTCTCCGAGGAAACGCCGGTTGGCTTCGATACGCGGCCGCAACACCTTGGCGCCGGCCGGAATCTCGCGCTCCATTTCGGCCAGCAGCGCGTCGCCGACATCAGCATCGAGCGCCGCCGTATAGGCATGGCCTGCCGCCGTGCTCGCCATCGCAATGCGGCTGCCGGTGCTTTCGTGCAGCCCCAGCGCATTGGCCGCTCGCGCGAACTCAAGATAAACGAGGTGGAAGCGATCGGGAATGACGAAGCCGACGGTGCCGGGCAACTGTTCGGCGACATCCTGCAGCCGCAGCCGGATCAGGTTGCGAAGCTGCAGGCCCCGCATCATCGAAGTGCTCATCGCCACGGCGCTGGGGCCGATGCGGTATTTCTGGTCGCGCGGCAGATAGACCAGCTGGCCCATCCGCGTCAGGGTGTGGGTCAGGCGCGACACCGTCGATCGCGGCAGCCCGCAGCGATTGGATATCTCGAGATTGCCGAGTCGCGCCTCGTGGCCCTCGAAACAGCGCAACACGTCGAACGCGCGCGACACCACCTGGATGACGTCGCCCTCGCCCGCGAGATCGCTGGCGAGCATTCCCTGCTTACTGAGCCGTTCCGAGCGTCTTCCCATGCGTTTTTCCATTCCGTCAGGCGGAATAAAATTCCACTTGCAGAACAAGCTACCCTAGGCAATCTGCGCCCACAACAAAAAGCCGTTCGCAAGGGCATGTGTCCGTCAGACGGTCCCGGGAGAACGGAATGCCAGACATCAAGATTGTGACCGAAGTGGCCGGACGCGTGTGCGCGCTTCCGGTTGAAATCGGCGGCAGCGTCGGCGACGGCGACGACGTTGCATTCGTCGAGGCCATGAAGATGGAAATTCCAGTTGCCTCACCTGCAGCGGGCAAACTTAAACTGATACTCGTCAACATTGACGAGGTGGTCGTCGAAGGCCAGGTGCTCGCGGTGATCGAGACGTAAGCGCGGTCGCGCTTTGATCCGATGGTTCCGCGACAATCCGTTAGCTGCCGCTGAAAAAACCGCTGGACGTTGCCATCGCTATCGGGCGATGACATGATCCGGCCAACAAAAAACATCTTTCGCATAGCGAAAATACTGGAGGAAAACATGATCCATCGCCTGATGGCGCTCGCGCCCGTCGCTTTCGCCGGCATCTCGATGCTGGCGTTGCCTGAGGCCCGAGCTCAGGACGTCAAGCTGCCGCCGACCATGACGTTCACGGCCTACGACACCGGCACCGCCGGTTTCAACATCGCGGTGGCCGTCGGCAAGATGATGAAGGACAAGTACGGCACCGATCTGCGGGTGCTGCCTGCGGGCAACGACGTGGCGCGCCTCTCTCCCTTGCGCGCCGGTCGGGCGATGTCATCGGCGATGGGATCCGGCAGCTATTTCGCGCAGGAAGGCGTGTTCGAATTCGGCGCCAAGGAATGGGGGCCCCAGGCCCTCCAGCTGGTGCTGTCGACGGTCGACTGCAATGGCGCTTCGCTGGGCGTGGCGAAAGACACCGGCGTCAAGGAGGTCAAGGACCTGAAGGGCAAGCGCGTCGGCTTCGTCGTCGGCTCGCCGGCGCTGAACCAGAACTCGCTGGCCATCCTGGCATTCGGCGGTCTCAAGCAGAGCGACGTCAAGTCCGTCGAGTTCTCGAGCTACGGCGCGATGTGGAAGGGCCTCATCAACAACGACGTCGACGCCGCCTTCGCAACCACGATCACCGGCCCCGCCAAGGAAGCCGAGACCTCGCCGCGCGGCCTGGTCTGGCCGCCGCTGCCGCACAGCGACAACGCCGGATGGCAAAGGGTGCAGAAGGTCGGATCGTTCTTCTTCCGCCACATGGCGACCTGCGGCGCCGGCATTCCCAAGGACAAGCCGATCGAAATGGGAACCTATCCGTATCCGATCTTCGTCGTTTACGGCACCCAGCCCGCCGACCAGGTCTATGCCGTCACCAAGGCGATGATCGTGGGCTACGATATGTACAAGGATGCCGCCGCCGGCGCGAGCGGGCTCGCCGCCGACAAGCAGACCAAGAAGTGGGTAATACCGGTTCATCCCGGCGCGGTGAAGGCGCTCAAGGAAGCAGGCCAGTGGAGCGACGACCAGGAGGCGCACAATAACGCGCTGTTCAAGCGACAGGCGGTTCTGGCGGCGGCCTGGGCCGACTTCAACAAGGCGAGCCCGCCTTCCGACGACAAGGAATTCCTCGCGGCCTGGACCAAGGCACGAGGCGCAGCGCTGCAGAAGGCCGGCATGCCGAACGGGTTTGAGGATTGATCCGTTCCGCTTCTCGTTCTCCTTCGCTCAACTTCAATGCCGGCGCGGCAACGCGCCGGCTCACTTGACGGGATAGTTCATGGCTGCCTCAACCTCCGCCGTTTCTGAACGACCGGCGAAACGGATCGAGTTCGCCGATCCGCATGGCAGCCTCGCCAATCTGCAGGAGGCCGAAGTCTCGCGGGCGCGGACCCTGCGGGGCGGCTGGCGCTGGGCGCTGATCGTCGCCACCGCAGCGACGATCCTGTTGTGCATCAACCAGCAATTCGCGCTGCGGTTCTTCGTCGGCTACACCCAGCTCAACACCGAATATTTCTACCTGCTGATCGCGCTGATGCTGCCATTCACCTTCCTGATCTTTCCGGGGTCGGCACGCTCGCCGCTTGAGCGCGTCCCCTGGTACGACGTCCTGCTGTTCGTCGTGACCTTTGCCGCCGCCATCGTGCTGATGAACAGCGTCCGCAAGGCCGCCGAGGCTGGTTGGGAATTCGGCGGCGCGCCGATGCCGGTAATCGTCGCCGGCCTGGTGATGTGGGCCGTGCTGATGGAAGCGCTGCGCCGCACCGGCGGCTGGAGCCTGCTGCTCAGCGTGCTTCCCTTCACCGTTTACCCGCTGTTCGCCGACGAAAAATGGCTCGGCCCTTTCCGCGGCACCCAGTCGACCCTCGAACAGGCAACTTCGTATCATGTGCTGTCGGGCGAGAGCCTGCTCGGCATTCCGATCCAGGCCTTCGCCGACACCGTGATCGGCTTTCTGGTGTTCGGCACCGCGCTGATGATGACCGGCGCCGGCAAGTTCTTCATCAATCTTTCGTTCGCGATGTGCGGTACGTTCCGCGGCGGCGCGGCAAAAGTATGCATCTTCGCCAGCGGCCTGCTCGGCATGATGTCCGGCTCGATCATTTCCAACGTGCTGACTGCCGGCACCATGACCATCCCTGTCATGAAAAAGAGCGGCTTCCGCGCCTCCTATGCCGCCGCGATCGAGGCCTGCGCGTCGACCGGCGCCGTGCTGGCGCCCCCGGTGATGGGCGCGACCGCATTCGTGATCGCGCAATTCCTCAACGTCAGTTACGCCGAAGTCGCGCTGGCCGCGATCATTCCCGCGGCGCTGTTCTATATCGGCCTGTTCATGCAGGTGGACTCCTACGCCGCCCGGCACGGCCTCGAGGGCATTCCGCGGTCCGAGTTGCCGAGATTGATCGATACGATCAAGGACGGCTGGTACTACGTTTTCGTCATCGCGCTGCTGGTCGTCATGCTGCTGTATTTCAAGCGCGAGAGCCACGCGCCGTTCTTCGCCACCGCCCTGCTGCTGGTGCTGAACCAGCTGTTCTCCAAGGAGACCCGCTGGACCCCGACGACGATCAACAAGTTTCTCGAGGTCAACGGCCGTACCTTCGTCGAACTGGTCGGTATCCTCGCCGGCTGCGGCCTGCTGATCGGCGCATTCTCGATGACCGGGGTGGTCTCCAGCCTCGCCAACGACCTGTTGCGCATCGCCGGCGACAACGCCTTCCTGCTGCTCGTGATGTGCGCGTTCACCAGCCTCGTACTCGGCCTCGGGCTGACGACGACCGCCTGCTACATCTTCCTCGCCATCCTGGTGGCGCCGGCGCTGGAAAAGCTCGGTCTCAACAAGATGGCGGTGCACATGTTCATTTTCTACTGGGGCATGCTGTCGTCGATCACGCCACCTGTCGCGATCGCCTCGTTCGCGGCGGCGGGCATAGCCGGCTCGCCGGCAATGCGAACGGGCTGGGAATCGATGTGGGTCGGCAGCATCATCTATTTCATTCCCTTCTTCTTTGTGCTGAACCCGGCACTGGTGCTGCAGGGCGCCAGCCCCTATTTTGAAGGGCTCGGCCTGATGGCGCTGGCCGCGTTCGGCACCCTGTTCATCTGCGGCGGCATCCAGGGCTATCAGGCCTTCGTCGGCGATCTTCGTCGCGCCGGGATGATGGAATGGCCGCTGCGGGTGTTGCTCGTGATCGGCGGTTTTGTCACCGCGACGCCGGGCGGCGGCATCAACCCGCTCTCGCAAATCCAGATCACGAGCCTCGGGTTGGCGATCCTGATCCCGACGGTGCTGGTGGCGGTGCTGCTGATGCGCCGGCAGCCTCTCGCACCGAGCCGGTTGCGCGCGCGCTGATTGCGCGGCAAGACTGGAGGCGATGAAACAGCCGCCTCCTGCCTTTGGCGCCGCGCCTACTTCGTGGGCTGGCCGATGTCTCCGCCGCCGCCCACGAGATAAGCCTGCCGGATTTCGAACGCTTCCGCACGCAGCATCCGAGGGTCGGCGAATGGACCATGCGCAACCTCGCGCGACTGCTGGCCGACCGCCTGATCGTCGCCGATACCAGGGTGGATCTGCTGACGGCTAACTGACCACTTCCGACACCGGCTGCAGATCGATAGCAAACGTTTCCAGGAACTTCGACGTCATGATGTAGAAGCCGACCGAGAGCTGCAGTTCGACCAGCGCTGCCGGCGTCAGTTTTGCGGCGATCGCCTTGAAGGTCGCATCGGTAGGCTTGTGCATCCTGACGATCTCATCGGTAAAGGCGAGCGCGGCGCGTTGCACGTCGTTGAAACAGGTGGCGGATTGCCAGTCTTCCAGCGCTTCGTTCTGCTCGTCGGTCACTCCCACATTCCTGCCGATGCGCTTGTGGGCGACGATTTCATAGGGCGCTTCGCACAGGATTCCGGTGCGCGTGATCGCGAGTTCGCGCACCACCGGATCGAGCTCACCCTTGTGCCGGATCGCGCCGCCGAGCCGGCAATACTGTTCGAAATAGCTCGGCGAGTGCGCCATCATCCGGAAAATATTCGCGTTGCGGTTCTTGCCGAGAATTTCCCTGGTCCGCTCGTTCGATTTCGTGGTGTCGCAATAGTCGATGCGGGCCATGGTCCACCCTGGTGGTTTCGATTTTTTTTCAGGCTGCCCGATCGAGGGCAACTTTCGTCGACACTACCCGCCGTTTGAGGCGGTAGCAACAGTCTGTGCCGTCTCGCAAATCTGCGGCACTGCCAAATCCGTGCCAGGCCGACCACCGATTTTCATCAGCCATCCCGTTTGCAAATCCGGTCACGTTCGAGTCAAAAAGCCGCCGCATTACTGGACGACCTTGGCGCCGTCGATATTCGCTGAGTGGGGACTCAATCTGAAGCGAATACTCGCCGTGGGGTGTTCCGAGTAAGAAATATCTCAACCGTCGAGCCTTCGCGGATAGCGATGACTCGCGCCCGGGTCCAGGAGACAGGCATGAAGGAAGCCACCAAAAGGGCGGCCTCGGAAGCGCTTGCGCAAATGATGGCGGTGACGGCCATGCTGGTCATCGCCAGTTTTATCTTTTACTGGCGGTGATGGCCGTGTCGCCGGTGGTTCTTGCCCTGCCCTGGAGGGCAAGTAACTCGGCTCACTTCACCTTCTCGAAATACGGCACCAGCCGCCCGGCGAACGGCGCGAAATGCGCCGTGACCTTGTCGCCGATGGCAAGCTCATGGTCGCCATGGGCCATCATGCGAAAGCCCTCTATGGTATCGACCAGCACGAGGTTGTAGGGCACATGCGCTCGGGTCTCCGGCGTGGCGGCGCGGCACACCAGTGAGGTCGCGTACACCGTCCCCTGCCCGCTGGCGCGCTTCTCTACCAGATCCGGCGCGCCGCAGGCGACGCAGAAGCTGCGGCGGAAATACTGCAAGGTCCCGCAGGCGGCGCAGGATTGATAGACGATCGCTTCGGTGCCCGTGGTCCAGTCGGCGGGTTTCTCGCTCATCGCACACGCTCCAGGAACATGCTGACATGCGACGACAGCACGCCGCCGTCGCCGTGCAGCAGCGCGACCGAGGCGTCGCGCACCTGGCGCGCTCCCGCCCGTCCCGTCATCTGCAGGTGGGTTTCGACCAGATGCGCCATCGCGCCGCCGACACCGCAATGGCCGTAACTCAGGAGACCGCCATGGGTGTTGAGCGGCATCGCGCCGTCGCGCCCGAAATGTCCTGATCGTACCCGCGCCGCCGCTTCGCCGCGCCCGGCGAGCCCGAGGTCCTCCAGCAGCATCGCCAGCGTGATGGTAAAGCTGTCATAGACCGCGGCATAGCGCACGTCGGATATCGCGACACCGGAGGCCTGCTTTGCGCGCGCGATCGATATCTCCGCGCCGAGTTCGCTCAAGGCAGGAGCCGCGGTGACGTGCTGATGGGTATGCGCCTGGGCGCAGCCCCGCACCCGCACGCCAGCCGCCCCGGTGCGCTCGCGACTGATCACGAACGCCGCACCGCCGTCGGACACCGGACAGCAATCCAGAAGTTTCAAGGGCATCGCCACCGGCTTCGAGGCCATCACGTCGGCGACGGTGATGGCGTCGTGGAATTGCGCGCCCGGATGGGTCAGCGCGTGCGTTCGCATCAGCACCGCAAATTCGGCGAGGTCTTCCTGCGTCACGCTATATTCGTGCATGTAGCGCGAGGCGACGAGGCCGTAATAGGCCGGGATGGTTGGCCCCAGCGGCACCTCGTAGTCGGGATGGCCGACCTGCGCCAGCGCCAGGATCGAGGCGTCGCGGCTCTGCCCGGTCAACCGGTTCTCACCCGACACGACCAGCACATGCCTGACAATCCCGGCCTCGACCAGATGATGCGCCAGCATGGTCATGGCCAACCCCGTGGCGCCGCCGACCTGCACGGCGTGAGCATAGGCCGGCTTGATGCCGAAATGCTCGGCGAACACGGTCGCCAGCATGATGTGCGGCGAAACCGTCGAATAGCCGCAGAGCACGCCGTCGATCTCGCCGCGCTTCAGCCCGGCGTCCGATATCGCCAGCTGCGCCGCCTGGCTCATCAGGTCGAGTGAGGACGAGCCGTCGTGTTTGCCGTATGCCGTGAGGCCAACGCCGGTAATGAAGCTCATGTCAGCCCTTCATCTCAATACGACTTCGGCATGCCCAGCACCTTCTCGGCGATGAAGCTGAGAACGAGCTGCGGGCTGATCGGGGCGATGCGCGGGATCAGAGATTCCCGCAAGTAACGCTCGACATGATACTCCTTGGCATAGCCGAATCCGCCATGGGTCATGACCGCCTGCTCGCAGGCCAGAAAACCGGCTTCCCCGGCGAGGTATTTCGCGGCATTGGCCGCCGGACCGCACGGCAGGCCCTGGTCGTACTGCCAGCCGGCTGACATCACCATCAGCCACGCCGCTTCCAATTCCATCCAGTTCTTCGCCAGGGGATGCTGGATCGCCTGGTTCTTGCCGATCGGACGGTTGAACACGATGCGGCTTTTCGCGTAATCCGTAGCTCGCTTCAGCGCGACCTTGCCGAGCCCGACCGCTTCGGCGGCGATCAGGATGCGCTCCGGATTCATCCCGTGCAGGATGTATTCGAAGCCGCGGCCTTCCTCGCCGATCCTGTCCTCGACCGGTATTTCGAAATTCTCAAAGAACAACTCGTTGGAGTCGACGGCCTTGCGGCCCATCTTCTCGATTTCGTGCACCGCGACGCGTTTCTTGTCGAAGTCGGTGTAGAACAGGCTGAGGCCGTGGGTCGGGTTCTTCACTTCCTCCAGCGGCGTGGTGCGCGCCAGTAGCAATATTTTGCTGGCGACCTGCGCCGTCGAGATCCAGACCTTTTGGCCGTTAACGACGTACTTGTCCCCCGACCGCACCGCACGGGTCTTCAACTGCGTGGTGTTCAGCCCGGTATTCGGTTCAGTAACGGCGAAACAAGACTTGTCGCTCCCATCGACGATCGGCGGCAGCATGCGGTGGCGCTGCTCGTCGGAGCCGAACACCACCACGGGATTGAGTCCGAACACGTTCATATGGACGGCGGAGGCGCCGGACATGCCGGCGCCGGATTCGGCAATTGTCCGCATCATGATCGCGGCATCGGTGATGCCCAGGCCCGAACCGCCATACTCCTCGGGGATGCAGATGCCGAGCCAACCGGATTCCGCCAGCGCCCGATGGAAGTCGCCGGGGTAGCCGCCCTCCTTGTCCTTCTTCAGCCAATAGGCGTCGTCGAAACGGGTGCAGATCTTGCCGATCGCATCGCGGATCGATTCCTGGTTGGCGGTGAGTGCGAAATCCATGGTCTCAACCCCTCGTGGCGCCGGGCGCCGCTATGGTCACGGCATCGCGCACCAACGCGGCGATCTCGTCGGCGGAGAAGCCGGCTTCTTGAAGAATTTCCTCGGCGTGTTCGTTCAGACGCGGCGCCAGCCGCGCCGGTTCCGCTGCCGTGTCCGACCAGGTGGCGGAGACCTTCATGCTGCGGATTTTGCCCTCAGTCGGATGCTCGACCACGGGGAAGAAACCGGTCGCGACCAGATGCGGGTCCTGCAGAATGCTCTCGAGATCGTGCATCGGCATCACGGGCACGTCGGCCTTGACCAGCAACTCGGTCCATTCGGCGGTGGTCCGGGTCTCGAAGACGCGCGCAAGCTCAGCATAAACCGTGTTGATGTTGGTGGCGCGTCCGGCAAACGTCGCGAACTTCGGGTCGTTGCGCAGGTCGTCGCGGCCGGTCGCCTCGAAGAACGCGTTCCATTGCTTGTCGTTGTAGACGATCACGCAGATATAGCCGTCGGAGGTTTTGTATGGCCGCCGGTCGCGCGACAGGTGCCGCGCGTAGCCGCCCTTGTCGAGCGGCGGCTCGTAGGTCAGGCCGCCCATGTGATCGCCCATCACGAATCCCGCCATGGTCTCGAACATCGGAATATCGACCCGCTGGCCGCGGCCGGTGCGGTCGCGATGCACCAGGCTGGCGCAGATCGCGCCGACTGCGGTCAGACCCACGATGCGGTCGACCAGTGCGTTCGGCACATAGCGCGGCGTGTCGTCGCCGCCGACCGCCATCAGATGCGCCAGCGCCGATCCGCCCTGGATCAGGTCGTCATAGGCGGGTTTTGCGGCATAGGGCCCGTCCTGGCCAAAGCCGAACACGCCGGCATAGATCAGCCGCGGATTGATCTCCTCGACCACGTCATAGCCGAGTTGCAACCGCGCCATCGCCTGCGGCCGGACGTTGTAGACCAGCACGTCGGCGGTCGCGATCAAGCGCAGCACGGCGTCGCGTCCCGCCGGCTTCTTCAGATCGAGGCAGATCGAGCGTTTGCTGCGGTTTGTGTTGAGAAATACCGGCCCCATGCCGGGATGCCGGGTCGGGCCGATCTGCCGCGTCACGTCGCCATCGGGTGTTTCGATCTTGATGACGTCGGCGCCGTAGTCGCCGAGCATCTGGGTGGCATAGGGCCCCATCAGCACGGTCGTCATGTCGATGACCTTGATGCCCTCGAGTGGTCCCATGGCGCGGTTTGCTCCCGATGCAACGGTTTTCACCGCGCGATTTCGTTTCTCGGGCCTAGTAACGGCAGCGCGTCGGGAAGATCAAGGGCGTGGCGCGTATGGGCGTATGCGCTGGTGAGCGAAAAGAACTCAGCCGTCATCGTCCGCGAAGGCGAACGATCCAGTAAGCGCTGGCGTCTCAAGGCCGACGGCGACCGCGGAATACTGGGCGGCCTTCGCGGGGCATGACGGTTGCGGTTGCCGCCTCACCCGCAGTTCCGTCGTCAATACCTCGCCGTAAACGTCGCTTACTTCGCAGGTTCCAGCACGGACACGTAATTGGCGACCGCCGCACCGCCCATGTTGAAGATGCCTGCGAGCTTTGCATTCTTGATCTGCATGCCCTCCGGCGCCTGGCCAACCAGCTGCATCGCGGTCATCACATGCATGGAGACGCCGGTGGCGCCGATCGGGTGGCCCTTGGACTTCAGGCCGCCTGACGGATTGACCGGCAGCTTGCCGTCCTTCTGGGTCCAGCCTTCCTTGATGGCGCGGGCGCCCTGCCCGCGCGGCGTCAGGCCCATCGCTTCATACTCGATCAGTTCGGCGACGGTGAAGCAGTCGTGGGTTTCGACAAAGGACAGATCGGACAACTTCACGCCGGCCGACTGCAGCGCGCGCTGCCACGCCACGGTGCAGCCTTCGAACTGCAGGATGTCACGCTTCGACATCGGCAGGAAATCCTGTGCATGGGCGGTGGCGCGGATGCTGACCGCCTTGCCCATCGTCTTGGCGGTCTCGGAATCGGTCAGCACCAGTGCCGCGGCGCCGTCCGACACCAGCGAGCAGTCGGTGCGCTTCAGAGGACCCGCGACGAACGGATTTTTCTCGCTCTCGGAGCGGCAGAACTCGTAGCCAAAATCCTTGCGCATCTGGGCATAGGGATTGGCGACGCCGTTCTTGTGGTTCTTGGCGGCGATCATCGCCAGCGCATCGGACTGGTCGCCATATTTCTGGAAATAGGCCTGCGCGATCTTGCCGAAAACGCCTGCAAAGCCGCCGGGGGTGTCGCCGTCCTCGGGCAGATAGGACGCGCGCAGCAGGTTGCGGCCGATTTCGGCCGGCGGCGTCCGCGTCATCTGTTCGACGCCGACCACCAGCACGATCTTGGCCGCGCCCGCGTCGATCGCCCGGATGCCCTGATGCACCGCGGCCGAACCGGTGGCGCAGGCATTCTCTACCCGCGTCGCCGGCTTGAACCGCAAGGCGGGGTCGGCCTGCAGTACCAGCGAGGCGGTGAAATCCTGCGGCGAGAAGCCGGCGTTGAAATGCCCGAGCACGATTTCATCGACATCGCCAGCGGAAATGCCGGCGTCGGCCAGCGCGTCGGTCGCGACCTTCACCACGAGGCTCTCAACGGTTTCGGTATCGAACTTGCCGAACGGCGTGTGCGCCCATCCGACGATGCTGGCTGTCATGGTCGTTCTCCCTGTCTTGCTCGGAGACTTTGTAGCCCATCGGCGGCCGGACTTCACGCCGGTTTCAGCGATTTCATGGCCCCGATCGCACATGGCCGTTATGCCGGTTCAGTTGACGGACCGATATCGGCGGCCGGGCACAGCCGGGAACTCGCCCGCCGCGAACACGGGCGGTGTCAGCGGTGTTTGTTTCATCCCTTCAGCGGCGGCCCCAAGAACGGTACGCCGCTCGCAATGATGAAGGCAGACTCAGGCGACGAACTTGCCGCCCAGCTCGTCCTCGATGTGAATCCTGATGATGTCATCAAAAGTCTGTTCGGCGGTGGTGAAGCCGAGCTGGCGGGCCCTCTTGGCGTCGAAGTTACGCGGCCAGCCGGCGACAATGCTGATGATGAACGGATCGGGCTCGCGCTTGATCCGCGCCGCCACCTTGTCGCCCGCCACCCGCTTCAGCGCCGCGATCTCCTCGCCGACGGTCGCGGAGAGGCCGGGCATGGTGAGGTTGCGGCGCGCGCCGGCCGCGTCACTGTCCATCGTCGCCGCATGCAGCAGGAAATTCACGGCGGAACGCGGCGAGGCATGCCAGTGGCGGACGTCTTCCGATACCGGCAGGACCGCTTCCTTGCCGGCCAGCGGCTCGCGCAAAATGTTGGAGAAGAACCCCGACGCCGCCTTGTTGGGCAGCCCAGGGCGAATGCAGATGGTCGGCAACCGGATGCCGATGCCGTCCAGGAAGCCGCGGCGCGAATAATCCGCCAGCAGCAGTTCGCCGATCGCCTTCTGGGTGCCGTAGCTTAGCAGCGGTGTGTGGAAGAACTCGTCGCCGATCGCGTCCGGAAACGGTGCGCCGAACACGGCGATCGACGAGGTGAAGACGATGCGGGGCTTGTAGCCGCCGCCAATCAGCCGGACGGCGTCGAACAGCATCCGCGTGCCGTCGAGATTGATGCGGTAGCCCTTGTCGAAATCGAGCTCGGCCTCGCCGGAAACGATCGCCGCGAGATGAAATATCACGTCGGGCCGGTCCGCCACCAGCGGCTCCGCGGCGCCCGGCACGGCGAAGTCGCAAGTGACGGTATCGACCGGAAAGCCAGGGTTCGCGGGCTTTGCCGGAGCGACCACGTCCTGCAGCGTCATGCGTGTGATGTCGCGCTTGCCGAGGCGGCCATCGCGCAGCAGCCGCTCGGTCAGCTTGCGGCCGACCATGCCGGCGGCGCCCAGAACCAGAATGTGCAAAACCCAACTCCTTCTTGTTATTGAAACCTGGACGTAAGCAGGGCCGTATCATCATGGAGCCGAGAAACGCACATGGTTCTCGTTCACGCATCGAGCGCGGTGGTCAAATTGCCGCCTCGGTCTTCGCGTCGAAGAACCGGAGACCTGTTGGCTTGATGCCGAGGCGGATCTTCTGCTGAGGCTTCACCTTGACGGTTGGTTCGACGCTCGCGACCATCGCGCTACCGCCGGCTTTCAAGTCCAGGATGATCTCGGAGCCGAGCTGCTCGGCGACCTCCACCACCGCATCGAACGAAAGGTCTTCCGGATCGGCGCCGGTGGCCATGTGCAGGTCTTCCGGCCGGATGCCGAGCGTCGCGGGCTTGCCCTTGTGCGGGCCCATGCGCGCCGCGATCTGCTCCGGCACGCGGATCCTCATCGTCGGATTGGTGGCGTAGACCGCGTTCCCCGCTTCCTCGATCATGGTGTCGGCGAAATTCATCGCCGGCGAGCCGATGAATCCGGCCACGTACCTGTTGGCCGGGTTGTTGTAGAGTTCGAGCGGCTCGCCCACCTGCTGGATCAGGCCGTCCTTCATCACGACGACCCGGTCACCCAGCGTCATGGCCTCGACCTGGTCATGGGTCACATAGATCGAGGTCGTGGCAAGGCGCTGGTGCAGCTTCTTGATCTCGACCCGCATCTGGACCCGCAGCTTTGCGTCGAGGTTGGACAGCGGCTCGTCGAACAGGAAGACTTGCGGATTGCGCACGATCGCGCGACCGAGCGCGACGCGCTGGCGTTGCCCGCCCGACAGCATACGGGGCTTGCGGCTGAGATGATCCTTGATGTCGAGGATATCGGCGGCGTTGTTGACCCGCTTGGCAATCTCCGCCTTGTCGAATTTCCTCATCTTCAGGCCGAAGGCCATGTTGTCGTAGACCGTCATATGCGGATAGAGCGCATAGTTCTGGAACACCATGGCGATGTCACGGTCCATGGGCGCCAGCTCGTTGACGATCTTGTTGCCAATCATGATGTCGCCCTCGGAGATCGTCTCGAGCCCCGCGATCATGCGCAAAGTGGTGGTCTTGCCGCAGCCCGACGGGCCGACGAGCACGACGAACTCCTTGTCCTTGATCTCGAGCGAGACGCCTTTCACCGCGTGAAAGTCCTCGTAGTGCTTGTGCACTTGACGGATCGTTACATTTGACATTGCCGCTCTCTGTCCCCAGTCGTCCAGTTTTGTTGTGCCTTGGTGGCTTACTCCCCTTGGTAAGGCACTTCGTCCGCTAACCCTTGACGCTCCCTGTCACGCCCGAAACGTATTGTTCGACGAAGAACGAGTAGGCAATGGCCACCGGAATCGAGCCGAACAGCGCGCCGGCCATCAGCGGTCCCCAGAAAAACACGTCGCCGCGCACGAGTTCGGAGATGACGCCGACCGGCACGGTCTTCTGCTCCGGACTCGACAGGAACACGAGGGCATAGATGAACTCGTTCCAACTGAGGGTAAACGCGAAGATCATGGCGGACAGGATGCCCGGCACCGCCACGGGGATAATGATGTACAGCATCGCCTGCCAGCGTGTGGCGCCGTCGATACGCGCGCACTCCTCCAGCTCCTTCGGAACGGATTTGAAGTAGCCCATCATCAACCAGGTGCAGAACGGGATGAGAAAGGTCGGATAGCTCAGGATCAGCGACCAGGGCGTGTCGCCGAGGCTATAGGTGCGGATGATCTCGGACAGCGGAATGAAAAGCAGCGTCTGCGGCACCAGGTAGGTGACGAAAATGGTCGTACCGAGCAGTGCCGCGCCCCTGAAATTCAGCCGCGACAGCGCATAGCCGGCGAGCACGCCGCAAAACAGCGAGATGGCGGTTGCGACCACGGCAATGAACGTGGTGTTCCACATCCAGATCGCGAAAGTGGTTTCGCCGAACAGATACTTGAGGTGCGCCGTGGTTGGATTCCATGTCCAGAACGGCTTGTAATTGGCCCGATACCAGGGGATGTAAAGCTCACCATCCGGCCGGAACGTCGTGATGATCATCCAATAGAACGGGAACAGCAGGAAGATCAGGAAGATCGCCATGGGCAGGCGAAAGAACACCCACCGGCGCCAGATTGCACCTTCGATCATGGGTGGGATTCCAGAAGTGCAAGTGGATGAACGGCTCCCGGGCGGAAAGCCGGAGAGAACGGTGGTGGAGAGATAAAGCGATTGCTCATCACCGCGTCTCCACCCTCCGGATGTACATCAGCTGGAAGATCACGATGCCAAACAGCAGCGGGAACATGGCGAGCGATACGGCGGCGCCTTGACTGAGCAGGCCGGTGCCGACGCCGAGCTGGTAGGCATAGGTCGCGAAAAGGTGAGTCGCATTGGCCGGGCCACCGCCAGTCATGACATAAACGATCTGGAAGTCGGAGAAGGTTTGGATCACCGAGAACAGCACGACGACCATGGTTACCGGCATCAGCAGCGGCCAGGTAATGTACCAGAACCGCTGCAACGGCTTGGCGCCGTCGATCGCAGCGGCCTCACCAAGGTCGGGGCTGATGGTCTGCAGGCCCGCCATCAGCGAAATGGCAAAGAACGGCACGCCGCGCCAGATGTTGACGATCATGATCGACAGCATCGCGAGATCGCCATCGCCGAGCCAGTTGACGCCCGCTCCCGCGGCGACCACCCCAAGCTTGAACAGCATCCAGTTCAGCACCGAGAACGTCGGATCGAACATCCACTTCCAGGCAAAGCATGCGAGCACGGTCGGCACGATGAACGGCAGCAGGATAAAGGCGCGCGTGAATGCCTTGAACTTGAAATCGCGATTGAGTAGCAAAGCGAGCCAGAGACCCAGGATAAGTTTGAACACCGTCGTTACAAACGTGTAGAGGAACGTGTTGTAAACGACGGCGTGGAAAATCGGGTCCTTCAACAGGCGCGCGAAGTTCTCGAAACCGACGAAATCGCCGATTATGCCGACCTTCGAATTGGTAACGGCGAGCAAAATCCCGCGCATGAACGGGTAGGCAATGAACATCAGCAGCAGCGCGATCGTCGGCAACAGGAGGAGCATCGCGAGGTTGCCCTCGCTCTCCAACGGTCGCCATTTCGGCTTGCCGACGATGATACCGCCGTGCGGAACAGATCCTGCAGTCGTCGTCATTACATCAATCCAGGTGCGGACGCATGAAGCCAAGTCCTTTGTCGCCTATGGACGGCGTACAGAGAAAAACGGCAATGCGGCAATGCCCCTGTCACCACGAGCGGCGACAGGGGACGGCTCGCGTTCAGGCGCCGTAGATCGATTTCAGCTGGCCCTCGCACGCCTTAACGGCGTCCTCGGCCGACTGGCCCTTGACGGCCGCCGCAAACATGTTGCCGATCAGGTATTTCGACAACACTTCGGCGGCTTTGGCATTCGACTCGCCGGGGTATCCGGCTGCCAAGCCTGTCTTGCCGATCAACGCGAACGGCGCCATCACCGGGTTAGCCGCCCACATCTTGTGCGACTCCCATCCGGCCGAGGCCGGCGTGTAGAAGCCCTGGCCCGTCTCGAACCACTGCTCGTAGTTGGCCTTGGTGTGCATGAACCGGAGCAGATCCTTGGCAGCCTTCTGGTTCTTCGAATAGGTCGGGATGACGTGCGATTGGACAAGGTGCAGACCAAATGACCCTTTCGGCCCAGCCGGCAACGCCGCATGCAGGATATCGTCCTTGAGCGGCTTGCCGTCGGCCGTCTTGTACTGGTCGGGCTTGCGCGAAGCCTCGATGTAGATCGACGCCCCGTTCAGCGTCGAGCAGATGGTGCTGGCCAGGAAGGCGCGGTTGTTCGACGAGTCGTCCCAGGCGAGACCACCTTCGTCCATCGAGTCCTTCCAGAAGGCGGTCATGTACTTGACGGCCTCAATGGTCTCCTTAGAGTTGATGGCGACCTTGCCCTTGTCGTCGACCTCGGCCCCGCCCATCGACCACAGGAACGGATACGCGAACCCGACCGGATCGCCAAACGACTGGCCGAGCGACTGCCCGATCGGAAAGCCCTTGGCCTTCAATTTCTTGCCCGCGTCGCGATAGGCGTCCCAGGTCTTGGGGAATTCGGTCAGCCCGATATCCTTGAACATCGAGACGCGCCAGGCGTTCAAGCCACCGACATAGTCCATCGGCACGCCGAAGAATTTGCCCTCCGACGAGCAGTTGGCCAATGCGGCCTTGTACCAGTTGCCCTGATCCTTTGAGACTTCCGCCGCGATGTCGGACACGTCGACGAGGCTCGCCTTGTAGAGTTGAGGGTGATTGTTGTTCAGCATGATCACATCGGGGCCGGCGCCGGCCTGAATGCCCGACGTGATGCGTGCCTGCAGATCGTTGGCGTTGACAGTCTCGAACTTGACCTTGATGCCGAGCGCCTTTTCGGCCTCGGGGAACAGCTTGGTCTTGAGAATGGCATCGCAGGCCGGAACGAAGTCATTCCAGCGCAGAATGTGCACTTCCGTCGTGCCCTGCGCGATGGCCGGCATCTTGACGGACGCCAGGACGGCGGCCATGCCGCCCGTGGTCTTCAGGAACTTGCGTCGATTGATCTTGGTCATAGACTCCCCTCCCTGGGAATTAATGGTTAAGCGCTTCCAAATCTGCGGCGTGGCTCTTAAGGCCCGTTGACCGAACAAAGATCGAATTCTGCCGGCGACGCCTGCACGAATGTATACATCGCCAGCCGGAAACTCCATCCAGATCTTGCCGCCAGCGAATGGAATGCCGTCCGGCGATCATTTCAGGCGTTCAGTCGCTTCCCGGTGGCATCGTCGAACAGGTGCACGAGCGCCGGATCAGGTTTCAGCCGGATCTTCTCGCCCGGATTGAATTGATGACGTTCGCGGAACACGGCGACGACCTGCTCGCCGCCGAGTTTGGCGAACACCTGGGTTTCCGAGCCGGTCGGCTCGACCACCACGATCTCGGCCTCGGCGCCATCGTCCGCGATGGTGAAGTGCTCGGGCCGGATGCCGTACACTGCGGGCCGGCCTTCCGAACTGGCGGGCGCCGACGCTAGCGGGAGCTTGACGCCGTTCGGCCCCTCGAAGCCTGCGGCGCCGTTAGACGTCACCTTGCCCTTGAGGAAATTCATCGCCGGCGAGCCGAGGAAGCCCGCCACGAACTGGTTGTCTGGCTTGTCGTAGAGTTCGAGCGGCGTGCCCATCTGTTCGACGATGCCCTCGTGCATCACCACGATCTTGTCGGCCATGGTCATGGCTTCGATCTGGTCGTGGGTGACGTAGACCGTCGTGGTCTTCAGCCGCTGATGCAGTTCCTTGATCCCGGTGCGCATCGCCACACGCAGCTTGGCGTCGAGGTTGGACAAGGGCTCGTCGAACAGGAACACCTGCGGATCGCGCACGATGGCGCGTCCCATCGCCACGCGCTGGCGCTGGCCGCCGGACAATTGCCGGGGATAGCGTTCGAGCAGCGGCGTTAGCGCCAAGATCTCCGCGGCGCGCCTCACCCCGGTGGAGATTTCGTCGGCGCTCGCGCCGCGCAGCTTTAGCGAGAATCCCATATTGTCGGCGACCGTCATATGCGGATAGAGCGCATAATTCTGGAACACCATCGCGATGTCGCGCTCCTTGGGCTGCACATTGTTGACGATGCGGTCGCCGATCGAAATCGTTCCGGAGGTGATGTTTTCGAGCCCCGCGAGCATCCGCAGCAAGGTCGACTTGCCGCAACCGGAGGGACCTACCAGCACCACGAAGGCGCCGTCCTCGATCGGGATCGACACGCCGTGCAGGACCTCGAAGGCGCCAAACGATTTGCGCACGTCGCGAATCTGCACCGACGACATCCGCTCCCTCCCTGTTGCGCGGCACCATTCGGCGGAAGCCGTCGCTGCTTTGTTTCTCAACTTCGTTTGCCGAAGCTGAACTCGATACGGCATTCTCCGCAATCCGACCACCATTATCAATCTTGTGGTAGCGCTGTCAACAGTTGTTCAACTGCCGGAATTGCTGTGATAAGACCGCATCATGGAACGGAAGCGAGCGAAGTCTGGCGAAATCCGGCTTACCGAAGTTGCCAAATTGGCGGGGGTGAGCCCGATCACCGCGTCGCGATTTTTTCGAAATCCGCAAGCGCTGTCGCTGAGCAAACGGGAGCGCGTGGCGAGTGCCGCGAAAGAATTGGGCTATGTGCCGAACCTGGCGGCGCGCGCGCTCGCCTCGCAACGAACCGAAGTGATCGGCGTCCTGATTCCGTCCCTGACCAACAACGTGTTCTCCGACGTGCTGCGCGGCATCTACGATGCCTCGGAGGGAAGCCGCTACAGCATCCAGCTCGCCAATACGCGCTACTCCATCCTGCAAGAAGAGCAGTTGCTGCGCCTGTTCCAGGCCCAGAAGCCGGCCGGACTGATCGTGACCGGCATTGACCAGACCGCGGAATCCCGCGCGGTCATGGAAGCCATGAACTGCCCGATCGCGCAGATCATGGAAATCGGCCCCGATCCGGTCGACATGATGGTGGGATTTTCTCATTATGACGCTGCATTTGCAGCGGTTTCTCATCTTGTTGAGCAAGGGTTCAAACGCATCGGTTTCGTCGGCGCGCAAATGGATCCGCGAATGCAGCGAAGGTTCGGCGGCTACCGCGACGCGATGAAGGCCGCCTCGCTGTTCGCTCCGCGCCTCATTGTGACCACGCCGGTGCCGACCTCCATCACGTTGGGGGGATCCGTATTCTCCGACCTGCTTTCGAAGGCCCCTGACATCGACGCGGTCTGTTGCGGCAACGACGATCTGGCGCTCGGCGTGCTGTTTGAATGCCAGCGGCGGCATTTGTCGGTGCCCGAAGACATGGCGATTGTCGGCTTCAATGATCTCGAATTCATGGCTTCCGCCGTCCCTCCCCTCACCAGTGTGCGAACCAACCGCTATGAGATGGGCCGCAGCGCCGTTACCATGGTAACGGCAGCGATCGAAGGTAATCGTCCACCGCAGCCTGTTCTCGACCTCGGTTTCCAGCTTATGATCCGGGAAAGTTCGTCGCCTCGGCACAACTGACCGCCTGAGGTCCGATCAAATCGGTGTAGCAAAAATTGGTAGCGCTACCTTTTGCACGAGGCTAATACTGAACAGTGCGACGGGGGACCAACCCCGGTCTGCAGAACCAGCATTTCTGAACGTGGCGAAAGCCGTGGCCGCGAGCTAGGCTCACGTGACAAGAAATGCCATGTGGGGGAAACAACAATGAACAAGCCGCTTACCGGCGTCAGCAGGCGCAAGCTTCGCTCCAGCGAATGGTTCAACAACCCGCATAATCCGGGGATGACTGCGCTCTATCTCGAGCGCTACCTCAATTACGGCCTGACCCGGCACGAGCTGCAGTCCGGCAAGCCGATCATCGGCATCGCGCAGACCGGCAACGACTTGTCGCCGTGCAACCGCCATCACCTGGAACTGGCGCACCGGGTGCGCGAAGGTATCCGCGCTGCCGGCGGCATCGCGATGGAATTTCCGGTGCACCCGATCCAGGAAACCGGCAAGCGCCCGACCGCGGCGCTGGACCGCAACCTTGCCTATCTTGGCCTCGTCGAACTCCTGTTCGGCTACCCCCTCGACGGCGTGGTCCTGACCACCGGCTGCGACAAGACCACCCCCGCTTGCCTGATGGCGGCGGCCACCGTCAACATGCCGGCGATCGTGCTGTCGGGCGGCCCAATGCTGAACGGCTGGCACAAGGGCCTGCGCACCGGCTCGGGCACCGTGGTCTGGAAGGCGCGCGAGGAGCTCGCCGCCGGCGATATCGACTACGAGGAGTTCATGAATATCGTGGCCTCGTCGGCGCCCTCGGTCGGCCACTGCAACACCATGGGCACCGCCTCGACCATGAACTCGCTGGCGGAAGCGCTCGGCATGTCGCTGCCGGGCTGCGCGGCGATCCCCGCCCCCTACCGCGAGCGCGGCCAGATCGCCTTTGAAACCGGCACCCGCATCGTCGGCATGGTCTGGGAGGACCTAAAACCCTCCGACATCCTAACCCGCAAGGCGTTCGAAAACTGTATCGTCGTCAATTCGGCAATCGGCGGCTCGACCAACGCGCCGATCCATATCAATGCGCTCGCCCGCCATATCGGCGTCGAGCTCTCGATCGACGACTGGCAGAAATACGGCCACGACGTGCCACTGCTGGTGAACATGCAGCCGGCGGGCTTCTATCTCGGCGAGGAGTATCATCGTGCCGGCGGCGTACCGGCGGTGGTGCGCGAATTGATGGCGCACAAGCGCATCCACGAAGACGCCCTCACCGTCAACGGCCACACCATGGGCGACAACTGCCGCGAGGCGCCGCAGCCGGACGGCGACGTGATTTGGAACTACGACAAGCCGCTGGTGAAGGACGCCGGCTTCCTGGTGCTGCGCGGCAATCTGTTCGATTCCGCGATCATGAAGACCAGCGTGATCTCCAAGGAGTTCCGCGACCGCTATCTGATCAACCCGAAAGACCTCAACGCGTTCGAGGGCCGCGCGATCGTGTTCGAGGGACCGGAGGATTACCACCACCGCATCGACGACGCCTCGCTCGGCATCGACGAGCACTGCATCCTGTTCGTGCGTGGCACCGGGCCGATCGGCTATCCCGGCGGCGCCGAGGTCGTGAACATGCAGCCGCCCGCCGCCCTCATCAAGCGCGGCATCCTGTCCCTGCCCTGCATCGGCGATGGCCGCCAATCCGGCACCTCGGGCTCGCCGTCGATCCTCAACGCCACGCCGGAAGCCGCCGCCGATGGCGGCCTCGCGATCCTCAAGACCGGCGACATGGTTCGTATCGATCTCAACAAGGGCAGCGCGAACATCCTGATCTCCGACGAGGAACTGAAGTCGCGCCGCGCCAAGCTCAAGGCCGATGGCGGCTTCAAATATCCCGCCAACCAGACGCCGTGGCAGGAGCTCTATCGCTCCACCGTCGGCCAGCAGGCCACCGGCGCCTGCATGGAACTCGCGACCCACTACCAGGACATCGCCGGCCGCGTCGGCACGGCGCGCGACAATCATTAGACGCCACCATCATTGCGAGCGCAGCGAAGCGATCCAGCTTTGAGACGACAAGGCAGAAGCTGGATTGCGTCGTCGCTTCGCTCCTCGCAATAAGGAGGTAGGAACCTCATGTTGATTTCCAGGGAGATTTGAATGTCAGACCGCCTCAAGGGCAAGCGCGCCTTTGTCACCGCCGCCGCAGCCGGCATCGGCCGTGCCTCGGCCATCGCATTTGCGCGCGAGGGCGCCAGTGTCGTCGCCACCGACATCGACGAGAAGGGCCTCGTAGCGCTGAAGAGCCAAGGCATCTCTGAGATCGGAAAGCTCGACGCGCGCGACACCGCCGCCGTCAATGAAATGGCAAAACGCGCAGGCAGGATCGACATCCTGCTCAACGCCGCCGGCTTCGTGCACCACGGCACCGTGCTCGACTGCTCCGACGAGGACTGGGATTTTTCCTTCGACCTCAACGTCAAATCAATGCACCGGACCATCCGGGCGTTCCTGCCGGGCATGCTGGAACGCGGCCAGGGGTCGATCGTCAACATTTCCTCCGCCGCCGGCGTGTTCAAGGCGGCTCCCAACCGCTACGTCTACGGGGCGACCAAGGCCGCCGTCGCGGCGCTGACCCGCGCGGTCGCGGTCGACTTCATCACCAAGGGCATCCGCTGCAACTGCATCTGCCCCGGCACCATCGAGACGCCATCGATGCTGAACCGCGCCGCCGCGGCCGGTCCTCAGGGCCGCGAGATGTTCATCAGCCGGCAGCCGATGGGGCGGCTTGGCACCGCGGAGGAGATTGCCGCGCTCGCGGTCTATCTCGCCAGCGACGAAAGCGCATTCACGACCGGCGTCGCCCACATCATCGACGGCGGCTGGACGCTGTAGTAAGAAGGACTCACACCATGAACAAGATCGATCTCAACGGCCGCACCGCCGTGGTCACCGGCGGCGCGCAGGGATTCGGGCGCGCCATCACCGAACGGTTTGTCGCCTCCGGCGCCAGGGTCGCGATCTGGGATCATGACCTGCCGTTCGCCGAGAAGACCGCCAGGGAAATCGGCCCGGCCGTCACCGCGATCAAGGTCGACGTCTCCGATCTCGCCGCGGTCGAGAAGGCGCGCGACGCCACGCTGACAGCCCTCGGCAAGATCGACATTCTCGTCAATAATGCCGGCATCGCCGGCATCAACAAGACGGTGTGGGACACCGATCTCGAAGAATGGCGCAAGGTGTTGCGCATCAATCTCGACGGGCCGTTCATCTGCTGCAAGGCGATCGCGCCCACCATGATCGCCCAGGGCTATGGCCGCATCGTCAACATCGCCTCGATCGCGGGCAAGGAAGGCAACCCCAACGCCGCGCATTACTCGGCCTCGAAGGCCGGCCTGATCGCGCTGACAAAATCGCTCGGCAAGGAACTGGCGCAGCACGACATCCTCGTCAACGCGGTGACGCCGGCGGCAGCCAAGACCGCGATCTTCGACCAGATGACGCAGCAGCACATCGACTTCATGCTGGCGAAAATCCCGAAGGGACGCTTTGTGCTGGTCGAAGAACTCGCGGCGATGGTGGCGTGGCTGGCCTCGGAAGATTGCGCCTTCTCCACCGGCGCGGTGTTCGACATTTCCGGCGGGCGGGCGACGTATTGATGGGGCAGTCGAAGGCCTATCAATTGGCAGCGAAGATGCCATGATTAGAGAAGGCGGATGCCTGTGCGGCGCGGTCCGGTTCCGGTGCGAGGGCGAACCAATCAACGTCCGCATCTGCCATTGCCGCAATTGCCAGAAGGCGATGGGTTCGCCGTTCTTCGCCCGCGCGCTGTTTCCGCAACAGGCGCTGTCGGTTGAAGGCGAAACCGCGCGCTATGCCTCATCGGCAACGATCGACCGGGTGTTCTGCAAGATCTGCGGAACGCGGCTGTTTTCCTGGCGGACCAACGGAACCGGCGCGGGCGTGGCGCTCGCAGCTTTCGACGACCGCAACGCCTTTGTGCCGACCGAACATATCTGGGTCGCCGAGAAGATGGATTGGGTGACCTCGACGACGGGCTGCCGCAGTATCCGCAAACGGTTCCGCAATGATAGGGTATGCAACCAGACCGATCCGGTCGGATGTGGCCTCGTGGTTCGAGACGGCGCAAGCGCGCCTCCGCTCCACGTGGGGCTAACTGAACCGAAACAGGACATCCATTGAATATCTCCTTGTACGACGTCTCGGTCTGGGTCCTGCCGCTGATCATTGCCATCACCTTTCACGAGGCCGCGCACGCGTTCGTCGCGCACCGCCTCGGCGACAACACCGCCTTTGACCTCGGCCGCGTCAGTTTCAATCCGTTCCGGCACATCGACCCCTTCGGCACGGTGCTGCTGCCGGGGATCCTGCTGTTGTCCCACGCCCCGTTCCTGTTCGGCTACGCCAAGCCGGTGCCGGTGAATTTCGGCAATCTGAGTAATCCCCGGCTCGGCATGGTCTGGGTGGCGCTGGCGGGCCCCGCCACCAATATCGCGCTGGCCGTGGTGGCGGCGCTGGCGTTCCACGCCCTGCCCTTCGCGCCCGCCGATGCTGCGAAATGGCTCGCCGACAACCTCAAAAACGTGCTCATCATCAATGTGCTGCTGGCGGTCTTCAACATGCTGCCGATCCCGCCGCTGGACGGCGGGCGGGTCGCGGTCGGGCTGCTGCCGAACGTGCTGGCCTACCCGCTTTCCCGGCTGGAGCCCTGGGGCATGCTGATCCTGATCGCCATTCTGATCGTTCTGCCGCTGGCAGGTTCCCAGTTCGGTCTAAATCTTGATGTTATTTCAGGGATAGTGCGAACATCGACCGGCGCGGTGATCCGTTTGCTTCTCGTTTTGACCGGCAATGTGTAGTCTAAGCTCCGAGAAGACTGCGAAAGAGACCCTGGAAACGCCGACAAAGGCCTGAGGCCAATTTGATCAAAGCTGCGGATATGCTGATCGCGCGACGTGCCGACACCAGGGCGCGCGGCGACTTTGCCACCTGGAAGATGCTGGCCAAGTTGAATGGCACCTCGTCATTGCCCGCGGAAGCCCAGAACTTCCTCGCCGGCTACAAGGCCCTGCTCGAGAAGACGCCGGAACCCGAGGCGTCGGAGGCCACCATCCATCTGATTTACCGCAGCTACTATGGCGAAATGGGCGGAGCGGGCGCACCGCCCGATATCAAGGCCCATTCGAACGGCCCGGTGACGGATAACGTCACGGCCTTCAAACGGCCGGCGCCGCAGCCGGCCAAAGCCGCCGGCGGTCCGCCGGCAAAACCCCGGCTTCCCGTGGCGCTGATTTTCATCTGCCTCGTCGTCGTCTATGCCGGCCTGCGTTACCTCTGGCCCTGAGGCCAACCGATACGCGCCGGCAATTCTCCGTGACACGAAATATTCCCGCCCTGCCGACCCTGATTTCGCGGACGGCTATGCGCCCGGCGGAATGCGCGGCATAGTGCCGGCGCCGCGATGATCTCGCGTGAATTCAAACCTGCTATCGGAGGAATAATGAAGAAGCGATCGATTGCTGCGCTGGTGTTGACCACAAGCCTGGTGCTTACAGGTAGTGCGTTTGCGCAAGCCAAGCTCGACAAGGTCGTCAAGGTCGGCAGCCTCGGCGACCAGTCCGGTCTCTACGCCGACATCGGCGGTCCCGGCTCGTCCGTCGCCGCCCAGATGGCGATCGAAGATTCCGGGCTGCTGGCCAAGGGCTGGAAGATCGACCTGGTCTCGGCCGACCATCAGAACAAGCCCGACGTCGGCGTCAACATCGGCAAGCAGTGGATCGATGTCGACAAGGTCGACGTGTTCGTCGATCTCGCCAGTTCCGGCGTCGGCCTCGCGATCGCCAACCTTGCCAAGGACAAGAACGTCGTCAACCTGAACTCCGGCTCGGCGTCGTCGGATCTCACTGGCGCGCAGTGCTCGCCCAACACGATCCACTGGGTCTACGACACCTGGATGCTCGCCAACGGCACCGGCAAGGCGCTGGTCAAATCCGGCGGCGACAGCTGGTTCTTCCTGACCGCCGACTACGCCTTCGGTCACGCGCTGGAGCGCGATACCGCCGCCGTGGTCACCGCCAATGGCGGCAAGGTGCTTGGTAACGTCCGGCATCCGCTCAACAACGCCGACTTCTCCTCCTTTCTGCTGCAGGCGCAAAGCACCAAAGCCAAGATCATCGGTCTCGCTAATGCCGGCGGCGACACCACCAACTCGATCAAGCAGGCGGCGGAGTTCGGCATCGTCGCCGGCGGCCAGAAGCTCGCGGGCATGCTGTTGTTTATCACCGACATCCATTCGCTCGGACTCAAGGTCGCGCAGGGCCTGAACTTCACCGAGACGTTCTATTGGGACGCCAACGACAAGACCCGCGCCTTCACCAAGCGATTCAACGAGAAATACAAGAAGGGCCCGCCGACCATGGTGCAGGCCGGCGTCTATTCCTCGCTGATCCATTACTTCAAGGCGCTGGAAGCGCTCGGCGGCAACCCGCATGACGGCCGCGCCGTGGTCGCCAAGATGAAGGAAATGCCGACCGACGACGACCTGTTCGGCAAGGGTTCGATCCGCGCCGACGGCCGCAAGATCCACCCGGCCTATCTGTTCGAGGTGAAGAAGCCGGCGGAATCAAAAGCGCCGTGGGACTACTACAAACTGGTGGCCACTATCCCGGCGGAAGAAGCTTTTATTCCGCTGGACAAGAGCGCGTGCCCGCTGGTGAAGAAGTAAGCCGACGTTACGGCGTTATGCGAACAGGATGCCCGGCGAACGATCGCCGGGCATTTCTTGTTTTTGGGGCGGCCGTTGCTACGCGCGGAGAACATGTTCGCGCTATCGTTGAGAGCTGAAAACCTCGTCATTGCGAGCGAAGCGAAGCAATCCATAGCGGTGGTGAGGCATGGATTGCTTCGTCGCAAGCGCTCCTCGCGATGACGAACCCACAGCCCTGCCTCTCCCACCCCGCCCCTCAGCTCTTGCCCTTGACCCGGAAAATCACCGGCAGGGTAAAACTCAAACCCTCGTCGGCAAGCAGCGGCGGCGGTTGCGGTACCGGGTCAGCGCGCTTCAGCATCGCCAACGCGGCTTCGTCGAAGGCGGTGTCGCCCGATCCCTTGACGATGCTGGCCGAGAGCACGCGGCCCATGCGGTCGAGCGCAAAGGAGACCATGATCTCGGCGCTCTTCTGCGAACGCAGCGCCGGATAACGCTTGTGCTTGTTGAGATGGGCCACCAGCTGCTTCTGCCAGGTCGCGCGCACCCGGCGCGCGGTTTCGCCACTGCCAATCGCAGGTGCGACCGAACGCGGCCCTTCCGGGATCGCCTCCGAACTCGGCGTCGCGGTGGCCTCGGAGGCGACCGACTCGGTGGACGCCGACGACTGCACCGCGGCGATTTTCGGATCGTCTTCCCTTGGCTTGTTCGACTCGTTGGGCGTCACCATCCGATCGGCCTCGTCGGTCTCGGTCGGGGTGTCCTTCGGCAGTTCGGTTTCCTTGACCTCGGCCTGCTGCTCGGCCAGCGTCGGCGACGCCACCGACGCATCGGTGTCCGGCCCCGGTGGCAGGTCGGTGGCTTCCCGGCGCAGTGATGCGAATTCGATGCCAACCTCGATCGCATTCGCGCCGAGTGCCTCCTCGGTTTCGGCTTCGCGCAAATGCGCGATCGCCAGCGCGCCGCAGCCAAGGTGAAGCGCAAATGCGGCTACCGCTGCCAGAATCCACAGCCGCGGGGACGGCCTTTGCTCGGTTTCGAGATCGCACATCTCGGCGTCGTTCCCGCCTCAGGGTTTCGGGGCGTCGGCAGCCGCCGGCGGAACGGCGCTGCCGGGAACGCCCTCCAGCGCCACCAGCTTGATCCTGGAATAGCCGCCGGCGCGCAGCAGTTCGAGGACGTCCATCAGTTCGCCATAGGGCACCGCGCGATCGGCGCGCAGGAAGACAAAGCGATCCTTGCTGGCATCCGCCATCGCATCTAGCGAGCGCACCAGGTCGACCCGCTTGACCAGGGTCTCCCCGATCGCCACTGCGAGGTCGGGCCTGATGCTGACATAGGTCGGCTTGTCCGGCTTCTTCTGTGGCGTCGCGGTCGAGGTCGGCAGGTCGATCGGCAGGTCGACGGTCGACAGCGGCGCCGCCACCATGAAGATGATCAACAGAACCAGGATGACGTCGATGAACGGCGTGACGTTGATCTCGTGCGTCTCCGCGAAATCATTGTCGTCGTCGAGTTCGGTGTCGGTGAGCGAAACAGCCATCGCCTACTCCGCCGCGCGCGAATGCGCGCCGCCGACATGGGTGCGGTCGAGGTCGCGCGACAGCAGCCGCGCCGACGCGCCCGACGCGCGGCCGACGAGTTCGAGGTAACCCTTGGTGACGCGTGCGAAGTGATTGTAGATGATCACCGCCGGAATGGCCGCGACCAGGCCGAGCGCGGTGGCGAGCAGCGCTTCGGCGATGCCGGGCGCGACCACGGCGAGGTTGGTGGTCTGCGACTTGGAGATGCCGATGAAACTGTTCATGATGCCCCATACGGTGCCGAACAGCCCGACGAACGGCGAAGTCGCGCCGATGGTGGCGAGCAATCCCATGCCGAGCCTGATCCGCCGCGCCTCGGCGCGCACGATCTCGGCGAAGCTCGATGCCGCCCGTTCCTTGATGCCGGCGTCGCTGGAAATACCCGCCGACAGCCGCGCCTCGCGCATCGCGGCCGCCAGCAGCGACGGCAACACGCCGTCCCTGGCGCCGAGCGCGAACTGCGCCTCGGCCAGCGATCTCGCTTCGCCGATCCGACCGAGCGCGGCGCGAAGCCTGCGCCGGGCCAGCGACAGCTCGATCATCTTGGCGATCAGGATGGTCCAGGTCACGACCGAGGCGAAGGCAAGCCCGATCATCACGGCCTTGACCACCACGTCCGCCGACTGGAACATCGACCACGGCGACATGTCGCGCGGGACCCCCGCCGGATTCAACAATCTGCCCTCGGCCGGAATCGCGATGGCCCCACTCGCTGCAGGCGCGGAGGGAGCAGCCACCGAAGGCGCGGGCGCCTGCACCGGAGGCACCGCCTGCTGTTGCGCCTGACACAACGGCACCGACGCCGTCGCCAATGCAATGGTCACGACAAAAGCGGTTCGAAGGGAGGACATCTTCATGCTTCAGCCCGGCGCAGATAGATTGTGATCAGTACCGGTCGATCATTTGACCGTTTCAGGGTCGTTCGTCCCAGCCACCCGCCAAGATCCTGGACCTCTCTGTCGAGATCGAGGATCGGGCCGCGGGTGTGGGCATGGCGTACCATGCCCTTCAGGCCAAAAAAAGATGCGCGGCGCGACACAATCTGGAACGAACCTCCGGGCGATTGCGAACAGGCGTGATGGCGGCGGAACGAGCCGAGCGCCTTGACTTTGACCGTTCGAGGGCACATCCGAAGAGATGTTCCTCCCGGAGCCCGTTCGGTGAAAATTCCCGCAAAGACTGCGATCTGCGCCGCCATACTGGCGGTGGGAGCGATCGGGCTCAGCCACGCCCAGCAAGCCGCCAAGCCGAAGGCTGCGCCATCCGCGCCAGCAGCGACGCCGGCCACGCCCCAGGTCGATCCCGCACCCGCAACGCCCGCGGCATCGGCGGGTTGGGCCGCCCGATGCACCAGCATGAGCCGCAGCGCGCCGCTCGAATGCGCGATGGAGCAGACGGCGGTTCTCAGCAAGACCGGGCAGTTGATCGTCCTCGTCAACATCCGCATGCCCGCCGACACCCGTGCGCCGGTCGCGCTGGTGCAGTTGCCGCTCGGACTCAATCTGCCGGGCGGTGCGAAACTCCAGGTCGACGACGGCAACGCGACCGACCTGCAGATCCAGACCTGCGAAAACCGGGGCTGCTACGCCGGTTCCCCGATCGCGCCCGACCTGCTCGCCGCCCTGAGATCGGGCAAGCAGCTGAAGGTATCGTTCCAGAACCTCAGCAAGGAAACCATCACCATTCCGATCCCGCTGGCCGATTTCGCCGCGGCTTACGACAAGATCAAGTAGCAGATGGACTTACGTTTGACGCCTATCTCACTGCCTCGCCATTTTGGCGGCTGCCCGACGGTCAGGCGGGCTAACCGGCCTTGACCCCGATGTATACGGTGTTGCTGGCGTCGTGATCCCCGAACGAATTGTCGAAGGTCACGACATGCGCGTCCGACGCTGAAAAGACATCCGCGAGCACCGCGCTGAACGCCGCATCCGGCGCATCGTTCGACCACAGCGCGAACACGCCGCCGGGGTTGAGATGTTCGGCAAGCCTCGCAAGCCCCTCGCGCTGGTACAGCGCAGCGTGGCGCGGATGCAACCAATGTCGCGGGGAGTGATCGATGTCCACCAGCACCGCGTCGAAGCGCCGCCCGGGCGTCGCAGGATCGAAGCCCTCCGCCGAACCCGACATCGCAAAGAAGTCGCCATGGACCAGGCGGCAGCGCCGATCGCCGGTCAGGTGCTGGCCGAGCGGCAGCAACCCCTGCTCGTGCCATTCGATAACCTCGGCCAAGGCGTCGACCACGATGAGCGATTGCACCCGTGGGTTTTCCAGCGCGGCTTGCGCGGTGTAGCCGAGCCCGAGCCCGCCGACGACGACATCGAGATGTTCGCGCGTCAGCGCCGCCAGCCCGAGCCGCGCCAGTTCGATCTCGGCTGATGTGAACCGGCTCGACATCAGGTAGGCGTCGCCGAGCTTGATCTCGTAGATGTCGATGTCGGTGGCGGGCGGCCGGCGGCGTCGCAGGCTGAGCACCCCCATCGGCGTCGGGCGGAAATCCAGCTCTTCGAAATTCACGCTCATTCGGCACCGGCCCTCACTACGGCTCGGGCCGCGCCTCCGAGTAGCCGCGGCTCAGACCGGCCCCCTCGCAACAAGCGCATCGCCGCGCGCTTGCCAAGCCCGTAACCTAGCGGGTAGAAGAACGCAGCCTTCGACGGGACGCGCCTGATCCGTCGCCTGAACTTCAACAATATCTTATAAGCAATTGATTTTATTGGGGAATGGTGTAACGGTAGCACAACAGACTCTGACTCTGTTTGTCTAGGTTCGAATCCTAGTTCCCCAGCCAG